>Ga0335070_10002176_pt1 | contig 22857 bp, 13 predicted proteins | sample Lox_Sample_13_FD_206722 | JGI IMG/M metagenome (GOLD analysis project Ga0335070, IMG submission 206722) | Soil microbial communities from Loxahatchee National Wildlife Refuge, Florida, United States - Lox_Sample_1.3 | ecosystem: Environmental > Terrestrial > Soil > Wetlands | place: USA...
TCAAGCCCGCGCCCGTATTATAGATGACGATTTTTTCGTCGCGCTTGAGAGTCCCGTTGGCCAGCAGTTTTTCCAGTGCTGCAACGCACGCGGCACCCTCCGGGGCAACGAACAGCCCCTCTTCGGAGGCGAGACGAATGCCCGCGTCCAGCAGCTCGGCATCGCTTACGGCGATGGCCGTGCCGCCGCTTTCGCGGACGGCGTTCAGGATGAGGAAATCGCCCAGCGGCTTCGGCACCCTCAACCCGCTGGCGACCGTGTGCGCGTTCTGCCAGAACTCGCTCCGCGCAGTGCCCTGCTGAAAGGCCCGGACCACCGGCTGGCAGCCCTCCACCTGAACCGCAATCATGTTCGGCCGTTTGGCTCCGGTCCAGCCCAGCGCCTCCATTTCGGCGAACGCCTTCCACATGCCGATGATGCCCACGCCGCCGCCGGTCGGATAAAAAATTGCATCCGGAAGCTGCCAGTTCATCTGCTCCGCCAGCTCGTACCCCATAGTCTTTTTGCCTTCAATGCGATACGGCTCCTTGAGAGTCGTGACATCGAACCAGCCTTCGCGTGCGGCGCCGGCGGTCACAAGTTTGGCGCAATCGCTGATTAAACCGTCCACGAGCGTGACGTGGGCACCGTAAGCCTTGCATTCCACGAAATTTGCCTGCGGCACGTCGCGGGGCATGAAGATATGAGCTTCCAGGCCGGCCGCAGCCGCATACGCCGCCATGGCGCTGGCGGCGTTTCCAGCCGAAGGAATGGCCAGCTTCTGAATCCCCAATTCCACTGCCATTGAAACTGCACAAGATAGCCCGCGCGCTTTGAACGATCCGGTGGGATTCAGCCCCTCGTCTTTCAGCCAAAGCTGATCTGCGCCGATTCTTCGCCCCAACCGATTAGTACGGATGAGGGGTGTCAGGCCTTCGCCCAATGAGATAATGGACGATTGACGCGAAGGGGGCAGCACCGGGCCGTAGCGCCACATAGTGTTCGGGCCCGCGGCGATTTGGTCGCGGCTCCAGGTTCGGCGGAGCTTGTCCAGATCGTAGCGGACCAGCAGAGGGCCGCCGCAATCGCAGAGGTTATGGACTTTACCGGCCTCGAATTTCCGGTTGCACAGGCTGCATTCCAGATGCGTCAATGAGGTAGTGATGGCTGGGCTCAATCGTCCATGATACTGAAACTCGGGGTCCTAACAGTGCTGGCGGGGTCGTGCTGGGCGGGAGAATTCGCCGTTCTTTCGACTGGTTTTCGCATCCACGCCGACCGGCACGAAACCGATGGAGTCGTCATGCGGCTCTATGACAATGGCGGCGTCACCGAGCTCGCCGCCACGCAGGTCGCCCGGTTTGAGCCCGACGAGCAGGCGCCGAAGCCTGCCGAGCCGCCGATCATCGTACCCCAAAGCGCACAGGAACTCGTCACCGAGGCGGCCAATCGCAACGGACTCCCGCCTGCGTTTGTCCATAGCGTGGTGGCGGTTGAGTCCGCGTATCGCACCGACGCCGTTTCCCGCAAGGGCGCCATCGGCCTCATGCAGCTCATGCCCGACACGGCTCGCGTGTACGGAGCCGACCCAAACGATCCCAGACAAAACGTGGAAGCCGGGACGCAGTATTTGCGCGACCTGCTATGGAAATACCGGAACGACGCTCACCAAGTGAGCCGCGCGCTAGCCGCCTACAACGCGGGCCCTAAGGCCGTTGACAAATACCATGGCATCCCGCCGTATCGCGAGACGCTGGCTTACGTCGAGCGGGTACTCCGCAAATACGAGAAGCTCCTCAAGACGCTGGCCGATTGAAGAACTGCTGATCCACCTTCGCCGCCAGCACGAAGTCGCTCTCGGTCAACCCGTCAATCTTGTGCGTGTAGGTTTTCACGTCGACGCGTCCCCAGGCCAGCGTGATATCGGGATGGTGTCCCTCGGACTCGGCGATGGCTCCCACACGGTTCACGAAATCGAGCGCGGTTTTGAAATCCGGGAACTGGTACGTCTTGGTGATGTGGTGCTCGTCGATCACCTTCCAATCGGGCAATTGCACCGAGAATTTGCGCAGTTCTTCGCCTTTGAGCGGCGGCACGCCGCCTTTGCAGGGCACACAGTGTTTTGCGGCGAGGCCGCTTACTCCAGATCCACCCATACGTCTCCATCCCTCACTTCGGAATTAGATTATGTCTAATCTAGCGTACTGTCAACTCGTACCATATCCAAGTGAACAAAAGTACCGTTGAAATTGAATCGGACGGCCCATTGCCCGGGAGGAGGCCTCCTCTCATGATGGAGATGACAACGCTATGCGCCTCCAACTTGAAAATTCTTCTCACCCAGATCGCCGGTACACCGACCGGTTTCCCCTTGAAAATGCACTGCGTTACAAACTTCAGGAGGGCAACCAGGCAGGGACCGGGCAGACGTTAAACATGAGCAGCGGCGGAATCCTGTTCACCGCCGAGTCGCGGCTTCCTGTTGGCGAGCAAATTGAGGTGTCGGTGGACTGGCCGGCCCAACTCAATGCCCGCTGCGGGCTGAAGCTTGTGGCTTTGGGAAAGGTAGTCCGCTCGACCACCGACGCAGCCGCCGTTCGTATTGAAAAGTACGATTTCCGTACGCGCGCCACCGCGAAGGCTCCGGCCGTAGTTACCGCCTCAGCGCTGTAACGGGTCTTCCACCCACGGGGGCGTCGCCTCGATCCGGCGCCCCAGCTCGGGTTCCAGTTGCTCTAGCTTGCTTTTCATCTGCCAGGCAATGTTCCGGTAACTGAAGTGTCCTTTCACGCCGCTGCGCACGCGGGCAATATACTCGGCTTCGGCGAAATCCATCTTGAAAAGAAAACGGGAGCGGGCGCCGAATGGAAGCAGATAATGCGACCCTGGCGCCGGCAGCCCGTGCATGACTGTGAACGCGGAGCGCATGGCATTGTCGTAAATTTCGGCCGCGCCTGCTGCGGCGACTGCCGAGGGAGTCTCGTATCCGAGTTGCCCGGCGTAGGCCTGCCGGAACTGATGGCAGCGCCGGTGGCGGTGCATATCGCGGTAGGCGCCGACGTCCATTACGATATCGAACGCGTAGGGCCCCCCACGGAAGGCGCGCGGCAGGTCGTCACGGCGGCTGCGCGATGCCAGCGCCACATCCATTACTTCCTGGCGCCGGCTTTGCGGCCAGCTCGCGGCCATTTCGTATAGCTCGCGAAAGGGCCGGTCCGCGACGGAATAGAGGAGCGTGGCGGTAATATCCGCCGGGACATCCGTTGGCCGCACCAGATCCACGCAATCCACGGTGATGCCTGCCGGGGCAGGCAGGTTCTGCTGGGCCCACGACTTCAGGTCCGCCTGGGAACGCGCCAGAAACTCATCGGGTTCCGCGTGCCGTGCCAGGGTCGGCGCCAGCGGCTCACGAGTCTGACCGTCCCATATGCAATCCGGCTCGGCAGCGCAAGCGGCCAGGATTTCCTCACCCAGGCTGCGCACTTCTTCGTACTCGGAGACGCGCAACCGCTTGATCTGTTTCTCCAGGGTGCGGATGCTGGTCACCTGGCCGATGTTGGTGGGCACACCCCAGAACAGCAGGTATCGCGCGACATCAAACGCCCGCGCCGCGATGTTGCGCTTATACGCGTCCGGCTTCATCTCCTGGGGACGCGGCAGCTTTTCGCAAAGATGATCGAAGACGCGGGCGCTTACCTGCCGGTAGGCGCTCAGCAACGCCTCGCCGGCCGCATGGTAGAGAGCGGCGTTCTCGCCGGCAAGCTCGGCCGGGGTGATGAAGCCGGAACGCGAGAAATCCTGGTAGCGGGAAGATTTGGCTTGCCCGTCCCACAGGGTTTCGTCTTCGATCTCGCTTGCGGCCAGTTCCGACATACCTTCGAAACACACCACCGTGTGGCCCAGGTCGGCAATTGAAGCGTGCCCGTACTGAAAATAGAAGCTCTCGAGAAATTTCTGTGAATCGTGCGTTCGTACCCAATCGAGCGATTGCCTGATGGAATCGGGCGACCGGCTGTAGCGCGCGAGTGCGTACGCGCACTTTTCCGGGGGCATGGGCGAGACGGTGAAAACGCGTTTGAGTCTATCGGACATCTCGATCACGCTATGATAACGAATCGCGCAGCGTCAAAGGCCGGGCAGGCAACCGCTCCCTGCGGTCGCGGCTCGGCTAGTGGCTGATGCCGTTTGCAAGCCGCCACTGGACGCTCCGACGGAACATAGCATGAAGATCAAGATCAAACGGCTTCGTGAAGACGCGTTTCTGCCCGAATACGCGCACGGGCCATCGGAAGATGCCGGGCTGGATCTGCGGGCAGTCGAGCAGAAGGCGCTGCCGGCGGGGCTGCCGCAGCTCGTGGCCACGGGCCTCGCCATTGAGCTGCCGCCCGGCTATGAGGCGCAAATTCGCCCGCGAAGCGGCCTGGCTCTCAAACACGCCATCACGCTTCCCAATAGTCCGGCGACGATAGACCCAGGGTATCGCGGCGAGATCCGCGTGATCATGCTGAATCTCGGGAAAGAGGACTACGTCATTCACCGCGGCGATCGTATCGCGCAGATGATCATTGCGCGATACGAGGCCGCGGACTGGGAGGAAGGAGAACTGAAAGATTCAACGCGGGGTACCGGTGGATTTGGATCCTCCGGGAGATAACGGAGCTTGGCCGAGTTCTCTAGCTTGCGGATGTGTTGGCGACAGCGAGCTGGCTGTTCGTCGCCGACCAGATGCCGCTGACGTTGCCGCCGGCGCTCACAAACAGCGCAGCCGAACTCAAACAGATAAATGCGAGGAGCAGTGTGTACTCAATGAGATCCTGACCTTGCTCGTCGCGAAGAAAGTTGTTTAGCAGTCTCATTCCAGTTTCTCCCTGCCCATTCACTTCGGGCGATGCTAACAAAAGCAAATGGTGTGCCAACCGCGGCGAGCCCGAACTCCCATACGTTGAAGCGGTAACCAGTAAATATCTGCCAGGTCACCAGCGGGAGTATTCTTCTTCACCGCGCAAAAACGACAAGCTTCACTTTAGAGTCAGGAGCCAGATATCCGATTCGGTCACCCTCCGCGAGAAGTACGCTGTTTTCCCGTCGCGGGTAAGCTGCGGCGGGCCGATGATGTCGCGGGTAACGGAGAAGATGTTCCGGATCTGCTTTGACTGCGTGTCGACGATGAAGAATCCTTTGCCGCCCGCGACGAACAGAAGGCGGCGGCTGTCGGGCAGCCATACCGGCCACTGACCGAAGTCGGTCAGTTGCTCGTATTTGTGCGACCGCAGCGAATACATCATGATCCCCTGTGTCGCCTGCGATGCCGAATCCAAATGACCGGCGAGGCGCTCGCCATCGGGCGACCAGGAATTTATCACGAAGCGGACGGAAGGAGGGTCTAGCGGCGCCAGCACCTCCGGAGTCTGCTGTTTCCATGGGCGATTCGGGTCGAAGATCCAACCTCTGTTTTTGACGAGTGGCGCTTCGATCGCGCCGACCGTCGCGATCCGTGAGCCGTCCGGAGACCATGCAAGATACCCTGCTCCACCTTCCGTGAGCTGCTGCAGGTCGCTGCCGTCGGGTCTGATCTTCCATAGCTCAATGTGGCCGCTACGATCCGAGAAGCAGGCTATCCACTTGCCATCCGGCGACCAGCGAGGCATGCGATCGATTGCAGAATCGCTCGTCACCTGCCGCATCGCTGTGCCGTCCGGGTGCGCGACATAAATACGTCCCTGAGGTTGCACGAGCGAATAGAACGCGACCCATTCACCGTCCGGCGAGGGATCGGGATCCGACCAGCGCCGCGAGCCAGTGGTCACCCAGGCTGGCTCCCCTCTTGGGGCGACGGACAGATCCAGCGAGAGCTGCTGGATGTTCGCCGTGACCAGTGCCGATGTGTACACGATGCGTTTCCCGTCGGCGGAGAGGCTCGGATGCGCGAGATACGGCGCGGGCGTGGTGATGGGTTCAGGCTCTCCGCTGGTCTTGCCGGATGTTTCGTCGATCGGGACGCGCCAGAGATTGGTGCTGCCGCCTCTGTCGCTCGCGAAATAGAGATACTTCCCATCCGGAGACCATACGGGGTTCCAGTTGGTGGTCCTATCGCCGATCACCCGTGTGGGAGTGCCGCCTGTGACCGGGATCGTCCACACCTCTGCGTGAGTCGAATTGCCCAGGCGGTGGGTGTAAGCGATACGGTGGTTGTGTGGCGACCAGTTCGCCAGGACGGCGTCTCCCTCGTTGAGCCGCCGTGTTTCTCCGTTGTTCACCGTGACGGCCCACAACTCGCTGCGCGTCTCCGCGTTCTGCGGATTCAGTTCGACGTTCTCGGTTGTGTAGGCGAGTTGGGTGCCGTCGGGCGACCACGATGGCTTGAATCCCATATGCGTCACGCGTCTGGCTGCTTCGCCTGTACGGCCCATGACGAAGATGCCGCCCCCCTCGCGGCTGGAGCGAAATGCGATCCGCTCGCCGTCCGGCGAAAACGCCGGCTGATCGTCGTCAACGGTTGCATCTTTGCTGAGGTCGAGGGGGTTCTGACCGCTGACGCTCTGTAGATAAATCTGGCGACCTCTGGCGCCGGCGCCCGCATAAACCAGCCACCTTCCGTCGGGCGAGAGACTGGGAAACCACTCGACACCGGATTGCGAAGTCACCTGCGAGAACTCCGCGCGAACCGGCGCAAGCCTCTCTGCCTGCCATGCGCGCCACAAGATCGTGTATCCGGCGATGACGATTACCACGCCCACAACGATTAGCGCGATTCGCCATGGCTGCCTTCGCCTGGCGCCGGGACGCGCGAGATCGAACTCTTCACCGGACTCTACCCGGTGTTGCACGTCTTCGAGATCGTTGCGAAGGTCCACGGCGCTCTGGTAGCGCCGCCCCGGATCTTTTGCCAGGCAGCGCCGGATGATGCGGTCGAGGTCGCGCGAAACCGCCGGGTTGACGTCCGCGGGAGCTGGCGGCGAGTCCTTGAGGATTGATGAAATGACGGACATAGCGCTGTTGCCGCGAAACGGGAGTGCGCCGGTGGCCATCTCGTAGAGCACCACGCCGAGCGAGAAAATGTCCGATCGCACGTCGACCGGCTGCCCCTCCGCCTGCTCCGGCGACATGTAAGCCACCGTGCCGACAATCTTGCCCTCTTCCGTTACCGCCTTCATCGTGCGCGTGGACGCGTCCTCGCCGAGCGACGTGACTTCGGTGAGCTTCGCCAGGCCGAAGTCCAGTACCTTCACCATCCCGTGCTTGTCCACCATGATGTTGGAGGGCTTCAGATCGCGGTGGATGATGCCCGCCGAGTGCGCCCGGGCCAAAGCGTCGCTGATCTGGACAGCGCATTCAAGCGCCCCATTCAAACGCATCCCATGCCGCGGGATCAGCCGGTCGAGCGTCTTGCCGGCGACGTATTCCATCGAAATGAAGTCAATGCCGTCGGTCTGATCGATGTCATGGATGGTGATGATATTGGGGTGGTTTAACGCCGACGCAGCCTTCGCCTCCTGCACGAAGTGCCGCTTGCGCTCGGGGTCAGTCATCTTCTGGGGAGGCAGGACCTTGATGGCGACGAAGCGGTCCAGGTGCGTGTCCCGCGCCTTGTACACGACACCCATTCCCCCCTCGCCCAGTCTCTCGAGGATCTCGTAATGCGCGATAGTGCGGCCGGTCATGGCCGGCGCCCCTTTCAGAGAAAAGGAGTTGCGAATCTGATTACTCGATTCAATTGTACCGCTGAACATCCGACTCCCTGCCGTACGCAACGTGCAATCAGTATGCCGAGTGGGCGACTTCACAAGACTGATCTCACCATGCCCTGTGCTGACCTGGTGCTTTGAGCGTCCAGGCGACATTGCCCGGCAGGGTCCCCAGCAGTACACTGAATCAGATATCGACATCCGCAATTCCGGAAGCCGGCATGGGCGGGCGCACCATCGCGCACTGCACGATCCGCGAAGTGGTGCGACGAATCAATTTCCCGGAGTAATTTGTTTGCGCCGAAGGGAGAACGAGGCAAGGTGGCAGGCTTTTCGAAAGATAGCAGGATTGGGACCCTGCTTGGAGATTCAGCGAAGGGAGGAACGGACAATGCGAGTAGTCTCAGTTTTCGCGCGACAACATCTTCGCTTGCTCACGACGGTCATTTTCGCTTTCAAGATTGCGGGAGTCATCATCCTGGCGGTGATGACATCCCTCACGACGTCCGCACAAACCGTCATTTCCGGCGACCTCCTCGGTGTGATCACCGATCCAACAGATGCCGTCATACCGGACGCCTCTGTTGAGCTGCGAAACGGCACTACCGGCCAGTTACAGACGGCCACCACCAACGAAGAGGGGCTGTTCCGGTTCACGTTCTTGAAGCCGGGAGTCTATTCGGTCGTCGCAGGCGCAAGCGGGTTCGCACGTGTGCAGGCCAGCGTCAGAGTCTCATTGGGGCAGGTGGCCCGCGCCGACCTGCAACTGAATCTGGCGGATATCGCCGAACAAGTGAACGTCTCGGTGCGCGCCATGCAGGTCAATACGGACAATGGGGATGTCGCCACCTCGTTGCTCGCGGACCAGGTTGCCCTGGTGCCCAATCCGGGCAGCGATCTCACGAACATGGCCCAGACAGCGCCCGGCGTAGTCATGAACACGCAGGGTGGAGCGGGCAACTTCGTGGCGTTCGGAACGACATCTTTCGCCAACATCTATACGCTCAACGGCCAAAACCAGAACGATAGTTATGTTAGCCAAGCTCTCACGGGCGCCACTAACATGCTGCTTGGCCGGAACGAAATCCAGGAGGTGACGGTTGTCAGCAATGGCTATCTCGGCCAATACGGCACCGCAGGGGCCACGGTCAACTACGTGACTAAGTCGGGCGGGAATGATTGGCATGGCAACGCTGCTTACTCATGGAATGGCCGGGCCTTGAACGCAAACAACTTTTTCAACAACCGGTTTGGGGCTGATCGGCCGTTCGTGAACGTGAACGAGTGGGCCGGGTCAGTCGGCGGGCCGGTCAGGAAGAACAAGCTGTTCTTCTTTGTCAACAACGAGGGGCAGCGCATCTTCATACCTACCAGCCAGGCTGTGCGTGTGCCGAGTCCGGAATTCGAGGCGGCAACCGTGGCCAACCTCCAGGCCGCGAGCCCGGGCTCAGTACCTTTCTACCAGCGGATGTTCGCGCTCTGGCACAACGCTCCCGGTGCGGCCCGCGCAGCCGATACTCTACCGGATAGCTTTGGCAATGGCCGTGGCTGTCCGGAGGACTTTACCCTGGGCGGCACCCCGTGCGCGCTGGAATTCCAGTCCACTGCCGGAAATCCAACAGACGAATGGCTCCTGACCGGACGGGTTGACTGGAACATCGGCGCGCGTGATACCGCATTCATACACTTCCGCACCAGCCACGGTTTACAGGCGGCCAGTCCCGATCCCATCAGCCCGCTGTTCACGGGTTTCGGCAGAATACCGTGGTACCAGGGCCAGATCAACGAGACACATGCGTTCAACGGCCGGACAGCCAACCAGCTCATCCTGTCGGGGTCCTGGCATAGCGCCTCATATAAGTTGGCCGACATGGCTGCCGCTACCGAGGCAATGCCGTTCGGACTGATTTTCCAGGGCGACGCATTTTCCGCTCTGGGACAATACTTAAGCTGGTTCCCGCAGGGCAGCAACCTCGGCCCATACCAGGTCGTTGACGACTTCTCTCACCAGTCGGGCCGGCACACTTTCAAGTTCGGGATTAATTTTCTGCGGACGAACATGACCGACTATGACGTGAATTTGAACACGACTGGCTCGGTAGGTCCGGAATCCTTGACCAGTTTCTTCAACGGCGTCAACGATGGTTATTTCCAGTCCTTTATCGAAAGAACCTCGCAGCCCCTTGCTTGGTACCGATTAGGCCTCTATGGTCAGGATACTTGGCGGATACGCCCAAGCCTTAGCCTGACTCTGGCGCTGCGTGCAGAACGCTACTCAAATATTACTTGTCGCACCAACTGTTTTTCCCGGTTTGCCGGATCGTTTGAGACCCTTTCCCACGATGTGGCTCAGCCCTATAACACGGCGATTCGTTCGGGACTAGGCGAAGCCTTCCCGGAGGTGGATGGAATGCAATGGCAGCCGCGGTTTGGTTTTTCATGGTCGCCGTTCGGGAGCATTCGCAGCACGGTCGTCCGCGGAGGGTTCGGGTTGTTTGCCGATGGCATAGTGCCGGCGCACCCTTTGCTTTACACGCTCGGCAATCCGCCGTTCGCAACCGGCTTTTACGTAGCCGGCAGCAATCTCAGTCCCGACGTCGCCGATAACATGATGGCCAAGGCCGCCGGTGCGAACGCGTCGTTTCGAAGTTCCTTCGCAGCCGGGGGCACACTGGAAAGCATGAGCGAGACAAACCCTTGGTTCGTACCCCCGTCGCTGGGGGTTCCTGCCGCCCACTCCCACTATCCTCGATACGAAGAGTGGAGTCTCGAATTGCAGCAGGGTCTCGGCCGGAACAGCGTGGCGACGCTGAAGTACGTAGGCAACCACGGGATACGCGAATTCGTAGCCAACCCGGGATTGAACGCGTACTGCGACGGCGCGTGTCTGGCCGCGCTTGGGTCCACAGCCTCGGCTTTTGCAGGGCTGCCCACCGCCGTTCCGGATGCGCGCTTCGGCAGTATCCTCCAGTTAGAGAGCACTGGCGTCTCGAACTACAACGGCCTCGTTCTCAGCATCGACCACAGGTCCAAGCTGTTTACCGTCCGTGCGAACTACGCCTTCAGCCACGCACTCGATGATCTCTCCAACAGTGGCGTTTGGTTCAGCGAAAACGCGACAAATTGGTCCGTTGTGAACCAAGTCGACCCCCACAATTTGCACCGCTACAACTATGGCAACGCCGCGTACGACGTTCGCCACTACGCCAGTATGAATTGGGTACTCCAGTTGCCACTCCGCATCGGTCCAAAGACTTTGTTCTCTGGATGGATGCTGGCAGGCACTCTGTTTGTGCGCAGCGGCTTCCCGTTCACTGTCACCGATTCGACAGCCGCTGCAGTGCTGGGCGCGGAAAACTATTCGGGTGCGTATACAACCGTAGTACCCGCAAATATTGCCGGCGAACCGACGCATACCTGTGGGCGCGAGGCCGTGGATGCCGCATGCTTGAGCCTCACCAATTTCACGCCAGCCGTGAACGGCTTCGGAGCGCAGAGCCGGAACCAGTTCTACGGCCCGGGTTTCTTCAACATGGATATGAGCGTTTTGAAGGAATTCGGCCTGCCACTCTCGCACGAGGGCGTCAAACTTACCCTCGGCGCAAACTTCTTCAACGTCCTGAATCACCCCAACTTCGACCAGCCCGTGGCCGACATCAGCGACCCATCGTTCGGAACCGTCCGGCGGACCGTGAATGCGCCCACAGGAATCTTCGGGGCCGGCTTGGGAGGTGATAACTCGCCGCGGTTGGTGCAATTAACTGCGCGCATCAGGTTCTAGGGCCGTGGAACGGAGACTGAAGTTTCTTTCTTGAAAGCCGCGCCACGCGCCATCATCCTGTCCAGCGTGAGGATGTTCAACATCAGTTGGCGCAGGGGATGATAGTTGTCCTGGCGGCCGACGCGAGGCTGCAAGGTCATCCGGCGGTCGGCGAAAAGCATGTATCCGGCTGGGTACCCGCGCTCCTTCTGCCAGAACTTCTCGTTGACAATCTGGTATGCCATTCCGAAATACTCTGCCGCCCACTCCACGCCGGTTCGCTCCAGCACGTTTAGAGTTGCGACGAGCACTTCATTTTGGCACCACAGGCACTTCATATATTCATACTCACCGGTGAAATGCAATTGCTGATGGGTCCCTGGCGGAGTCTCCACCGGCCATTGATAGGAGGGGTGATCCACGTTGACCCACTGGGAGAGTCCTCCGTAGATGTAGTCCCAACCGGCATTGAGATGGTGATGGATGCGCTGGGCGCAGGTTTTCCACAGCGCCTCATCGTGGCGGCGGTTCGCTTCGTCCATGACCATCCACAGGGCCTCGACCGAGTGGCCGAAGCGCGACTTCTGTCCTTCCTCTTTCGGCCTCGTGAAATCGTAATACAACATTTCGGTATTCAGGCCGATGTCGGGGTTGTAATGCCTGTTCATGATCGCGTCCACGGCGCGGTCCGCGATCGCAGCGATTTGCGGATCGTTCTGCCGCGCGAGCATCTGAGTCGCGATCCTGAGATTCAGAAACCACAATCCCTGAGGCCGAATGGCACGTTTGCTGCCCCACAGATAGGGGAAATCCGCTCCCCGGTACCGAAACGCCGGGCTGTCGAAGTCCCGGAAGAGCCTGTTCAGGATGGCGAAGGCGGATTCACGGGACTGGTCGTCTCCGCTGGCAGCAGCGTACTCCTGGAGGCCTTCGGCGAGGTGGTACATTCCCTCCGTGTCGCCGCTGAAGGGCCTCAGAACTTTCCCCTCCCGCGAGAACTCTTCCGCCCACCAGCCGTCCTTTTGCCGCGCGTACTTAAACACAAATTCCTTGGTCCTCTTCGCCACCTCCAGATACTGGGGGTCATTTCCAAAGTGGTTATACAGGAAGCTATAAACCCAGATGGCGCGCCCCAGAAACCAGAGGTTCTTGCCGGTATCGAGGAGCGTGCCGTCGTAATCCAGACTGCACATGAGGCCGCCATATTGGTGGTCGATTCCGTGCTTGTCCCAGAAGGGCAGAAGAACCTGGAAGAGCTGGTCGTAGAGCCTTTGGCGCAACTCCGCAAGGCTCATTCCCGCCAACCGCAATTCCCCAGGTGCCGTCGCATCCTTCGGCGGCCCGTTTACGCTCTGAGCCCTTCCCAGACTCGCTATCACAGATTGCAGACCCGCTGCTCCCGTCAATCCGAGAAACACGCGCCGCTTCACCTCTCGGTACTCCTCTCTGTTCTTCTCAACGAGCGTTCCTGTTTAATGAGGGCACGAACGGGCCTCCCAAGAAAAGCTTCGTGCACGCCTTTTTGATATCTATCTTATCGACCTGCAGGATTATCAAGCGCTATGGCTAGGGCGCAGCGGATAGTATTCTGAAATCAGGACCCGAATGGGCGATTTGATCCGGTATCATAAACGGCGCGGCACAGTTGGGCGTTCCTTCGATTCGCCTGAACTCGGGCGATGGAAAACGATTCCATCCTTCGACGATCTGATGAAAGTCAAAGGCGATGAGCCGCCGCTGGCGGGCTACACTAACGAAGATGCGCTGAAGTGGTGTACCGATTCGATTCCTGCGTGCATCCCCGCGGCGGAAAAGGCAGGCGTGATTCTCGATCTGGAGAATCACTGGGGGCTGACGACCAAAACCGAATCACTGATGCAGATCTATCGAGCCGTCAACTCGCCATGGCTCGGCATCAATCTCGATGTCGGGAACTTCCCCGGCGACCCGTATCCGGAAATAGAAAAGATCGCGCCGTATGCGAACATAGTGCACGGCAAAACCTATTTCGGCGGCGGCGTCTGGTACACGCTGGACTTGGATCATCGCCGAATCGCGAATATTCTGCGCAACGCTAATTTCCCGGGCTACGTTTCGCTGGAGATGGAAGGCAATGAGCCGGCGAGCACGGCGGTTCCGAAAAGTCTCGAGCTTATGCGGCAGGCTTTTGCGTGACCGGACAGAACTGCTCTTACCAACCCACAGAGAGTCCGAATCGAAAGGCCCGGCCATCATTCAGCGTGTTCGTGATGTAGCCAAATTCCGGCGTGCCCATGATGTTGCCGGGTTCGGCGAACTGGGGCGTATTCGTGAGGTTAATGCATTCGGCGCGGAGCGTCAGGCGCCTGTCGGAGTTGAAAACCCACACCTTGGATACCGAAGCATTTACGTTCTTGATCCCGCCGCGACGAAACGTATTCGCGCCTAAATTGCCTTTCTCGGCTGTCGGCGTGATGAATGCAAACGCGGAGACCGGCAGCATCGCCACAGAGGTGTCGGGGTTTCCAATGGTGCGGCCGAGAATCGACGGGTCCAGCAAGTTCGGCCGGTCGCCGCCGTTTCCATCCACATTGCCGAACCCCGGCCCGTCGGGTGTCGTCACCGTGAACGGGGTCCCATTCTTCAGCAAAACAACCGCCGACGTTGACCATCCCGCACCGAGCCTTCGTGCCCAGCCTTGCCAGCGCTCCGATGGCAATTCGTAAGTCGCGCGTGCCACAAACGAATGTGGCTGGTCAAAAAGGCTGAGCGCCTTCCGGTCTTTATGGGTTTCGAATTCGGACTGGCTTCGCGCAAGCCTCGAGTCCGCATCATATGCGGTGTTGGCGTAATCTGCTCCCAGGTCCATGGCTTTGCTGAACCAGTAAGCTGCCTCCACCGTGAAGCCGTGCACACGCGGTCCGATCAACCGCGCTCGTGCAGCGTCAAAGTAACCGCGCGAACTATTTAGCACGTAACGGATCTCGGCGAGATTCGGAATCGCGCGCCGCTGGTTAATGGTTGCCGTCGTTTGTGGAATGCCCGGCACGGTGTGGGCGCGGTTCAGGTACCACATGATCAGAAGGTCGGGAGTCCGGCTGCCCACATACCCAATCTGCACCCGCCACTTGCCTGTAAATGCCGGCTCCCAACTGAAGTTGTATTGCACTGAGTACGGCGACCGCAGGCGAGGATCGAGCACGTAGAGATTCCCCAGCGCATCCGCGCTCGCGCCATTTTGTTTCAAGCCGCTGAGCGGATCCAGCAGGCTAGGAGCATTGATGGTCAGTTTCACGCTTCCTGGTGGAGAAAAGCGGATTTGCGAATAGGTGACCGGCAGAATGTCGCCGTATTGAATGCCAAAGCCGGCGCGCACCAGCCCCCATTCGGATGGGAGGCGGTAGGCCAGCCCGAATTGCGGCGCCAAGTTCTTACATTGGCACCCGTACGGCACCCGGTTTAAGTTGTTCACTTCAACCGGCCGCCCGGCGGGCTCATAACGAAGGCCGAGTTGGAGCGTCAGATTTGCGTTCACCCGCCATTCGTCGTCAATATAAAGCTTTGGCATCCACTGCCGAAAACCGCGGTGCACGTTCCCGATGGCAACGATGTAGAGCGACGGATCACCTAGAAGCAGGTTCTCGATCCCTGTCCGGCCGAAGTCGTTATTGAATCCAAAGAAACCCCGGTGCGCGTCGGTCTCGGTCCCGTTAAATTGCCTTCTGATGATTGTGAATCCGGCTGTCAGGTTGTGCCGCGCCGCCGCTCTGCTCCATTGGCCTTCATAGCTGTAAAGATTCTGAGCGCGGTTGATCGGAATAATCGCCGCCGGCCCCAATGTGGTCAGGCCCGAGACGGAGACCGTGGGTCCAACGGCGTTGGGTTCAGGGACCAGCAGTGAGCCGATGCGATCGAATCCCGTGGCGAAATTGGTCGTAACCGCTGGGCTCCACATGTGGATCCACGTCAGCCTGCCGCGATGAGACCGGGTGTGCGTGTCCGGGTTCTGGCCTGCAACCAACTGGAATGCATCGACGCTTTGGTCGATAAACCGGTACATAGTCAGGACGCGATCCTTGCTCGTGAGATCCTGCTCCACACGAATCGTGGCGTCATCGCCGTCAATTTTTTGTGGGGAATTCGTGTTGAGGGCATGCGGATTGATATCGGTCCGGTTCGGCAGTTCCGTCGGGAAGGCCGCGAGGAAGTGCTCGATCAGCGCCCGCTCGGCCGGATCGTTGGTCAGGGGAACGCGTTCGTCAGGCGTCGGAACCAGTACATTTCCGTTCACAAACCCTCGCAGCTTTTCCTGGCCGCCCTGGAGGGAAATGTATCCGCCGTGCCATGGAGTGAAGCCAGTGGTGAACCCGTACCGATTTTCATGCGCAGGCTTGACGTCGCCAGCCTGGAAGAACGAACGGGCGCTGAAAACGCTGTTCTGGTGATTGAAAAACAGATTACCGTGCCAGTTCGCCCGTGCCGCCGGCGCCAGCCGGACCACAGCTGATGCCGGGTTGCCAAACTCCGAACCGTAGAAGTTCAGTTCCGATTTGAACTCTTCGACAATGGTCGCGGTGGCCCCCAGCCGTACGTTCAGTTCTTTGAGCGTGTTGTTGTCTATCAGGTTGAACTGAACATTCTCGTTGCGGCGGCCCTCACCGCCAGCGGTGTTTTCTTTCCCCAGGAGGTTCAGTTCCAGGCGGGTCCGATTATCCGCCGGAGTGGGAGGAGCCGGCGCCTTGGGTGGATCATTTGAGACCGGTTGTGAATTTTGACCGGCGATCGGGACTGAAATCGCCGCGATTACGATGAAAATCGAAATACGCGGCAAGCCCACAACTCTTGAATAACACAGGCTCGCTCGTGGAATCGCCTCTGCCTAAGATGAGCGCTGGTGTGAGTGGGAACCTGATTCGACGCGTAAGTCCTTTCGAAAAAATCACATGTGTAAAAAATCACCGATTTGAAATATCAACAACTTTTGATTGACAGCACGCGCCCGTAGAGCCTATCATTTAGCAACCAGTAGTAGAAAACTACTAGCAGTTGGGGATCTTTGGTTCCGATCCGTGCTTGGTTCGGGATAGCGTATTGGGTTTCTTTCCATTCAGAGAGGTGACAGATGCGCAAAAAATCTTTGACCGTGGTGGTCTTTGTTGTTCTGGCGGGTTTGCTGGCGCTGCCCACAAACGCACAGGTGTTTTATGGATCGATCGTTGGCGCAGTCACTGATCCGACCGGCGCCGCGGTTCCGAATGCGGAAGTCGGTATTACGAATACTGCCACGTCGCAAACTCGCAATTTCAAAACGGATTCGGGCGGGCGCTACACGATCACGGACGTTCAGGCCGGTACTTATGACGTCAAGATCGCCGCGCCAGGATTTCGTCCTATCGAGAGAACCGGCGTTGCAGTCAGCATCAACACCGTTACTCGTGTGGATGCAGCGTTGGAAGTCGGCCAAGTAAATGAACAGGTTACCGTAGAAGCTTCGGCGGTTGCGCTGCAAACGGACAAGGCGGATGTACATGCGGAGATCAGTGAAAAGGCAATCGAGAACCTGCCGCTCTCGAATTACCGCAACTACCAGAGCCTGATTGACCTGGTGCCGGGAGCAACCCCGGGCGCATTTCAGAACGCCAACACGGATACGCCGGCGCGCGCGCTGACCACGAATATCAACGGTACCAACCGAAACAACAACAACACCAAACTGGATGGTGCGGTCAATGTCTTCATCTGGCTGCCGCATCACACGGTGTACGTGCCGCCAGCCGAAACGATAGAAACCGTGAATGTCACAACCAACAACTTCGATGCGGATCAGGGCATGGCTGGAGGCGCCGCGATCACAGTGGCGACCAAGTCCGGTACGAATCAGCTCCACGGCGCGGCTTTCGGGTACCTAGAAAACAGCTATTTTGGGACCAAGAATTTCTTCTTCACCGATCCCAAGAAACCCAAGAGCATCCGCACCATCCCTGGGTTCGTGGTCGGCGGCCCGATCATCAAGAACAAGCTGTTCTTCTTTGGTGGTTACGAAGGTCTATTCGAGCGGCAAAATCGCAACTCATTGTTCACGCTTCCTACCGCAGATCAAATGGCGGGGGATTTTAGCGCCACGGGGGCCATTATCTACGATCCCAACACGGGTAATCCCGATGGCACAGGTCGTACGCCGTTCGCCGGCGACAAGATTCCTGCCGACCGTATCAGTCCGATTTCGCAGAAGGTCCAGGCTCTGCTTCCGAGCACGAATCAGCCCGGGTTCGCCAATAACTACTTCAATTCCGCGAGCCAGAAGATGAACCGGAAGAACGTCGATTTTAAGACCGACTACAACCCCAGTGACAAGATGCACCTGTTCTTCCGTTATGGCTACATGCAGGCCGATGTGTCGGGCGTGTTCGGTTTGGGCGCTGCCGGGGGGCCGTGCCTCTGCGACGGCGGTCCCGGGACAGGCGATACGTCAGTGAACCTCGCTACGGTGGGTTACACTTACAGCTTCAGTCCCACCAAACTCTACGACGCGACGTACGGTTTCACGCGGATGGGACACATCAGCAAGGGTGCCGACATTGGAAAGAACTGGGGTTCGGATGTATTCGGCATTCCTGGAACGAATGGGCCTGACCCGCGGGAAAGCGGCCTACCGTTTTTCGCCATCTCGGGCTACACCGATATTGGAAACGACCAGAGCTGGATCCCGGCATACCGCAATGACCAGAGTTTCGCCACGAGCCAGAACTTCGGCATCATCCACGGTTCCCACGAATTCCGAATGGGCTTCGATGGCATCCGGCACCACCTGAATCACTGGCAACCGGAATTGGGCGCGGGCCCGCGCGGCGAGTTGGATTTCGGCCGGGGTCTTACTGCGCTGAACGACCCCAACTACGTGACCACGCAGTTCAATGCATACGCGGCCTTCCTGCTGGGCGACACATCGAGCGTCGGCAGGAGCATCCAGTACGAGAAGATGACCACATACGAGCTGCAGCTCGGATGGTATTTCCGCGACCGCTGGCAGATCACTCCCAAACTCACGGCTACACTCGGCATCCGCTATGAGTTGTATCCTTTAATGACGCGAGCCGGCCGGGGCGGGATTGAAGAGTACGATCCGACCACCAACATCGTCACTCTCGGCGGCGCCGGCGGGTTGCCAAAAGGATTGGGCGTTACGACCAGCCACAGGATGTTCAGCCCGCGCCTCGGCTTCGCTTATCGCTTGAACAACACCACGGTCATCCGTACAGGCTACGGCATCACTCGTGATCCCATGCCGCTGTCACGTCCGCTACGTGGGTTCTATCCGCTGACGGTCGGCGAGACCTTCTCTCAGGTGAACACCTACACGCCGTACGATACGCTGGCCCAAGGCATCCCGCCTGTGGTTGGACCGGATGAGAGTACGGGGAAAGTGGTATTGCCGGGTCCCGCCGACATGCGCTTCATCACAGATGGTCATCTGCGCCGCGGCTACATCCAATCCTGGAATTTCATCGTGGAAAAGGAACTGCCATGGAAAATGGTGGCTTCTGCGGGCTACGTGGGCACGGCAACCGTAGACAGCTTCGCTGACTGGAATGGCAACGCTGCCGCTCCAGGTACTGGACAAGCCGGACAGCCGTTATTCCAGAAGTTCGGGCGCACCTCCGAAACCCTCTTTTGGAACGGTTTTGTGGGAGCCAATTATCATTCGCTGCAGATGTCTCTGAACCGGCGGGTTGCGGCAGGCCTGACCCTGCAGGGCGCGTACACCTACTCCCATGCCATCAACTACACGGACGACGACGGCTGGACGGGGCTGATGTTCAATTACGCGCCGATGCTGGGGCGCAACCGCGCAACGGCTAGCTACAACCGGACCCATAACTTCCACCTTGCATACGTATACGAGTTTCCGTTCGGTAAGGGCAAGAAGTATGCCCAGAGCGGCGTGGCTGCGGCTGTGCTCGGCGGCTGGCAGGCCAATGGCATAATCGCGGTGTACTCGGGCAATCCGTTCACTGTGTCTGCCGACGGTTCGTCGCTTAACGCCCCTGGAAACAGTCAAACGGCCGACCTGGTGGGCACGGTTCAGAAGATCGGGAGTCTCAACGAGTATTACAACATCTCGGCATTCGCGCCGATCACGACGGCGCGTTTCGGCAACATCGGCCGCAACACTCTGGTAGGGCCTGGGGTCATCAACAACGACTTGAGCCTTTTCCGCGATTTTATGCTTACAGAGAGGTTCAAGCTGACGTTCAAAGCTGAAGCGTTCAACCTTACGAACACGCCTCACTTCGGGGCGCCGGACAGCAATGTCAATGACGCCGCCTTCATGGTCATTTCCGGTACGGCGGGTACGCTGGCTGACAATCGAAGTATCCGCTTCGGATTGCGCGTGGGATGGTGACGAATCTCAAGTAGAAGAATGGAAGGCGCAGGTCCTCGGGTCTGCGCCTTTTTTTCCGTGTCGTGTGCTGACGACCTACTTCGTCTTGCCTTGTGATTGAATTGCTTCCAATGCCTTTTTGGCGGACTGCAGATTCGGATTCATGCGCAATGCCGCTTCGAACTCGGTCTGGGCTTCACTGAGGCGGCCAAGGCGAAACAGCATGAAGCCCAGATTGTTGCGCAGCTCGGCATCAGAAGGGCGATAAATGATGGCGTCGCGGTATCGCTCCGCCGCCAGCTCGTGATGGCCGGAGTCGGCTAGCTGATCTCCCCAGGCAAACAGCGTTTCCCCCAGATGCTGCCGCGTCTTTGGGTCATCGGGTCGCTCGGCGAGGACCTGCTTAAAGTCGCCAACCGCAGGCTCCCATGCGCCGCTGGCAGCTTCCGCGCTAGCTAGATCATAGCGGGCATCGGTGAATTTCGGATCGAGCTGTAGCGCGCGGTGGAACTGCCGCTCTGCGTCCTGCAGTCTCGACGCGGAGGCCAGGGCCAGGCCCAGCTCAGTCGCCGCCAGTGCGCTGCGCGGGTCCGCTTTGGATGCAGCTTCAAAATAAGGGATGGCGCCCGTGGCATCGCCCTTGGTCAGCAACAGATCGCCCATATTGAAGTTGGCTGTGAAGTCTTCGGGATATTTTTCGAGCAGCCGTCGCACTGCAGCCTCGGCCAGTACCGCTCGCTGGTCACCGTCGCCGGTAGGCAGCACCTGCAGCCAGAGATTGCCCATCTCGTCGTTCGCGTGACCGCCTCCCCTGACGCGCTGGGGTGGTTTGTTGGGGTTCCGAACATTCTCCGCCGAGTTGTCGTAGTGGAAGCGCATGGAAATAACCGTGCCGCGCGGCAGGAAAACAGGTTCTCTATAATGGCAGACTCCCTGCCAGTTCAAATCCCACTCAGGAATGCGGATCAGCCACTTGCGCATGCCATCCGGCAGGGTAGCGTAGCCCTCCAGCAAAGTGCCGAGGTAATGCGCGTGCGGGTAAACCGCGAGTACGTTCAGATCCAACGGGGTCTGGAAGTCGTCCTGCACAAGGTAGTCGCGGTCGCCGGGCGGGATGTCGATGACACCATCATGCTCGAGTTCCACCAACATCGGAAATTTCGTTTGCGGTTTATCGGTGAAGTAAAGGCCGATTGAGGGGCCGACTGTTTCAGGTCTTCCGGACGGCCTTAGGTGTACGTTGAACACGAGATCCATGTTCGGATCCGCTCGCCATGCCATGCCGTCGGGCTCGACGAGCGGAACACTGCCGGGCTTCCAGGCAAGAAACGTTCCGTCAGGATCAAAGGTGGTTTCTGCCACCGTAAGATCCATTCCAGGAAATCCAGCCCCGGGTGTCTTCTCCCGGCGGCGTGAGGAGCGGGAGCGGTCGACGATGATGCTGGCATGATGAATTACGCGAGGAGCGCCGGGCCGGATTTCGACGGCTCTCACCCATCGCGTGGTTGTGAGCGGCACCGGGATGACAAAATTCCAGAAGACCTCAGGCCCCTCGGCAGCAAGCTGATAAGGCTTAGCAACGTGGAGTTCGAGGTCCGGCTTTCCCAAGCGCCATTCGCCGGTTGACTGTGGAACCGGTGGCGCGCCGGTGTGCGAACCCGCCGGAGATCCTGCCTTCACCCATTCCTGGATCAATTGGATCTGTGCATCCGTTAACCGCCTCTCCTCGACGAAGTCGCCGTATCCAGGCTGGGGCAGCCAAGGCGGCATGTAGCGGCGCTTGGTGACAGCGGCAATCTGCAGGGCATGCCGTTTCACGTCTTCGTAAGTGAGGAGCGAAAACGGGGCCGCCTCGCCAGGCCTGTGGCAGGGCGCGCAATTCTGATGAACGATGGGCGCGATGTGCTGGTAGAAGGAAACGCTGGATGCCGATGGCGCCGGCTTAGCTGCAACTGCCGGGCCTGCAACCAACAAACACACGGCTACGAGACGCTGCCCGGGTGATCTCACAATCCTATTTTCCGGGATGGGACTGCTGTCAGGCAATCTCTTCAGTAGGACGGATTAAGATGGTGGATCAGTGCTTGTCACGCGAATCGCATTGGCGGCCACGGTTCTCCTCGCAACTTGCTCTGCCGCAGTCTTTGCCCAATCGCAGGCCCAGATCGAGAAATCCGAGCAGGGCAAGAAACTGATGGCGGCGGGCAAATTCGAGGAGGCCATCCCGGTCTACCGGCAGCTTACGCAGTCGGTTCCTAACAATCCGGGGATGCTGCTGAATCTTGGCATGGCACTTCACTTGGCGGGGCATTCGCGCCAGGCAATCCCGCCGCTCCAAAGCGCGATCAAACTGGACGCCGGAATTGCGCCGGCATGGTTGTTTCTGGGTGAGGCCTACTTGGGGGTGGGGGAGCCTGCGCGTGCGCTCCAGCCGTTGAAGAAATACGTCGGCCTCGAGCCCGGCGATCCCGGTGGCCACCAAACGCTAGGCGACGCACTCCTTGCTACTGACGCACTCCGAGAGGCCGTGGTGGAGTACAAGAAGCTGGCTGAGCTCGAGGCGAATAATCCCCGCGCCTGGTATGGATTGAATCGCAGCTACGCGGCCTTGGCTGAGTCAGCCTTCCGGGCTGTTGAGAAGGCCGCGCCCGAATCTGCCTGGTGGCTAGCGCTGGTGGCTGACGAGCGCGTGGTCCGCCGTCAGTTCCGAAGCGCCTTTTTCTTTTACCGGAGAGCCGAAGCCCTGCAGCCAGACCTACCGGGTCTGCATTTAGCGATTGCGAACGTCTACCGGGAAGCCGGTCACGCGGGCTGGGCCGAAGCCGAGCAGAAGAAGGAGCCGCAATCGCCAGATTGCGCTTCCATGCCGCTGGCTTGCGAATTCACGGCCGGGCACTACGCGGAGGTGGTCCAGCGGGCCCAGCAAACAACCGCGCCGGAAGCGTACTGGCTGTCGCGCGCGTACGCCCAACTCGCACGCGAAGCATTTGCACGCCTCGAACAACTGCCCGAGAGTGCGGAGGTCCACGAATTAAGGGCGGACCTCCTGCGCATGCGGAGGCAGAATCTTG
>Ga0335070_10002177_pt1 | contig 22854 bp, 20 predicted proteins | sample Lox_Sample_13_FD_206722 | JGI IMG/M metagenome (GOLD analysis project Ga0335070, IMG submission 206722) | Soil microbial communities from Loxahatchee National Wildlife Refuge, Florida, United States - Lox_Sample_1.3 | ecosystem: Environmental > Terrestrial > Soil > Wetlands | place: USA...
TACATTGAGCGGCCGGAGGAGCCGCTGGAAGCCATTCTGCGGCGCGTGGTGCGGGAAGAATTGCGGCGGGCGAGCTGAGGAGCTACATGCATTCGTTCTCCTATCCCCAATGTTTCGACGGGGCGCAGACGGCCGCTTTTGGCCGGGACTTCGACATGGTGCCATTCATCAACAAGCCGCAGGTCTCCCCGCAAACACCGCGGGTAGGCCTGCGCTACATGATGCGGAGGTGCTACACCACACCTGCGGCGCGTGCGCTGGTTCGCGATGTTCGGTATGCTGCGGACAATCCCCATGCGACGGCGTGTGTTGATGTGCGCGGTGATCTTGCCGATACAGATCGGGCTTGCCCAGCAAGCCGGCGCCGATTACCGGTCGCTCACGGGCGAAGAGCGTGCCGGCTGGGTCGTGAAGGAGACGGTTGGTCCTCAGAGCCTGCTCGGAGGGACGATCAGCGCGGGTTGGGGCACGCTTTTCAACTCGCCGAAAGAGTACGGGCCGCACTGGGCGGGATTCGGCAAAAGGTATGGGATGCGCCTGACGGGTGTGTCCGCCAGCAATACCATGGAAGCAGCGCTCGGCGCTCTGTGGGGAGAAGACCCGCGTTACTCTCGCGCGCCGGAACGGCCGTTCAAGGGGCGAGTGGGCAACGTCGTCAAGATGACGTTCCTGGCCCGGAACCACGACGGACGAGATGCGCCCGCATATGCAAGATATTTCGCAATCAGCGGGAGCAATTTTCTTTCGAACAACTGGCGGCCGGACAGCGTGGCGACTACCGGCAATGCCCTGCAACGCATTGTGTTCGGTTTCCTGGGCCGCATGAGCAGCAATGCGTTCGACGAATTCTGGCCAGATGCCAAGCGGCTTCTTCACAAGAAGAAAGATGCCCCGGGTTCTCCCTGACGTGCGGTTGGAAACGGCAATTCAGCGTAAGAGCGTGTTGCGCCCGCTAGTCCAGCAGTATTTGCCCCTCACCACGGCCGGCTGATACAGTAGCCCTGCTATGTCCCCTGTGCTGGCTGCCACACTTGTTGAGCCTGGAAGATACGAACTGCGCGAGTACCCGCTACCCGAGCCGCAGCAGGACTGTGTGCTGGTGAAGATGCATCTCTCGGGCATTTGCGGGACCGACAAGCACACGTATCAGGGATACACGACGCAGTATTCAGGCACGGGCGAAGGCAAGAAGATTCCGTTTCCCATCATCCAGGGACACGAAAACGTGGGCACGGTGGCAGCCATCGGAGGCGACGGCAGGTACAACGACTTCGAGGGCATCCCGCTCAAGGTGGGCGACCGCGTAGTGGTGGGCGCGAACGTGTTTTGCGGGAAATGCTACTACTGCACGCACGATTTCCCCTATTACTTCTGCCAGAACATGACGGATTACGGGAATAATTTGAGCGCCGCAGATCCGCCGCACATTTTCGGAGGGTGGTCGCAATATATCTATATCGTGCCGGGAAGCTTTCTGGTGCGCGTGCCGGACGATCTGCCGTCCGAAGTCGCGGTGCTCACCGAGGTGATGGCGGTGGCTGTGGGGCTCGACCGCGCCAAGCAGATGTCCGCGTTTCCCAGCGACGCGTTCCTGTTTGACGACACGGTGGTGGTGCTGGGCGTGGGGCCGCTGGGCATGTGCTTCCTCATGAAGGCGCGCATGCTGGGCGCGGGGACGATCATTGCGGTGGACCTGTCGGATTACCGGCTGGATTTCGCCAAACGGCTAGGAGCGGACTACGCGATCAATGCCGGGAAGACGACACCGGCCGAGCGGCTGGAAATTGTGCGTGAACTTTCGCAGGGCCGCGGCGCGGATATGGTGATCGAGTGCGCGGGCGTACCGCAGGCGATTCCAGAGGCTCTCGAGATGCTGCGGCTGGGCGGGTTGCTGGTGGAAGCGGGCAATTTTTCGGATTTGGGCGAGATCGGCATCAGCCCGCACCGGCATCTGTGCTCGAAGAGCGTGCGCGTCCTGGGCGTGGGCGGCGAGGAGCCGGCGAGCTACGGACCGAGCATGCGGCAGATGGCGCGCTACATGAAGCACTACCCGCTGCGGGAGTTCGTGTCGCACCGGTATCCGCTGCGCGACGTAGAGACGGCGGTGCACAAGGCGATCGCGCCGGACTCGATGAAGGTAGTGATCGAGCCGTGGAGCGACTGATTCATGAAAAACCTGCTGAACATCGTCGCCTCGGTTGGCTTGGCTCTTGGCGCCGTGTTTGGCATGGCAGGAACGATGGTCGCGCAGCCGAATCTACGAAACACATCGTGGGGAATTGACAGCGCCGGTCTTGTGATGGCTGCCAGTCTGCTGGCTCTGAAATTCTTCAGAAAGGGGAATGATATTGTTGGCGCCGGGTTTCTGGTATTTGCGATTGGAGAGGGCGTGATGCTCTCAGGGACGGCGGCGGGATTAGCGGGAAGTGTCCCGGCGTTTGCGGCCGGTACTTTGTTGTGGGCAACGGCTATGGGACTGATCAGTATCCCCCCGGTCTTTCCCATGTGGGTGCGGCTGGCGGGCATCGCCAGCTTGATTCTTTTTGCGATTGTGGCGTTAAGAATCTTCTGGGGCGAAGCGTTGTCGCCAATTGCATCGCCGCTGCCGTACTTCGCATACCCGTTCCTCGTATTGACGTTCCTCGGTTGGATTTGGACTTTGTTGAGCGAGCGTTAGTTCAAAAGCGCATTCATGCTTATGCCGCTGCCGCCATGGTTGCTGGAGCCGGTTCCTTCATCACCGCGGCGGCGACGAGGCCAATACAAATGAAGCCGACAAGTCCGGTCGTCATGTACGCTGCCGTGTAAGTGGCGGGGAAGCCGTACCAGTTCCAATAAGAGACATTGGTGGCGACGGTGGCCAGCATGCCCGCGACGACCACGAATCCCAGGCGCGAGATAAAGCTGGTGAGGCGGGTTTGCGAGAGCAGGATCACCACCAGGAGCGACTCGATCAGCTCGGTGAGAAACTCTGTGGCAAGCCGCCCAGGCGTCATGCCGGTGGCGCCGGCGGGGTGGTAAATCAGGATGCCGGACGGGTTGGCAGCCAGCTTCTGCGCGTATTGATCCATGGCTGCCCGCTTCTGTTGCGTGCTGGCGTCGGCTCCCAAGCCGGTACCGGGGAAGAAGTAAAAGCCGTGTGCTTCGCCCAGTGAGGAATGCATGGCGCTCAGCACTCCCTGTTCGTTCGGGATCTCTTTAATTCCGGCCTCGCCCAAGGGCAGGACCATGTGCGCCAGTGATGTCCAGGCAAACATAGCTATCCCCCCGAGCAGAGCCGCGAGAAAAATACGCTTGGTCATAGGTCCTCCTTGCGTGCGGCTATTATGCGACGGGGCGGTGGCGAATTCAATGGTCCCCAAGGCGCGGTTACATTCGGACGGACGCGGAGGTGCGCGTTCAGGATAGAATCACATATTTTGCGAAGGAGACCGACAACAACCAATGGGAAAACTTGCGATCGCGGGCGGGGAGCCTGTCAGGAAAAAACGTTTCGAACCGTGGCCGGTCTACGGCGAGGGCGAGCGGGCGGCGCTGGAAGATGTCCTGACCAACCGCAACTGGGGCGGGCAACCATTTCCCGGGAAGCACGCCGACGCGTTTGCCAAAAAGTTCGCCGCATTTCACACGGCGAAGTACGGGCAGTGCGTGAATACGGGCACGGTCGCGATTCAGGCGGCGCTGACGGCGGTGGGCATTGAGCCCGGCGATGAGGTCCTGGTCCCGGCCTACACGTGGGAGGGCACGGTGGGGCCGGTGCTGCTGGTGAATGCGGTCCCGGTGTTCGTGGATGTGGATCCGAATACCTACTGCATGGACGCCACGCTGATGGAGCAAGCCATCACGCCGAAGACGCGCGTGATTCTGCCCGTGCATCTGGGCATGCGGTTTGCGGATCTGGACGCGATCATGGCGATCGCGCAGCAGCGCGGCCTGAAAGTTGTAGAAGACTGCGCGCACGTGCACGGCGGCATGTGGCGTGGCCAGGGAGCCGGTTCGATCGGGGACCTGGGGACTTTCAGTTTCCAATCCAGCAAGCTCATCACGTGCGGCGAAGGCGGCGCGGTGATCACCAACAACCTGGAATACTTCGAGCGCGTGCAATCGTACATCAACGCGGGACGGGCGAGCGTGACGGACCAGTTCAAGCACCGGATGATCGGGTTCAACTACCGGCTGGGCGAATTTCAAGCGGCGGTGCTGGGGCCACAACTGGAGCGGCTGCCGCAACAACAGAAAATCCGTCAGGAGAACTTCGACTACTTCGAGTCGCGATTGCGGGGCACGTGCGGCCTGGGCTTCCTGAAGCCCGAGCCGCGGATCACGCGCAGCGCGCCCTACTGCTACGTGCTGAAATATTTCGCCGAGCAGGCGAAAGACATCCCGCGAGCGGCCTTTGTGGCGGCGCTGCAACTGGAAGGCATTCCGTGCGACGGGTTGTTCTACGAGCCGGTGTATAAGAGCTCGCTATTTCCGGTGAAGGCGACGGATTTTCCGGCGTTGAGCTGGGGGCGCGCGAAGCCGCTGGATTTGCGGAATCTGTACCGCTGTCCCGCGGCCGAGCGCGCAGCCTATCACGAGGCCATCTGGTTCCCGCACTCTCTGTTCCTGGGCGCGAAGGGGGAAATCGACACTATCGTGGATGCGATTTTCAAAACGCTGGAGAACCTGGAGGAGCTGCGGGGGCTCGAACATCCCGCGATCCGCAGTCAGGGCCTCAGCCGCGCCGACCGGGAGAGCTGAGATGAAGCCGGTGGGTTACGCGGTGGTCGGGTTGGGTGGAATCTCGCAGCAGGCGGTTTTGCCGGCTTTCGCGAACAGTAAGAATGCACGGCTGGTGGCGGTGGTCAGCGGCGATCGGCCCAAAGCCGAAAAATTGGCCGCCGAGTTCCGCGCCGAAAACCGTTACAGCTACGGAGAATATGCCGGGTGCTTGAAGAATCCGGCGGTGGAAGCGGTTTATGTTGCGACTCCGCCGGGTGAGCACGAGAAATACACCGTGCAGGCGGCGCGCGCAAGAAAGCACGTGCTTTGCGAGAAGCCGCTCGCGACCACGGTGGATGCATGCCGGCGCATGGTCCGAGCCTGCCGCGACAACAAGGTACTTTTCATGACGGCGTACCGGAAGTATTTCGAGCCGGGCAGCGTGGCGTTGAAGAAGATCATTGCGAGCGGGAGCTTGGGGCGCGTGGATATCATCCACACGGCATTTACGGAGTTCCGGCCCGCGGGTGATAGTTCGCCGGCGTGGCTGTTCAAACGCAAACTGAGCGGCGGCGGTCCTCTGATGGACCTGGGCGTCTATTGTGTGAACACGAGCCGCTGGCTGGTGGATGAAGACCCGGTACAAGCCACTGCTTTTCAATGGACCCGCGACCGGAAGCGGTTCAAAGAAGTGGAGGAGGGCATCGCGTTCCGTTTGAATTTTCCGAGCGGCCTGGTGTTGCAAGGCACGGCAAGCTGGGGATCGGTGTTGACCTCGTTTGTTCAGGTTCACGGGGAGACGGGCTGGGCATGCCTTTCCCCGGCGTTCGCTTTCGAGGACGACCGCCGGCTGACGGGAAAAATCGCGGGCAAGTGGTTCGGCGAAGAGTTCAAGGCCATCGACGAATTTGCGCTGGAACTGGATGCCTTTGCCGGCTGCATTCGTGAAAATCACAAGCCGGAGCCGGATGGCGAGCAGGGGATGCGAGATATCGTCATAATCGACGCGATCTACCGGGCGGCACGATCAGGACGGCCCGTGACCATCAAGTACGGGAGGAAATCGTGACGAAGCTTGGGATGGGAGTATTGGGTGTCGGCACGATGGGGAAGCGGCACGCGGAGAACATCCGCCGGCTGATTCCGGAAGCGCAGTTGATCGCCGTGGCGGATGCGGACCTGGCGCGCGCCCGGCAGGTGGCCGCGGAGCTGGAAATCGAACACGCGTACAACAGCGTCGAGGCGCTGGTGGAGCGCAAGGATATTCAAGCGGTGGCCATTGTGTCGCCGGCGAAATTCCATGGCCCTGCGATCAAAGTGTGCGCTCACGCGGGGAAGGAGATCTTCTGCGAAAAGCCGTTGACGCTTACCGTGGAGGAAGCGGACGAAGTGCTGCTGGCCACTTCCAAGGCGGATGTGCGGCTGCAGCCGGGACACGTGCGACGCTATGATCCCGCGCATGTCCGGGCGAAGCAGCGCATCGAAGCAGGCGAAATCGGTGATCCTGTCCTTTTCAAATCGCTGGGACGCGATCCGGCGCCTCCGCCCGTGAGTTACATGGCGAGCGGAGTCAATGGCATGTTCTTCCAGGATTCGGGCGTCCATGAATTCGACCTGGGCCGGTGGTTCATGAACGATGAGGTCGCCGAATTGCATGCATACGGCGGTGTTCTGGTATTCCCGGAGGCGGCGCAATTCAATGACATCGACACAGCCCTGGTGAATATGAAGTTTTCGCGCGGCGCTCTGGGGGCGGTCGAAAACTACATGCAGGCGGTTTACGGATACGATATCCGCACGGAGATCGTCGGCTCGAAGGGCACGATCATGCTGGGTTACTTGCAGCAGACGCCCGAGCTGGTGCTGACGGCGTTGGGCACGCGGACGGATGTGGTGGATCACTTTTTGGTGCGGTTTGCTGACGGCTACCTGAACGAGATGCGGGACTTTGTTCAAACGATTCTTGCCGATGGCGAGCCGAAGGTGGATGGCTTTGACGGCAGGCAAGCGGTCGCAGTGGCAGCGGCCGCCGAGCGTTCGTACCGCGAGGGCCGGCCAGTGGCACTCCAAAACCCAACCCGGGCGGCCCGGACTTGAGCGACCAGCACCAGCAAATCAAGCAAAGATACGGCCTGGTGCGCGGGCTGGGACTCCTGGAGGCCACGGCCGTGAACATGACCAACATGGTCGGCTTCGGGCCGTTCGTGACCATACCTCTCATCATCGCCACGATGGGCGGGCCGCAGTGCATGCTGGGGTGGCTCGCCGGCACCATCCTGTCCCTTTGCGACGGCATGGTTTGGAGCGAACTGGCCGCCGCCATGCCGGGATCGGGCGGCAGTTTTCTGTTTCTGAAGGAAGCGTTTAGAACCACCCGGCTCGCGTCTATCCTGCCTTTCCTGTTCATCTGGCAATTCATGGCCAGCGGTCCGCTCGAGGTGGCTTCCTGCTACATTGGCTTCGCGCAGTACCTCACGTACTTTTTTCCGTCCTTGAACTCCTGGCAGAGCCGCCTGCTGATCGTAGCCCTGGGCTCACTGACCATCGTGTTGCTCTACCGCCAGATTCACAAGATCGGAAGACTGATGGTTCTTTTGTGGGTGGGGATGCTGTTCACGGTGGTGCCGGTCATTCTGGGCGGAGTGATTCATATTGCGCGTTTCGGGCCAGGGCCCGCGTTCGATTTTCCCCCGGATGCTTTCCGCTTTTCGCTGGGATTTGCGCTGGGGCTGGGCCGGGCCATGCTGATTGCCATGTTTGACTTTCTCGGCTATTACAGCGTGTGCTACGTCGGAGGCGAGGTCCGGAACCCGGAGCGCACCCTGCCTCGCGCGATTTTTTGCTCGGTGATCGGTGTGGCGCTGATGTATTCGCTCATGAATTTCTGCGTGATCGCGGTCGTCCCCTGGCGCGAGGCGATGCACTCGAAGCTGATTATTGCCGAGTACATGCAGAAGCTGTACGGTGTCTGGGCGGCTCGCGTGATCACCATCCTGGTGCTTTGGACCGCCTATGCGGCTGCTGTTCCGGTGCTGCTCGGTTACACCCGCATTCCCTATGCCGCGGCGCTGGACGGATATTTCTTCAGGCCTTTTGCAAAACTGCACCCTAAGGAAAGTTTTCCATACGTTTCGGTGCTGGTGATGGGCATCCTGTCGATTGCATGCGGAATGGTGGATCTGGAGAAGGTTATCTCCGCCATGCTGACGGGTAGGATTCTGGTTCAGTTTATTGCGCAGGTCTTCGCCGTCCACTTATTGCGGAAACACCGGACTGACATCGAGCGGCCGTTCAAGGCATGGCTGTACCCCCTGCCGAACGCAATCGCACTCCTAGGATGGAGCTATATCTTTCTGACCTCGGGCTGGGGGTTCATCTTGTTTGGTCTGCTGACACTGACTGCCGGCATCTTTGCTTTTTGGCTCTGGCGCCGGAGTGCGGGCCTGGCCGTGCTATCGGCGGAGGAGGCATGATCCGGACGGCTCGACCCAAAAAGTTGGTGATCGCCGCGCGCTGGCTTATCTGGCATCTTTTCTGTAAAATACGGCTGATTGTCGTTTGTTGACAGCCGGGGGAGCGCTGTCTCACGATGAAAACCGTTGGCGTTGCGTTGTGCTCGGTCGTGCTCCTGGCTGCCGGTGCGCGCGGCGATGCCAACCTTCCGGATCTGGGCCCGCAAGTGATCTCGGTTTTTCCGTTGGGAGCGCGCCAGGGCGAGACACTCGAAGTCCAGATTCTGGGGCGCAATCTAGACGGCGCCCGTGACCTCACTTTTGCGCGGCCGGACATACACGCGCAGCTGCTCTCCTCGGATTTCTTTTCGGTGAAAGCCCGAATTTCCGTGGGGCCCGGTGTGCCGGTCGGTCTGCATGATTACCGGCTGCGCACGCCGAGCGGCACGCACGTCGGTGTGTTTCACGTCGGGTCGCTGCCGCGCCTGAACGAAGTCGAGCCCAACAACGATCTCAAGCACGCGCAGCAAGTCACGCTGCCGGTGATGATCGACGGTGTGGTGGATAGCGACGATTACGATGTTTTCCGCTTTCACGCTGAGGCGGGACAAACTTTGATCTTCGATGTCATGGCGACGCGGGCCGGCTCGCGGCTCGACAGCACGATCACGATTCTTGACGAGCACGGCTCCGAGCTCGACTTCATCGACGACTACTACATCCACAAAGATCCATATCTGTCTTTCGCGGTGAAAAAGACGGGCGATTACTTCGTGCGCATCGCGGCTGCTACCGAGCCCATCGCAACGCTCCTCGACGGCAGCCGCTACAGCAGCTATCGCCTGGTGGCGGGAGCCGTGCCGCACATGGTGCATGTGCTGCCCGCGGGAGCGCGACGCGGCGCCACCAGCGAGATCAAGATCTCCGGGCTGAACTTGGGGAAAGTTGACCGCGTTGTGCTCGGCGACTCACTGGCTGAAGGCAAGGTCATAAACGCTACGGCTGATGCCCTGACGGTGCGCATAGACGTGCCGCAGGCGGTCGCTCCTGGGCGCTATCCGCTGCGCGCGTTTGCGGGCTCGCTCGAGACGCCGCTGCAAATCCAGATGGTGGTCTCCGACCTGGACGAGAAGCTCGCCACTCCGGCCCGGTCTCGCGCCAACCCTCAGCACATTACGTTCCCGGTGGCATTGAGCGGCAGGTTTGACCAGCCGAAGGCGCGCGATTTCTTCTCGCTCGATGTTCACGCCGGCGAGCGCCTGGTCTTCGACGTCGATTCCATGAAGCTGGGCTTCCTGGATGATCCTCTGGTGGCCGTGTACACACCGGACGGTAAGTTGCTCGCTTCGCACGACGACCGCCTGCAGCAGAACGGCGACGAGCCGCCGAATCTGGACTCCTACCTTGTTTATACGTTCGAGAAAGCCGGCCGCTACATTGCCATGATCCGCGACTGCGCCGAGCGCGGCAATCCGAACTACGTTTACCGGTTCGCCATCTACCCTGCGCAGCCGGACTTCGACCTGAAGTCTCTGACACCGGAGCTGACACTCTTCCGCGGCCGGACAGTGCCGTTGCCTGTGCGCGTGCGTAGGTTCGGCGGCTGGTCGACGCCGGTTGAGGTTTGGGCGGAAAATCTTCCGGCCGGCGTGGCCACGGAGAAGATGACGGCAGAGCCAAAGGACACCATCGTGAAGGACAATTGCGCGCTCGACCGCCAACTCGACGGCACGAATGTTTACCTGCCAATGCACGTGGCGGCGGATGCGCCGGCGGGCGACTACACCATTCGTCTACACGCACGTGGAGTGATCGACGGAAAGGTGGTTGAGCGCACCGCCGAGATTCTCTATTGGTGGGAGCACGTGGGAAAAGTGACGGGTGCGGTGGAAGATCAGAAGGTGATCGCCACGGTGACGGACCTGCCTGCTGTGGTATTTGAGGCTCCCGAAGCGGTCGCGATTACGCCGGGCAAGATCGCCCGGCTGCAGTTCCTGGTCAGGCGCTACGACGACGGTAAGTCCACTCTCAAAATCGAGCCGGACTCGCCCATCGAGGGCGTTAAATTTGAAAACAACGAAGTGCCGCCCGGTAAGCCCGACGCCGAGCTCAAACTGACGGCCATCAGCGCGTTCAAACCCGGGTGGTTCAAGTTGCGCGCCGGCTCGTCGGTTTCTCCGCCCATTGAATTGAAATTGCAAACCTCGCAGGAGGATGAGCAGTGAGGTATCCGATCCTGATTCTTGCGCTGGCCGCGCCGCTCGCGGCCGCTCCCACTGAAAAACCCAAGCTGAGTTTCGTGAAAGACATCGTACCCATCTTTACCAAGTCCGGGTGCGCGAACTCGAATTGTCACGGGTCCATCCGCGGGCAGGCTGGATTCAAGCTTTCCCTGTTTGGCTATGAGCCCGACCTGGATTACGACGCCATCGTGAAGGCGCAGGATGGGCGCCGCATCAATCGAACCGATCCGGCCAAGAGCCTCATCCTCATGAAGCCTACATTCAGCACTCCGCATGGCGGCGGTGAGCGTTTCAAAGTGGGATCGCTCGAATATGAAGCGATTCTGGACTGGATCAAGGACGGCGCCACATACGACAGTGCCGGATCGCCGCGGCTACGCACCATTCGCGTCATGCCCGAAGAAGTCACGCTGGTGGGCCTGAATTCCAAACAGCAGCTTTCGGTATCGGGAACGTATACCGACGGCTCGACCGAAGACCTGACTCGCAAGGTGCAGTACACGGCGAACGATGAATCGGTGGTCGAGATCAGCCCGAACGGTGAGCTCTCGGCCAGGCGCGCGGGAGAAACGGCCATCATGGTTCGCACGCTGGGTAAGGCCGTTGCGGCGCGCATCGCGGTGATCGAAACACCGCCGATGAAAAATTATCCGGAAGTGGCGCGCAACAATTTCATCGATGAGCTGATTTTCTCCAAGCTCAAGCGAGTGAATATCGTCCCATCGGCTTTAAGCACCGACCGTGAATTTGTGCGTCGCGTTTATCTCGATACCATCGGCCTGCTGCCCACGCTCGATGAGAGCGCGCGATTTCTGGATTCGAAGGATCCTGACAAGCGCGCCAGGCTGATCGACGAGTTAATGGCGCGGCCAGAGTTCGCCGAGGTCTGGGCCACCCGGTTCAGCGACCTGTTGCGCGTCGGCCTGCTCGACCAGCGCTCCAAGGGCGGCCGTTTGATGTATAGCTGGTTGCGCAAAGCCATGATGGATGACAAGCCGTACAACCAGATGGCGACTGAGATGATTACGGCGTCCGGCAACCTGTACTTCAATCCGACCTCGAATTTCTACTACATCACGGAATTCTCGGAGCCGGAGAACATCGCCACCAACGTGAGCCAGGTGTTTCTGGGAGTGCGCATCGAATGCTCGCGGTGCCACAACCATCCGTGGGAGAAGTGGACGCAGGAGGATTTTTGGGGCTTCGCGGCTTTCTTCGGGCGCATGGGCATTAAGGACACGTACGAGAACGACGAGAGCGAGGTTACCCTAAAGCCCGCCGGCGAAGTGATCAGCCCCAAGACCAAGCAACGTGTCGATGCTAAATATCTAGATGGGCCCACGGAAATTGAGGGCCTCGACGAAGACATCCGCGTGAAGCTGGCCAAATGGATCACGGCTCCAGAAAACCCGTGGTTCGCTCGCGCCATCGTGAACCGCATTTTCAAGCACTACATGGGGCGGGGAATCGTAGAGCCGCTGGACGATTTCCGTGTCACCAACCCGCCTACCAACGAAGCGCTGCTCGACGCGCTGGCTAAGGACTTCGTCGCCAATGGCTACCGCCTCAAGCACACTATCAGGCTGATCCTGAATTCGCGCGCCTACCAATTGTCGAGCGTGCCGAACGACACCAACCGGGCGGATACGCTGAACTACTCGCATTACTATGTGAGGCGCCTGCTGGCCGAGGAGTTGATCGACTCGATGAGCGAGGTTACCGGCGTGCCCGAAAAATTCCCGGGCTACATGCCGGGAACGCGCGCCATGACCATTCCGCAGGGCGCGCCCACTTATTTTCTGGCGACGTTCGGCCGTTTGAAGGCTCGAGAGGTGATCTGCGAACGCGACAATTCACCCGACGTAGCCCAGGCCATGCACCTGATCAGCGGGCAGACCATCCAGAATCAGATTACCGGGAAAGATGGCACGCTCGACCGCTGGCTGGCGGACCCATCGTTGAGCGACGAAGAAATCACCCGTCGGCTGTTCATGGCGACTCTGGTGCACCGGCCGAACGAGCGCGAACTGTCGCAGGTAACTGCGTCCGTTCAGGCGCGCGGCGGCGGCACGGTAGCCCGACGCCAGGCGTTTGAGGACGTGCTCTGGACCATTTTCAATTCAAAGGCATTCATCTTCAACCATTGAGGTTCCTATGTACGAAGACTTTGATCGCCGTGCATTCTTGAAGGTTGGCTCGCTGAGCCTGTTCGGATTTATGGGCTATGGCGATATTCTGCGGCTGCGTGCGCAATCGCCCGCGCCCGCCAAGCGGGACATCGCCGTGATTCACTTGCTGCTGAGCGGCGGCATCAGCCAGGTGGATAGTTGGGACCCCAAGCCGGATGCCGACTCCAAGTACCGCAGCCAGTTCAAGCCGATTGAGACGAACGTTTCGGGCATTCGCATCTCCGAGCACCTGCCTTTGACCGCGAAGCACGCTGACAAGTTCGTCATCATCCGCTCGATGACGCATAAGCTCGTGTCGCACGAATCCGCGCTGGCGCTGATTTGTAGCGGGCACGAGCCTCTCGGCACCATCCAGTTTCCCGCGATGCAGACGGTGATTTCTAAGGAGCTTGGACCCAAGACTGATCTGCCGCCCGCGGTTTCCGTTCCGTCCGTGACCGGAAGCTGGGAGAAATCAGGATTTCTCAGCACCAAGTACAACCCGTTCAACGCCGGCAATCCGAACGTGAGCAGTTACAAGGTCCGCGACCTCGATCTGCCGATGGGCGTGGACTGGGCGCGCATGGACCGCCGCCGTTCGTTGCTCGCTGTCGTCGACGAAGAATTCCGCCGCATGGACACCACGGGCATCAGCGAGAGCATGGATTCCTATTACCAGACGGCTTTCACGCTGATGCATTCCGCGCAGGCCAAAAAAGCATTTCAAATTGAGAACGAGCCCGAAAGCGTGCGCGACCGCTACGGCCGCACGTCGCTCGGCCAAGGCTCGCTGCTGGCGCGGCGCCTGGTGGAAGCGGGCGTGCGCTTTGTGACCGTGTCTCGCGGCTTCAATACTTTCGACCATCACAAGAACATCTTTCCGCTGCTGCAGAACGTTTTTCTGCCGGAACTGGACCGCGCGTATTCGGCGCTACTCGAGGATCTGCATCAACGCGGCATGCTCGACTCGACTGTCGTGATTGTCACCGGCGAGTTCGGGCGCACGCCCGAGATCAACGCCGGCGGCGGCCGCGATCACTGGCCCAGCGCCTTCTCGCTGACCCTGGCTGGCGGCGGCATCACCGGCGGCCGCGTCTACGGTTCTACCGATGAAAAGGGCGGCTTCGTGAAAGACAATCCGGTGCAAGTGGCCGATCTCGCCGCGACGCTTTATCGCAAACTCGGCATCGACCCCGACAAGGAGTACATCAGCAACATCGGCCGGCCCGTGAAGATCGGCAACAACGGGAAGCCGATGGATTTTTTGATGGCTTGAAAGGGCTACAGCGGCTCAAGAGCACCTACAGTAGAGACATGCGCGCTACTCTTCTGCAGGCACTCTTCTTTCTGTGTATGTTGAGCCCCATAGCATCCGCCGATGACTCTCCCGCCGCGCTGCGGCAGATGGCGCACGAGTATTACGCCTGGGCGGCGCAGGAATATCCGGTTGGCGCAAGCGATCAGGGCCTGCACACCTGGGACGACCGGCTGGCCGATTTCTCGCCGGCAGCGGTTGAGCGCCGCAGAAAGCACGTCCACGAGCTTCTGGAGCGCGTACGTGCCGTGAAAACGCAAGGCTGGGCCAAGGATGATCGCATCGACCGCATCCTGTTCCAGGCGCAGCTCGAATGGCCCGATTTCCAAGCGCGCGTGCTGCGTTTGGAGGAGTCGAATCCGCTCATTTACATCCGCGAGTGCAGCGATGCGATCTTTTCCCTTCTGAAGAAGGATTACGCGCCGCACGCCCAACGCGCCGCCTCAGCCGCCGCCCGTTTGCGCGCCATGCCGGCGATGTTGGTAACTGCGAAGCAAAACTTAACGCAGACGGTGCGGCTATACGCAGAGCTTGCCATCGAGTCGGCGCGGAGCATCGACCCGTTGTTCACAGAAAGCCTCATGACGCTGGCGGAAGGGTTGCCGCCCGCAGAGCGAAGTGAACTGGTGCGCGCGCGTGATGCGGCGCTCAAAGCTATCCACGCATTCGCCGACGACCTGGAGCGCCGGCTCGGTGAAATGCCGCCCTTCCGCCCGATGGGCGAAGAGAACTACAACTATCTGCTCCGGCACGTTTATTTATTGCCGATGGACGCGACGCAACTGGCCGCACTGGCTGAAGTGGAACTTGCCCGCTATCGCGGTCTGGAGGCGCTACTGCCTGATCCAAACATGGCGAATCCCGATCCGTCGCGCAGCAAGGCGATCCCAAAGGATCAGGAGGCGTTCCTGAAGGCGTACGAAAGCCGCGAACAGGATATCCTTCGCTTCCTCCGCGATCAGAACCTGATCACCATTCCGGATTACATCGGCCCCTTCCACATCCGCCAGTTGCCGGAGGCCTTCAAACCGACCAGTCCGGGCGGCTTCATGAATCCGCCCGGCGTTTACGACACGGATAACGGCGGGTTCTTCTTCATTCCCACCTACTCGCCGCAGAGTCCCAACTTTTATATCCGCGCAGCCATTGAAGAACCGCGGCCGATTCTGGGGCACGAGGGAATTCCGGGCCACTTCCTGCAAATTTCCATTGCCAACCATCTTTCCGACGAGATCCGCCGGCATCACGACGACAACGTGTTCATCGAAGGCTGGGCGCTATATACCGAGGAGATGCTGCTGCGGCGCGGCTTCTATCCTCCGGGCTCCGCCGCCGAAGGGCAGATTTTGCGCCTCTCGCGCTACCGGGCCGCGCGGGTGGGCGTAGATGTGAACCTGCACACAGGGCGCTGGACGTTCGATCAGGCCGTCGAGTACTTCATGAAGGCCGGAGGCCTGGACCGTGAAGCCGCTACCGGAGAAGCAGCGGGCGCGGCCAGCGAGCCGACGCAGAAGATGACTTACCTTACCGGAAAGTTTCAGATCCTGCGGCTGCTGGGACGTTATCGCGACCATGCCGGCGCGCGGTTCACCCTGAAGGAGTTCCACGATGATCTGCTGCGCAACGGCAGCCTGCCGCTCTCCGTCGAGACGTGGCTGCTCCTGGACGATCCCGCTGAGTTGGAGGAGTCGCTCGGAACGCGACGTTAGAAAGACCGGATCAGCGAGCCGCGATACTCGAGCCCGATCAGAAATTTGGATTTCCGCTGCGTGCAGTGCCGGACGGCGGCGTTGCCCACGAGTCGCAGGTCCTTGAAGTAGATATACACGGGTTCGCCGATGGGGATCGGCTCCGGCGAAATGACCATTGCGCCGGCGATACTCGTGTTGGCGGCCTTGCATTCCACCTGTCGCTTGCCGACGCGCGCGCCTTCCCAGCAAACCGACGCTTTTGAGTTGACCGGTGAGCGAAGATAGCGGCGGTCCTGGATCAGGCCTATCGCCGCGGCCGCGCTGCGATCAGGTGCTGTTTCCGGAAGGGCGACCGTGGGCCCCGAGAACCACGACTTGAACGTTTCTAACTGCATCGAACTTCCTCCGACTTCGATTGAGTGGCAAGTACGCCAGCGCCCGCAACAACAGGGCCGAATGATATGTGCAAACGGCGGGCCGCACGCGATCCGCGCGGCTGCTTCGCCCTATCAGCAGCTTACGGAGTTCGAAGCTGTCAGAATCTTGCCTGATGTCAAATCTACGATGACAAAGCGGCCTGCAGCATAGCCTTTGCATAACCCACGTTGTAAGCGAAGGCTGCGTATCCGCCGCCGCCCGGATAGCCAGAGTGGAAACCGGGATTTTCCCGATCATAATCGAGTGCCCGTGGATGCTCGGGATATACCAGGCGCGGGTACTTCTGCCGCACGAGTTCCTTCATCACCGCGAACATGTCCACCTGGCCTTCGTCCAGAAAAACCTCGGTATATTTCTCGTAAGGAACCCGCACGCGCACATTGCGGAAGTGCACGTGATTTATGCAGTCTCGCTCACCGAAATAGCGGCACACCGCGACGGGGTCTTGCCCCATCTCCCGCGTGACGCCGCAGTCAAACGTGATGCCGTTCGACTTGCTGGGAACAATGTTGACCAGCCGCTTCCATCCCTCGACCGTCCCCATGATTTGCCCCGAACCGCGACTCATGGGCGCCGGCGGATCGTTGGGATGGAGAGCCAGCCGCACACCGCTCTCCTCAGCCACCGGAATCACCGCTTTGAGGAAATACGTGATGTTCGCCCACATCTCTTCGAGCGAGTGCGCGCCCTCTTGCGGAAGCGGAGGCAGGTCCTTTACGCGATCATAATCAAACGCCGTCAGACCAGCTCCAGCCCTACCGGTCTCTTCGTAATATCCCTCGACAATCCGGTGCGCGTAGAAGTTGTACTCGACAACCGGCAGTCCGGCCCGGCCTGCCGCGCGGATGGATTGCTGCACCTTTTCGATCTCCTCATCCCGTCCCGGCTTCCCGTAAATCGTGTTTGGAAATCCGTAGATCATGATGTTCCCCAGCGTGAGGCCGCCCGACTTGAGATTTTCCATGATGGACCTGAGCTGGCCTTCCTCCCATGGAATCCTCGGCCCGCCGCCCATGAGCACATGGTCCACGCCAAGCTGCTTCACGCGGCGCATGCCGGGTTCGCTGGCCTTGCCCGCCGATAAACCGTCGTCCCCTACTTGCAGGCAGATCTTCGGCGTGTCGCGGCCTTCCGCGCGCGGCCCGGGATTTTGCGTCTGTCCGCCAACCGGAGCCGCCAGAGCCGTCACGCCGGCAGCTTGTATCAGCTTCCTTCGCGTCATATCAGGATTCATGCTTTCCTCTTTGCTTGACATTGTAGTTCTTCCCGGCTGCGGCGAGTCAGTCGATTCCAGCCTCTCGCATGTCGTAACCTAGTCAGTTCATGCCCGAATCTCCCATTACTCCGCGCGCCCAGGACTTCGCCGCGTGGTATCAGGACGTAGTCATCGAAGGCGACATGGCCGAACCCGCCGAAATCGTCAAGGGCTGCATGGTCATCAAAGCCAATGGCTATGCGGTCTGGGAACGCATCCAGCGCGAGTTCGACGACCGCTTCAAGGCTACCGGCCATCAGAACGTCTATTTCCCGCTGCTGATCCCGCAGAGCTTTTTGCAGAAAGAAGCCGAACACGTGGAAGGCTTCTCGCCGGAACTCGCCGTCGTCACCGTCGCCGGCGGCAAGGAACTCGAAGAGCCTTACGTCATTCGTCCGACCTCGGAAACCATCATCGGCCATTTCTTCTCCAAGTGGATACAAAGCTGGCGCGATCTGCCCGTGCTGGTGAACCAGTGGGCCAACATCATTCGCTGGGAACTCCGCACGCGCATGTTCCTCCGCACCACCGAATTCCTCTGGCAGGAAGGCCACACTGCGCACTCCACTCACGAAGAAGCCGTGGAGGAAGTGCTCCGCATCCTCGATATCTACGCCGACGTGGCCGAATCCATCATGGCTATGCCGGTGATCAAGGGCGTGAAGACGCAGGCCGAGAAGTTCGCCGGCGCGCTGCGTAGCTATTCGATCGAAGCCATGATGCAGAACGGCCTGGCGCTGCAAGCCGGCACCAGCCACGACCTCGGCCAGAATTTCGGCAAAGCCTTCAACGTGCAGTTTCAAAATAAGGCCGGGCAGCTCGATTACGTCTGGCAAACAAGCTGGGGTGTCAGCACGCGGTTGATCGGCGGCCTGATCATGAGTCACTCAGACGACAAGGGCCTGGTGCTGCCTCCGAAGCTGGCTCCCACCAAAGCTGTGCTTGTTCCGATTTATCGCAAGGATGAAGAGCGAGGCCGCGTTCTCGAAGCCGCACACCGCATCGCCAAAGACGTCGGCGCCAAGGTGGACGACCGAGAGGGCCAGTCGCCGGGCGCCAAGTTCTTCCACTGGGAGCGCCTCGGTGTACCCGTGGTTCTCGAACTGGGGCCGCGGGATCTCGCTGCCAACAACATCGTGCTCAAACGGCGCGACACCGGCGTCAAAGAACCGCTACCCCAGGCCGACTTACCCGCGCGCTTGCCCGCTGCGCTTGCGCAGATGCAGACCGACCTCCACAACCGCGCGCTCGAACGCCTGAAATCCAACACCGTGCTCGCGAATTCCATCACCGAAGTGGAATCGTTACTCGCCGACGTAACCGCCGAAAAAGGCGGCGGCAAATTCGTGATGGCCCACGTAAAGGACGACCCGGCCTGCGACGCGCGCCTGAAGGAGTTCAAAGCCACCATCCGCAACATCCCGCTCGCCGATCACTACGACGGCCCGGGCAAGTGCATCATTACCGGCGAACCCGTCGACCGCCGCGTGGTGATCGCCAAGGCGTACTGAGCTCCGGCCATGATTGGATGCGCTCCGCCTTCAGCTTCTTCTCCTCCATGATCAAAACCCAAACAGCCCGGCCTGAGCCGGCGCGATGACTTTCGCTGCCTCATTCAAATCCACCGCGCGGCCTTGCACCTTTATCGCGCCAACGTGTTCTTCTGACCAGAAGAATACGGAATTCCTTCAATAGTCGCCGATGATGTTCCGGCCTTGGAAGGTTTCCCAGTCGACGTGCGGCAGAAAAAGGCGCGGGTTCGCGCCGCGCTCGCTCGCGCGCCACTGAAGCTTCTCGTCCACCTGGAAGTGCATGGGGCGGCCACAGTGCGCGCACTCCGTTGCGATCTCCACCGTCAGCCGTTCGTTTCTGAGGCGCCCTTCCACGAAGGGCGTGGCGAGGGAATCCTCCGCTCAAGCGCCGAAGATCCGCTCTCCCGTGCTAAAGCGCAGCCGGTGCGGTGTGCGTTCGCTGGTTACCGGGAAGGCCCAGCTTACCTCGCCGCGGCCGTTCCGGACCACGAAGAACAGGTGTTTTTCCAGCTCATCGAGCAGACCTGTCACCGCCTGGGGATCGAAGTCCAGTGCCTTGGCGATCTGTGCAACGCGCAAAGGCCTGCCTCCGTTCCGCGGCAGTTCCAGGACGGCAAAATTCCGCACGGCTTGATGGCGCGGCGTCATAAAGGCAAGAGGATCACTCATGTGATCGATTGTGCCACGGTCCGCAGATACAGATCACATATCGATCTCTTCCTTCGTTTTCCGGCCGAGATACCAGCACGGGCTGAAACCAAAATGCGGAAACAGGGAGTGTACGCACTGCCGGTTTTCGGGGTCGAGGAAGTAGTACTCGGTCTTGCGGTCCTTCTGGCGCACCGCGTAATAGCGCTGGATTTTGACGACACCCAGCGGATCGCGGTTCGGGATCCGGTAGCGGACGGAAAGATAGTCACCGGTGTACAGAAGCACCAGCGCCATCGCTACGAACAGGAGCGCGCGTCTCACGGCGAAACTATCTTCTGAGCCGCGCGCGAAGCAAGCGGTTGCGGCTCATTCAGACCCCTAAAACCGCGTCACTTCCGTAAAGTTGAAACCCCGAACCTTCATCGCGGGCACCACCATGTCGAATGCCTCTTCGCCGCAGGCGCGCACCGCCGGGGACAGCGCCTCCACGTTGGAGAGCAGCTCGATCACGTTCTGATTGAACCGGAAATTCTTCAGTCCGCGGACCACTCGGCCGCCCTCGATCAGGAATGTGCCGTCGCGGGTCATCCCGGTCATGATTTTCTGATACGGATCCACTTCCCGGATGTACCAGAGGCGCGTCACCAGGATCCCGCGCTCGGTCGAGGAGATCATATCCTCCACCGATGTTTCTCCACCGGCAATCACGATGTTCATGGGCGCTTCACCGTACTCGTTGGGCAACGGGAATCCGTGCCCCGTCGGCTTGGCGCCGGCCAGGTGGGCCGCCTGCCGGGAATAAACCACATTGCGCGCGACGCCCTTCTCGACCAGCGTGACTCGCTCGCGTGGCACACCTTCTCCATCAAACGGCGTACCGGACTGCAGCGGGTGAGTGACGTCATCGTAGATGTTGATGTTCTCGCCGAAGATCTTTTGTCCGATCCGGCCGTTGAGGAAACTCCGCTCGTCACGCATTGCCGTGGCGCTGAAATCGCCGAAGATTTGGCCCACCAGGTCGAGCACCGCCGCCGGTTCGAGGACAACCGTGTAACGGCCCGGCGCAATCTCGTCCGGAGCCGCCGATTCGCCCGCTTTGCGCGCCGCCGTCAAGGCCAGCTCGAGCGGGCTCAGGTCGCTCGCATCGCACGCGCTCCTCTTCGCCCAACCGGAACTGTCTTTAGCCATGGTCGTGATGGAGACCTGCGCCATCGTTTCAGCGTGGTAGGCCGCCACGCCATTGCTGTTGAGGATCGCCAAAGCGGATTCAGAGGTTGAGTAGATGCCTGCTGCCGTCTGTGACTGAGCCTCCACAGCAGCGATCGCTTCGCGCACGGCCTTGGCCCGGTGGTCCGGCGTGGCCGTGGCCGTCGTCGCAAAATAGCGGTTCGGTTCCGCATAGTCGGCGGCGCCGGCAAGAGGCAGCAATTCCGGATCGGGAACCTGCAGCCGCGTGATCGCGATGGCCTGCTCGACCACCCGTTGGATTCCTTCCCGGTCCAGGCGGTTAGTGCTGGCACGCGCCGTGCGCCCGTCCATCAAGGCACGTATTGAAAGGTATCCCGTGCGGTCGGCGACGTTCTGGTGAATGGTGTTGTTGGCGAAGCGGGTGAGCGCGTAAGTACCCGCCCCAATCATGGCTTCCAGGTCACGCACGCCCGACGCGCGCCCGGCTGCCACCGCCGCTTCGAAAATCTCTTCGCAGCGCGATAGCGGTAGCAGCGCGGATTCCTGCCTGCACTTAGCCCGCATATGCGCTTCCGATCTTGATATTGCGAAATCGCGCAGGGCTGGCTCCGTGGCCCGTCCCCATTATCTGTTCGGGTTGCCCTTTGCCGCAGTTTGGTGTGCCCCACAGCGTCCAGTGTTCCGGACCGGCGATGGCGGCGCAGGAGTTCCAGAACTCCGTGCTAATGCCGCTGTAGCTCGGGTTCTTCAGCATGCGCGCACGCTTCCCGTTGCGGATCTCCCAGCCGATCTCGCACCCGAACTGAAAGTTGTACCGCTTGTCATCGATCGACCAGCTCTTGTTGGTCTCCATGTAGATCGCGTGGTCGGTATCGAACACCTGTTCGAGCGTCTGCCGGCCCGGTTCGAGGCTTACGTTGGTCATGCGGATGAGTGGAATGCGCGACCAGCCGTCTGCGCGCATGGTGCCGTTCGACCGCTGCTGTTGCACCGCCGACGCGGTTTCCCGTGAGGTCATGTACCCGACGAATTGCCCGTCCCGAATGATGTCGGTCGATTGCGCGGCCACGCCCTCATCATCGAACGCAAACGTGCCCAGACCGGGCCCGTGCTCGATCCGTGCGTCGCACACCACGTTCACCAACTCCGAGCCGTATTGCAGATGGTTCAGCTTGTCTAGCGTTAGAAAGCTCATGCCCGCGTAATTGGCTTCGGTGCCCAGCACGCGATCGAGCTCGATCGGATGGCCGACGGATTCGTGAATCTGCAACGCAAGCTGTGAGCTGTCCAGAATGAGATCGAAGCGCCCCTCCGGGCACTGATCGGCGGAATGCAGCGCGACGGCTTCTTCAGCAATTTGCGGGGCGTTTTCCAGCAGTCGCAACTCTTCCACCAGCTCATAGCCCTTCAATTGGTGCTGGCCGCCAAACGAGTTCGGATACGAACGCTTCTGAATCTCGCCGTTGCGGAAACTGTAAGCGGCAAATCCTGCTCCGCTTGTGTAGCGGGTCTGGTCGATCAGACTGCCGGAAGATGACACGAAGATTTGCCGGTGCCGGCTGAACGCCAGAGACGCCTCGGCCAGGGTGATGCCCGGATTCCGGCGCAGCTCGGCATCAATCGAAAACAACAATGCGAGGTTCTGATCGACGGAGATGGAAAATGGGTCAACGCGAATGGGCGATGTCCACTCGCCCTCGTGCTTCGGCTCCGGCGCCAGCACGATGTCGTGTTTCTTAGCCAGCGCGCTGGCCCTGGCGATTTCCACGGCGAGCGCTGCGGTCGCTTCCATGCCGTCCGCGCTCAAGTCGTCGGTGGCGGCAAAACCCCACGAGCCGCGATCCAGTACCCTGATCCCCAGCCCCAGAGACACCGAACTCGAAACGTTGCCGACTTTTCCATTCTTGGTCGAGACGTGGCGTTCTTCCGTCTCGATCAACCGGACATCGCCGTAAGAGATGCCGCGGCGCATGGCGGCGTCGAGAGCATTTTGTGCAATTTCTTTCATCGAGGTGTGATCAATCCGCCCAGCTTGTCCTGCTCGCCTGAAGACTGGCGCGGGAAGCGCGTCGAATACGCCTCCAGATATTTCAAGCCCGCGCCCGTATTATAGATGACGATTTTTTCGTCGCGCTTGAGAGTCCCGTTGGCCAGCAGTTTTTCCAGTGCTGCAACGCACGCGGCACCCTCCGGGGCAACGAACAGCCCCTCTTCGGA
>Ga0335070_10002178_pt1 | contig 22834 bp, 20 predicted proteins | sample Lox_Sample_13_FD_206722 | JGI IMG/M metagenome (GOLD analysis project Ga0335070, IMG submission 206722) | Soil microbial communities from Loxahatchee National Wildlife Refuge, Florida, United States - Lox_Sample_1.3 | ecosystem: Environmental > Terrestrial > Soil > Wetlands | place: USA...
CTCATCCCGAGCGCCGAAATGGGAACACCGGCGGGGACGGACCACAACCGCATGTTTCCTGCGGGCACAAAGATGCAGGTTGTTGTGATAGATGTTGATGCTGCTCGGGGCAGAATTCGTCTGAGCCGCAAGGGCGTTCTGGAGAGGATAGAGCAGCAGGAGCTCAACGAATATAGGGATTCGGTAAAGGATAAGGCTAAGTCCTCTGCAGGCCTCGGGGTCCTCGGTGAGCTCCTAAAGGCAAAAATGGAGGAGAAGGGGAACAGAGAAAAGAGCTGAAGGCTGCGGGCCGTTCCCTATCCTTCAGCCTTCTGTTCTGAACTTTCTGTTGCGACCGTGAATTGTCCGGGCTGGAGCGTCCTGTCAGCCAGGACCGTAATCTTTGTATCGAGCTCCCCTTCCAGGACGAGAATCTCATCTCTCTTCGTATTGAGGAGATAGTTTGCGCTCTCGACAGGCAGAGAACAGCTTATGCTCTTGATCCCCTCCTTTGAACCCGCCGTATGGATCTCCCTGAGAGCCGAGATTGCGGTCATCTCATCGGTCCTTACTGTCCCAACGCCTGCGCAGGCGTCGCATTTCCTGTTCATCGATTCGAAATAGGCTGTCCTCATCCTCTCACGGGTCATCTCCACAATGCCGAATTTTGATATCCCGCTGATGTCCGCATGGGCCTTGTCCGAACTGAGAGCCGTCCTAAGCCTGTTCTCGACTTCCCTTCTGTTCTTGGAAGATTCCATATCGATGAAGTCTATGACGATGAGACCGCCGATATCCCTCAGCCTCAGTTGTCTAGCAACCTCGTCAGCGGCCTCCAGATTCGTCCTGAAGGCAGTCGCTTCCACATTCCCCTCTTTCCTGCTCCGTCCTGAATTAACATCAATGGCGGTGAGGGCCTCAGTCCTGTCAAATACGAGATATCCCCTCGAAGGCAGGTAGACAAACCGTTCGTTGATCTTCGCTATCTGCTCCTCGATCTTGTGCTTCGTGAAGATCGGCCTCCGGTCCTTATAGTACTTGACGTTGATCCTGCGCCAGGGGAGCGTCTTTCTCAGGAATTCCTTCATATTCTTGAATGTTGTCTGGTCGTCAACGAGGACCTCGGCAACGTCCGATGTCAGATAGTCCCTGACAGTCCTCACCCCGATATCATGGTCACGGTAGATAAGGGCCGGGGCGCTCACCTTCTTCGATTCCAGCTGGATCTTCGTCCAGAGCTTGGTGAGGTATTTCAGATCATTGGACAGGTCATCCTCAGTCTTGTCGCTTCCGGCTGTCCTGAGAATGAAACCCATATTTTCGGGAAGCTTGAGGCTATTGAAGATCTCCTTGAGACGTTCTCTGTCTTCTTTCGACTCGATCTTTCTCGAGATGCCGACACGTTGCTGTCCGGGCATCATGACCATATACCGTCCGGGGATCGAGATATAGGTCGTGAGACTCGCGCCCTTTGTGTCCCGTTCATCTTTCTCTACCTGAACAATGAGTTCCTGGCCCTTTGTCAGGACGTCCTGTACCCTCGGTCTCTTCCCCTCCTCCCTGTTCTGGAAATACTCGGGATTGATCTCCCTGATCTGCAGGAAGCCGTGCCTCTTCGGACCGAAGTCGACGAATACCGCCTGGAGCCCGGGCTCTATCCTTGCAATGCTCCCCTTATAGATATTCCCTTTCAGATGCTCTTTCGTCGCCACTTCAACATAGAAGTCGACAAGGGTATCGCCTTCGACAATGGCCACCCGCTTTTCTTCAGGATAGCGGGCATTGATCAGTATCTTCTTTTTCATTCGATATACCTCTTCATTCACTCTCCACAATTTGATGCACTCCGCTCAGGCGGTTCTCATAAGACCCCCGGAAAGATGAACCGAAAAGAACAGAAGGCGCCCCATCCGGGCTTCAGGGACCTCCTGTCTCGCCTTCAGCGCTTTCAGGTCTTTGCATATCACGTTCTTTATGGAGCAGGTAGAGAGCCTCACTCAACAGGAGGTCAGGATATCTGACGGTCGCCTCTATCACTTCCGCAAGGGGATAGTCAACATAATGTCCCTCGGGATAGACGATCCTCATGAATCTTCGTTTCAGGAGATAGCAGCGTTTCACCGTGCCGTTCTTGCCGGGGAGAGGGACGATGACATGCTCCAGGTCCTCTTCGAGTCCATAGCGCTTTATGAGTTCATTCACTTCTTCCATCGGTCCGGGGCTTATGGCTTACTCCCTAAGCCTCACTATATTACTGTGTTTGTCCGGGCTAATTCAATGAGGAGCGGCCCAGCGTCAAAAGTGCTCCCTTTTGCCGGAGGGGACGATATGATAAGATGGGGCTGAGGACTTCGATGATACGGGCCCTGAAGAAGATCGAAACCTACTTCGCCAAAGACCTCTGGGACCTTGACATAAACTCCCTCGGCAGGATGAGGGCTTTGCAGGTCAAGTTTCTCCGCCTGGCCACGGTCTTTGTCAGTGAACTTTCTGGCGAGCAACTTGCATTGCGGGCCATGAGTCTCGTCTACACCACCCTCTTGACCATCGTGCCCCTGCTGGCCGTCAGTTTTTCCGTTTTGAAAGCCTTCGGCGTCCATACAAAATTGGAAGTCCTCCTCTCTTCCTTCCTCGAACCCCTCGGACCGGGAGGTATCAACCTCTCTCTCAGGATCATTGAATTTGTCGAAAGGGTAAACGTGGGCGTCCTCGGCGCTTTCGGTCTCTCTGCCCTGTTATACACCGTCATATCCCAGATCCAGAAGATCGAGGTCTCCCTTAACTTCATATGGCATGTGAGTAAGCCGCGAAGTTTTTCAAGAAGGGTTACCGCCTATATGAGCATTCTCTTAGTAGGGCCCGTTCTCGGCTTCTCCGCAATAGGATTGAGCGCGTACCTCATGGAAAGTTCTCTCGTCCGCAGGCTGTTATCGGTAGAGACGGTCGGGTCGGCCGCGTATCTGGCGGGCCATGGAATGACCTATCTTCTGATCTGTGCGTTTTTTGTCTTCGTCTATGTCTCGCTACCGAATACGAAAGTCCATTTCGCCTCCGCCCTCGTGGGAGGTATCTTCGCAGGGATAGTATGGAAGATCATGGGGCTGGTCTTTGCGTCCTTTATCGTCACATCAACACAGTACTCTGCGATCTATTCAGGCTTCGCCCTAGGCATCCTTTTTCTCATATGGCTCTACTGGAGCTGGTTTATTCTCCTCGTCGGGGCGCGGGTCTCTTTTTACCACCAGTATCCCCGTCTCCTTGATTTCAGAAAAGAGAGCTTGCGCCTGAGCACCAGACAGAGGGAGAAACTCGCAATGCTCATCATGTTTCTCATAGGCTACAATTTCTATTACAACAAAGGCCCGTGGAAGCTCGACTCACTCCTCAGTCGCCTCGTCCTTCCGCCAGATATGGTTCAGGACATGCTCTTCCTACTGGAGAAAAAAGGTCTCATTTTCTCCATGGGCGATGAACGGCAAGCCTATCTCCCTGCAAAGGACATAGAAACAATCTCACTCAGGGAGATTTTCGACTCCGTGAGAACGGAGGGCGAGGACTCTCTTCTCCTGGACGCCAAATCACTTACCCTGCCGGAGATTGAGGATATCATGAAATGCGCTGACGACTCTCTGGCAGCCTCCCTGGGTAAGACGACGATCAAGGATCTCGTCCTCTCTCACAAAGGGGTAATGTAGACTTCCGGCATAAAACTACATTATTCGGGAAGGCAGGCGTGGCGAGAAGACCTGTACTGCGATACCTCTCATGGTTGCCGACTGCCGCTGAGTGCTCGATGCAGGAAATCACCCTCGGCGAAGTCCTCACAGTACCTTACTGTCGGAATATCATCGCGTGTACAGGGCTGCGATCCAAGCCAGCCTGACAGTTGTTCGAAACATTAGAGCCTAGCTAATCCGCTGTTGCTACTCCCCTTCGAGTGGAGCGCTTTCTGAAACCGGCCCCACTGCACGTATCATATAACGGATCTTCCTGCCGGTCCTTTCGATGTCTGTAAAGGTGGGCGTCTTTACCTCCCCCATCTGAGTAAATCCGGGATCCCCTTCTCTCTTTCGGTAAACCCTGTATCCCTTTATCCACCATTCCGGGCTTTCCCTCCAGATAAGGAATATCTTGTCCTCATCTCTAACGATGCGCAGGTCCGATGGCGGAGATGGGACAAAGTCTGAAGGCCCAACCTCAATTTCAGGAGAAGGATATCCCTCATCGAGGATCTTTGTGTTCAGCAATGCCCTCACCTGGTAATAAACAGATTTCTCAGGCGACAGGAGAGTATCCCGGAAAGACAGGCCACAGAGGGGCTCCGTATTGAGCGGTGTCGCCCCATACGTACGCTTTTCAAAACTCCTGTACATGTTATAACAGACGTCCTTCCCTGAACCGTCCCAGGAGAATTCGATGAAATCAGACTTCACGCCGAACCTGACATGCCCCGGAGGAGGCGGCGGAGATTTCGGCGTTACGGTGATTGCGTCCGAGTCATTGCCAAGAACCTCCTTCAGGCTCTCGGCAACCACCTTATATCGGTACGTACCATCTACCTTGAAGTTTCTGTCATGATAAGAGCCGCTGTCGTTACTCACAAATGCGATCTTCTCAAAACCGTTGTTCGCGGATCTCAGGATAGGGAATCCCTTCAGCTTTTGCCTCATGTCGTCAGGATAACTCCACGAAAGGATTACGGCATCCTCCCTATGGACAGCTGTTAGACCAGATGGCGGCACGGGTTTTTCAAAGGCCTTGAGAGTCGGCGGACCTTTCTTACCGCAGCCAAGAATGAAGAGGGAAAGGACTACAAGGGAGAAGACCGACCGAACCTTCATGTGCGAAGGAGCCTTTTAATCCTCGTAATCTGCTTTCTCACCTCTGTCACGGAAGTCCCGCCCCTTGATCCCCTCGATGCTATCGAGCCTTCTGCGGTGAGATAGGGGTAGATGTCTTCTTCGATGAGGGGGGAAAAGCTCTTCAACTCTCCTCTGTCGAGGTCGGCAAGACGTTTGCCCTTCTCGATGCAGTGAAGGACTATTCTGCCCGTCACCTCGTGGGCCTCTCTGAAAGGCATGCCCTTTCTGACGAGATACTCTGCGACATCCGTAGCCGTAGCATAGGCGTCTGAGGCGGTGCCTGCCATCCTCTCCCTGTTAAAGCGTATACGAGGAACCATCTCGGCAAGCACGGAGAGCGATGCCTTCACCGTATCCACAGCATCAAAGACCGGTATCTTGTCTTCCTGCATGTCTCTGTTGTAAGAGAGCGGCAGTCCCTTCATCGTTGTCAGGAGAGAGATGAGTGAGCCGTAAATCCTGCCTGTCTTCCCCCTGATGAGCTCCGCCACATCGGGGTTCTTTTTCTGAGGCATGATGCTTGAGCCTGTCGTAAAGGCGTCGGGGAGTTCGACAAAGGAGAACTCCGCTGTCGACCAGAGGACCAGCTCCTCGGAGAGCCTCGACAGGTGCATGATGAGGATGCTTGCGTCCGCAAGGAATTCGAGGGCAAAATCCCTGTCGGAGACGGCATCCATGCTGTTCTCCATAACACCTTCGAACCCGAGAAGCTTTGCCACGTATTCCCTGTCTATGGGTAACGAGGTACCTGCAAGGGCGGCGGCACCGAGGGGAAGTACATTCACCCTCCTGAAGGTCTCCGACAACCGTTCCCTGTCGCGGTTCAGCATCTCGACATAGGCGAGAAGATGGTGTGACAGGAGAACGGGTTGGGCCCTCTGCAAATGGGTATACCCAGGCATGATAACGTCAATATGCCTTTCTGCCGCCTCCGTCAATCTCTTCTGAAGGTCTTTTACAGCCGCTCCTATCAGGCCGATCTCATCCCTGAGATAAAGCCTGATATCGAGGGCCACCTGATCGTTCCTCGACCTGGCAGTATGGAGTTTTTTCCCCACATCTCCGATCTTCCTGATAAGCGCCGTCTCTATGTTCATATGGATGTCTTCGAGGTCCTGCCTGAACCTGAACGTTCCTGAAGCTATTTCATCCTCTATCTCCTTCAGCCCCCTGATGATCCTCCGGGAATCACCCTTCGGAATGATCCCCTGTCTCCCAAGCATCGCGGCATGGGCAATGCTCCCTTCGATATCGTATTTCCAGAGGCGGCTGTCAAAGGAGATGGACTGGGTGAAGGATTCAACAATCCCCGCCGTCCTTTCCTTGAATCTTCCTGACCAGGGTTTCTTCATGGCTAAGAATAAAATTTCCCGCTTCTTGTGTCAAGGGTTTTCATCGTGATATCATAGCCCCATGCCCGAGTCAAGACTGAAGGTAATCCTTTTGCGCCATACCCCTAACCCTGAAGAGACAGTTGCAATGGCTGCGAAGCTCTGCTACAGCCCTGCCGACATCGCTTCGCTGAAGAAGAGGATCGAGGAAAAAGACCAGAAGGAATTCGTCCGTAAGCTCGTGCAGATGGGACATATGAGTCCCATCGAACATGCATCATTCACCTTTGCCATCGAGGGCATATCAAGGGCGTGCTCCCATCAGCTCGTCAGGCACAGGCTCGCATCCTATTCACAGCAGTCCCAGCGGTACGTCAGTGAAGAGGCGGGCTTTGACTACGTAATCCCGCCTGTGCTCAGGGAAGACCGGGAACTCAGAAAGGTCTTCGAGGACTTTCTGGAGAAGGCGCAGGAGGCCTACACCCTGATCACCCAAAGGCTGAACGAAAAGGGCATAACGGGCGAGGCCGCAAACCAGGACGCCCGTTTTGTCCTGCCCAATGCCGCTGAGACGAAGATTATGGTCACCATGAATGCAAGGGAGCTCATCCATTTCTTCAGACAGCGCTGCTGTCTCAGGGCTCAATGGGAGATTCGGCAGATGGCGGTGGAGATGTTCAAGCTTGTAACAAAGGTTGCGCCCCTGCTCTTCGAAAAGGCAGGCCCCGCCTGTCTCTACGCCCCATGCCCCGAAGGAGCCTATACCTGCGGAAAGATCAAAGAAGTGAGGAAAGGTTTTCGTTCCCTCACGATCTAGTTCCGGCATAGACTCTTCCGGCAATCCAACACAATCCAAAGGGCTTTTGACAAGAAAACGGCCTTTGTTCTATCATAGGCATCCTGTGTTATAATAAAGAGTTTGTATTTTCCTTCTTGCCGGCGAAAGGAGCCTGAAATGAACTGGAAGAGATCGAGAAAACTCTTTGAACGGGCGGTCAACGTGATTCCCGGGGGCGTCAACAGTCCTGTGAGGGCCTTCAAGGCTGTGGGAGGGAACCCTCTTTTCATCGACCATGCAAAGGGCTCGAAGATCTACGATGCCGACGGAAATGAGTATATAGACTATGTGCTCTCCTGGGGACCGATGATACTCGGCCACGCCCATCCGGCAGTTATAAAAGCCCTGCGGTCAGCACTCGCAAAAGGCACCAGTTACGGCGCGCCAACGGAACTCGAGACAGAGCTTGCCGAACTTATCCTGAAGGCCTACCCTTCCATCGAGAAGGTCAGGATGGTGAGTTCCGGAACTGAGGCGACGATGAGCGCGATCAGGGTGGCGAGGGGATACACCGGGAGGGACAAGATAATCAAGTTCGAGGGCTGCTATCACGGCCATGCCGACGGACTCCTCGTAAAAGCAGGTTCTGGCGCAACAACTTTCGGTGTTCCGGACAGCCCCGGCGTACCCCGTTCCTATGCAAGAAACACCATAACCCTTCCTTTCAACGACGTCAGGAACTTTAGGGAGACCGTCAGGAAAGACTGGAGATCTCTCGCCTGCGTCATTCTCGAACCTGTTGTCGGTAACATAGGGTGCGTATTGCCGGTGCCGGGATTTCTCGAGACCCTGCGGAAGGAAACCCAAAAATACGGCATCGTCCTCATCTTCGACGAGGTGATGACAGGGTTTAGAGTTGCCTACGGAGGGGCACAGGCGCATTACGGGATAAAGCCCGACATGACCTGCCTCGGCAAGATCATCGGAGGCGGTATGCCTGTGGGCGCATACGGCGGGAAAGGTGAGATCATGGCCATGGTCGCTCCGGAAGGTCCGGTCTATCAGGCAGGTACCCTTTCTGGAAACCCCGTCGCAATGACCGCCGGCATTGAGACCCTGAAGGTCCTCTCGAGAAAAGGCACATACGAAAGACTCGACGGGACCATGGAGCGCCTTGAAGAAGGATTGAAGGACGCCGCCGGAAAGGCAGGTGTCACGACGCGGTTTTACAGGGCAGGAACGATGTTTTGCAGCTATTTTACCGACAGAGAGGTCATCGACTACCCCTCGGCAAAAACCTCTGATACCACGAAATTTGCCCGGTTCTTCATGGGAATGCTCGAGAGAGGCATTAATATAGCGCCCTCACAGTTCGAGGCGGGCTTTCTCTCCCTTGCTCATACAGCGAAGGACATTGACAAGACGGTACGAGCTGCATATGAGACTTTCAAGGAAATCAGACGATAACTGAGGGAAGGAGGATTGGCTGTGCTTGACAAGATAACAACCTGGTTTACTGAAAGACTGTCACGGAAGGCAAAGATCCTCATCATGGTCTTTCTCTTCCTCTTCCTCCTTTCAGCAGGTACCGTCGGCTACAAGATCAATGACTATTTCGAAAACGATCCCCAGGCCTGCATCCTCTGCCACGTTCATGACTCAGCCAACGCAGCATGGGCAAGGAGCGAGCACAACAGGGTAAACTGCCATGACTGTCACCATTCCACAAAGCAAGAACAGATGGTGCAGATGTACAAGTTCGTCTTTCTCGGCCACAAGACCGTATCCCCGAGGCACGGGGAGATCATCGTAAAGAAGAGATTCTGCATGAACTGCCACTGGGAGAAGAACAAGAAGTACCCGGACGCGCCAAACGTCTCGAAATCGCAATACCACATACGGCATGCGACAACAGCAAATCTCGAGTGCACGCAGTGTCATGGATACGTTATCCATAAGTTCCCGACTGAGGAGAGGTTCTGCCTGAAGTGTCATATCGGCAAAGACGTCCATGGTACGGGCATGGAGAAGCTCGCCTGCCTCAACTGCCACACGGAAAGGACGAAGAACCTGAGGCCGGGAAGGAAGAAATGTCTCTTCTGTCATGGCGATGAAGAGGTGAGACAGGAGCTCATTGCCGGCGGGACGATCGACGTAAAGCATTTCCAGCCGTCGCCCGATATCATCAGGAAGGCGATAAAGATCAATGTCCCTGACAGCGCACCGATGCAGTTCTACTGCTATGAGTGCCACCAGCCCCACAAGAGGGTGAGACCTGACTGGAATGACTGCATGAAATGCCACAGCAATGTCCCCTCAACGGGTAAGCACGAGTACCATATCAAGGTCGCGGGAATGCAGTGCAAAGACTGCCATAAACCCCACGTATGGACCGTAACAGAGACCCAGGCGAGAAAAGACTGCGTGAAGTGTCACCCGTACAAGGATCCGAAGACGTTCCTGTCACTATGACGGAAGGGGAAAGAAAAGGATGAGACCAGTCCAGGGAGGTTTTAGATCATGAATCCGTTCAGACCGGTCAAGAACTTCTTTTCAAAGATCAACCAGGGAATGTCCGTTACGGCAAAGGCGATCATCGCAGTCCTCCTCATGGTAATACTCACCGGAAGCGGTGTCGTAGCCTATAAGTTCTATGATTTTACCCAGAACAATCCGAAGTTCTGCGTGAGCTGTCATATTATGAAACCGGCCTTTGAAGCGTGGGAGAAGAGCGAACATACCGGAATAAACTGCCATGAATGCCATCACCTCACGATTCCCGAACAGAACAGACTGCTTATAAGCTTTGTTCTCCACAGACCCACGTCCGTTCCGGAACGCCACGGCAAGGTCATTGTTCCCTGGAAATACTGCATTCGGTGCCACTGGGAGAAGGACGAGAAATTCCCCAAGGCCCCGATGATCAATCAATCAACACTCCATGCAAAGCATGTATTCATGGAACAGGTGGAATGCTCCAAATGCCACGGTTATGTCGTACATAAATTCACGCCGGAAGAGCATTTCTGCACAAGGTGTCACAAAGGCAAGGAGGTTCACGGCACGGGGATGGAAGCCCTCGCCTGCCTTAACTGTCATACCGACCGGACGACTGACCTCAGACCCGGGAGAAAGAAGTGCCTCTTCTGTCACGGCGGAGAGGAAGTGAGGAGAGAACTGATCGCCGACGGTACGATCGATGTGAAGCACTATCAGCCTACAAAAGAGACCATCGGCAAGGCTCTCAAGATATCGGTCCCGGCCGATGCGCCGATGCAGTTTTATTGCTACACATGCCACAAGCCCCATGCGAAAGTAAGACCGGACTGGGGAGACTGCCTGAGCTGTCACAGAAACATCATCGATGTTGGAAAGCACAATCTCCATATTAAAGTCGTCGGCATGCAGTGTAAGGAGTGCCACAAACCCCATGTGTGGCGCGTCACTCCTGAGAGCGGAAAGAGAGCTTGTATTAGATGCCACGAATATCGAGACCCGAAACGATTTATTGGCTAATTCTACGCAAGAGGGTATACTGGCGCGACGTTTTTTCCGGCGTAACGAACGATCGTACTTCATCTGATAAGGGGAGGTAGTTTCCGTGAAGAGTCATGTCTGGCGACCGCTGTATGCAGTCATCGGCATCATTGCCGTCATACTGATAATCAGAGTATTCTACGTGCCCAAGAGTTTCGGTGTCTGGGAACGTGGTTATATGTACGGATGGCATAATAAGAATAATGAGGAATTCTGGAAAAACTTCACGGTCAAGTACAAGTTCGACAATACCTACTGCAAAGACTGCCACCCCGACAAATATGAAAGCATCATGCAGACCCCCCACGCGATCATAAACTGCGAAAACTGCCATGGTCCTGCCCTCGACCATCCGTCGGACCCGCCCAAGCTCCAGATCGACAGGAGCAGGAGCCTCTGCCTCAGGTGCCATTATCCCCTCGCCTATCCCACAAGCGGGAGGGCGAATATCAGGGGGATAGATCCTGAGCAACATAACCCTGGTATAGACTGTGTCATGTGTCATAACCCCCACAACCCGAGATTGGGAGGCTCGAAATGATCACGAGAAGAGACTTCTTGAAAAATACAGCCAAAGGGATAACGGGCTTGACCCTGCCCCTGGCGGCACTCGAAATCATGGACCCGAAGGAGATCCTTGCCGCAAAAGGCGACAAACCAAAGGTGAGGTGGGTCTTCCTGGTGGACACGTACAAATGCGTCGGCTGCGGCATGTGCGTGAAGGCATGCAAGAACGAAAATGAGATACCCTATGACGCCAACGTCACGAGGACCTGGGTCGAGAGATATGTGCTGACGAAAGAGGGAAAGCTCTTTGCCGACTCTCCCAAGGGGGCAAGGGACGGCTTCACCACGAGCAAGATCGACCTCGGTATAGCGGGTTTCCAGGATATCAAGAAAGAAGATATCAACAAGGCCTTCTTTGTGCCGAAACTCTGCAATCAGTGTGAAAACCCGCCCTGTGTTCAGGTCTGTCCTGTGGGCGCCACGTATCAGCGACCGGATGGCATCGTGCTCGTTGACCGTACATGGTGCATCGGCTGCGGATACTGTATCATGGCCTGCCCTTACGGAGTGAGATTCTTCCATCCCGTCTACCATACGGCCGAGAAATGCACCTTCTGCGTCCACCGCCTCTATAAGGGCATGAAGACCGCCTGCGTCGAGGCATGTCCCTTCGGCGCGAGGATGGTCGGCAATATCATGGACCCCAATGATCCCGTGGCCAAGACGATTAAGACGGAAAGGGTCGGGGTCTTAAAGAGCGAATACGGAACAAAACCGCAGGTTTACTACGTCGGTTTGGATGAGGAGGTACGATAAGATGGTTCACGGAGAAGCATGGACCCTGAAGGAGTTATTTGTCTTACCGAATGAATATATCTACTGGAGCATCCAGATCGTCATGTACCCTTTTATGACAGGTCTCGTCGCTGGGGCCTTTGTCCTCTCATCCCTTTACCATGTCTTTGGAGTGAAGCAATTGAAAGAGATAGCTCGGTTTGCCCTCGTCTTCTCCTTTGCGCTGCTCTTTGCCGCCCCCATGCCCATCGTCTTGCATCTCCAGTTTCCTACGAGGGGCATCAATGTCATGATGACCCCCCATTTCACCTCTGCCATCGCCGCCTTTGGTATCGTTTTTTTCACCTATGGAGCGATCGTTGCGTCCGAACTCTGGTTCCTCTACCGGAAGCGCTTTGTGGAGATGTCCTTATCCCTCAGAAAAAAGCAGGACAAGCGTCTTTCTGAGAAGATCCAATATCTCATTTACACGGCATTGACCCTTGGAGTCTTTGATATCAGCGAGGAAGCCCTCCACAAAGACGAAAAGACGATCAAGGTTCTTGCAGGGCTCGGGATCCCCGTTGCCTGTTTCCTCCACGGCTATGCAGGGTTCATCTTCGGCTCGGTCAAGGCGAACGCTCTCTGGATGACACCCCTCATGCCGGTCATCTTCATCATGTCCGCAGTCGTCTCAGGTATCGCCCTCTGCCTCCTCACCTACATCGTCACGATGGAAATCAGAAAAATACTCGCTACGCGGAAGAAGACCGCTTACCAGATATACCAGTCCAAGGAAGAGTTGAAGAGTGTCGAGATCAACGTCGTCAAAATGACGGCAAAGTACTTGCTCCTGTTCCTGGTTTTTGCCATAAGCCTTGAACTCCTCGACCTCATCTTCCGGGGTTACACCGCGGTGAAATCGTGGGATGTTCTCAGGAGCGTCATCTACGGCAGGGACTTCACCAATATCTTCATTCTCCAGTACACCTGCGGCAATCTTATTCCCCTTATCCTTTTCCTGACGCCGGGGTTGACCATAAGAAGGACGGTCATCGGTGTTGCCCTCGTCCTTTTCGGTGTCTTCATGATGAGGTACAATGTTGTTATTGGAGGTCAGGCATTCTCTCTGACCTTTGCGGGTTACATGCACTATCATCTTCCGATCATCCCCCATAACTGGGAGACCCTGAAGGAAGGCTTTTTCGGAGCGCTCGCCATCTTCATCATGCCCTTCGTACTCTTCTACTTCATCACGAAGATATTTCCTGTGTTCAATCTTAAGGAATCGCATTAGCCTCTCTTTTTTACGGGCAAGGTGGATAAATGCTTGCAATGGCATGAAAGAAGAGATTAGTATATAAAATAAAAGAGAGTGTGGCAGCAGTAAAAAATCCTAACGGGGAGTACAGGGTAAACATGAAACATACCAAGACGGTCTTCTTTATCCTTATGGTCTCTTGTTTCTGCCTTCCTTTTTCGTTCTCCTTCGCTGAAACCACGGAACAGGACATCCCGAAGAAATTTTTTGTCCCTCCCCCGCCTTTTAGCGAGGGGATATTCCCCTGCTCACAATGTCATCAGGGTATGCCGGTAAACAGAAAGCCGAGAAAGCTCGAGGGGATGCATCAGGATATCATCCTCAACCATATGCCCGGCGGATGGTGCTTTGACTGCCATAATCCCGATAACAGGGATACGTTGCGACTCGCCAATGGGACGATCGTTCGGTTCGAGGAATCGTACAACCTCTGCGGTCAGTGTCACGGCGTAATACTGCGTGAATGGAAGGCCGGTCTCCATGGCAAGAGAACAGGAATGTGGAACGGAGAAAAACAGTACCGCCTCTGCGTCCACTGTCACTGGCCCCATGATCCGAGGTTTAAGCCGATCCAGCCTTTGCCTCCCCCAACATCACCGTATGATATCAAATAGTAGAGGTGTTTGATGAAAGAGAGCATGAGTGGAGATAAGAGAGAGATGACGATAAACCGTCGCACCTTTTTGAAGGGTGCTGCAGTTGGACTGGCAGGCACAATGCTTCCGCTCGATAAGGCAGACGCTTCTTTCTGGGAGGCCTTTTTCCAGAAACACTTCAGGGAAATGAACGAAACTGAGATAAAGAAGGTCATAGAGCGCCTTGAAAGAGAGTATGAGCAGAAGTACAAGAAGGCGATTTCGATAGGCAACGAGAAGGCTCTCCCTGGAGTCTTGTTTGGATACGGTCTCGACCTGTCAAGGTGCATCGGCTGCAGACGCTGCGTTTACGGCTGCGTTGAGGAGAATAACCAATCCAAAGACCCTCAGATCCACTGGATAACGGTGTTGAGATTCAAGAAGGGTAATAAATGGGTCGACCTTGAAGAATCAGAAAAATACTACAGCCCTTCTCAGGTGCCGGAGCCGGGGTATTTCTACATGCCCGTCCAATGTCAACAGTGCGAGAATCCTCCTTGCGTCAAGGCCTGTCCTACACAGGCGACCTGGAAGGAACCCGACGGCATCGTCGTGGTGGACTATAACTGGTGTATCGGCTGCAGATACTGCATGGCAGCATGTCCTTATGGTGCACGCCGCTTCAACTGGGGGGAGCCCAGCAGGAAGACCGAGGAGATCAATCCGAAAACGCACTATCTCGGAAACCGCCCGCGTTACAAGGGAGTGGTCGAAAAATGCACCTTCTGCATTCAACGGTCAAGGAACGGGAGGTACCCTGCCTGCGTGGAGGCTTGTCCCGTGGGCGCAAGGAAATTCGGAAACCTCCTTGATCCCAAGAGCGAGATCAGGTACGCCATCGAGAACAAAAGGGTTTTCCGCCTCAAAGAGGATCTCAATACAAATCCCAAATTTTATTACTTCTTCGCATATGGAGTATAGGAGGGACCGTCCATGGCTCACATCATAAAGAATTTCTTCATCGCCCTGAAACAGGTCTTTATAGGCGGAACAAAGTACTACCTCTGGATAGGCTTCCTTTCGATCTTCATCATCCTCGGATTGAGCGCCTATATCGACCAGATCAACAGGGGACTCATCATGACTGCGATGAGGGACCAGGTCTCATGGGGGTACTATATATCGAATTTCACGTTCCTCGTGGGCGTTGCTGCAGCAGCCGTCCTGCTCGTAGTCCCCGCCTATGTCTATAATTTCAAGCCGATAAAGGAGATCGTGCTCTTCGGAGAATTGCTGGCAATAACGGCGATAACGATGTGCATACTCTTTATCCTTGTCGATATGGGCCAGCCTCTCAGGGTATGGCACATCCTGCCGGTGATCGGCACCATGAACTTCCCGGTATCGCTTCTCGCCTGGGACGTGCTGGTTCTGAACGGATACCTTGCGATCAATACGCTGATATCTTTTTATGTCCTTTACAGGCTTTCCATCGGGAAGGAGTATAAGATGTCCGTCATCGGGCCTCTCATCATACTCTCCATCCCCTGGGCAGTCAGCATACATACGGTAACGGCTTTTCTTTACAACGGCCTTTCGGCCAGGCCCTTCTGGAATGCTTCGATCCTTGCACCACGCTTTCTTGCATCGGCCTTCTGTTCGGGACCTGCCCTGATGATCATTCTCTTTCAGATCATCAGAAAACTCTCTGAAGTCGAGATCGACAACCGGGCAATCTTCAAGATCGCCGAATTGATCGCCTACGCAATGGCCATTAACCTTTTCCTCCTCGGCGCAGAGGTCTTCAAGGAGTTCTATTCAGGAAGCATCCACTCCTACCCGATCAAATACCTCTATTTCGGCCTTCACGGAAAGGTTCGTCTTGTGCCGTGGATATGGTTCGCCTCGGTATTGAATATCACGGCATTCCTCCTCTTCCTCCTCCCGAAGACCAGGGAGAACTTCACGACACTCAATATGGCATGTATCTTTGTTATCACAGGGGTGTATATCGAGAAGGGCATGGGTCTCGTGGTACCCGGCTTTGTCCCTGATACCCTCGGAGAGATCTATGAGTATTCTCCCACGACCCCGGAAATTCTCGTGGCAATCGGCATATGGGCCACAGGCGCACTTATCTATACGCTGTTGCTCAAGTTTGCCATCCCGATTTATACCGGCAAGCTGAGATTCGCCACCAGAGAACAAAAAGGATACGGCGTATCGTCAACCCAGGTGTAGGAGTAATACGAGGCAAATAGTTCCCCGGCATTGTCCTTAGAGTTCTCAAGAGGGGCTACCGTCGTGAGCGCAATTCCTATGAAAAGATCCGGATAAAGGTCTCCATGACCATCTCATCATAATGGTTTTTTTCCTGCCTGAGAATGTCAAGGGCCTCAAAGGCCTTCTTCTTCGGTGACTTGATCTTGTTCGACACCATCGTGTCATAGGCGTTCGTGAGCCCTACGATCCTTGCAATGAGAGGAGCCCTGTTGTCCGTGATTCCGGAACCTGTAAGTTTCCCCTGGTGGAACTTCGCTATCTCGATGGCTTCTGCGGGAACTTTCTTCATGCCGTTGAGGATCTCCACGCTTTTGAGGGCGTAACCCTGGTAGATGGAATGCTCTTCGCTGGAGAGATTGCCGGCCTTGTCAAGAAGATCATTCGCGATTGTCGTTTTCCCGATATCGTGGAGTATGGCACCAATGGAAAGAGGCGTTATCTCGTCCCTGGGGATGCCGAGATTAGAACCGAGGACAGCAGAGAGAAGCATCACATTTACCGAATGGACATAGAGATAGAAGTCGTAGAGGTGGGAGCAGGTCATTTGTACGACCAGATGTTTGTGGTCAATGATGAATTGAGACATCTCTATCGTCGCCTCTATCAGGTCGTCGAGGTAGTCATCATTCGACACGTCGCTGAAAAGTCTTTGCGTTTTGATCTTCAGGAGTTCCCTCATGAGAAAGTGTTTTTCAAAAACAGGGTCTTCTCTGAGTCCCGAGAGATAGGTCTCATAGGCATCGAGCTTTGAAACCGGTATTACAATGTCGTATTCAAGGTCTTTTATTTTCTTCACGATCAATTCACCAGTCAGGTCTTCTATGAGAGGAATCTCACCGAAGGTGGGGAACTTCAGGATGCCGATCCTCAGCTTGGTTGCCACGTCCGCCGTAATAAGGTCCCTTCTCAGGATGAAGCTTCTCTCCTTATGATAGGAGTAGTCCTCGAAGAGCACGCGCTGCCCCCTGTCTTCCCTGATTACCTTTGCCATTTTCCGGAAGTTGTGGTAATCCGCCAGGTCCCGCTCTTTGATAAAGAACTCCGTGAGGGACTGCATGGCCAGGATCTCTCTCGCTATGTCGCAGAAGACCGTGTTCTTCGAAAAGAGGAACTTTATGATGTTTCTATCCTTTGCGAAGACGTCGAAGGGGATCCTCAAGCCGTCAACGAAGCTGGATTGGTCTACCGGGACGAAGACTTCATCCGGGGTGCAGGGGACTATGCGAATCGTAGTGCTCATGCAACCAACCCTCCCTCTGATATTCTAACGGCCTTAGATGCCTCAATTCAATGATTATTATGGTTGCAAGAGGGATGAAGAGAGAGGACCATGCCCATGTCCTCGGGGGAATTCATCACATGAACAAAGGAAGGAACTTAGACATAAGAAAATCTATGCCATTCTCCGCCGGGGAGAAAATCCCCGAAATACTCTGATCACTCCTTGGGAGTCTTTGTGAGAGCGAACACCACGATGCCCATAGCAGCGAAGAGAAGCATGATGAAGGCAGAGAAATTCTTCCTGAAACGGAGTTCCTTAAAGGTGTCCTGCACCCCCTTTTCGAGGACGTTTAACTTCTTTGTAAAGTCATCTGTCCTGTCTTTGACAAGGGAGACGTCCACGGTGTGGAAGATTGCCCGAAACTCTGCCTGGGTACTGAAAAGCGCCCTTTCATCATCCTCATCAAATACGCCTTCAGCCCTCAATCTCCTGAAACTGCTCTCCAACTCTCCGATCTTCTTCTCCGTGAGGAAGAGGGCCTGCTTCATGGTCTTCGCGCGCTCGTAGGAATGGCATTTTGAACAACGCTGCTCATTGATAATATCAATGCTCGCCTTCTGAATATTATGGGAACCGTGACAGGTCGTGCAGTTCGGTCCCTTAACCGAGGACTTCAACGCCTTCCCATGGCCGCTGTCGAGATAGTTCCAGTAAATGCCGATATGACACTTGCCGCAGAACTCAGGAATTTCAACATACTTCGGACTCCCGACAAAGCCCCTCTGACGGGACATCGCCATTGTTGCATCTTTTGAGTCTCCGCCGTGACAGTCGTGACATGACACTTTATTCTGAGCGTGCCAGCTCGCCCTCCATTCTTCCGTGATGGTCCGGAAGGCCGGCTTCATCTTATCAGAGCTGTGACATTCTATGCAGACGTCCTCCTCGGCCTGCTCGCCTGCCCAGGGCTTTGACATGAACTCTTTCTCAAATTCCTCTTTATACCCTCCAGGAGCGAATGAAGGCAGAATAAAGACAATGAGCACTGTCAGCAGCAACAGGTATTTCCTGCTCATGAGCGCCTCCCCAGGAACATGAGCACAATCCAGAGAGCCATGAGAAAGATAAACACACCCCGCAACAACGGTCTCTTCAGAATATTCTTTTCCTTCTGTGTGTCGAAGAAAGGCCACAAGAGGAAAATACCGACGAGGATTATCTGTATACTGATACCGAGAAATTTATTCGGCACCAGTTTCAGCATCTCGTAGGGTCCGAGGAAATACCACTCAGGCCTTATCTGAGCAGGCGTCATGAGAGGGTCAGCAGGAGTATTGGCCTCTTCGGGCAGGAATAAGGTCGGCATAAAGCTGATCGCAAAGAACATGACGGCGATATAGAACATGACCATCATGACTTCCTTCTGAAACAAATAAGGATAGAAAGGATAGCCGTCGGGATGGGTCTTCTTGATGTATTCAGTCAACGGCCTCCTCTCTTCGTCCGAGAAGCCGAAGGGGGTCGCAGAAATACCGATGCGTTTTATAAGGAATACATGCAGCGCCAAGAGAGAGAGGAATATCGGAGGCAGGATCGCGATATGGAGCGCAAAAAACCTGCTCAGCGTGGTACCCGTCACATGGTCGCCGCCTCGCAACACCTGGGCAATAAAGTCGCCCACCAGGGGAAAGGCTGTCGGCATGGAGGTAACAACCGTTGTGGCCCAATAACTCAACTGCGTCCATGGGAGGAGATAGCCGCTCAGGCCGAATATAAGCGTCACGAGAAGCATCAATCCTCCACCGACCCATGTCAGTTCCCTCGGCCTCTTGTAGTTTCCCATGAGAAAGACGGTGATCATATGGAGGAAGACGGCGGCTATCATAAGGTTGCTGCCGACGACATGCATCTGCCTGAAAAGCCAGCCGTAAGGAACTCTGCTCATAATATCCTGAACGCTTCTGAACGCATGTTCAGGATGGGGGATATAATAGATGAGGAGGAAGATACCGGAAATTACCTGAATGACATATCCGACAAGGGCGACAACGCCGAGGGTATAGAAGACATTGATATTCTTCGGAACCCTGTTTTCCGTAAGCTGGGTCTTCACGATATCGTCGAGACCTATCCTCACTTCTAACCAATTCCTTACTTTGTCGAGCATATCTCCTACCCTATTACAATATTGTCGCCTTCCACTCTCAGAGGAAGCTTCGGCAGAGGTTTCGGCGGAGGACCGGAGAGGACATTACCTTCAAGGTCGTATATTCCCGCATGACAGGGGCAGACCAACCTGTTGTTGTCTTTATCATATTCGACGAGACACCCGAGATGGGTGCAGACCTTCGAGAAGGCGATAAACCCCTTACCCGCTCTGTTAATGACAATGGCAGGGGAATTGTTGACTACGATGTTCTTAGCGCCTCCGACAGGGACCTCGTTTTTCTGGAGAGTCACTTTTCTGGCTTTTGCTTCTGCGCTCGGAGGAGCGAGGAACCGTACCAGGGGATAAACAAAAGAGGCAAAGGAAATCGAACCGAGCAAGGCTAGTAACGCCTGCAGGAAATTCCGTCTCTTCATCGCACCTCGTTACCGGAAAGACAGTCTTATTATTTATTTCTAGCATTGTACGAAAAAAGCGTTTCTGTTGTCAAGAGTCCGGCAGGATTGGGATGCGACGTCTTGCATTTTTTTCATCAAAAAGTGTAAAGTTGAGACGATATGCATCTTCCGGGAATGATCAGGAAACCATGGTTGACGATCATGGTACTGTTCCTCTTCATTTCCGCGACTGCCGGGCACAGCTCCGTCAACCATTCCTATCATCAAAAACCTCCTCGATTCGGGGAAAGCTCCCTTCCAGCGGGGAAGCGATCAGTTGAAGAAGTAATTACACATCTCGGGCCCAAGGCAGAGGCCCGCATCAAGCCGTTCTTTGAGCGGGTAGGAGCGGTCTATCCCCCTTTCCATATCGCCCTGATCGGTTTGAAGGAGGAGCGGAAACTCGAGCTATGGTCTCAGGGGGACGACGGCGCATGGCTCCATATACGCACCTATGAAATCCTTGCAGCGAGCGGTACCCAAGGCCCTAAACAGAGACAAGGAGATCTTCAAGTTCCTGAGGGTCTCTACCAATTGGTCGAGTTGAACCCGAACAGCAGGTTTCATCTCTCCATGAAGCTGAATTATCCCAACGACTATGACCGTCAGAAGGCAGAGGACGAAAACCGGACTGACCTGGGCGGGGATATCTTCATTCATGGCAAGGCAAAATCCAAGGGGTGCATCGCAGTTGGCGACCGCGCTATCGAAGAGTTGTTTGTTCTCGTGGCGACGGTGGGCCTCGAAAATGCCGACATCATTATCATGCCCGCCGACCTTCGAGGAGGCCTTCGCAGCCGGGCTGTGACGTCGGGGCCTCCATGGCTTCCGGAATTATATGAGAGCCTTGCACAGGAGACACTGAAGTTTCGGGTCGGAAACGATACCCTTGTTCAGTAATTTCTCCTCTCGAAAAACCTCAGCCCATAACTACGATGAGGCGAGGCTTCCCGCTTTCTTCATCACCCTTCCCTTCCAGATCATGTAAATGGCAGGATAGATTATAAGTTCAAGGATCGTGGAGGTGATAACGCCTCCCACCATAGGTGCGGCGATGCGCTGCATCACATCTGTTCCTGCCCCGCCCTTGAAAAGGAGCGGAAAGTATTTTCCCAGGACACCGCCGCTCATCATAATCGGAACAAGGCCCGCAAGAATGACGCTCACGGTCATGATCTTCGGCCTTATCCGCTTCACCGCTCCGTACATGACCGCTTCCCTCAGATCATCCATGGTGCGAAGGCGCCCTTCCCTTTTCCATTGTTCATACGCCAGGTCAAGATAGAGAAGCATGACAACACCTGTTTCAGCATCCAGTCCTGCAAGGGCGATAATGCCGACCCAGACGGCAATGCTCATATTGTAGTCGAGAAAATAGAGAAGCCAGAATGAACCTACCAGGGAGAACGGCACGGCCAAAAGGACGATCATCGTCTTGGTGAGCGATTTGGTGTTAAGGTAAATAAGCACAAAGATGATAAGTGCAGTCAACGGGATGACGAGTACCAATCGTTCATGGGTCTTGACAAGGTACTCATACTCGCCGCTCCACTGGAGCCTGTAACCATCAGGGAGTGCGACCTTGTGTGCCACTTTTTCTTTTGCCTCTTTCACGTAACCGCCTACATCACGGCCGGAAAAATCCACATAGACATAATTGGCAAGAAGCCCTTCTTCACTTTTTATCGATGTAGGTCCCTTCACAATCTTTACATCGGCAAGTTCCCCGAGGGGGATGTGGGAAAGGCTGCCGGCTCTCGGGCCGTCCGACATGCCGGGCAGGCCAACCCCCATGGTGACGGGAACAAATATCCCCTTTATCTTTTCGACGTCATTTCTCAGCTCTCTCGCATATCTCACATTGACCGGATAGCGCTCTCTTCCCTCGACCGTCGTGGTGAGGTTCATTCCCCCGAGCGTACTTGCAATCACCCCCTGAATATCGTCCATTGAAAGGCCGTACCGTGCGATCTCTTCACGCCTGGGCCTGATATCGAGAAAATAACCCGTGGTCACCCTTTCGGCATATGCGCTCCTCGTTCCGGGGACCGTTTTGATGACATCTTCCACCCCTGTAGATATCTTTTCGATTACATCCAATTTTGGCCCGAGAACTTTCACCCCCACAGGCGTTCTGATACCGGTGGCGAGCATGTCGATCCTTGCCTTGATCGGCATGGTGAATGAATTCGATACGCCGGGGATCTGGAGGGCATCATTCATCTCGTTCTTGAGCTTTTCCACATCCATCCCCTCTCTCCACTGTGACTCAGGCTTGAGGTTGATAATGGTCTCGAACATCTCCAAAGGCGCTGGATCGGTCGCTGTCTCAGCTCGTCCTGCCTTTCCAAAAACCTGTGCCACTTCAGGAATCTTCTTCAGGATTCTGTCCTGAACCCGGAGAAGCTGGGACGCAACCGAGATGGAGGCAGCGGGGACCGTGACCGGCATATAGAAGAGCGTTCCCTCATAGAGAGGGGGCATGAATTCAGAGCCCAGTTTCCTAAAGGGAATTACTGTTAAAACCAAAATGACGGCAGCGATGATGATGACAGCCGACTTAAACCTCAGGGCGACTCGAGCCACGGGTTCATAAACCTTTCTCAAAACGACACTGACAGGATGGTTTTCTTCGGGATATATGGTGAACAGGTATTTGAGCACCGGTATCCTCTTCAAAAAGGGTATGTCGTCACGCACAAACATGCTCATGAGCACCGGCGTGAGCGTAATCGCAAGGAAGGAGGAAAAGAGCATGGCAAAGGTCTTTGTGTATGCCAGCGGCTTGAAGAGCCTCCCTGCCTGGGCCTGGAGTGTAAAGATTGGGAGGAACCCGACGGTGATGACGAGGAGAGAGAAAAAGAGCGACGGGCCCACTTCCTTTGCCGCATCGATAATCACATCGAACCTGGTACATTCTTCTCTCTTCCCGAGGTCGCATACCCACTCCTCCATTTTCTTGTGGGCGTTTTCGACCATGATAATTGAGGCATCGACCATGGCACCTATGGCTATGGCGATACCGCCGAGGCTCATGATGTTTGAGGTAACGCCGAGGTAG
>Ga0335070_10002179_pt1 | contig 22830 bp, 14 predicted proteins | sample Lox_Sample_13_FD_206722 | JGI IMG/M metagenome (GOLD analysis project Ga0335070, IMG submission 206722) | Soil microbial communities from Loxahatchee National Wildlife Refuge, Florida, United States - Lox_Sample_1.3 | ecosystem: Environmental > Terrestrial > Soil > Wetlands | place: USA...
CACCCGGACGCGATCTGGGACATCCGCGGGGCGTACTACCACTCCACCTCCGACTCGCTCCCGCTGGCCGGCGCGCCCGCGAACTTCGGCTTCGGAAGCTACTCGCCGGTCCTCGCCGGGAGCCACACGGGCAACTCGTGGAAGGTCGACGCCGACATCAACGACCCGTTCGCCGTGGGGCTTTCCTTCAACGTCGAGGCGTTCTTCATCGGAGCCAACTACGAGTCGATCATGGCGGCGCGCCGTGAGTCGGACGTTCTCCTGACCGAAGGCCACGACAGCACGTTCGCGTTCCCCGGGCCGTCCAACGGCAGGTACAGCGTCTTCGGGGGGAACAAGACGGCGATCGGGTACGGCGGCTGGGACGGCAATTCCGTCCAGGTCGCGACGATCAACGTGGACAACGAGTTCACCGACTTCGACGAGCCCTATGCCGAGACGGCGATCGGCTGGAAGGGAATCACACTCACCCCGACCTACACCAGTGGCTCGCTGCAGCTCGCCGGCGAGTACACCCACCTCGGCTACGACACGAACTGGCAGGCCTGGGGCGACCCCAGCCGCTCGATCACGGACACCGACTACCCGTCGATGGAGATGGACACCGGCGTCGGCCACAGCTACCGCTCGGCGTACGCACCGTTCCAGGACAAGAAGACCGACATCGCGCTCATCAAGGGCAAGTACGTGCTCAATGTCGGCAGGGGAATTGACATCTTCTGGAAGGCGAAGATGATCAACGAGACCGACAATCGCATGAACGACGCCAGGTTCCTTCCCTATGCGGCTGGCGACTGCTCGTACACGGCTGCTTGCAAAGGCGTGGTGAACTACTACTCGCCCGGTCTCTCGACATCCTCGTACTACTCCAACCCGCCGTGGATCACCGTCACCAACCCCGTCACCGGGGCGGTGCAATCCGGGTACCAGTGGAAGCCGTGGGACAGCCTCTCGGACGACAACCGGAAGCTCGACTACTACACGCTCCAGCTCGGGGCCGGCTACCAGCTCACCAACGATCTCTACGGCTCGATCGAGTACCACTACTACCACGCCAACCTCAAGGACGGCGACACGGCGTTCCAGGCCTACAACCTGCACGAGATGGCGTCGGGCATCCACGACAAGAACTTCGTCATCGTCAAGGCGAAGCTCCCGATCGGTGGCGCCGATATCGGCTTCGAGTACCAGTACGTCTTCGGGACGTTCAAGCCCGACTTCGGAACCGGGTACGTCGTCCAGTACGCCAGTGCGGGCACCGCATCCAACGTCGGCGTGCCGGTCAACTCACCGGGGTTCGCGGGCCGGTACGGCGGTTGGAACAGCCTGCTCGAGAGGCACTTCGACCAGCAGCGCATTAAGGCGTATATGAAGATTCAGTTCTGACCTGGATCCGGTGGTTGACTGGAGGGCCCGGCCCCCGGCCGGGCCCTCCGGCTTCTCCGGCCGCAGTCTGCGGCCGGCGCGCCCGACTCGGCGACTTCTGCAGGTGTTCTACAATGTGCGTCATGATCAGCGCACGCCGGCCGTGCAAGCCCGTCAGAGGACGGCGCGCCCGCGGAGGGTCCATGCGAGTGCCCACCTTCGTTCTCGTGGTGTCTCTGAGTGTATTGGCGGTCGCCACCGTGAGTGTCGGCGCCGAGAAGCCGATCTTCACGATCACCGACCCCCGCGGGGACGACTACGGGGACGGCTCGCTCATCTACCCGCAGCGCGACGACATCGAGCGCGGCGAGCTCGACATCGTGTCGTTCTCCGCGTTCCCGGACAAGGCCGGGACGATCTTCGAGGTCGCGTTCGCGAAACCGGTCCGCAAACCGGAGCGCCGGCCGATCGACGAGCTCGGGACACAGCTCGATTCGGTGGCCAAGCTCGGGTTCTACAACTTCAACCTCGACATCTACATCGACACCGACCGCGTCGCCGGTTCCGGGAGCACGGAGATGCTCCCCGGCAGGCGCGCGACGATCGACCCGGCGTACGCGTGGGAGAAGGTCGTGTGCTTGACGCCGAGGCCCGGACCCGCCGCCCACAGCCTACGGGCGGTGCTCGAGCGGCAGCACCGGCTGGAGCTCAGGAAGCGGCAGGGGAGGGTCACCGACGAGGACGAGAAGCAGATCGCCGCGTCGGTCGCGAGAGACGTCTCGTCCGACATCTTCTTCCCCACGCTCGTCTGGGTGGTCGGGAACCGCGTACGGTTCTTCGTGCCGGCGTCGTTCCTGGGAGGCGTCGCGAAGGACACGTGGGCCTACGTGGTCGCCGACTCCGTGGCCGATCTGCAGGAGACCGTGGATCTTTCGGCCGCCATCGGCAAGGACCCGAGAGCGCCCTCGCTGATGATCGTGCCGGTCGAGGCCGGGCGCGGGCCCGCCTTCGTCGGGGGCGGGAACAGCGACGACACCCTGCAGCCCCCGCTGATCGACATCATCGTGCCTCCCGGCGTCAAGCAGGAGGACGTGCTGAAGGACTACGATCTCAGGGTGGATAGGCCGGTGAGGTTGCCGGGGGTCGTCCCCGCCAACTCAAAGCCCTGACAGGGCGCGGCCGGCGTCGGACCATCTGCGGCGTCAGGCTCGCGCCTCGCGTCCTCACGTAGCCTCCGGCTACGCTGCGGCGCTCACCGCTCACCTCCCTTGCATCTGACCCAACGACGGCCGCGCGGCTACACGCAACACGCCAGGAGCCTGCTTGTCTCGTTCCTGTCGGGCTACAGGCCCCGAACCCTGGTCCTGCAGCCTCGGGGCTAGTGGAGGCGCCAGATCCCGCTGCCGCGTGGAGGCAGCTGCGCCCGGCACGACGCCGACAGCAGGGCGAGGGTTGCGCCCGTGTCGGTGAACAGCGGCTCGGAGGCGGTCGCCGAGGCTGCGAGAGGTCCCGCGTTCTGGTACGTCCCGGAGAGGTTGTGAACCACCAGGACCCTCTCGTCCGCCGTCGTCCGCAGGAACGCGAGGACCTGGGCGTTGCCGGTCGAGAGGAGCTGGAACGCCCCGGTGCTGAGCGCGGCCGATGCGCGGCGGGCGCGGATCAGGAGGCGGTAGCGCGAGAGCAGCGACGCGGGATCGTTGGTCTCGCTCGCGACGTTCGCCGTCTCGCGCCCCGGCGAGAACGGGAACCACGGCGCGCCCGTCGTGAACCCGCCGCCCTGGGTGGCATCCCAGGGCATCGGCGTGCGCTTCAACCGGTCGTCGGAGTCCGAGCTGCCGTTCGCGAGCCCGACCTCCTCGCCGTAGTACAGGAACGGGCTGCCCGGGAGTGTCAGGAGGATCGCCGCCGCGCTCCGCATCCGGCTCTCGTCGCCCGCGACCTGCGTGGCGATGCGGATCTGGTCGTGGTTCGTGAGGAACGGCGCGTCGGTGGCGCCCTGCGGGTAGGTGTTCTGCACCTCGGTGAGCTTGTTGCCGATGACCGTGGCATCCTGCGAGTTGACACCCTGGACGATAGCCGACGCGAGAGGGAAGTCGAACGTCATCGGGAGCTCGTCGCCGCCGGGAACCGCGGAGGTGTTGCCGTAGTACGTCGCGATGATCGGGGTGTCGGTCCACGCCTCGCCGACCAGGGTGGCCTCGGCCTTGACCGTGCGCACGGCGGCGGAGAACTCGCGCCAGAACGCGTGCGTCTCCGGTTGATCCACCTGGAGGAGCCCCGCGCCGTTCTCGACGAGGTGGCGGGCTGCGTCGAGGCGGAAACCGTCGGCGCCGCGCGTCAGCCAAAGCGCCGCGAGGCGCTTGATCTCCGCCCTCACCTGGGGGTTGCGGAAGTTGAGATCGGGCATCCCTGCCCAGAACACGCCGTAGTACCACTGGCCGTCCTTGAGGTTCTGGTGCCAGGTATCGGCGCCGCCGTAGATGTTCCACGGCTGCCGCCATCCCAGGTCGGCGGGGCTCCAGACGTACCAGTCGCGCCTGGGCGAGGTCTGCGAGGACGACGCCTCGACGAACCAGGGGTGGTCCGAGGAGGTGTGGTTGACCACGAGATCGATGATCACCCTGATGCCGCGGCGGTGGGCCTCCCGGCACAGCGTGGCGAAGTCGTCGTTCGTGCCGTAGTCCGGGTTGATAGTCTCGTAGTCCGTCGTGTCGTACCCGTGGTAGCTGGGCGACTTGAACACCGGCATGAGCCAGATCGCGTCGACCTTCAGGTCGCTCGTCGTGGCGGCGTCGCCGGTGTTGAGGTAGTCGAGCTTCCCGATCAGCCCCTTGAGGTCGCCGACCCCGTCGCCGTTGGAGTCCTCGAAGCTGCGGACGAACACCTCGTAGAAGACGGCGCCCTTCGACCAGTCGTTGTTCCAGTTGGGCGCGGCGCGCTGGAGGACCCGGCGGAGCGGCCTCGGCTGCTGGTTGCCGTCGGTGCCGGACTCCGCGAGGAACGCGCCCGCCGTTGCGCCAACCAACGCCAGTGCGAACAGGAGCTTCGTGGACGCGAGACGGAACGGCCGGCGCGACTCGTGAGCGTGTACCATGGGGCTCATCGTAACGCGGATTCGGCGACCCGCAAGGGTCGGGAGGCCGATCTTGACTCGCTTCGACGCGGCGCGTCGCGCGGCGGTGATGCAGGATCTCCTCGGGGTCCTCACAGGCCGGCCGCTCGACCTGCTCCCGTTCGACCGGGTGAGAGCGGGGCTGCGGCTCAAGCACACCGTGGACCGCGGCAACCGGGACGTCCCGCTCGACCGGATCGTAGGGACGCTGGGGCGCGAGCGCGAGTTCAACCGCGAGTTCCTTCCCCGCGAGGAGGCCCTCCGGGACCGCTGGGAGGAGGTCGAGGAGCTGGCGGAGGGTCCGTCCGGGTTCCCCGCGGTGGAGCTCTACCAGGTGGGGGACGCGTACTTCGTGGTCGATGGACACCACAGGGTCTCGGTCGCGAGGTCGCTCGGCCTCCCCACGATCGAGGCGCACGTCAAGGAGTTCCTCACGCCCGTCCCGCTCGACCCCGGCGCGTCGATCGAGGACGTCGTGCTGAACCGCGGTCTCGCGGACTTCCTGGAGGCCACCGGCCTCGTGCCCGCCTCCGCTGAGGAGTTCCGCGCCACGGAGCCGGATGGCTACGAGCGGCTCCTCGAGCACATCACCGTGCACCGGTACTACCGTGGGGTCGAGACGGGGCGCGGGCTGAGCTGGGGCGAGGCGGTGGCGTCGTGGTACGACTCCGTGTACCGCCCGATGATCGGGGCGATCCAACGGAGCGGCGTGATGGCGGAGTTCCCCGGTCGGACCGAAACAGACCTCTACCTGTTCACGATGGACCACGTTCACCACCTCCGCGAGCGCTACGCGCCGAAACCGATCCCGTTCGCGGTCGGGGTCCGACACTTCAGGTTCTTCTACGCCGGTGGGCGCCGCCTCGGCGACCGGTTGCGAGCGTGGTGGCGCCGGCTGCGCCGTTGAGGCGGACGCTCCGCGGCCCGGCGGGCGCGAGCCCCCGATCCAGTACCATAGCCGGCGGGAGAGTCTCAACGATGGCATTCGCGCGAGCGTGCGGCGTTCTCCTCCACCCGACATGTCTGCCGGGTCGGTACGGGATCGGTGACCTCGGTCCGGCCGCCCACGGGTACCTCGAGTGGCTGGCCCGCGCCGGCGCGCGGTGGTGGCAGGTGCTGCCGCTCAACCCTCCCGGACCGGGCGCCGCGCCGTACGCCGCGATGTCCACGTTCGCGGGAAACGCGGCACTCATCAGCCCCGATCTCATGCGCGAGGACGGGCTCCTGCAGGGCGCCGACGTCTCGGCGGCGCCAGAGTTCTCGCCGTTCAAGGTCGAGTTCGACAAGGTTGTGCCGTACAAGCGGCACCTCCTCGAGCGGGCGTTCGGCCGGGTCGCCGCACGGGCGCACGCAGGGATCCGCGAGCGCTCGGAGGCGTTCCGGGCCGCTCACGCGTCGTGGCTGCGGGAGTGGGCGGTGTTCGCCGCCCTGAAGGAGGCGACCGGCGGAGCGTCGTGGTGGACGTGGCCGGACGGGCTGGCCCTCCGCCGGGCGGGGGCGGTGGACGCCTGGGCGGCGGCCCACGAGCGCGACGTCGCGTTCGAGGAGTTCTGCCAGTTCGTGTTCTTCGACCAGTGGAGCCGCCTCCGCGACAAGGCGCGCGGGCTCCGCATCGGAATCCTCGGCGATCTCCCCATCTACGTGGCGGACGACAGCGCCGACGTTTGGGCCAACCGTGGGATGTTCCGGCTCGACGGGCGCGGCCGGCCGCTCGCGGTGTCCGGCGTCCCGCCCGACTACTTCAGCAAGACCGGCCAGCTGTGGGGGAACCCCCTGTACGACTGGGAGGCCCTGGCGCGGTCGGGGTACGCGTGGTGGGTGGCGCGGATGCGGTCCACGTTCGAGCTCGTGGACGCCGTACGGCTCGACCACTTTCGCGGGTTCGCCGGGTTCTGGGAGGTGCCGGCCGGCGCGCGGACGGCCGCCACCGGTCGCTGGGTCCCCGGGCCGGGACGCCGGGTGTTCGACGCGATCCGCGCGGGGCTCGGCGACCTGCCTCTTGTCGCGGAGGACCTCGGGGTGATCACCGAGGACGTCACCGAGCTGCGCGACTCCCTCGGTCTCCCCGGGATGGCGGTCCTGCAGTTCGCCTTCAGCCCCGAGCCACGGAGCCAGTTCGTGCCGTACCGGCATCGCCGCAACCTGGTCGTGTACACGGGGACGCACGACAACAACACGACTCTGGGCTGGTTCCTCGGCGACGCGTCCCCGTCCGAGAAGGAGTTCGTCTGCCGCTACCTCGCGACCGACGGGCGCGAGATCCACTGGGACATGATCCGACTCGCGCTCTCCTCGGTCGCCGACCTCGCGATCGTGCCGCACCAGGACATTGCGGGACTGGGCGCCGACTGCCGGATGAACATGCCCTCGAAGGCAGAGGGCAACTGGCGGTTCCGGCTCACCGACTGGATGCTCGGCGACGCGCTCCGGGGCCGGTTCGCCGGCCTCGCGTGGCTGTACGGCCGCGCCGGTGCGTGAGAGAAACAGCCGACAGTTGACAGTTCACAGTTGACACTGGGAAACGATCACTCACGCGTAGTCGACTGTGAACTGTGAACTGTCAACTGTGAACTCTGTGTGGTCAGCTCGTCTCGCTGCGGGCTCGAGCGCGCTGGCGGATGACCTCGATCACGGCCGGCATCACCGAGATGATGATGATCGCGAAGATGACGAGAGTGAAGTTGCGCTTGACCACAGGGATGTTCCCGAACCAGAACCCAGCCATCACGAACCCGACCACCCACGCGACGCCGCCGACGACGTTGTAGGAGAGGAACCGCCCGTACGTCATCTTGCCGATCCCGGCGACGAACGGCGCGAACGTCCGGACGATCGGGACGAACCGGGCGATCACGATCGTCTTGCCGCCGTAGCGCTCGTAGAACTCGTGGGTCCGCTGGAGGTGCCGCCTGTTCAGGAAGCGCACGTTCTCCTTGTGGAACACCGCGGGGCCGACCACGGCGCCGATCCAGTAGTTGGCGGTGTCGCCGAGAACGGCGGCACCCGCGAGCACCGTCAGGCCGACGGCGAGGGTGAGCGACCCGCGCGCGGCGAACGTGCCGACGGCGAACAGGAGCGAGTCGCCGGGCAGGAACGGCGTGACCACGAACCCCGTCTCGCAGAACACGATCACGAACAGGAACAGGTACGTCAGGAGCCCGTACTGCTGGATCATGACGTCGAGGTGCGCGTCGATGTGCAGGACGAACTCGATCAGCTGCCCGATGAGGCCCATCCGCTCTCCCTGGCTGCACTGGCCCCGTCCGCGATCCGCCGCCGACCTCTTCCCCCGGGACCGGAGCGGTCACGGTAAGCCCAACGCCCGCCGAAAGCAAGGCGGTCGGCGCGCGTGCGTACGCCCTCAGACGGCGGTGACGAGCTCGACCAGACGCGCCAGCGCGCGGTCGCGACCTGCCAGCGACCCTGCCTTGCCCTGGAAGATGCGCCCGGCCCCACCGCCGCGCCCGCCGAGGATGCCGCCAACCTCGCGTCCGGCGGCCTGCACGTCCGGCAATGCGGCCTCGCCCGCAACGACGACGAACGACGTCTGGTTCCCGTCCGAGGCGGTGAGCAGCGCGACCGCCGCGGGCGCCGCGACGGACAGCCGCCGGCCGACTCGCTGCAGGAACGAGATGTCCTTGCCCTCGAAGTGCGCGCTCACGACGCGCTCGGAGCGGGCCGCAAGCGCCTCGGCCGCAGCGTCGGCGACCTCGTCCTCGAGACCGCGCACGCGCTTCTCGAGCTCGCGGAGCCGGTCGAGCTTGAGCTCCGCGACGGTCTCGAGCTCGTCGTCCGGAGCTCCGAGCAGGCCGCGCAACGCGGCGGCGCGCGCCTCGTGGACCGCGAGGCGGGCGCGGACGCGGCCGCCCGCCACCCAGAACACTCGGGTGCCGCCGCGCATCGGCTCGGTGCCGAGCAGCTTCACCGCCTCGATCTCGGCGGTCGAGCGGAGGTGGGTGCCGCCGCACGTGTTGAGGTCGATCCCGGCGATCTCCACCAGACGCACGTCGCCCGTGTGGCCGGCCGGGAGACCCCGCGTCCGCACCGCGAGCGTCGCGTACTCCGCGGGCGTGACCCGGCGGGCCGAAACCGGGCGGGCGGCCCGGACCTCGGCGGCGACCGCCTCCTCGAGGGCCGCGAGCTGACCGGGAGCGACGGAGGCGACCGCGAGCTCGATGTCGCACACGCGCTCGCCGAGGTGGAACGCCGTCGTCGGCCACCCCAGGCGGTCCTCGGCGACGGCGGTCAGCAGGTGCTGGCCGGTGTGCTGCTGCATGTGGTCGAACCGCCGCTTCCAGTCGAGCGCGGCGGTCACCGGTCCGAGCGGCAGCGGGCGGTCGAGGACGTGCTGCACGACGTCACACCGTCTCCTGACGTCGAGCACCTCCGCCTCACCCAGCGAGCCGCGGTCGGACGGCTGCCCCCCGCCCTCGGGGTAGAGCACGGTGTCGGCGAGCACGGCGAAGGGGTGGCCGCCGTCGGCGCCCACCTCGACGACCTCCGTGTCGATCCGAGTCAGGTAGGGGTCGCGCTCGTACGCGGGGATCCTCTCCATGCGGGCATGGTACCCGGTTCGGCGAGAGGGAAGCGGGCAGACGGAAGAGGGAAGACGGAAGACGGAAGACGAAGGACGGAAGCAGGGGCTCGGGCGGCGCCCTATGTCTTCCCTCTACCTTCTTCCGTCTTCCCTCGCGCCTTTGCCTCGACTACATCTCGGCCGGGACGGGGATGCCGAGCAGTTCCTCGAGGATCGAGGCGATGGTCACGGCGAAGAGGCGGAACACCGCTCGCCGGAGCGCCCGGGTGTCCTCGTCCTCGGCGTGCAGGACCGGATGCTCGTGGTAGAGCTTGTGGAACGTCTGGGCGAGGTCGCGCGCGTGGCCGGCGAGGAGCGAGAACTCGAGCGAGTTGACGGCCTTCTCGACCATCTCGGGCGTCCGGGCGCACGCGAGGACGAGTTCCCAGAGGTCGTCGGGAACCGCCGAGCCTTCCGCCGCCCGTGCGTCGCCCGCGAGCGAACCCGCGAGCCCCTGCGCCGAGAGCTTCTCAAAGATCTTGGCGGCCCGAACGGCGGAGTACTGGAGGTACGGCCCGGTGTCGCCTTCGAACGCGAGCGCCTCGTCGAAGTCGAACGCGAGGACTCGGTTGCGCCCCTGGCGCGCCATCTGGTACCGGAGCGCCCCGACCGCGATCGCGCGAGCGCGCTCGGCGAGGTGTTGCGGCGGCGGCGAGCCGCCCGCGTCCAGCCTCTCGGCGATCGCGCGCTCCGCCTCCCGGATCAGCGTGGCGAGGAGCGCGTCGGCCGTGACGCCGATCCCGCGGCGGCCCGACATCTCGATGAACGGACGCGCCATGTCCTCCTCCGGGAGGCCGAAGTCGAGGTGTTGCGTCGCCTCGAGCCGCCTGACGGCCTTGGGCGTGAGCGCCACCATCTCGTACGCGAAGTGCACGGAGTTCTCGGCGCCTGCGCCGTGGCCGAGCACGCGGATCGCCTCCTTGACGACCTTCTGAGGGTACGACTGACGGACGTCGATCACGTTGAACACCCGCGAGCCCGCGCCGAACGAGGCGCCCACCGGGCGCTCGGAGGGGTCCGACGCGGTGCGGTAGAGCGTCCCTCCGCCCCGGCCGTACTCGACGGGAGAGGCCGCGCCGCCCTGGGCGAAGTGCGCGAACGGGCGATACCCGAAGTCGTGGAGCGTGCCGTCGTCGTCCCTGAGGAGGCCGAGCTTCCAGAGCTGGTAGGCGATGTCCTTGCCGGTGTACGTAACGGTGCCGTTGGAGCGGACGAGGATCTTGTCGGCGTCCGCCATCCCCGCGAACTCGGGTGAGTCGGCGAGCGACATCACCCAGCAGCCGGCGTTCTTCCCGTCGGTCTCGAGACGGATCGCGCCGGCGGCCTGCAGCAGCTCGAACGCACGGCGCCAGAACCCGCGGTGGAGGATGTCCGACTCGTGCGGGAGAACGTCGTACGCGATCCCGAGCCGGCCCATGGTGATGAGGTGGCAGCGCAGGTTGGCCTCGGCGACCGCAGCCGCGACCCGGGCCACGGCGTGCGGGTCGGGGGTCCGGGGTCCGGTTCCCGAAGAGGAGAGTTGCCGGACCGCCTCGGTGAGGGTCAGCTCGGGGGGGAAGCCGCCCTCGATCGCGTGCAGCACCCGGGCCCTGAACCCCGCCGCCGCTTCGTCGCTCTCGTACCAGCGCGTGACGCGCGGGTAGAGCTCCCAGCACAGGTCGTCGAAGTCGGGAGAGCCGAGGGCGTCGGTGACCAGCGAGCGGGACGCTTCCCGTACCGCCAGAGCCGCGAGCGCTCCGCTGCGGGAGGGCGAGGCCGCCGTCTCCGGCCAGATGAGGGCGACGGCGCCCATCAGCTCCGGTTCCGGGAGGAAGAGGAGCCCGACGACGACGTCCGCGACCTGGACGCCGGTGTCGTCCACGTAGTTCTGGACCTCGACCGTGCTGCCGAGGAAACGCAGGCAGCGCACCAGGGTGTCGCCGAGGACGGCGTTGCGGATATGCCCGATGTGGGCGGCCTTGTTGGGGTTGATGTTCGTGTGCTCGACGATCACCTTGGGGGGGCTCTTCAGCCCGCCGGCCGTGCCTCCCGCCTCCGCGTCCGCCCCAAGCCCCCCGTGCTCGTCGGGAGTGACTCCCGAGTCGCGCCCTCCCGTCTCACGACCCCGACTCCCCGACGCCGAGAGAAGGAGGTGGGCGAGGGTCGGGCCCCGACGGAGGCGGAAGTTGAGGAATCCGGGGCCCTCGATCGAGCAGCCCGGCTCGAGCAGCGCGAGGGGATGGTCGCCCTCGAGGGCGGCGCGAGCCGAGTCGACGCGCGCCGCGACATCCTCCGCGATCGCGCGCGGCGGCTTCCTCAACGCCTTCGCCAGCGGAAGCGCCCCCGCCCACGCGAGGTCGCCCAGCTGGCGGCGCGGCGGGACCTCGAGCGCGACCTGGGGGTTGTCGACGCCCATCCCCGAGAGCGCCGCCGCGACGGCGGCCGCCACCTCCCTGCGGATCGTCTCCAGCATCCAACGTCCTCCGTGGTCGTGGATTGTAACCCGCCGTGGGCCACATTGTGACCCGCGTCACACCCGCCCATCGCGTTCGGAGCCAGGCTTGTACACTGCGGGGTCTCCGCTCGGGGGAAGGGTTGGAGAACGGGTGCGAGCTGCTCCTGGTCGGCTTCGAGGAGGCGATGCAGGGGTGTGTGCTCGAGGGGGTCGCCCGTTTCGGCCACCACGTGACTGCGGCTGAAGACGGCTCGTCGGCGCTCCGCCTCGCAGGCCGCGGGCGGTACGACGCCCTGGTGGTGTCCCACCCCCTCGAATCGGCACAGACCGGCGGCTTCCTCAGGGCCGTCCGCGCCCCCGAGTCGCCGTGCCGCGCCTCCGGCCTCGTCCTGGTCGCGCGGGAGCGCTGGCAGCGCGACGCCGAGGGGTACATCGGGCGGGGCGCGAACCGGGTGCTTCCGCTCGAACGGGTCGGGCAGGCGCTCTCGGGGGTCCTGCAGCCGCTCCTGAGGATTCCGCCCAGGTCGGCGCTCCGGGTGCCGGTCCGCCTCGAGATCGCCGGCCACGCGGCGGCGCGGCGCGTCCTGTGCGAGACGGTCAACCTCTCGATGCACGGCGCTCTCCTGCGCGTGCCGCACACGCTCCCGACCGGCACCGAGATCAGGTTCGAGCTGTTCCTGCCCGGCGCTCGCTCCGTCCCAGGGACGGCGCGCGTCGTCCGGCAGACCGCCCAGAGGCGGGAGCCGTACCCCGGGATCGGCATCGAGTTCACCGGGTTCGACCGTGAGGGCGAGGCGCTCCTCCAGGGCAGGCTCGCCGCTCCGCGCCGCCCCACCGCCTGACGCCCGCGCTCTTGAGACAAGGCCGCCGAGAGGTCCCGCACGCCGGCCGAGCCGCCGACGGCGCCCACGGCCGCGGGGCGCCGGTCCGGGCGGAATTCGACGTCCGCGGGAGTTGCTTGCACTTCCATGCCGCCGACGGCCTCCCGGTCGAACCGCACCAGCCGGCCGGCGTATAAGGTTGGAACGGGAAGGGAGACTCGATGACGATTCCCCGCCAGTGCCTCGCCTCGCTCGCATCTCTCGCAGCTCTGCTGTGCACCTCCGGAGCCACGGCGCAGCCGCCGGCCGTAGACGCGGCACGCCGGCGCGTCGCGGTGGAGAGGCTCGCGGTCGTGGGCAGCGCGCTCTACATTGGCGCTCACCCGGACGACGAGAACACGGCGATGCTCGCGTGGCTGGCACAGGGGCGCAAGGTGCGCACGGCGTACCTCGCCCTCACACGGGGCGACGGCGGACAGAACCTCATCGGCACCGAGCAGGGCGACCAGCTCGGCGTGGTCCGCACCGAAGAGCTCCTGGCGGCGCGCGCGATCGACGGCGCCGAGCAGTTCTTCACGCGGGCGATCGATTTCGGCTTCTCCAAGGGGCCGGAGGAGACGCTCCGGTTCTGGGGCCACGACGCGGTCCTCTCGGACGTCGTCTGGGTGATCCGGTCGTTCCGGCCCGACGTGATCGTCACCCGGTTCCCCGCGAACGGCGAGGGCGGCCACGGCCACCACACGGCGTCGGCGATCCTCGCCGCCGAGGCGTTCACGGCCGCAGCCGACCCCACGCGCTTTCCCGAGCAGCTGCGCTTCGTCTCGCCGTGGCAGGCCAAGCGGTTGATGTGGAACGCGTGGCGGCGCGACGGCGAGCCGCGTCCCGCCGACGCCAAGCCTCAGCTCACCGTGGACCTCGGCGCCTACGACCCCGTGCTCGGAGCGTCGTTCGCCGAGATCGCCGCCGCCTCGCGCAGCATGCACAAGAGCCAGGGGTTCGGGTCGGCGCCGCGGCGCGGGTCGCTCCCGAACTACCTCGAGATGGTGGCGGGCGACCCCGCGACGAAGGACCTGTTCGACGGCGTGGACCTCACCTGGGGCCAGGTCCCCGGCGGGACCACCGTCGGCCGGATCATCGCCCAGACGATCGCGGAGTACCGCGACACCGACCCGGCGGCCTCGGTGCCCGCGTTGCTCGAGGCGCTCGCGGCGCTCGGCCGGCTCGAGCAGACCCCGTGGGTCTCGGAGAAGCGGCAGGAGGTGCTCGAGGTGGTCCGGATGTGCACCGGCCTGTGGCTGGAGGCGATGTCGAGCCGGCCCACGGCCACCCCGGGGTCGGCCGTCGACGTGACGGCTCTGGCGGTGAACCGCAGCGCGGTTCCCATCAGCCTCGTGCGGCTGGAGACCCCGTTCCCGTCCGCGCCCGCTGCGGCCGCCGGCGGCCATGGTGACCTCCCGGTCAGCCTCGCGGACAACGAGCCGGTCACGCGGACCATGACCGTGCAGCTCCCCAAGGAGATCGCGTACACGCAGCCGTACTGGCTCGCCTCGCCGCACGGTCTCGGGCTGTACAACGTCTCCGACCAGACCCTGATCGGCCAGCCCCGCACCCCGCCCGCCGTGACGGCGACGTTCGTGCTGCACGCCGGAGGGGAGGAGCTCCGCTACTCGGTGCCGGTCCAGCACCGCTGGACCGACCCCGTGGAGGGGGAGCGGACGCGCGAGCTCGCGATCGTCCCGAGGGTGACCGTCGACCTCGGCGTGCCCGTCATCGTGCTGCCCGACGGACGGCCGCGCCAGGTGCGCGTGACGGCCCGCGCCCACGAGGCGAAGACCTCGGCGACGGTCCGCCTGGCGGCGACCGAGGGCTGGCGCGTGGAGCCGGAGAGCGCGACGTTCGCGTTCGAGACGCCCGGCGACGAGGGCACGGCCCGGTTCACCCTGAGCCCGCCGCCCCGCGAGAGCACCGGCGAGCTGACGGCGTTTGTGCGGACCGACCGGGAGGAGCAGGCCCGCACCGAGGTCGAGATCTCGCACCCGCACATCCCGCCCCAGATGCTCCTCCCGCCCGCGGCCGCGAGGCTCGTGCGGGTCGACGTCACGCGCACGGTGACCACGGTCGGGTACGTGATGGGCCCGGGCGAAGAGACTCCGGCGGTCCTGCGCCAGCTCGGGTTCGACGTCGAGCTGCTCACCGACGACCAGCTCGAGGACGCCGACCTCTCGAGGTTCGGCACGATCGTCGTCGGCGTGCGCGCGTACAACACGCGGCCCCGCCTCTCCCATGCGCAGGAGCGCCTGCTCGCCTACGTGCAGGGCGGCGGGACGCTCGTGGTCCAGTACAACACCGAGCGCGGCCTCGTGACGGAGAACCTCGGGCCGTTCCCGCTCAAGCTGTCGCGCGAACGGGTGACGGACGAGACCGCTCCCGTGACGATCCTGATGCCGCAGCACCCCATGCTCACGACGCCCCTCGCGATCTCGGCGCGGGACTTCGACGGGTGGATCCAGGAGCGGGGGCTGTACTTCCCGGGGACGTGGGATCCGCGGTACCAGGCGCTGCTCTCCATGTCCGACCCGGGGGAGAAGCCGCTGCAGGGCGGGCTCCTCTTCGCGGCGTACGGGAAGGGGACGTACGTGCACACCTCGCTCGCGTTCTTCCGCGAGCTGCCTGCCGGTGTGCGCGGGGCGATCCGCCTGTTCGTCGACCTGCTCGCCGGAGGCCGCCCGCATGCCTGACCCCGTCGTCCCCGGCACCGGACCCACGGCCACCGACGCCTCCTCCGTCGAGGAGCCGCCTCCCTTCGGCGCCTCCTGGGGCGCGCTGTACGGGGTCGTCGCCGGCACGCTCGCGGTGCTGATCGCCCTGTTCGTGCTGTTCACGAGGGCGTTCGAGTGAGCCACCTCGACTGGGCCGTTCTCGCGACCGCGCTGGCGGCGATGGTCGCGTACGGCGTCTGGCGCGGCGGGAGGAGCCGGGACACCAGGGCGTACCTCCTGGCGGGGAAGGAGATGCGCTGGGGCACGGTGGCGATCTCGATCATGGCCACGCAGGCGTCGGCGATCACCTTCCTCTCGACGCCCGGCCAGGCGTACACGGACGGGATGAGGTTCGTCCAGTTCTACCTCGGCGTGCCGATCGCGATGATCGTCGTGTCGGCGGCGGCGGTGCCGCTGTACCACCGCCTCAAGGTGTTCACGGCGTACGAGTACCTCGAGTCCCGGTTCGACCTCAAGACCCGGGCGCTCACGGCGTTCCTGTTCCTGATCCAGCGCGGCCTCGCCGCCGGCCTCACGATCTTCGCGCCCTCGCTGATCCTGTCGGTCATCCTGGGGTGGGACACGCGCGTGACCGTCCTCGTGATCGGCACGGCGGTGGTGATCTACACGACGTCGGGCGGGGCGCGCGCGGTCGGCCGCACGCAGACGCTCCAGGCCGGCATCATCCTCGCCGGCCTCGCGGCGGCGTTCGTCGCGATCGTCGCGCTGCTCCCCGCCGACGTCTCGCTCCTCGACGCGCTGCGGGTGGCGGGGAAGGCCGGAAGGCTGAGGGCGGTCGACCCCTCGTTCAGCCTGACGGACCGCTACACGCTGTGGTCCGGGCTGATCGGCGGCACGTTCCTGCAGATGTCGTACTTCGGCACGGACCAGTCCCAGGTCCAGCGCTACCTGACCGGGAGCTCGGTGACGCAGAGCCGCCTCGGCCTCCTGTTCAACGGGATGGTCAAGGTGCCGATGCAGTTCGGGATCCTGCTGGTCGGCGCGACGGTGTTCGCGTTCTACCAGTTCGCGGCGCCGCCCGTGTTCTTCAACCCGGTCGAGACTGCGAGGGTGCGGGCGTCCGTCCACGGTGGGCGGTTCGCCGACGTGGAGGCGAGGTACGTTACGGCGCACGGCGAGCAGGAGGCGCGCGCACGCGATCTCGCCTCGGCGCTGCGGCGGCACGACGGCGGCGAGGCCGGCGCGGTTGCGGCGTATCGGGCGGCGAGCGCCCGGTCCGGCTCACTGCGCGCCGAGGCGATCTCGCTGATCCGCGCCGCGGACCCGAACGCCGACCCCAGCGACACCAACTACGTCTTCCTCTCGTTCGTCGTCCGCAACCTCCCGGCCGGGCTCGTAGGTCTCGTGCTCGCGATGGTGTTCGCCGCGTCGATGTCGGCCTCGTCCGCCGAGCTCAGCGCTCTCGCCTCCACGACGCTGGTGGACGTGTACCGCCGGCTCCTCCGCCCGGGCGAGGCCGACCGGCACTACGTGCTCGTCTCGCGCCTCGCCACGGTGGGGTGGGGAGCGTTCGCCGTGCTGTTCGCGGAGTACGCGAGCCGCCTCGGCTCGCTGATCGAGGCGGTCAACATCCTGGGCTCGCTGTTCTACGGGACGATCCTCGGCGTCTTCCTCGCCGGGTTCTACCTCAAGCGCGTCTCGGGGACCGCGGTGTTCGCGGCCGCGCTCGCGGCGGAGGCGCTCGTGATCGCGTGCTTCGCGTTCACGCGCATCTCGTTCCTCTGGTACAACGTCGTCGGCTGCGTCGCCGTGCTCGCCGTGGCGCCGCTGCTCGAAGCGCTCGCTCGCGGACCGCGCGCGTCGCTCGCGGCGTCCGCCTGAGCGCCGGCCGCTACCGCGCCCCCGGCGCAGCCGGCTGCCGGAGGTCGTAGATCACGTACCGATCGGTGGAAGCACGGAGGGCGAACGTCGCGGCGAGGTGGTGCACGAGATCGGGCTGCGCCGCCAGCTCCGGCAGGTCGGTCGCGATGAAGTACCGCGCGTTGGACCGCGCCACGATCGCGGAGAGCCGCTCGGCCGCGCTCGGCGACGTCCTGCCCATCAGCGCCGAGAGGCGGGCGTCGAATGAGAGCGGCCAGTACGTCCCGCCGAGCTCGCCGTAGTACCGCAGCGGGTAGGCGTAGTAGTTGGCGAGCAGCACGTTCGCCGCGCCGTGGCCGACCAGCTCGCCCACCTCGCGATACGTCGCCACCTCCGCCGCGGGACCGCCGCCGCGCTCGCGGTAGTAGGAGAGCACGGCGAGGTCGAGCACCGCCGCGACGAACACGACGGCGAGGAATCCGACCGGGCCGACCAGCGGGATCGAACCCCCGCGGACGACCCGGACCACGCGGTCCGCGAGCGGCGCGAGCGCGACGGCAACGAGCGGGACGAGCTGGAGGTGGTAGTAGTCGTGCGTGAACGCCTGGTAGTCGAAGCAGAGACAGAACGCGGCGTAGCCGGCAGCCAGGCCGCCCAGCAGCGCCCTCGTGTTCCCGCGCGGAAGCGTCGCCCACCCCAGCACCGCCGCCGCTGGGGCGACGAACCCGAGCACCTTCCAGATCTGCGCGAGCCACCCTTGCCAGAACGCGACGGTCGCGAGGAGATGCGGGATGAACGAGAGGTCGGCGACGCCGCTGAGCGTCCTCGCCCCGACCCACTGGGCGGCGTAGTACGGCGCCGCGACGCCCGCTGCCACCACGAGGAAGAGGGCGGATTCGGCGACGGTCGCCCGTTCGCCTCGGCGCCGCCGTGCGACCCAAACGGCCGCGAACCCCGCGACGACCTGGAATACCGCCATCGGCTTGACGAGCGCCGCCACCCCGCAGGCCGCCCCCGCGGCGAGGAGGCGGGGGAGCCGGCCGCGCTCCGCCCACGCGAGGAGCGCGGCGTAGCTCAGCAGCAGCAGCGCGACCATGAGCGCGTCCGGGTGGAACGCGCGGCTCGCGGCGACGCCGAACGGGAGGAGGAGGTAGATCGACGCGGCGACGAGCGCGCCGTCGAGTCCGGCGATGCGCCGCGCGAGGCGCAGGAGTATCGCGCCTCCCGCCAGCCACGCGAGCGCCGAGAGCGTCCGCGGGATTCGCAGGTCCTCGCGGCCTTCCAGCCGGTACCCTAGCGCGGAGACGTACTGGAGCAGCGGGAACTCGTACCGCTCGCGGGCGTTGATCTCCGCGACCTCGCGCCGCCACGCGGGGACGCCGGGCGCGTTCTCCAGGTAGTACCAGCGGGCCAGGAGCGCGCTGCGGTACTGGCGCGTCGGGTGGAAGTCGAACGGGGGGTCCCCGATCCGGTAGAGGCGGACGGCTGTGCCGGCCGCGAACACGAGGCACACCGCGAGCAGGCGCCACGGGAAGCGCCGTCGCGGACCGGCCGCACCGCCGGCCGGGTCGGCGCCGACCTGCTCACGCACACGCTCCATCAGGACCTCGAGCGATCATACCAACGCCCGAGGCCGGATGGCGCCGACCGGTACCGGCGGGGTGGCTACTTGGCTTGGTTCGCGGCTTCGGCTGCGAGCTTGAGCTCCTGGTTGACCTCGTCCAGGAGCTGCTTGGCCTTCTGGGCGTGCCCACCCATGTCCCACTCGTTGGCGCGCTGCGCCGCCACGATCTTCTCCCACGCCTGGTGCGCGAGCCTCTGAGCGGCGGCGATATTGGGGTGGCGGGCGGCGCTCACGTTGCGCGCGGGCGCGGCGGCGTACACGATCCCCCCGGCCATCAGGACGGCACCAGCGAGTGCGGCACGAACGGTCTTCCTCATCTCGTCTTCCCCTTTCCGAGCGCCCGCGGCGCCCGACGTCGAGCGGTTTCCGTTGGTGGGGTCAACACGGCGTCAGGCCGGGGGCATTCCGCGCAGTCGGTCCAGCCCGGCGAAGCGAGCGGCCCGCTCGTGCAGGCCGCCGCCAGAACCGGTCGCCCCTCGGTGCGGCCGCCCTTCACTACTTTTCCCACTCCTTGATCAGGTTGTCCACCATCGCGGTGTCGGCCTTCGGGTCCTGCGCCTTGCCGACCGCGATCGCCTTCTTGGCGAGCGCGATCGCGTCGGCCTTCTTGCCGGCGAGCGCCAGGAAGCGCGCCTGCCCGGCGAGGTTGTACATCGTCTCCTTGACCGCGACCGACTTTGCGAGCCACGTCCGCGCCTCGTCGAGGTTCACGTTGTTGTCGAGGCAGAACGCGGCGGCGCGGTAGCTCGTCCGCCAGTCGTCGGGCTTGGCCTCGGCGATCGCCTTGCGGGCGGCCGCGAGCACCTTGGTGTTGGTGTCGACCTTGATCGTGAAGGGGACGGTGAGCTTCTCCCAGCAGATCGCCACCGTCGCGGACTCGGCGGACACCGCCGGGAACCAGATCGTCATCAGCTCGCGGAACTCGTCCGGGTGCGCCTTGACCTTGATGCGCAGCGCGTCCTCGGCCTGCTTGTACTCGTAGGCGCCCCACTGCTTGGCGCCCTTGTTGAAGATCACCGTCCACTCGTCCTTGCCGGGGATGGTGAACAGGCCGTACGTCCCGGCCGGGAGCTTCGTCCCCTCGACGGTGACCTCGTCGGAGAACGTGATCGTGGTGGCCTCGTTGGCACCGGTGCGCCACACCTGGTCGTACGGCACGAGGCCGCCCCAGATGACGCGGCCCTTCACGCCGGGTCGGCAGTAGGTGATGGTGACGTCGGTGAGGCCGACGGTCTGCGACACCGTGGCCTTCGGGCTCGGGCGCGGGAGGTCGAGCTGCGCGGGCGCGGGCGAAGCCCCGATGAGCACGGCGGCGGCGATCGCGGCCGCAACGGCGAAGATGCGTCGGTTGTTCATGGCTGTCCTCCAGTCCGCGCGAGGTTAAGACGGAGTCGCATGCACGTCAACTCGTCCCCGCGGTTCCCCGCGGGGGCTTGGCCGACTTGTCGGGGTACGCCGGGGGAGGCGGCACCGGCACCGGGTGGTCGCGGATCTCCTCCTCCAACACCCGGATCGCCTCGTCGAGCTGGGCGTCCCCGCCCTTGAACGTCGCCGCCGGGAGGTCGTCCACGGCGATGTCCGGGTCCACGCCGTGCCCCTCGATCAGCCACTGCCCCTCCGGGCCGTGGACGCCGGTCTCCGCCGCGGTCGCGATTCCCTTATCCACCAGGAAGTTGCTGCTCGAGAGCCAGATCTCGCCCCCCCAGGTCCGCGCGCCGATCACCTTTCCGAGGCCCAGGCGGCGGAACCCCTCGGCGAACGCCTCGCCGTCCGAAGCGGTCCACTCGTCCACCAGCACCACCGCGTGGCCCCGGAAGGCGTACTGCATGTTCCAGGTCGGGTCACCGACCCTCGGTTGCCAGTAGAACCACGCCTTGCGGAGGAGCTTTTCGAGGATCCAGCTGTCGATGTTGCCGCCGCGGTTGTGGCGGACGTCGACGATCAGGCCGGCGCGGTCGAACACGGGGTAGAACTCGCGCGCCCACTCGGCGTAGTTGCCTCCGCCCATCGCGCGGAGGTGGACGTACCCGATCCTCCCCTTGCCGAGCTCCTCCACGTGCCGGCGCCGGGTGAGCTCCCACTCGTCGTACCGCAGGTCCGCCTCCTTCTCCGGCGTGATCGGCGTGACGATGACGTCGCGGGAGGGGCCGCCCGCGGCCGGACGGACGCGCAGCAGCGCCTGGCGATCCGCCGCGTCGCGGAGTAGGACCGCGGCGTCCGGCACCGAGAGCGCCGCCACGCCGTTGATCGCCTCGATGACGTCGCCCTCGCGGACGTCGACGCCGGGGCGGGCGAGGGGCGCGAGCCGGTCAGGGTAGTCAGCGTCGCCGCGGTAGATGTGCGCCACCCGCAGTCCGCCGGCGGTCGCGTCGCGTTCGAGCACGGCTCCGAGCGAGGCCGGCGCAACGGCGTCCCTGCCCTTTCGGATATCCCCGCCGTACACGAACATGTGGAGTGCCGAAAGCTCGCTGACCATCTGGGCGAGGAGATCGGCGAGCTCGGCGCGGTCCGCCACGCGATCCACGAGCGGCTGGTACCTTGCCAGCATGGCGGGCCAGTCCACCCCGTTCATCCCGCGGTCGTAGAAGTAGTCGCGCTCGAGCCGCCACGCCTCGCGGAACATCTGGCGGAACTCCTCCCGCGGCTGGATCGGAAAACGCCACGCTTTGAGGTCGACCGCCGCGTCGGCGAGCTCCACCTTCTCCGACGGGGCGTCGAAGACCGCGAGTGTGTCGCCCTTGTGCACGAGGATCTTCTTGCCGTCCGCCGAGAGCTCGTACGACCTCACGTCCTCGATGAGCGTCTTGGCCTTGGGTTCCTTGTTGGTGATCGCGAGCGCGTACAGCCTCGCACCACCGGAGTCGCCGACCTCGTGCGACAGGAAGAACAGCCTGTCTGCGCCCGCCGAGAGAGCCTCGTAGTCGCCGGGAGCGACCGGCACCTCGTACAGCCTTGACGCGAGCCCGTCCCGGTCGATGGTGACGACGGCAGCGCCCCTCGCGGGCTCCTTCTTCGCCTCGTCCTTCTTCCCGTCGCCGCCCTTGTCGGCCGTCTCCGGGTGGAGCTCGTCGGCGGGCTCGAACGGGAAGCGAACCCCCCGCGCGAGCGCGACGGCGTAGAGCTTCGTCGGCTTGGCGAAGAACGGCTCGGGCTGGCGGAGCCCCCACGGGCTTCCGACCGCGGAATGAAGGTACCGGTCGGAGAGGAAGTAGATCCACTTGCCGTCCGGGCTCCACGCCGGCGATCCGCTCTCGGTGCGGTCGTCCGTGAGCGGCGTCATGGTCCCGTCCGCCACGCAGTACAGCGTGATCTGGTCGAACGTGTTGGAGGCGGACGCCACGTAGGCGAGCCACTTGCTGTCGGGCGACCACGCGAGGTCGGAGAACCCACCGTGGCGCGACGAGGCGACCTTGACGGTCCGCTTCTCGGCGATGTTGTAGAGCCAGAGCACGAGGTTCTTGTCGTAGGAGGCGATCCACGCGCCGTCCGGCGAGGGGACGCCGTCGAACCGCAGCACGTGGCCGTCTCGAGTGAGCTGCTCGGACGTACCCGCGCCGTTCGCGGGGAGCCGCCACCACTCGACCTCGCCGCTCTCGTCGGACAGCGCCACGAGGGTGTTCCCGTCCGGCATGAAGTGGGCCTGGCGGTAGCGGACGCCCGACGAGCGCGTGACCTCGACGAGGCGGCCCTGCTTGACCGGCGCGACGAACACCTGCCCGCGGGCGGTCAGCACCAGCCGGTCGCCCTTCGGGGCGAGGTGCGCCGCGGTGAGGTACTCCATCGGCTTCTCGAGCCAGCGCTCGCGCAGCTGGTCGAAGTCGGTCGCGAGCGAGATCGGCACCAACGCGTCGCGGTCGGCGGCGACGTCGTAGAGGCGGACGTCAGCCCCGAGCTGGTACACGATCCTGCCACCCTCCATCGCCGGGGACTGGACGTCGAACCGCGTGTGCCGCGTGTGCTGCTTGAGATCGCCGCCGTGCTCATCCATCGACCAGAGGTTCATCGCCCCGTCGCGGTCGCTCGCGAAGTAGATCCGCCCGTGCCACCACATCGGAGTCTTGCTCGTGCCCGGGAAGTCTCCGGTGAGCGGCACCGCCTCGGCCCCGGCCGCCGAGAATGCCCAGATGTTCTGCGCCGTGCCTCCCTGGTAGCGCTTCGTGCGGCTGCCCTGGGCCGGGAGCCGGGTGAAGAACAGCGTGCGGCCGGTCGGGTCGTAGGTCCCGTCGCTCGCTTGGGCGAGCGGAAGGAGCGTCCTTTCGCCGGTTCGCGGGTCGACCGTGGCGAGCTCGGTGTTCGGCAAGGTGGAGAAGTGGCGGGT
>Ga0335070_10002180_pt1 | contig 22826 bp, 22 predicted proteins | sample Lox_Sample_13_FD_206722 | JGI IMG/M metagenome (GOLD analysis project Ga0335070, IMG submission 206722) | Soil microbial communities from Loxahatchee National Wildlife Refuge, Florida, United States - Lox_Sample_1.3 | ecosystem: Environmental > Terrestrial > Soil > Wetlands | place: USA...
AATCATTTGTATCTATTTCACACGTTGACTGAGAAATTCAGGCGACGTATAATCAGCATCAATGCTGACGAAAGAAAGGATGTCATCCGGAAGAGTGAATGGTTAGACTGCAGTATGGGAATTCGCAGATGAGACGTTGAGGACAATGGAGAGGATATGAAGATTGTTCAACGTTATAAAGGAAGCCGTATTCGTTTGGGTCTTATTCAGAACATCAGCAGGATTCACATTCATTTTGACGGGGCGTGATTAAATTTATCACAATAGAGTAAGGAGGAACGATGGAGCTTCGTGGCCTTTCCGCATTAGTGACGGGCGCGTCCGGTTTCATCGGTGGCCGGTTGGCAGAACGGCTTGCCACGGAGGAGGGTGTGCGGGTTCGCGCCATGGTTCGTCGGGCCAAGAAAGCAGAACGGCTGCAAAAACTTCGACTGGAGTTCGTGAAAGCAGATCTTCTTGATCCGGAATCGTTGCGTGGTGCGATCGAAGGATGCGATCTTGTATTTCATTGTGCCGCTATCGTCCGAGAGACCGGAGACCGGAAGGAATTCTTTCAAACCAATGTTCAAGGCACTGAGAATATGCTCAACGTTTCGAGAGACGCCCGAGTCAAGAAGTTCATCCATTTCAGCAGCGTGTCCGTCTATGGGTTGAACCCTCCAGATGGAGCAGACGAAACGACGCCCTTCCAGCCTTGCGGGAATCTATATTGCGACACAAAGATTGCCGGAGAGAAGGTCGTGTGGTCTGTCCATCAGGAGGCAAAGCTTCCGGTCGTCGTGATTCGTCCTGCTAATGTGTATGGTCCTCATTCGAACCCGTGGACTCTTCGGCCTATCAAGCTGATCAATTCGGGCCAGATGATCTTGATCAACGGGGGGAGGGGCCTTTGCAACTACGTTTATATCGATAATCTCCTTGATGCGACGCTGCTAGCAACGAAGCGCGACTCATCCGTGGGCCAGGTGTATTTGTTGAGTGACGGAAATCCAGTGACATGGAAAGAATTCTTCGGGTACTACGCACGGATGGCCGGAAAGCCGAAAATCCGGTCTGTTCCTGAATGGCTCGGAAAGGCCATCGCGGTAGGGATGGAGGTAACCTCAAGACTCACAGGCAAGCCGCCAAAGATCACACGAGAAGCCGTGAGCTTTCTGACGCGCGAAGCGCGTTTCAGCGTTGAAAAAGCGAAGCGCGAACTAGGCTATCAACCGCGATTTTCTCTGGAAGAGGGGATGAAGTTGACCGAGAAGTGGTTGAGAGATGCGGGATATCTTCCCCAAGCTTAGAAGACAGAGGGGACTCCGGCGTCAGATCAACACTGATTATGGGTGTTATCCATAAAAAAGTTTGCCGAATCCACTGATCCGAAGATGGCGAGATAAGGGGATAGGCAGGTAGTATTGAAAATGTTTGAGGGATGGGGAGGTAGTAAAATAGTGAGAAAAGGAAAAAGTGGTAGAGTTGTCAGTCAGAAGAATAGAAAGTTGCTATAATGCTTAATTGTTTCCTCCGTAATATAGGAGGCAAGAACCACCTCTTCCTGGAAGCCTGTTTTCGAGAATTTCATCATTTATCCCAGTAGTGAGGAACGGTAATCCACAGAAAAATGTTTAATTATTGTGGAATTAGAACTTCATTTCCCACACAGACGCTCTCTCCACCATTTTGCCTAAGAATTAGGCAGAGATAACCCCTTAAAATCAAATCAAATTTACAAAGTAATTGTAAAAGAACTGACGCCGGTTTAGAATTTTATATCCCCTAAAGAAAAGAGGGAAAGGATGTCGATCATTCACGGTCTTCTTGAAAGAATTACCTACCATAACGAAGAGAATGACTTCGTGGTGGCGAAACTCCGGGAAAAGGATAGGAAGGAGTTGACGACCATTGTCGGTAATCTTTCCGGGATCAACCCCGGTGAATCCCTGAAACTGACGGGCCAATGGGTACGCAATAAGAAATTCGGTGAACAATTCCAGGTCGAGACGTTTGAAGTGACGATACCGGCCACCCTCGTCGGTATTCAAAAATATCTTGCCTCGGGACTGATCAGAGGCATTGGCCCAATCATGTCAGAGAGGATTGTCCAAAAGTTTGGACTGGATACCCTCGAAGTCATTGAAAAGAAGCCTGAAAGGCTGTCTGAGGTGGAGGGAATTGGTTCTAAACGTGTCTCGATGATCAAAGAAGCGTGGGTGGCGCAGAGAGAGATTAAGGAAATTATGATTTTCTTGCAGGGCCACGGTGTCAGTGCTTCCTATTCAGCTAAGATCTATAAACAATATGGAAATCAATCGATGGAAATCGTGAGAGAGAATCCCTATCGTTTAGCCCGTGACCTCTATGGGACCGGCTTTATTACTGCGGATAAGATTGCTCAACATCTCGGGATCGATCGTAATTCTCTGGTTCGCGCAAAAGCGGGGTTGATCTATGTCCTGAATCAGCTGACCGAAGAGGGCCATGTCTACTATCCTGAAAATCAGTTGATTCACAAGGCAAGAGAAATACTCCATGTCGATGAGGAGATTATTTCTCAGGCGGTAAGAGAGCTCTCGAAAGAAAAAGAGGTCTTTTTAGAAAACCTCGATCCCGAAGGTAATCTCAAGGCTGCCTATCCTGCCCCACTATATACGGCCGAAATGGGAGTGGCTCAGAGGTTAATGAATCTGAAGGAATCTCCTTCAAACATCCGGCCCATCCATCCAGAAAAGGCGATCGAGTGGGTCCAGCAGAAGCTGAATATAGAACTTGCCCAAGGTCAGGAAAAGGCGGTTCTTCAGGCAGCGGCTTCAAAGGTGTTGATCATCACCGGCGGCCCCGGGACCGGGAAGACGACCATCATCACGGCCGTACTAAGAATCTTTCAGCAATTAAGGTTGAGGATCCTTCTTGCCGCGCCCACAGGAAGGGCAGCCAAGAGAATGAATGAGGCCACAGGCTGGGAGGCAAAGACCATTCATCGTCTCCTCGAATACTCTCCGCATAAGGGGGGGTTCAAGAAAGACCAGGACAACCCTCTTGACGCGGATGTGGTCATCATCGATGAGGCCTCGATGATAGATACCCTCCTGATGCACCATCTTCTCAAAGCCATCCCGCCCCATGCTCACCTCATCCTCGTAGGAGACGTCGATCAGCTTCCCTCGGTGGGTCCCGGAAATGTTCTGAAGGATATCATCAAATCAGGCAGGTTCACCGTGGTTATGCTTTCCGAAATTTTTCGCCAGGCCCAGGAGAGTATGATTGTAGTCAACGCGCACAAAATCAACGAAGGCCAGTTGCCCATTTTAAGGGAAATCGATAAAGGCCAGGAGGCCGACTTTCAGTTCATCCAGGAAGAGAACCCGGAAAAGATCCTTGAAATGATCCTGGATCTCTGCAGTGAGAGGATACCCGCGGAATTCGGGTATCCTCCGCTCAGAGAGATCCAGGTCCTGACCCCGATGCACAAGGGAACAATCGGTGTCACTAATCTCAACATCGAATTGCAGAAGAGGCTGAACCCTGGTATGTCGGGGATCAGTCGTGGGACTTGGAATTTCAGATTAGGCGATAAGGTGATGCAGATCGTTAATAATTATGATAAAGATGTCTTTAACGGGGATATCGGGTGGATCTCGAAGATCGATGCCGAGGAAAGAGAGATAATCATCGATTTCGACGGGAGAGCGGTCCCGTATGACTATTCTGACCTGGATGAAATCGTCCTGGCCTATGCCGTATCCGTCCACAAGTCCCAGGGGAGCGAGTACCCGGTCGTGATTCTTCCGGTGGTCACCCAGCACTACCTCCTTCTCCAGAGAAACCTGATCTATACGGGAATTACTCGGGCTAAGAAACGGGTGGTCCTGATCGGAACGAAGAAGGCTCTCGCCATGGCTATCCGGAACAACAAACCTCAACGAAGATATACGTTTCTTTCGGAGAGACTGGCGTCATGAGTGAACCAAAGAACGAATTCTCGTGGTCGAAAACCAGGGATGAGGTCTTTAAGACTTGCCCGAGGCAATACTGGTTTTGCTATTATGGGTATTGGAACGGATGGTTTGAGAGCGCACCGGAGAGAACCCGGCAGATCTATGTTCTAAAGAACCTCAAAAACAGGCATCTATGGGCGGGAGAAAAGGTCCATGAGTGCATTCAAAGGTCCCTGATCAACGTTCGAAGAGGAATCAAAGTCCTTCCCGTCGATGAAATTGTCGCGATCACGCTGGACCGAATGAGAGCTGAGTTTCGTTCTTCAAAGTCGAAAAACTTTTGGAAGAATCCCAGATCGTGCGGCCTGTTCGAACATGAATACGAGACGGAAGTCAGCGATAGGGAATGGAAAGAGGTAGCGACCCATGTCGAGACTTGTTTGAGGAATTTTTATGCCTCGGATATTTATGACGGGTTAAAATCCCATCGAAAAGAGGGGTGGCTTGAAATAGAAGAATTCTCATCTTTTGATCTGGATCATACAAAAATCAATTTAGTGATCGACTGTGCCATCAAAGAAGGGGAGGGTATCTATATCTACGACTGGAAGACGGGAAAGAGTCTCTCGGAAGACCTCTCCGTCCAATTAGGCTGTTTCGCGCTTTACGCTTTGGAGAAGTGGGATATTTCTCCTGAATCGCTGAGCATCATTGAATACAACCTCTCCATGGATAAGTCCAGCTGGTTTTCAGTGAGTCAAGAAGAGATGAAAGGGATGAGGGGGTACATCAATGGAAGCATTAAAGATATGCACTCCCTTCTTACCGATGTCCCGAACAACATTCCCCTGGACGAGGGCGCGTTCGACAAAATAGAAGACGAAAGGGTAAGCTTCAAATGCAATTATAGAAGAGTTTGTGGAAAATAGAGAATCATTCTTCCTTGGCGTGCGGATAACTTTTTGATCGGGCGTAAGAACCCGTCGTTTGCTGAGTATAGCGAGAGAGGGAGAAGGAGATGAAAGTCAAATCTGTTTTTTTGATTTTCACGCTATCGGCTTTTTTAGTTCTATGGGGTTGTGGCTCCGTGACGTTTCGAATGTATTCCGGCCCTCGATTGCCCAAGAGCCAAGTTTCTCTATTAATATGGGATTCTGTCATAAACGTAATTTTCGTCGACGGGAAGCTTGTCCCGAGGTGTGATAAAATAGAATTATTTCCAGGGGACCATAACGTTCAAGTGGGATATTCCAGGGCTGAGTTCCGGTCTCGTCAGGATCGGCTCATCAATTTTACGGCAGAAGCTGGCCACCAATATAGGATAAGTCATTCCATAGGTTCGAGTTCAGAATTGACTCATTGGAATGCCTGGGTAGAAGATGTTACATTATCTTCTCAGGAAAAAAATGATTCACCACGTTGAGAGACCTATTGGGCGGACGTTCTCAAGCGACAAGAAAATAAGGGAAAGGGACTGTTTTCGAATCCAGCAGAATTCAAGCGTCGGGCAAGACGGCAGTCGCATCGAATTCGACCAGCATATTCGATCTTGAGAGAGACACCACTTGAACCACCGTACTTGCCGGAGGGTCCTCCGCCAGAGACGGACAGTAATTCTGGTAATAGGCGAACTCGGCATCCCGCATCGCCTGGTAGTCACTCATTTCTCGGAGGTAGATGGTCATCTTTACAATATGCTGGAGGCTGCTTCCTACTTCCTCCAGAGCCAGCCTGATCTTATCCAAGGCGACTCTTGTCTGTTGAGCCACATCGTCCGATGAGACTTCTCCCGTCTCAATCGTTCGACCACTTGAGCCTGAGAGGAAGATGAACCCTTTCGAGACAACAGATCGTGCGAACTTCTGTTTCTTACCTGCATAGAAGAGAGGGTAAACTTTTTTTTCCATTGGCCTCCTCTGAACGGTCGTTCTATAAAAGTCTCACAGTCTTCGACCTTGCCCTTGTCTCTATCTTAACAACATATATCAAAATTTTCTTTTGCATGTCAATCTGCAGCTTCGACGCCTTTCCAATGCGGGAAGGAGTGTGGGGTGCCGAGTTCATGAGGGTCGACGGATACGTCATTGAATCATCGACAGATCAAACCTGTTATCATTTCCGCAGGAAACATTGGGCGGGTGAACGCAGGCTCGAAGAACGAGTTATTCTCACACTTCGCGTAAACTCAATTGACACCGATAAAGGGAGACATCCAATCCCTGCTCCAGGGGCCATCCCTGCGCCCGGGAAGGTTTTCCCGGGCGCAGCGGCATTCGTCTTACGGCGAAAGACAAATGATGTAGATTTTAGATGGTAACCCTGTGCCGAACGCGCCATCAGCGTTGTACCCACCGCACGATGCGGACCAGGTGTTTGCCGAAGGGTAGGAAGATGCAAGGAGGCGATTGTCCGACTCCGAGGAGGGACACTGGGCCCCGCCTGATATCAAGGTTTCGCCAGACGGGCATGCGCAATTATATCGAGCGGAGCACGTGACGGTGTGAAGCTTAGATGGATCTATTAAACCGGCCTTACCTTGTGGTCCCTCCGGTCCCTGCGATCCTTGTGGACCCTCGAGTCCGGTCAAGCCGATCGGTCCTTGAGGACCTTGGGGCCCAATAGGACCCACCGGTCCTGGGTTTCCAGCTGGCCCCTGTGGCCCTGCAGGCCCGGTTAGACCTATCGGCCCTTGTGGTCCTTCCGGCCCCTTGGGTCCTTGGGCTCCGGCAGGTCCAGTTAATCCTATCGGTCCTGGATTTCCAGCAGGCCCCTGCGGCCCTGCAGGTCCAGCAGGACCAACCTGTCCCTGGGGACCTTGGTTTCCAATTGGACCCACCGGCCCTGGGACCCCAGCCGGTCCCTGCGGCCCTGCAGGCCCGGTTAGACCTATCGGCCCTTGAGGTCCTTCCGGCCCCTTAGGCCCTTGGGCCCCTGCGGGTCCGGTTAATCCTATCGGTCCCATTGCTCCAACTGGGCCAACCGGTCCAGCAGGTCCCTGGGGCCCCGCAGGCCCGGTTGCACCTGTCGGTCCTGGAGGTCCAGTTGGTCCTTGGGGTCCTGCGGGTCCGGTTAGACCCATTGGTCCCTGGGGACCGAGTCCGCCCTGGTAACTTTCGTCGCCAACCGCAACGCTCAAGGATGCCTCGAGCATTTTATTATGATGACGGAAGGTGCAAAATAGAGTCAAATTATAACTACCCGGGTCAATATCCGAAGGGAGCTGTGCAGTGACCCACTCCGAATGCCAGTTCAATACTACTAGTTGAACGTCGCCGAGCTTCACGATCGGTTTTCTAATTCCAAAGTCACTGCCATACACATGGAGTGTCATCCTAGTATAATCGATCTTTGTATGTGTGATAACGGGTGAGTCGCTATTGTATTGAGCAAAACCCGTCGCTGGCGTCACTGCCAAAGCCGACAACACCATAATGAAAGTTATCCATCTATTACCAATCATACTCATGGTGATCTCTCCTTTCTCGCCATCCTCGATGGCTCAGCATACATGGGTTGATTGGGATCAAGAGCATGATTCGAAAATCTACTGATTGGAAACAGCAACTTTCATACCAACGCTCACATGGTGGTCAATGACTTATAACTTATTAGATATATTTGGGTTTTCTTCTCGTCCCATAGAATGTGAAAACCCGATTTTTGAGCGGTCAAAAACAATTTTTGTTACGCTTATTCAAGCAGTATTTTCTTAGAGGTTATCTTCTTGGACAGGAAAAGCCACGTCCGTTACTTGATTTGCCAGATCGAACAGGAGTGACCTTTTGTCGTCTTCTGAAATTTTTTCTATAGCTACTTGTGGTGGGGCACCAGGAGGAAGTTCAGTTGGCTTTGTAAACAGCAGTTACTGATCTTTCCGAAATGAGTACACTCCAGGAAGATGAGCGTCATTCCCTTTTGCCCCCGGCGACTGATAAAGGTCACAAAACTTTCGGCAGAGCCTAGGCCTATAAAATATGAAGAGGAGGAAATAGGGTAGTAAGAAGAAAGGGAACTAATGACTTAAAGCAAGACAGAATGAAGTCAGAAAGGAATGAAGCGAATAAGGCTTAGGCGAGTTCTATCGTGTCGCTTAAAGGTCGGAGCGAGTCGTTGAATTATTGAGTTGCGACAGAATCCGCGATTGAGAGAGGAGGGAGATACGTAATTACCCCCAGATTTTGATTTTCTTCCGACCAAACCTGGAATAGGACTATTTCACGCCGACAAGCAGGAGTTGATGAAAGAGCTGGCGGTATGAAGCCACCCCACGTTTACAAAAGCGCCTGAAACCCACGTTGTGGACCCTGTCTTTCCCTCAACAGATCTTCCACCCAGTCCAAACCGAGTTCGATCAGCTTACCTCTAGAAGGGCGGCCCGTTTTGGGGTCGCACCCGATCACATCGTAGAGCATCTCGACCCCTTTTTGAAATTCCTCTTCCGTGAAGATCTTCTCGCCAGCACGTGGCCCGTCGGGTTTTGGATCGAATAGCCGCCTGGGTAATTGATCGTCTTTAATCGTAAATCCTTCAAGACTGTTAAAGGCCCTGGCCATTATCGTGGCCCGCTCCGCAGCCTTCATTAGCTCAAAGAGATTGGTGTTCCAACCGGTCACGGAATTCAAGCACTGAACCATCAAATCCAGCGACATCACGCCGCGAGGCGCAAACCCGAAAACACACAATCCCAGAGCATCCATCATCTTCCAGAGATGGTCAAGCAATGCATAGGCCCTCACTTTTTCATTGGTGATTTGTGTCGGATGCATGGCTTTGTAGATGCCGAGCGGTTTGACGGATTGAAAGGAGTAGAATTGTTCATCAAAAAACAGAGTATCGTGAGGTGCGTTCATATGGTCGGGCCCGTAGGTGCAGGCAGCATACCCGATTCCCACGCCTACCTTCACGCGAGGATCGTGCATGGGGAGTTCCATGCCCTTGACGGCCAGATGATAGGGCTGGTCCGAGACCTTCCATCGCTGGGCGAGACGCGTCACCCCTTCAGCCAAAAGGTCTCCGAAGCCCTCCCGTTTTGCGATCATCTCCAGCAAATGGATGACGAGGTCTGGATCCCCGAAACGGAGCTCCAGTCCGTCCGTGTCCGCCTTTGTGATCACTCCTTTCTCGAAACATTCGCAGGCAAAGGCAATGACCAGTCCAGCGGAAATCGTATCCATGCAGTATCGATTACAGATCTCATTGGCTTTGGCGACGGCTTTCAGGTCGAATATATTGAGATTGGTTCCCAGAGCGGCAATCGTCTCATATTCGGGCCCTCCGTAACGGGAGTCGACACCGTATTTGGAGTCCTGGAGCGCAATTCCTCGCTTGCACCGGATGGGGCAGGAGTAACATCCTTTTCGCTCTTTCAGAAGAAGCTCGTTATAGGTGTCGCCGCTGACAGGTTTAGCGTCGTCGAGCTTGGTTCGTCTAAAGTTGTTAATGGGCAAGGCGCCCGCCTCAGACAGGACTTCACAAAAGATGGTCGTCCCGTAAACAAACAGGGTTTTCCCCTGGGGATTGTCTTTGAAGGTTTTGGCATAGTCCCCTGCAGTCTTGCGCAGGAACTCAGGGTCAAAAAATTCGAGCTTTTCTGTTCCTAAAACAGCGACCGCCCGAAGATTCTTTGAACCCATCAGTGCTCCGAATCCGTCCCGACCGTTGAAATGGCCTAGATTGTTGGTGATATTGGCAAAACGGACGAGATTCATTCCGGCGAGGCCTGTCTGAGCAACGCGGATCCTCTTGCTTCCCAATTCCTCCCGAATCCTATCCTCAACTTCCCGTGCTCCCTCACTTGCAAGGTGAGAAGCATCCTTGATCTCGGCCTTTCCTTCTGTGATCCAGAGATAAACGGGTTGGTCTGCTTTTCCTCGAAACACAATGGCGTCGAAGCCTGCCATCTTCAGCTCGGGGCCAAAAAAGCCGGCCGCCTCTGATTCAGCCGCCGTCCCCGTAAGGGGCGATTTTCCCACGGCAGCGAATCGACAAGAGGCAGCGATCGGCGAACCGGTCATCACGCCGGTAGCAAGAATCAAAGGATTATCCGGGGAGAAAGCGTCCAGCCGAGGTGAAACCTCTTTGAGGAGATAGTGGTAGCCAATCCCTCGGCCCCCCAGATAAGTCCGGTAGAACGTCTCACCTTTCTCTTCCACCTCGATCTTTCGATGGTTTAAATCGACATGTAGAATCTTACCTCGATACCCGTTGCCCATACGAGTTCTCCTTAGAATTATTCCATTCTTTATCATATAATCGTCCTAGCTGGAATACAAGCTCCAGATGTGTCGAAGAATAGAAAAGGGCGTTGGAGAATGGATCAGGTTCGGAGCCTGGCTGGGCACTTTCGGGAATCAAGCGCAGACAGAACATAGGGCATAGGAGATTTTGGAAGGATTTTGAGTTAAACTTAAGCCGTTTGTTCGGTAAGATAGGTTCATCCAAAGGAGGCGGTTATGTTTAAGAGGATTGACCATGTGGAGATTACCTCGGGGAATCTTGAGAGGAGCATCCGGTTCTATCAAGAAGTGTTCGGCTTCGCCCTTAAGGAGAGGATTAAACCCCCATCGCCGGAGATAGAGAAGATTGCCTTCCTCACTCTGGGAGATACGATGCTCGAACTTTTGGCGATCAAGAACTCTGCGCCACCTCCGAAAGGGTCCCACGTAGGTTTTCGGACAATGGCGATCGAAGTCGAAGCCATGGATCGAGCGATCCAATACCTTAGAACCAAAGGCGTTGAAGTGTCCTGGGGACCGGTGACGCTCGGGAAATCAAAACGTGCCGAGATCAAGGATCCGGATGGGCTGAGTATTGAACTCCGCCAGTGGTGATCCCTTCCGCGTGTAGGTGACAGGTGGTGTATCCAATGAAGGTAGGGAGGGGAGGGAAGAGGCAGCATTGCTTCAACATATATCAAAATGTCTGTTGACTGCTAGTCGGTCGTTCTCCGCTCGATCTGGAGGGAGGGACACTTCCTTCGATATCTTGCGATTCACTCAGTTTGACATCCACCCTCATTTCTCATATAGTGAGGGCAACCCCAGGGATTCTTTTGGAAGGAGGAGGTTATGAGGCGCCGAATTATCGTGGCTGTGTTAGCTTTGATTTTCTGCGGAATCGGTATTAGAGTTCCGACGGTTCAGGCACAACCTTACCCCAATCGACCCATTCAACTGATCATTTCAATTCCCGCGGGGGGCGGCGGGGATGTAAACGCTAGGCTTTTAGGCGATGTTTTGACAAAGAGTCTCGGAGTCCAGATTGTCCCGGTGAATAAACCCGGTGCGGCCGATACGGTAGGGGCGGATGCCATCGCAAAGAGTAAGAAGGATGGATACACCATCGGATACACAAGCTCGGGAGCGATGGTCACCACCCGGATCGTCAATCCAGAGAATGTCCATTATGATCCCCTCAAGGACTTCGATCAATTGGGGCTGCATGTCTTTTTCCCCACGGCGTTCGCTGTGCAGGAAAGTTCCCCGTGGAAGACGTTCAATGAATTAATCGATTATGCCAAGAAGAATCCCGGAAAAATCAGAGTCAGTACAACGGGATTGGGGTCAAATGCCCACTTCAATCTGGAACTGATTCAGGTCTTAACCGGAGCCCAGCTCACGCACATCCCCTTCAAGGGAGGGGAATCCGTCATTACGGCGGTGCTGGGGGGCCATGTGGAGGCCACCATGGATGCCATCGGCAAGATTATCCCTCATGCCGAAGCCAAAAAGCTCAGGGTGCTCTTGATGACCAGAAAATTTTCTATGTTTCCGAATGTTCCGACGATTACCGAACTGGGTTACAAACAGGAGTTGGTTTCATCCTGGTTCGGATTATTTGCTCCCGCAGGAATTCCTGAGGAGGCGAAGAAAGTATTGGTACCTGCCCTTGAGAAGGTGATCAACGACCCAGAGCTTAAAGTCAAAATCGAGAATAGGGGATACATCACGGAGTACAAATCTCCCGCTGACCTCAGAAAGCTGATTGTGAACAATGAAGAGACCGTCCGCACCATTGCCGTTAAGGTAGGCCTCGCTAAGTAAACACCGTTAGAAATTAATGAGGGATTCGTCAATCCACATGCTTCGGGAGACCGATCTTATGAAAACAACTCTTAGAATCCTTGCTTTGATCTTAGTCATCTCAGCATTCATGGCAGGCGCTCCGCTGGTTTGGGCACAGCCGTATCCCAATCGGCCTGTTCAGCTCATCATCCCGATTCCTGCAGGCGGGGGAGGGGATGTGAATGGAAGGTTGCTCGTAGAGGATCTAACAAAAATCCTCGGACAGCAGATTGTTGTGGTCAATAAACCGGGGGCTTCGGATACCCTTGGAACCGATGCGCTGGCTAAGAGCAAGAAGGACGGTTATACCCTGGGCTATACAAGCTCGGCGGCCATGGTCTTTGCCAGAGTGACCAATCCCGAGAGCGTTCCTTATGATCCGATCAAAGACTTTGATCCTCTGGGTTCGCACACCTTTTTTCCGCTGTGCGTTGCGGTGCAAGCCGACTCACCCTGGAAGACCTTTAATGATTTAATCGACTATGCGAAGAAAAATCCCGGAAAACTTCGTGTCAGCACGGCAGGCGTTGGAAGCACGGCCAACTTCGACGTTGAAATCACGAAGACATTGACGGGCGCAGAATTCACTCATGTGCCCTTCAAAGGGGGCGAGGCTGTTGTGACCGCCCTTCTGGGAGGCCATGTCGAGGTAAGTTATGACATCGTTGGGAAGTTCATGCCCCACGTGGAGGCTGGGAAAGTGCGAATTCTACTGGTCAGCAGGAAGATTTCATTTCTTCCCAATATTCCCACGATCACGGAACTGGGCTATAAACGGGAACTCCTCTCGGGGTGGCATGGCATGTTTGGTCCCGCCGGCCTACCGGAGGATGTGAAGACGGTTCTGATTCCAGCCATTGAGAAGGCGGTCAAACAGCCCGAGACAAAGGCCAAGATCGAGAAAACGGGCTATGCGGTCGAGTATAAGTCCCCGGAAGAACAGAAGCGATTGATTATCAGCGACTATGAAACGGCTAAAGCCATTGCGGCCAAATTAGGTCTGGGCAAATAAGTGGTGCGGCGGAAAAAGGAAAGACAGGGACCAAAAAGCAGGGGTTCCGGCGACTTCGCTACTACGGGGCGACGGAAACAGGAGGATGTTGACGCCCCACCCGTATCCTAAAGAGATCTTTTTGATCGAGTTGCCTCAGACCGTATGGAGTGTATCATCGGTTTGGGTCAGCCGGATCGGCCCTTTTTCTGTCATGAGGTACGTTTCTCCCCATAGAATAATTCGTCTCCCCCTGAAGTCATCAAGCCTGGGGTGAAGAATCATGGCGACGCCGGGTTCGAGAATCACCGGGCTATCCGCGTCAACGCGGGCTTCAATCAGATCAAGACCGACAAAGTGACCCATGGGAGTCGTTAATCCAAAACCCTGCTCGTTGGCGGTTTTGGCCATGGAGGGAATCACCTCGGACATTTTCATTCCGGCCTTCATTGTTTTGAGACCAGACTGTGTGGTGGCGACCGCGGCCTGGTGAAATTTCTCCAATTCGGCGTTCCTCAGGCCTACGGCGATTATCCGCACCAACTGATTCCAATATCCTCCATAGACCGTCGTCATTTCCAGATGGACGCAATCTCCTTTTTCAATGGCCCGTTGGCCCGGGCACCATGGAAGGCCCTGAAAGGGAACTCCATCTTTTGTTGCTGGAAAAGGACCTGAAAAGACGAGGTTGAAAGTCTTATCCGACCCCTTTCCCCGGTGGTATCCTTCGACGATCCCCGCCACTTCATATTCTCTCATTCCAGGCTTCAGCTGTTTCAACACCTCCCGGTAAGCGCCATCGTTGAGTTCTCCTGCCTTTTGCATGAGACACCTTTCTTCCTTCCCTTTGATGAAACGAAAAGAAAGAGTCAAGGAGGTGGCTTCGGAAAAGATGGCCGTCGGCAGCTTTTTCTGAAGAGAAAGATAAGTGCTAGCCGGAAGGCTCTCCATACTGATGACGCCTATCTTACGGTCATGAAGGCGCTTTTCTTCAAGGACTCGAGCAATTGTTTCAGCGTAGTTGAAACTGATACGAATATCTCTTATCCAAGAATATTTTTTTGCCATGGCCTCCTGTAGTTCCATGGGGACAAGCATGATGGGCTCGTCTTCCCGAAAGAAGAGTAAGAGGCCATACAGGGAAAAAATGAAAAAGTCAGTCAGGTAACGGAAACTCCCCGTAGAAAAGAGAGGACTACCCGACGCATGGTTATTTCCTACCACCAGAAGAACATCGACCCCTTCCCGATTCATCGCCTTTCTCACAAGCTCATATCGTCGATCCCTCTCCCGCTCTGAAAGATACATTTTCGCCCTCTTCCCCTACTGTGTTTTTTTCCTCTTCATGTCTTCAATCTCAATATCCACCTGCTTTAGCTTCTGAAGGAGATGGTTCAGTCCCGCATTTTCCTCGAGAATCTCCACCCAAACCTTTGCCTGTTCGACCAGAGGGCTTTTGGGGTTATTCTTTATGAGCGTCTTGAAAAACTCGACCGATTTCTTAAGATCCTGCTGGGGGTTCCCGAAGTGGGCGTAGATGAGCCCTAGATTAAAAAGGGCCTCATCTTTCGGGGATCTGGAGTCTGGCAAAGACAGAATTCTCTTGTTTTCAGTGACGGCGCCTTCGTAATTGCCCTGGGCGAGGAGCTTCTGGCTCCGGAGGAGATGCTCTCGCCCCTCTCCATATTCCTCCCATCTGGCTTCCGGAGGTTTTGCCCTTTCTAACTCCTTCTCCGCCTGCTTTACCCGCTCGAGATCCTTAATCTTTTCTTTCAATTGTTCGGCCTTTTTGAAGGATTCCGCACTCTCCAGCAACACACCCACCCAGATTTTGGCTTGCACTGCGAGATCGCTTTGGGGGTAATCATTCAAGACTCTCAGGAAGAGATTAATCGATGTTTTGTAATCTTTTTTTGGGTTTCCGAAATGAGCGTAAATTAAACCCAAGCTGAAGAGGGCTTCGTCTCCCGGGGGTTTATGAGGAGAAAGAGAAAGAACCTTCTGGTACGCCTCCAGGGCGGCATCGTAGTTCCTCTGAGCCAGAAGGTGTTGCCCCTGGAGAAGGTAGGCCTGCAGCTCCTTGTCCTGCCTGCGCTTCTGAAGGGCTGCGCAACTCAAAAATGAAAGAAAAATCAGGCCGGCAACACAAAAATAAACGTACTTCCACGCCCGAATTCGCTCTCTGCCCATATCTTTCCACCATGAAGGGTAATAATCTGCTTGGCGATCGCTAATCCCAAGCCCGTTCCCTTGACTGCATGGGATCCTCCAGTTGTCGCCTGTTGAAATTTCTCGAAAATAGTGATGAGATTCCCAGCCGGGATACCGGGGCCTGTGTCGGCAACAGAGACTTCCACCCCGTGGTCGGCACGGCGAGCGGATACCTTCACCCGCCCATTCTCGGGGGTGAACTTGACGGCGTTTCCGATGATATTTCTAAGGGCCTGAAGAATTCTCTCACTGTCTATCTTTAAGGAGGGCAACCCGTCTGTTACCATAACTTCAACGTTGAGTTTCTTCGCTTCCACCAAGGGCCCCATCTCCTCTACGGTTTGATCAATCAGAGGGCCGATGTTTCTGGATTCAAGCTGAAAACGCATCATTCCCGCTTCCATCTTGGAAAGGTCTAAGAGAGAATTGACTTGGCCTATTAAGAGAAGAGTCTCTTTTTCGAGCACTTTTAAGAGACCCCGCTGGCCCTCCGTGAGCGGTCCTTCGACCTCCTCGGTCAGGAGGACAATCCCCATCTTGATGGTCGAGAGGGGGGTGCGGAGTTCGTGGGTCACGGAAGAGAAAAAATCGGACTTCATCTTCTCCAATTCGCTTAGCTTGTTACACATGAGGTTAAACGAAGCCGCCAACCCTGCCAATTCCGGCGGAGAGGAAATCGTGAGATCCTCTTTGAAATTTCCTTTCCCGATGTCTTTCGTCCTTTTTTCCAGGATCGAAAGGGGTTGGGTAATGCTTCTGTTAATCAACAAAGAAGTGACAATGCCGAATATGAGAAAGGCCCCCGTCATCATGACGGCGATTCGGCGCAATCGGGTTCCGATCTGGTGTAAACTCCTAATTTTGGAGGTGGCATCCCTCGCGGTGTTCATTCTCAATTTCTCGAGTTCATCGATGATGGATTGTGTCGCTTTCTCTTTCTCACGGTTGAATCCCTCGCGAGAATAGCTGCGCCCTGCTTTCAGAAACTTCAACTCTTCCAGGAACAAAAATTGGTAGTTTTGATACGAGCCCTTAATGGTGGTTAGAATTCTTTTTGTCTGAGGCGAATCTGCAAGAGACATCATTTCTCCCAGAGATCGATCAAAATCAGCTTTCAACTGGAGAAACTGATTGTAAAAGACCTCGTCTTTAGAAATGAGGTACTTTCTCTCGTAGCGTACTTGTGAGAAAACGACATCCGAGAGTCTCTCCGCGTTGTCACTCATGCGGTTATTGACCGTCAGGACGGATTGCGTCATTTCATTGATTCGGCTAATTTGGACGATGGCATAAGCACTCATTCCTATCACCAGCGTGAAGATAATCAGGTGCCCGATGAGGAGTCGTGAAAATATGGTCAGTTTCATGTTACAGGATTATAAGACAAGGAAAGAATAAAAGCATTGGATATAAAGAAAATCTTGTCGAGGCGGACGTTGTCATTCCTCCGAAACCCTCGTGTTGATAAGCCATTCGCGTCTTGAATAATTCGACGTCTCCCTCAAAGCCACGGGTTACCCCTTGAGAAAGGGGAGGGCGTCTCCCTTTCGATAGACGAGCGCTTGGCAGGACGCGATCAGATGGTTCTGGTCATCGAACAACTTGATATCATAAACAGCCGTCTTTTGGGTCCGGCTAAATTCTCGCGCCTCGGCGAAGAGCGTGCTCGTCGGGGACGGAGGGGCGATATAGGTGATATTCATATTCAACGCGACGGCGAGGGTCCCGTGGGAATTGGAAGCAGTCTCAAATGCCTCGTCAACCAAGGCGAACAGTGCCCCGCCATGGGCCATGCCAAAAAGGTTCTCCATCTCGGGAGTCAGTTTCATCTCCACCTTAGAATATCCCTCCTCGAGGTCCAAAAGTCTGATCCCGAACTTTCGCGCAAAAGGTTCTGTTTCGACTTTTGTGAAAATTGCTTCTTTGACTTTTTCGTCCATCGGGCTCCCTTTCAGCGATCCTGATTTTTTCTAGCGCCAGTCCAACGACTCCTTCTGTCTAAGGCGCTTTTTTTTGGAACGCCTCTTTTTTTCTTCCATTCGCTTTTCCACGGCTGCCCGCGGGGTAGGGGTGGCTATCCGACGCCGTAGAGGCTGATTCAACTTCATCAGACGCTTGAGAAGCCTTTCAAAGGCACGTCTTCGATTTTCTGCCTGGGACCTGTGTTCCGTCGCGACGACCGTAATCCCAGAAGGCAGATGGCTTAAACGAACAGCGGTTTCGACCTTATTTTTCCTCTGACCGCCCGGTCCGCTCGACCGATAGGTCTCAATCACGACTTGCTTCTTGAGGATCTTGGGATCGGTATCGAATTTTTGTCGATGGGGCATTGCCATTCGCTCAAATGTCAAAGTTTCAATGCCAAATGGATGTCAAAGGGTAAGCTCATGAACCTTGAAATATGGTCTTTGAGCTTAATTTGACGTTTGGGCTTTGATATTGGAATTTAAGTCTCTTGTTCTTCCTTCTTCTCGTCGGCATGGTGTTTGATGACCAGAGCATCGACCATGAAGATCACATCTTCGGCAATATTCGTCGCATGGTCGGCAATTCTCTCAAGGCATCTCGCGACAATCATCAAGTGAACTGCCCGGGTGACGGTCTTTGGGTCTGACAGCATATACGTGAGAAGCTCCCTGACCACCTGGTCGTTTAATCCGTCGACCAAATCATCCCTCGCGCAGACAGATCGGGCTAGCTTCGAGTCCCGGTTCACAAAGGCATCGAGCACATCTTTGACCATCGATTGGACGATCTCGGTCATGCGAGGGATATCGATATAGGGTTTGAGTTGGGGGTCTTCGTTCAGCGCGAGGGCGCGCTCGGCGATATTGACTGCCTGATCTCCCATTCTTTCCAGGTCCGTGGTGATCTTCATGGCGGAGGTAATGAACCGGAGGTCTGCTGCCATCGGTTGTCTTAGCGCAAGGAGCTTCAAGCACATCTCATCGATGGCATTTTCCATCTTATTAATTCGACCCTCAACCTCAAAGGCCTTCCTGCCAAGGTCAGAATCTCTCCTAACGAGAGACTCGACGGAATGGCGAATGGCCTCTTCTACGATCGCTGCCATTTTGAGGAGGTTCTCCTTTAATTCTTGTAATTCTTTTTGGAAATGAGTTTCTGTCGCCATGACCCGCTCCTTCTCTTAGCGCTCTTTTCTAGCCGAAACGCCCGGTGACATAATCTTCGGTTCGCTTATCTCTTGGCTTGGCAAAGATTTGATAAGCAGGCCCTTCTTCGACCAGCTCGCCATTCAAGAAAAATCCTGCCCGGTCACCCACACGGGAGGCTTGTTGAATGTTATGTGGAACCAGAATGATCGTATAATCTCTTTTTAGCTGGAAGAGCGTTTCCTCAATGCTGGCTGTAGAGATGGGATCCAATCCTGAACAGGGCTCGTCAAGCAGCAGAACTTCCGGTTCCAACGCCAAGACGCGTGCAATGCACAGGCGCTGCTGTTGTCCGCCCGAAAGGCGAAAGGCCGAGGTGTGCAGACGGTCTTTGACTTCCTCCCAGAGAACGGCGGATCGAAGTGCTTTTTCGATAATCTCATTCAGCCGGTTTCTTCGATGGGTGCCGCTTAGTTTAGGGCCGTAAGCAATATTGTCAAAGATGGACATGGGAAGGGGGGTTGGAAGATCAAACACCATCCCGATTCGCCTCCTGAGATGGGTGAGATCTATCCCGGGGTCATAGATATCCATTTCATCTAAGTGAATCGTTCCCGTGTGGCGGCTTTCAAAAACCAGATCCGTCAAACGATTCAGGCTTTTAAGGAGCGTTGTTTTTCCGCTGCGAGCCGGGCCGAAGACAGTAAAAATCTCTTTGGGTTGAATATTCAGACTGATACCCCGCAGAGCTTGGACGGATTCGTAATAAAAACTGAAATCTTTGATAACCATTTTACTTTCTTGGGACATAGAACCCCTTTAGGCCCGGCGGCGAATATACCGGGTGATCAACCACTGGGCCATCATGTTGATGATCAAAACGAACAGGATCAAGGCCGCTCCGGTTCCGTAGGCCATCTTCATTGAAATTCCCTCTCTGGCAAGGATATAAAAATGAACGGACATCGTTCGGATAGGAGAAAAGAGAGAAGTCGGCATTACGAGAGAGGATCCGGCGGTCAGAATAATTGCCGCGGTCTCTCCGATGCTTCTTCCGACGCTGAGCAGTATGCCTGTTAAGATTCCCGGCAATGCTCCGGGAAGGACCACATGGACGACCGTTTGCCATTTCGTCCCACCCAAGGAATGACTCACTTCGCGGTAAGAATAGGGGATTGCCATCATCGATTCCTCAGCCGTGCTGATGATGGTGGGCAAGATCATGGCTGCTAAAGTCAATCCGCCAGAGAGGATAGACCATCCCATACTCAGTTTGATAACAAAAAAGACAAACCCGAAGAGACCAAAGATGATGGAGGGGACTCCAGCCAGGCAGTCCGTCCCGAAACGAATCATCCGGCTCATCTTGCTCTCTCTTGTGTACTCCCTCAAGAAGATTGCTGTCCCAACCCCGAGAGGTGCACCGACGACGATCGCAACCAAGGTCAAAGCCGCAGTTCCCACAATGGTGGAGAGGATGCCGCCCTCGCGACCCATTTCTTTCGGAGATTCGAGAAAAAAATGGAGTTGAAGGACGGGCAATCCCTCCTTCAGAACTTGAAATAGGATTAAGATCATTAACGCAATGGTGGATAGAGCAGCGATCCAAATAAGGAATTTTGCGATGTCCTGAGTCCAGTAACGCGCACGCTTAAAAATCAACGGGCCCTCCTTCGGGAGAGAAAGATGGCGAGGGTATTCAGAGCCATGATGATGAAGAAGAGGACGATTCCCGTGGCAAAGAGCGCTTGTCGATGGTCTCCGGAAGCGTACCCCATCTCAATGCCGATGTTCGTGGTGAGCGTCCTGGCTGAATCGAGGAAAGAAGTGGGCATCTTCACTGCATTTCCAAGGATCATAATCATCGCCATGGTCTCTCCGATGGCGCGGCCCATGCCTAAAATGACACTGGCTACGATCCCAGACCGGGCAGCCGGGATGAGCACGCGCCAGATCGTCTGCCAGTGCGTTGCTCCTAAGGCAAGCGCCCCGGCCTTATAAGAAGGAGGAAGGGCTTTCAGGGCATCCTCCGAGATTGTAATAATTGTTGGAAGGATCATAAAGCCCAAGACGACAGAACCTGCAAGGATGCTCAACCCCGGACCGCCCAGGTGATTTCGAATGAGGGGAACGAGGACAATGAGACCCCAGAACCCGTAGATCACGGAGGGAATGGCAGCTAGAAGCTGAATCGCAGGCCGGAAGAATGCCCCGACGGAGGGAGGGATGAACTCAGACAGAAAAATCGTGCAGGCCAGTCCAAGGGGAATACCTAGAAGGAGAGCTCCGAGAGTCACCCAGAAGGAGCTTACAATCATCGGGAAGATGCCAAACAGACCTTTACTCGGGATCCATTTTTCACCAAGAAGAAAGGCCTTGGCACCCACCTTCAGGATCAAAGGAATTCCTTCTTCAAAGATGAAAAAAGTGATCAGGGCTAGTATAAAAATGGAAGAAAATGCGATCAGAAGAAGAATTTTCTCAATGATTTTCTCCTGCAGCTGCATGTTTTTTCCTATCCCACTTTTTCTACGACGGGTACAAGCCCTTCTTTTAATAGCAATTTTTGAGCCGATGGGCTCAAGACGAAATCCAAAAAGGATTTTGCTTCTTCCGCCGGATCTCCGTTAAACAAAAATAGAAAAGGGCGAACCAACGTGTACTTGCCGTTGTTCACGTTCGCTAAACTGGGTTGGACGCCCGAGATTCTCAGTGCTTTTACCCGGTCATTGACCAATCCTAACGAAATGTATCCGATCGCATTGGCGTCGCTCGAGATAACCTGCCGTACCGCCCCGTTGGAGTCCTGGACCAAAGCCCCCAGGCTGATATCCACTTTCCCCATCACAAACTTTTGGAAGGATTCTCTTGTTCCAGAGCCCTCTTCTCGGGTGACGATGTCAATGGGATGATCGGGTCCGCCCATCTCTTTCCACTTTGCCGTCTTTCCAGAAAAGATTTCAATGATCTTATCTAATGAAAGATCATTGAAAGGGTTGGAGGGGTGGACAATGACGGCAATGGCATCCTTTGCGATGGTGACTGCATAAAGCTTCTTCTCGGCATCGATTAAGTTCCGCGAAGACATTCCAATATTTGCGGCCCCGCTGAAAGCGGCCACAATTCCAGCGGTGGACCCACCCCCCTGGACATAGATGTGGGCCTTCGGGTGCATCGACATATATTCTTCTGCCAATAACTCAGCGAACGGCTCAACCGAAGTGGAGCCCGCCACCGTAATTCCCGTTCTCGATCGTTGACAACCCATGCATGTAACGATCAAGAACAGAGGTAGAAACCATAATAGAAATTTCGAATTTGTGCGCATTGATTCGGTGCCGTTTGCACGGAGATCGGACTAATGGAATATTGCCTTTCTTCTTTTAACCCATTACGCCACTCTCCCATTCTTCGTACCTTCTTGTCCGCCTCTTGATTATCCATATCTTCCTGTTACATAATTCTCGGTGCGCTTGTCCTTGGGTCGGGTGAAGATATCCCCCGTCGTCCCGTACTCCAGAAGTTCTCCCAATAAGAAAAATCCCGTCCAATCAGAGGTCCGAGCGGCCTGTTGCATGTTGTGGGTAACGATGACGATGGTGTAGCTTTTTTTTAATTCTTGCATCAACTCTTCAACCTTAAGGGTAGCGATGGGGTCCAGGGCCGAACAGGGCTCGTCCATCAGAATGACCTCGGGCTGGACAGCCAACACCCGTGCGATACAGAGCCGCTGCTGTTGCCCCAGGGTGAGGCCTAAAGCATTGGAATGGAGGCGGTCTGACACTTCCGGCCAGAGTGCTGCGGCCTTCAGGCTTTCCTCGACTTTTTCCTCAATCTCCCTTTCCGTGAGGATTCCCAATACCCTCGGACCAAAGGCGACGTTTTCAAAAAGACTTTTCGGAAAAGGGTTCGGACGCTGAAAAACCATGCCGACTCGTTGCCTGAGAGAGACGACATCTGTACTCTCTCGGTAGATATCTTCGCCGTCAAGTGTCACCGTTCCCTCGACCCGGGTTTCGGGGATAAGATCGTTCAAACGGTTGAGGGTTCTAAGAAAGGTCGATTTTCCACAACCGGAAGGCCCGATTAAGGCAGTGATCTGGCCTTCTTTGACGATGATGCTTATATCCTTAAGGGCGCGATTGGTTCCATAATAAAAATGCAGCCCTCGTGTTTCCATTTTGATCATGGGATTCAATTCAGTCATTACGAATGCCCCTAAGAAAAATCAAATGATTCGGTTTGAAATTAACAAATTATGCTCTCCTAATCAAGAGAATTTCTGTTCCAGCAGGCTCCGATTGACTTTGATTCTGTCAAGTCAATTGAGAAACGTCCTGCTCTCCCTAAAGTGGAAACATTTTGGGATTACGGTCTGATTGGTTTTACTTATCGCAAGAACTCTTAGCGGAATTATAAGATAGTTGGTGTAAAAAGAGAGAGGGGTGTTATCCTCTTGGGAAGATTTTGGCAAATACATTCCCAGCAGAAAGGAGGACACACCCCATGTCAGGATATCTATGGA
>Ga0335070_10002181_pt1 | contig 22819 bp, 26 predicted proteins | sample Lox_Sample_13_FD_206722 | JGI IMG/M metagenome (GOLD analysis project Ga0335070, IMG submission 206722) | Soil microbial communities from Loxahatchee National Wildlife Refuge, Florida, United States - Lox_Sample_1.3 | ecosystem: Environmental > Terrestrial > Soil > Wetlands | place: USA...
GCAGCCGCTGACCGGGCTGAGGGTTCGTGAGCCGGACGAGCTGCTCGGCCCGCTCGGCGACGCGGGCGCTGTGACGACTGCGGTTCACGAGCAGCTTCTCGAACCGCCGCATCTTCACGTGCGATGCCTCGGCTCGGCATCAGCTGTGAGCGCGCCGGGGCACACACGCACGGGGACACGAACACCCGGCAGCGGGTTAGGACCTCGTGCCGGTTAGCTCCTGGGCGAGAGCGCTGACACGTCTCTCGATGTCTTCTCGTACCCGGCGGACCTCTTCGAGGCTCGCGCCCGCGGGATCGCCGACTCGCCAGTCGATGTGCCGTGCCGATTCCGGCACCGGTACCTCGCCGACGCTGCGTCCCATCGTCACCACGATGTCGGCGCCGGCAAGCACCTCGCTCGTCAGCGGCTTGATGAACGCGTCCGTCACGTCGATTCCGATTTCGGTCAGCGCTTTCTGCACGTTCTCGTCGATCTCGGCGGAGACATCCGAGCCGGCACAGTGAACGCTGACGGCGTCTCCCGCAGACCGGGCCAGGATGGCCGCACCGATCTGCGCTCGCCCGCCGCCGGTGAGGCTGACGAAGACGACCTCGGGCGTGGACTTTGCGATCCGGCCCTCGGATTGCGCGAGCCCGGTGAGCCGCTCGCGCGTGAACCGCTCGGCGAGGATGTGCACGTACGGTGTCACGCCGTTGGGACTCAGCGCGCGGGCAGACTCTTGAACCATTGCGTTGATCGTGTCGCGGTCGTAGATACCGTCGAACTCTGCGGCGAGGCGCCCGGTCGCGGCCTCCAGCCTCAGCTGGAGAGCCTTGTCGGCATACAGCTCGAACTCGTGCTGGCCCATCGCGGCAAGGTCATCCTCGAACGAATCGCAGAGTCGATGTGGTGCAGATCCGGTTGCGGACCGGTCACCGCTGACGCATGCGCGACGAAGTCGCCCGCGCTTTGCAATCCCTTTACGCTCCTGCGCCATCACCGAGGCGCTCGAGACGTCTCAGAGACCGGGGACGGCAACCATGTCCGGGGTCTGGGCCGAAAACGATCACGGGGTTCCCTCAGCCCTGCGGTTGCCGTCCTCCCTCGATCTGCATGTCTGGATCAGGCCCCGACCGGCTGGCGCTGCTTCTGCGGCGCCGCGACTCGCCCCTGTCTGGAGGTCCGCGGGAGCCAGTTGAGCCAGTGCGGGAGGTACCAGTTCCAATCGCCGAGCAGCTTCATCGCGGCCGGCAGCAGGACGGCGCGGACGATGGTCGCATCGATGAGGACGGCGACGGCGAGGCCGATGCCCATCATCTTCATGTCGATCATGTCCAAGGTGGCGAAGATCGCGAACACCCCGACCATGACGACAGCCGCGCTGGTGACGACGCCTGCCGTCGTCTGGATGCCGTGCGCGACCGCTTCGTCGGTCGGCATGCCTGCGTCGTGGGCCTCGCGCACGCGGCTGAGGATCAGCACGTGGTAGTCCATCGAGAGGCCGAAGAGGATCACAAAGAGGAACAGCGGCAGCCAGGAGGTGACGCCGCCGACCGACTGGAAGCCGAGCAGCGACTGGAGCCGGCCGTCCTGGAAGATGAGCACGAGCACGCCGTAGGCGGCACCGACCGAGAGCAGGTTGAGGATGATCGCCTTGAGCGGGATCACGATCGACCGGAAGGTGACGAGCAGCAGCAGGAAGGCGAGCCCGAAGACGAAGGCGAACACGTAGGGCGCGTGCGACTTCATCGAGGCGTTGAAGTCATGGCTCTGCGCAGTCATCCCCGTCGTCTGCACGTCGACGCCGGGGACCCGGCCGATGGTGGCCGGGATCACGCGGCTGCGGAGCAGGCCGAGTGCATGGTTGGAGACCGCATCGGTGCCGCTGCCGCTGATCGCGATCATCACGCGGGCCGCCCGGTGCGACGCACTGACATCGACGCTGATCGGCTCGCGCAGCACGCCGGTGGCGAGCGCCGACCGTCGGAGCGCGGCGATTCCCGCCTGCACCTGCGGCGCGGTCACGTCCGGCGCCCTGACGACGACGACGGCAGGCAGCGGCTGGCCCGGGAACGCCTTGACCGTGCGGTCGTAGACCTTGATCACCGGCAGGTCGTTGGGGAGCCCTTGGATGCCCGAGTTGACCGTGTGCAGCCGGAAGGCCGGTATCGCCAGCGCCACGAGCAGCACCGTGGCGAGGCCGCCCCAGAGCAGGGGCCGGCGCAGCACGCCGCCGACGATCGCCGGCCACAGACGCGAGGAGCCGTTGGCAGAACGGTCAGCGACCCGACGAGCGCGATCGCGACGACCAGCACCGTGCCCATGCCGAAGGACTGGAAGGTGCGCGAGCCCATCAGGAACATTCCCGCCATCGCCGCCATCACCGTCAGGCCGGAGACGAGCACCGCTCGCCCGGACGTCGCCGCCGCAACCGCCAGCGCCTCTCTGGGCGTTCGTCCCCTGGCGCGCTCCTCACGTTCGCGGCGCAGGTAGAAGAGCGAGTAGTCGACGCCGACGGCAAGTCCGATCAGCAGGATCACCGAGCTGATCGAGCTGTCGACGTGCAACTGGTGGCTGAGCAGCGCCGTCAACCCGAGCGCCGCACCCACTGCCGTGATTCCCAGCAACAGCGGAATCGCGGCCGCCACCGCGGAGCCGAACGCCAGCAACAGGATCAGCAGCGTCACCGGCAGCGAGGTGAACTCGGCCCGTCGGAAGTCGTCCGCGATTCGCTTGTTGATCGCCTTGTTGGCGCTTCCGTCGCCGACCTCGCCGATCAGCAGTCCGGGATGAGCCCGCTGGACTGCCGCGGTGGCCGCCAGCGCCGGGCCGACCCGGTCCGCCGCGGTCTCGGGGTTCCCGGTGATCTGGAAGGTCACGAGCGCCGAGCGTCCGTCCTTGGAGATCTGGCCTGCGTTCCCGGCCGCCAGCGGCGACCGGATCGCGGCCACCGCCGGCGCACGCTCGAGCCGCGTGACGAGGTCGTCGACCACCGAAGCCAGGCGGCCTCGCGGCAGCCGGGCGCCGCGGCTCTGGATCAACACCTGCTCCCCCGCACGCTCGTTCGGGAACTCGCGGGCCAGCACCCGGTCGGCCACACCCGACTCGCCGATCGCACCGTCGGCGCTGGTCATCTGCACGACCCCGACCGCCGAGCCGATCGCATACGCGCCGAGCACGAGGCCGAGCCAGGCGAGCACGACGACCCAGCGATTGCGGGCACTCCAGCCGGCCGCCCGCGCCGTGAGATTCTTCCGTGCCGGTCGCATCTGGGTCTCGTCGCCTGACATCACCCGCCGTCCTTCCCTTCGAGCTCACATCCGATGGTTCGATGATGCGACGGAGCGGGGAGAAAGACCCTCCGGCATCGCACGGAGCGGGCCCTGAACTTCGCCTCAGTGACGGCCCCGAGCGCCGGGCTCACGCACAGGCAACCGGCACGAGCAGACCCGCCTCGTCGTACTGCTCGACCGTCTCGACGAAGAGGTCCTCGACGAGCCGCACGACCTCCTGATCGCCGACAACCGAAACGCCGCGATCGAAGAAGAAGCGACACGCGGACGCGGCTGAGTCGTGGAGGACGATCTCCGGGGCGGGGTCGAGTCCCCTGCGGGCGAGAACGTCTGCGAACCGGGCGAAGTACTGGAGATCGGTCTCGTCCGGAGACCACGCATGGAGAAGGACGGCGGCCTTGCGAAGCGCCTCCGCGGAGCGCTCGTGGCGCCGGTCCTCCCGCTGCGCCGACGGCGCGGCCTCGACGTCGTGCCATCTCGCCTGTTCCAGGAACAGGCCCTCGATCGCGTCTCGGTACTCGAGTGCCGTGTCGATCGCGCTCATCGGAGACCCCTGCCGGCGCGGCCTACGCGGAGCCGCGAGCCTGCAACTCCTCGAGCAGTCGTTCCCGCGCGCGCCGGTGGGCGAGCAACGGCACGAAGTCGTCGAAACGGGCCGCGCGCAGCAGCCTGACCGAGAGCGCGTCGACGAGCTCGTCGATCCGCTCGACCGGCACAAGGGGGAACTCCCGTTGCAGCTCGGCGGGGATGTGGGCGAGCTTGTTCCGCGTGGCCTCGGACACGGCGGCCATGCCCCCATCCAAGCGGCGCCGACCGCGGTCCGCATCAGCGAAGCGCACGCCTCCGATCGGCACCCTCCCCGACGCGGACGCAGCGGCGCGACGCTAGCATCCCCTCTTTGGCCCACGGGGCGCGCTCGGCAGACACACGGCGGGACGTCACCGGCTCGACGGGAGCCCCGTCATGACGCCGAGCGCACGAGCGCCCACATCGCCCGCCGTTCGCGGGCGGTCATGTTCTCATCCTGCACCTTCCACTCGACCACTTCCGGGAGACGGCGTCGCACGGCGTCGCGGTCGAACCCGGCGAGAAACCGGCCGACGAGAACCGCGCGAGTGCGCCCCACCAGCGCAGCCCTGAGACGGCCCGACGGAACCTCTCCAGACGCCATCAGCACCCAGCTCATCACCACGTCGGTGACCGGATCGCCACGGGCCGCACACGACCAGTCGATGACCGCGGGGCCGCCACTGCCGAAGAGCACGTTGAGCGGATGGAGATCGAGATGCAGCAGGCGATCACCCGTACCGAACGGCGCAGGTAGGAGCCACTCCGGCGCCGTCAACTCGTGAAGGCGACAATGCAGATCCGTCAGAACGCGCGCCTGCTGCGCAGCCGTCCACGGTCGCCGAGCGAGCACATCGATCATCGACGGACCGTCGATCCTCTCGATCACCAACTCCGTCTCATCGTCACTGAGTCCCGCCACGGCAGGGACGCTGTAGCCACAGGAGCGCACATACTCCATCGTGCGCGCCTCAACGAGCAGCGACCGGCCCTGTCGCGAGCGCCGCAGCACCAGCCCAGACCCGTACTCGAAGATGTCCGAGTCGCGGCCAGACGCAAGCAGGCGCCCCGTCGACCTCCGCGTACTCGCTCGGCCCGACGACATTCCTCCACAGTGGCACATGCCGGCGTCCTCGATGCCCGATCCGGCACGCCTGCGAGCGGAGCGAACGCACAACCAAGCCCTGGTTTCGATCCCAGTCCCGCCCACTGAACTTGGTGCTAGGCGAACGCGCCGATCCGCGATCACGCGAGGTCGAGAACGAGCTGCAGCGCGTCGTCCACACCTCGCAGCTCGTCGAACGTCAAGTGTCCGATCTGCTCGCCCAGCATTCGCGCATCGACGGCGCCGACCATCTCGCACATCACGCGTGTCGGCTCGCCATCGATCTCGACCTCAGGGTGAAAGCTCGCGGCGGGGGTCGAAGTCGACGTTGGGCACACGATGATCGTCGACAACGCGAGCAGATCGTCTGCTTGCACGATCACCGCAAAGCGACGTCCATGCTGCACACGACCGCGACCACGCGGCAGCGTGATCGCATGAACATCACCGCGGACCACGCAGCTGCTCCATGAGCGCGGCGACTTCGCGCGCCTCGCGGACGTAATCAGGATCGCCGGCAAGGGCCGCTGCCTCCGCCGCGAGACCCTTGCGCCGACGCTCCCGCTCTGCGGTCTCGGCAATAGCCTGACGCGCAGCCTCGGCTCGGCTCACGCCGCGGCGTCGCGCGATCTCGTCCAATGCACGCAACCCGTCTCGGCCAAGACGCAGCGAGAGAGGCGGTACAGCCATCCCACAAAGTGTAGCGCATTACGCACTACATGGTGGCTGCACTGCGGAGGTCGAGCGCGACCGCGTGCATCACGGCATGGTGTGCGCAACGCCGAGTTGCGTCCATCTCCGTCGCGGCGCCGCCGGTCGACTTAAGGAACCGGTAAGGAGTCCGCAACCGGCTCGCAACGCGCGCGGCCGATGCTCCGAGAGTCACCCACGACTCGAGGAGGACAGGATGCGCCCGAAGACCATCGCCGCCGCCGTCGCGACCGCCGCCGTGCTCGGAGGTGCCGGCGCGGCCCTCGCCGACACGATGCACCCCGAGCTCGGAGCGAAGCTCTCCGGCATGGGCGAGCACGGCATCGTGAACCTGCAGTCGAAGCAGTCGAAGGGCCAGATCTGCTGGACGTTCGAGCTGACGACGAAGGGGATCACCGGCGCGTCGATCCGCGACAAGGCGGGGATGAAGGTCGCCGAGCTGGGAATGCACTACACGCCGAAGGGCTGCGGCGCGGTCGCGTCCGCGACGCTCGCGATGATCGAGAAGACGCCCGGGCACTACGTCGTCTGGGTCGACACGAAGAGCCACCCCGGCGACCTCCGCGGGACGCTCTTCGCCGGCATGGCGCACATGTAGATGGACGAGCCCGCCCGCGACATCCACCGCTACGGCCGCGGCGTCTTCCTCGCCACGGTCGCGGGCGGGCTCACCTCGCTCGTCTGGGGCAAGTCGGTCTGGGGCCGCGTCTCGAGCGCGATCGGACCCGCCGAGGCGCTCGTGCCGCTCATCCCGACAGAGGGCTGGCGGATCTACACCGTGTCCGGGTCGATGCCGACGTTCGACCCGCAGGCGTGGCGGCTGTCGGTGGGCGGGCTCGTCGACTCGCCGACGAACCTCACGTACGACGACGTCCGTTCGCTGCCGCGCACCGATCAGGTCTCGACGTTCCACTGCGTCACGGGCTGGACGGTGAAGAACGTCCACTGGGGCGGCGTCCGGATGACGGATCTCCTCGCGCGGAGCGGCGTCGCCCCGAACGCGGGCGCGATCCAGTTCGTGTCGATGGAGCAGCCGTACGTCGACTACCTCACGCTCGACCAGGCGCGGCTCTCGGACGTGATGCTCGCGTACGAGATGGACGGGAAGCCGCTGCCGCGCGAGCACGGTGCGCCGCTCCGGCTCGTGATCCCCGAGATGTACGGCTACAAGAACGTCAAGTGGCTCCAGCAGGTGAACCTCGTGGAGACGCCCGACCAGGGCTACTGGGAGCAGCTGGGCTACGACGTCGACGCGTGGGTCGGACGCTCGAACGGGTACGGCTCGTGAGCCGCTCCGTCCGCCGTTTCTCCCGTACCGAGCGTGCGCTCCACTGGGCGAACGCGCTCGGCTTCTTCGTGCTGCTCGGCTCCGGGCTCGTGCTCTACCTACCGAGCCTCGCGATCCTCGTCGGCCGCCGGCCGCTCGTGAAGGACGTCCATTTCTGGTCCGGGATCGCGTGGGTGAGCGTGCTGGCGCTCGTCGTCCTGCTCGGCGACCGGCGCGGCCTGCGGCGCACGGCGCGCGACCTCGACCTCTTCGACGCCGACGACGTCCGCTGGCTGAAGCGGCGCGGCCGCGCGCCGCAGGGCCGCTTCAACGCAGGCCAGAAGATCAACGCGGCGCTGACCGCCGCCTTCACCCTCCTCTTCCTCGTCTCCGGCCTGCTGCTCTGGCTCGGCGAGCGCGACACGCGCTTCCGCTTCGCGAGCACGGTCGTCCTCCACGACGGGCTGCTGTACGCCTCCGTGATCCTCCTCGTCGGCCATCTGTACCTCGCGCTCATCCACCCCGCCACGCGCCACGCGCTCCGCGGGATGACGCTCGGGACGGTGGACGAGGAGTGGGCGGCGCGACATCACCCGAAGTGGAAGCCAGAATGAGCGTCATGACCACCGTTCTCGTCGTCGACGACGAGCCGATCGTCCGCGACGTCGTCGTCCGCTACCTCCGCCGCGACGGGTTCACGACCCTCGAGGCCGCGGACGGCGAGTCGGCGCGCCGGCTGATCGAGACGGGCGAGCCCGAGCTCGTCGTCCTCGACGTGATGCTTCCCGGCGCCGACGGGCTCGAGCTCTGCCGGTGGATCCGCGGCCGCTCCGACCTGCCCGTGATCATGCTCACCGCACGCGGCGAGGAGGCCGACCGGATCGTCGGGCTCGAGCTCGGCGCCGACGACTACGTCACGAAGCCGTTCTCGCCGCGCGAGCTCGCGACGCGCGTCCGGACGGTGCTGCGCCGGTCGGCCGCGACGCCGGCGCCGAGCGAGCGGCTCGCGTTCGACGACGTCGTCGTCGAGGGCGCCGGCCGCGTCGTGACGAAGGCCGGCGAGCCGGTTCAGCTGACGGCGCGCGAGTTCGACCTACTCTGGTTCCTCGCGTCGAACCCGCGACTCGTGTTCTCGCGCGACCAGCTGATGGACCGCGTGTGGGGCTACGCGGCGGCGCTCGACACGGGAACCGTCACCGTCCACATCCGTCGCCTCCGCGAGAAGATCGAGACCGACCCGGCGCATCCGCGGCACCTGCAGACGGTCTGGGGCGTCGGCTACCGCTTCGACCCGTGATCGCGCTCGCGCTCGCCGTCGCCGCCGCCAGCCTCGCCGCCGGGCTGCTCGTCGCGCTCGCGCTCCGCGCCGCCCCGACGGTGTGGCTGCAGGTGACCGGGCTCGCCTTCCTCTCGGTGTGCGTCCCGCTCGCCGCGGTGCTGCTCTCGGGCTGGGTGATGTTCCACATGGGAGCGGACGTGAAGATCCTCGCCGTCGCCGCGGGGTCGGCAAGCGCCGCGGTCGTCGCCGGGCTCCTGCTCGCGCAGACGATCACGCGCTCGCTCCGCCGCGTCGGCGACTCCGCGCAGCAGCTCGCGGCGGGCGACCTCGCGGCGCGCGCACCGTCGGGCGGCGCCGCGGAGATCGCGCAGCTCGCCGACTCGTTCAACGCGATGGCCGCGAGCATCGAGCAGATCTTCGACGCGCGCCGCGAGCTCGTCGCGTGGGCAAGCCACGACCTGCGCACCCCGCTCGCGTCGATGCAGGCGATGCTCGAGGCGATCGAGGACGGCCTCGTCGAGCCGGAGCACTACCTCCCGACGCTGCGCCAGCAGGTGCAGACGCTGTCGACGCTCGTGGACGACCTCTTCGAGCTCGCGCGGATCGACGCCGGCGTGCTGCGGCTCGAGCTCGAGCAGACGGAGGTGGCGGCGCTCGTCGAGTCGGCGCTCCGGCTCGTCCGTCCCGAGGCGGACGCACGCGGCGTCGAGCTCGAATCGCACGTCCACGGCGCGGCGGCCGCCCCGCTCGCGCCCGACAAGATCGAGCGTGTCCTCTCCAACCTCCTCACGAACGCCGTCCGCCACACGCCGCCCGACGGCTCCGTCGCGGTGCACGTCGAGCGCGTCGCCGACGAGGTTCTCGTCCGGGTCGAGGACACCGGCGAGGGGCTTCCGGACGACGCGCCGTCGCGGATGTTCGAGCGCTTCTGGCGCGCCGACCCCGCCCGGAGCGGCAGCGGAACCGGCCTCGGCCTCGCGATCGCGCGCGGCCTCGTCGAGGCGCACGGCGGCCGGATCTGGGCCGAGAACCGGCCGCAGGGCGGGGCGTGCGTCTCGTTCACGCTTCCCGCGGCGGGCTGAGTGGCGAAGCCGAAGGACGTCGACGCGTACATCGCGGCCGCGCCGGCAGAAGCTCGTGCGACGCTCGCGGCCGTGCGCGAGGTCTTCCGCTCCGCCCTTCCCGACGCAGAGGAGCGAATCGCCTGGGGCGTGCCGATCTACCGCGTCGAGCGCGACGTCGGCGGGTTCGCGGTCTACTCCAAGCACGTCAGCGTCGGGCTCGCCGGCTCCGTCCTCCCCGACGACGCCCGCGCCAAGCTCGAGGAGCGCGGCTACAAGACCGGCAAGCGGACGATCCAGGTTCGCTTCGACCAGCGGGTTCCGGTGACCGCGATCCGGCGGCTGCTCAGGGCCGCAGCGCGCTAGACGAACGCCGACGGGCCCGCGCCGCGCGGGTTCACCGGCCAGATGTCCGTCACGACGTCGTTCTCGACGATGTGGAAGACGTCGTGGAGGTTCACCGTCGTCGGGCCGTAGCCGGCCATCACCTCGGCGACGTCTCCGAGGTCGAGCGGCGGCGTCGACGGGAAGTCGGCGAGGCAGTGCTCCTCCGCGTAGTAGCGGATCTCCGCGTCGGGGTACGCGACGAGCGGCGGCGTGACGAAGTCGATGCCGACCGACTTGCGGCCGCAGTCCAGCACGACCGTGTTCCCCTGGCGGCTGATCACCGTCCCCGCGATCGTCAGCGCGACCTCGAAGCCGCCCGGCACGAGGTTCCCGTGGAAGCAGTCCATCAGCAGGTACGAGCCCGCCTGCACCTCCGTCATGCGCGGGTTCGCGCCGGTGATGAAGTACGTGCCCGTCCCGCCGCCGCTGAGATCCGCGCACGGATGGCCGTTCTCCGCGAGATAGTCCGCGGCGGCGACGAGCTTCGCGTTCGCCGCGCCCGCATCGGCGATGCGCTTGTCGCGGTCGGGCTCGAGCATGCAGTGGCCCTCGTAGCCCTGGAGGCCGCGGAGGCTCACGTGCGGAAGCTCCGCGATCCGCTCCGCGACCGGCAGCGCCTCCTCCTGCGTGCGGACGCCGCAGCGGCCCATGCCGACGTCGACCTCGATCAGGAGCTCGAGCTGCGAGCCCGCCGCGCCGGCGGCCTGCGAGAGCTGCTCGACGTTCCGCGCGTCGTCGACCGCGACCGTGATCCGGTGGTCGCGCGCGACGGCGGCGATCTTCGCCACCTTGTCCGGCTGGACGACCTGGTTCGCGACGAGCACGTCGCCGATCCCGCCCGTCGCCATCACCTCGGCCTCCCACGCGGTCGCGCACGCGATCCCGACCGCGCCCGCCTCGACCTCGAGCAGCGCGAGCTCGACGCACTTGTGCACCTTGATGTGCGGCCGCAGCGACGTCGGAAGCTCGCGGAACTTCGCCGCCATCGACGCGATGTTCCGCTTCGCGACGTCGAGATCGATGACGAGCGCGGGCGTCGCGAGCTCGCTGCGATGCCGGCCGATCTGGTTCCCGTACCGCTCGAGCCAGAGCTCGCGGACCGAGGCGACCTCCATCAGCTTCCCTCCCATCCGGTGACGTCGGCGGCCTCCTCGAGGTCGCCCGGGATCCCGAGCGTCTGACCGCCGTCGATCACGACGGTCTGCCCGGTGACGTACGACGACTCGTCGGACGCGAGGAACAGGACGACGCGCGCGATGTCCTCCGGCTGTCCGAACCGGCCGAGCGGGATCGTCTTCAGGTATTCCGGCGCGAGCTCCTCGTTGTGGACGACGAGCGCCGCGATCGGCGTGTCGACGACGCCGGGCGCGATCCCGTTCACCCGGATGCCGTGCCGCGCGAAGTCCATCGCGGCCGAGCGGATGAACGCCCACACGGCCGCCTTCGTCACGTTGTAGACGCCGTGCGTCTCCTCGACGTGCCACGCGTTGATCGACGACGTGCAGACGATCGCGCCCGGCCGGCCGGCGGCGACCATCGCGCGCGCCGCCTCGACCGTGCAGAACATGACGCCGTCGACGTTGATCGCCATATGCCGGTGCCAGTGCTCGTCCGTCATCTCGAGCAGCGGCAGCGGCTCGGCGATCCCGGTGTGCGCGCACATCACGTCGATCGCGCCGAACCGCTCGACGCAGAGCTCCACCGCGCGCCTGCAGTCGTCGTGCACCGAGACGTCGCCGACGAACGCGACGCAGTCGCCGCCGAGCGCCGCCACCTCCTCCTCGAGCTTCGGGCCGTTCTTGTCGAACGCGACGACGCCGGCGCCCTCGGCGAGGAAGGCCCGGACGATCCCGAGCCCGATCCCCTGCGCCGCGCCGGTGACGACGACGCCCTTGCCTGCGAAGCGGCTCACGAGGAGCCGCTCCGCAGGCGGGCGACGCGCCTAGATGAACTCCGGCCGTGCCTCATGCTCTTCCGGAGTCTCGATCCGTTCCTCGACCGCGTCCTTCGCATGGGCGAGCGCGGCCTCCTTGCCGAGCATGATCATCGCGACGAGCACGACGATGCCGACGCCGAGCCAGCCGACGACGACGATCGGAGCGAGCTTGATCGGCCACGCGGGCAGCGGGTTCAGCGAGTAGTACACGACGCACCCGAGGGCGATGATGCCGATCGCCGGGACGATGCAGTGCTTCCACCAGTTGAAGTCGTTCGGATGGTGCTTGCGGACATAGAAGTAGATGCCGACGTTCGCGGCCGCGTACACCGGGGCGAGCGCGAACGTGAACCACGTTCCGGTGATGTTGTAGACGTTCGCGACGCCGACCGCGAGCGGGAGGATCAGCCCGAGGCCGATGTTGACGAGCGTCTGGAACGCGATCGCGCCGGTCGGCGTCCGGTGCGCCTTGTTGACGGTCGTGAGCTGCTTCGGCAGCACGCCCGTCTTCGCCATGCCGTAGAGGAACCGGGTGGCGGAGTTCGTCGTCGCGATCGCGACGGCGATCGCCGAGTTCAGGAGCGCGATGAGCACGATCACCCACGCGCCGCCCCAGTACTTGTGCCCCAGCACGAACGCGGGCAGCTCCGACGAGCTCGGGAGCTTGCCGACGAGGTCGGTTCCCCAGCCGGTGATCTGGCCCCACGAGACGAAGAAGAGCAGGAAGCCGAGGATGATGATGCAGCCCATCACGCCGCGCGGGATCGTCTTCTTCGGGTCCTCGCTCTCCTCGCCGAGCGGTGCGGCCGCGTCCCAGCCGGAGATGGCGAAGATCGCGAACACGACGCCGAGGAAGAGCGCATGCCCGCTCGGCGCGTTGCTCGGATTCGCCCACTGGAAGTTGACGCCGCCCGGGCCCGGATCGACGAACCCCGAGATCGCGACCGCGAGCACGATCAGCGTCTCGATCACGCCGAGGATCACGACCAGCCCCGTCGACAGCTCGATGCCCCAGTAGGCGGTGAACGCGACGAAGATGATCAGGAAGACCATGAAGTACCACCACTTGAAGTTCCAGCCGTACTCCGCCTTCAGCGTCCCCTGGAGCGTGTCGCCCATGAACGAGCCGACCTGCGCGACGACGACGGGGTAGAAGAGCAGGTACAGCCAGGCGACGAGAAAGCCCATTCGCCCGCCGAGCGAGTTGCTCACGTACGTGTAGTACGTCCCCGACGACGTCATGTACTTCGAGAACTGCGCCAGCACGTAGCCGAGCATCAGCGCGATCACGAACGCACCGAGGTACGCGAGCGGTGCCGTCACCCCGGCGTTCGAGACGATGAACGGCAGCGTGAACAGCGCCGCGATCGCGGGCGCGATCGCGGTGACGCCCTGCATGAGCACACCGGGGAGGCCGATCGCCCCCGGCCGCAGCTCGGTCTGTGCGACTGTGTGCCGTCCGTCCGGGGCTGAACCGGACGGAGCCGTGTTTTCCGCCATCACCCCTCCTCGTAGTGGCCGGCGCCCGTGAGGAGCGGCGGCCCGTTGCCAGCAGATGTCGAAGGCGGCCCGGCCAGCGACGGTCGCGCGCTCCGGGCCGCCTCGAGCATGAAGCGCGCGTTCTCCTGCGGCGAGACACCGTCGAAGACGGCGCTGCCGGTGACGATCAGGTCGACGCCGAGCGACGCGACTCGACCGACGTTCTCCTTCGTGATCCCGCCGTCGACGGCGAGCACGACCTCCGGGCCGACGAGCGCGCGCGCGTCCTCGACGCGCTGCTCGGTACCCGAGATGAAGGACTGGCCGCGCACGCCCGGGACGACCGCGAGGATCAGCACCAGCTCGAGCTCGTCGAGCAGGGGGTCCACGGCGGCCAGCGGCGTCGCGGGACTCAGCGCGACGCCGCGCACGACGCCGGTGCCCGCGAGCGACCGGAGGACGCCGAGCGGATCGCGCGTCGACTCGACGTGGATGGTGACGATGCCCGCGCCGGCGTCGACGAAGGCCTGCACCTTCTCGAGCGGCTCGTCGACCATCAGGTGGACGTCCTTCACGAAGCGGTCGGGGATCGCCTTCACGACCGGCGGGCCGACGGTCATCGCCGGACAGAACACGCCGTCCATCACGTCGACGTGGACGATCTCGATGCCGGCATCGTCGAGCTGCGCCAGCTCGTCGCCGAGGCGGAGCAGGTCGGCGGTGAGCATCCCGACGCTGAGGCGCGGCGCGCTGGCCATCAGCTCGCGGCGTGTGATCTGCATCAGACGCTCGCCCCCTCCCGCGCCAGCTCGAGGAAGAGCTCGTGCGCCTCGGCCGGCTTCGCGTCGTCGTGGACGACCTTCGCGACGGCCCGGATCATCGCCGCGGGCGACTCGGACTGGAAGATGTTCCGTCCCATGTCGACGCCGGCCGCGCCCTCCTGCACCGCGCGGTACGCCATCTCGAGCGCGTCGAGCTCCGGCAGCTTCTTCCCGCCCGCCATCACGATCGGGACGGGGCAGCCCGCGGTGACCTGCTCGAAGCCCTCGGCGACGTAGTACGTCTTCACGACCTGCGCGCCGAGCTCGGCGCAGATGCGCGTCGCGAGGCCGAGGTAGCGCGCGTCGCGCGTCAGCTCCTTGCCGACCGCGGTGACGCCGAGCACGGGGATGCCGTAGCGGTAGCCCGCGTCGACGAGCTGCGTCATGTTGGCGATCGACTGCGTCTCGTGCTCGCCGCCGACGAAGACCTGGACGGCGACCGCGTGCACGTTCATCCGCGCCGCGTCCTCGATGTCGACGGCGACGCGCTCGTCGGAGAGGTCCTTGAGGATGCTCGGGCCGCCGCTCGCGCGCATCACGATCCCGCCGCGGTGCGTCGCCGGGATCGTCGAGCGCAGCATCCCGCGCGTCAGCATCAGCGCGTCGGCGTACGGCGCGATCGGGACGACGTTGAGGTCGACGCGCTCGAGCCCGGTCGTCGGGCCCTGGAAGTAGCCGTGGTCGATCGCGAGCATCACGGTGCGGCCCGTGTCGGGGCGGAAGATCCGCGCGAGGCGGTTCTTCATCCCCCAGTCGTACGCGCCGCTCCCCTTCAGGAAGAAGCCCTGCTCGGGAGCGGGGATGTCCTCGTGGAACTGCTTGTCGTCGCGTGCGTCAGCTTCCGGCATCGTCGTTCCTCCTCACGTTCCCGCCGCGCGCCAGAGCGGGCGCACGAGCCCCGCCTCGGAGAGCTCGAGCGAGCGGCGATAGAGCTCGAGCCACCGGCCGTAGATCTCGCCGTACGCCTGCGCGGCTGCGGCGTCCGGCTCGAACGTGCGCTCGAAGCGGACGAGGCGGTCGGCCGCCGCGCCCGCGTCGTCGTAGAGCCCGGCGCCGACGCCGGCGTAGATCGCCGCGCCGAGCGCCGTCGACTCCTTCACCACCGGCACGCGCACGGGCAGCCCGAGCACGTCCGCGACGATCTGCGGCCAGAGCGTCCCCTTCGCCGCGCCGCCGGTGAGCACGGCGCCGTCGATCGCGAGGTCGGCGATCTCCTCGACGATCCCGAGGTGGCCGCGCGCGACGTACGCCGCGCTCTCCTCGATCGCGCGGAAGCACTCGATGCGGCCGGTGCCGGTGCTCGAGACGTCGAAGCCGACGAAGCCGGGCGACGCGTGCACCCAGCGGCTCGCCTGCATCAGGTTCGAGAAGATCCCGAAGACGCCGTTCGACCCGGGCGGGAGCGACGCGGCCTTCCGCTCGAGCAGGTCGTAGACGTCGCCGCCCTCGCGCGCCGCCTCGTACGCCTCGAGCTCGCAGAAGCCGTCGCGGAACCAGCGCATCACGATCCCGCAGTAGAAGCCGATCCCCTCGATCATCCACCGGCCGGGCACCGTGTGGCAGAGCGTTCGGAGCCGCGCCTGCGGGTCGATCAGCGGGTCGTCGAGGACGACGGTGCTCTGCCAGAAGCTCCCGCCGACGACGGTGAAGCGGCCGGGCTGCGTGACGCCGATCCCGAGCAGCCCGAGCTGCGTGTCGGCGCCGCCGGCGACGACGGGCGTCCCCGCGCGGAGGCCGGTCTGCGCGGCCGCGCCGGCGGTGACGGTCCCGACGACGGTGCCGGGCTCGACGACGTCGGGGAAGACCGAGCGGTCGAGGCCGCAGATCTCGAGCACGCGGTCCGACCAGTCGCGGTCGGCGAGCTCGAACATGCCGGAGCTCGAGCCGAGCGAGGGGTCGGTGACGAATGCGCCGCTGAGCTTCGCGAGGATCCAGTCGCCGAGCATCCCGACGTGCGCGATCGACGCGAAGACGTCCGGCTCGTTCCGCGCGATCCAGAGGAACCGCGCCGGCGCCGTGATCGCGACCCAGTCGCCGGCGTGGTCGTAGATCTCCTGCGCGGCGCCCGACTGCACGAGCTCCGTCGCCTCGTCGCCGGCGCGCGAGTCGACGTTCGGGCACGCCCAGATCTCGTGGCCACGCGCGTCGTACAGCACCATCCCCTCGCGCATGCTCGTCGCGCTCACCGCGCGCACCGCACCCGGGTCGACGCCGTCGAGCGCCTCGCGGACGCACGCGCAGATCAGCTCCCAGTTCGCCGCCGAGTCGAAGACCTGCGAGCCGGGATGGCCGGGCAGCTCGGGGTGCGAGTACTCCCGCTGGCCGATGGCCACCTGGGACCCGTCCAGATCGAACAGGACGGCACGGCAGCTGCCCGTTCCGGCGTCGATCGCGAGGAGGAGCTCGCCGCTCACGCCGCGACCGCCTCCCGGTTGACGACGTTGACGAGCGGCTCGCCGGCCGCGAACCGCGCGATCTCGTCCGCGATCATCTCGGCGCCCTGGAGCAGCGTCTCGTGCGTCGCGCCGCCGATGTGCGGCGTGAGGACGACGTTCTCGTGGCGCAGCAGGCGGTGGCGGCCCGAGCCCGAGTCCTGCCGCACGACGTCGAGCGCGGCGCCGGCGAGGTGACCCGACTCGAGCGCCGCGTCGAGCGCGTCCTCGTCGACGAGCGTCTCGCGCGCCGTGTTGACGAGGTACGAGCCGGGGCGCATCGCGGCGAGCGCGGCCGCGTCGATGAGGTTCTCGTTCTCCGGCGTCGAGCGCGCGTGCAGCGAGACGAAGTCGGAGCGCTCGAGCAGCTCGGCGAGCGAGTCGACGCGCTCGACCGGGCCGTCGACGCCGGCGAACGGGTCGTACGCGAGCACGGTCATCCCGAACGGCGCCGCGCGCTCGGCGACGCGCCGCCCGACCTGCCCGAAGCCGACGAGCCCGAGCGTGTGGCGGCGCAGGTCGCTGCCGATGAACTTCGCGCCCTCCCAGTTGTCCCGCAGCCGGTTCCCCTCGTCGAGGAACCGCTGCGCCTTCGGCAGGCCGCGCGCGAGGGTCACGAGGAACGCGAGCGTCAGGTCGGCGACCGCGTCGGCGTTCTTCCCGGGCGTGTTCACGAGCGGAAGCCCGCGCGCCGTCAGCGCGGCGACGTCGACGTTGACCGGCCCGCCGCGCGCGCAGCACACGAGGCGCAGCACCTCCGACGCGTCGACGACCGCGTCCGTCACCGGCGCGCCCTGCACGACGAGGATCTCGACGCCGGGCATCCGCGCGACGAGCTCCGCCGGCGACCCCTGGTACTCGCGGAGCCCGAGCTCCGACGGCGACGACGGCTCGAAGCCCGGCGCTTCCTCCACCTGGGCGAGCTCGATCTCGTGCGCGGCCCGCAGCCCCTCGAAGGCCGCCGCGAAATAGCGCGGGGGCATGAAGGAGTCGCCGAAGGCCAGGATCCTCACCGCTCACCTCGAGACGCTTGACACGTATCGATGCGCGAGCATAACGTCGTCCTGTCCGTACAAGCAAGAGCCCGGAGGAAGACGCTGCGCAGCGAGCTCCCGGACGTTGCGATCGACCGCGCGTCGCCGGTCCCCTTCTACTTCCAGCTCGCCGAGCTGCTCGAGCAGGAGATCGTCAAGGGCCGCTGGGAGCCGGGCGCGCGGCTGCCGTCGGAGCCGGACCTCTGCGAGCGGTACGGCCTCTCGCGCACGACGGTGCGCCAGGCGCTCGGCCGGCTCGAGTCGCGCGGGCTCATCGACCGGCTGAAGGGCCAGGGGACGTTCGTCCAGCGCGGCCAGCCCGGGCTCTGGCTGCTGCAGTCGTCGGAGGGCTTCTTCCAGGACGAGGTCGACCGGCTCGGCCGGAGCGTCACGTCGCAGATCCTCCAGGCCGAGCGCGGCCCGCTCCCCGAGTGGGCGACGCGCCTCCTCGAGCTGCCGTTCGGCTCGGACGGCGCGACGCTGATCCGCCTGCGCTCCGTCGACGGACAGGTCGCGCTCTACGTCGTCAACCATCTCGTCGCGCACGTCGCGGACGCCGCGCTCGCGATCGGGAACCCGAACGAGTCGCTGTACCGCCGGATCCAGGACCGCGCGGGCGTGATCCCGTACGGCGGCCGCCGCACGCTCGAGGCGGTCGCGGCCGAGCCGTGGCTCGCGGAGCTGCTCGAGCTGCAGCCGGGCGCGCCGGTCGCGTCGATCCAGTCCGTTGCGTGGGACGCGGATATGCGACCGTTCGACTGCTACCGCGCCTGGCTGCGGACCGACCGCACCCGGATCGACATCCAGGCCTCGGGGCCGGCGGCCGCCGGGACGCAGCCGCTCGCCGCACTCGACGAGGGAGCCCAATGAGCCTGCTGGAGGGAACGCGCGCGATCGTCACCGGGGCCGGCAACGGCATCGGCCGCGAGACGGCGAAGGTCTGCGCGCGCGAGGGCGCGCGCGTCGGCGTGCTCGACGTCGACGCGGAAGCGGCGGCGCGCACCGTCGGCGAGGTCGAGGCGGCGGGCGGCGAGGCGATCGCGCTCGTCGCCGACCTGACGGACGAGGCGGCCGTCGAGGGCGCGGTCGCGGCCGCGGTCTCCGCGTTCGGCGGCCTCGACTCGGTGCTCGGGTGTGCCGGCGTCCAGCTCGCGGGCCAGGACGACCGCGCCGACCGGCTCTCGCTCGACGTGTGGCGCCGCACGATCGACATCAACCTCACCGGCATGTTCCTGATCGCGAAGCACGGGATCCGCGCACTGCTCGACGGCGGCGGCGGCACGGTCGTCCTCGTCTGCTCGCCGACGGGCCTCTTCGGCTGCGCGCCCGGCTACGACGCGTACTCGACGAGCAAGGCCGGCGTCTACGGGCTCGTGCGCGTGCTCGCCGCCGACTACGCGCAGGACGGGATCCGCGTCAACGGCGTCGTCCCCGGCTACACGATCACGCCGATGACGGAGTGGGTCTCCCCGGACGAGCATGCCGCACTGCTCGAGACGATCCCGCTGCGCCGCGCCGGGCAGCCGGAGGAGGTCGCCGAGGTGATGGCGTTCCTCGCGTCCGACCGCACGCCGTACACGACGGGCGCCGTCTGGTCGGCCGACGGAGGGATGACGGCGATCTGATGCTGCGCGCGGTGCGGGCAGGCGGGCTGACGGCGGTGATCGACGGCGTCGACCTCCGCTACGTGCGGACCGGCGACGTCGAGCTCGTGCGCCGGATCTACGTCGCGGTGCGCGACCGCAACTGGAACACGATCCCGGGGGTCGTCTCGGACGTCGAGCTCGAGGCGCGCGACGACTCCTTCGAGGCGCGGTTCTCCGTGCGCCACACGAGCCACGACACCGACTTCTCGTGGGCCGGCAGCATCGTCGGCGACGCGTACGGGCGGATCGTGTTCGCGATGGACGGGCGCGGCGAGCGCGACATGCTCTACAACCGCGTCGGCTTTTGCGTGCTCCAGCCGTGGCGCGAGTGCGCGGGCCGGCCGTTCCGCGGCACGACGCCGGACGGGCCGGTCGACGGCACGCTTCCGGATCTCGTCGGGCCGCAGCGCTTCGAGAACGGCGTCTACGTCCCGCTCTTCCCGTCGGTGAGCCGGCTCGAGATCGACTACGCGGAGGGGCCGACGGCGGTGTTCGAGTTCGACGGCGACCTGTTCGAGACGGAGGACCAGCGCAACTGGACCGACGCCTCGTTCAAGACGTACTGCACGCCGCTCGCGCTCGGCTTCCCGCACGAGCTGAAGCAGGGGCAGGAGCTGTCGCAGGCGGTGACCGTGTACGCGAAGGGGAGCGCGGAGGCGTCGTCCGCGCCGCCGCGGCTCACGGTCGGCGCGCCGACCGGCGCGCGCGTGCCGCCGGTCGGGCTCGGCGTCGCGGCGGCGGAGCCGTCGGCGGCGGAGCTCGAGCTGCTGCGCGAGCTCGCGCCGGCCCACCTCCGCTGCGACCTGCACGTCGGCGAGGCGTCGTGGCGCGCCGTGCTCGGCCACGCGCTCGAGCTGTGCAACGCGACCGGCGCCGCGCTCGAGCTCGCGCTCTTCATGCGCGACGACGACGACCTCGCGCCGCTCCGCGACGCACTCGCCGGCGTCGACGTCGCGCGCGTCCTCGTCGTCCCGGAGGGTGCGCAGACCGTGACGCCGGAGGAGACGACGCCGCCGGAGCTCGTCCGCGCGGCACGCGAGCGCCTTGCGCTCGACGGCGTCCCCGTCGCCGGCGGCACCGACATGTACTTCTGCGAGGTGAACCGGACGAGGCCGCAGGTCGACGCGATGGACGGCGTCTTCTGGTCGCTGAACGCGCAGGTGCACGCGTTCGACGACATCTCGATCCTCGAGACGCCGGAGGCGCAGGGCGAGCAGGTGCGCGCCGCCCGCGCGTTCGCTCCCGGCAAGGCGCTCTTCGTCGGGCCGGTCACGCTGAAGCGGCGCTACAACGTGAACGCGACCGTCGCCGACGCCGAGCCCGACCCGCCGGACCCGCGGCAGGCCGAGCCGATCGCCGCGGCGTGGACGGCGGCGAGCGCGAAGCACCTGACGGAGCAGGGCGCGTCCGCGGTCACGTACTTCGAGACGACGGGGATCCGCGGCGTCGCCGACGGCGCGCCGTTCCCGCTCTACCGCGTGCTCGCCGACGTCTCCGCGCTGCGCGGCGGCGAGGTGCTCACGTGTGCGACGACGCGCCCGCTCGAGCTCGCAGGACTCGCCGTGCGCCGCGACGGCGCCACGACCGTCCTCGCCGCGAACCTCACGCCGGACGCGCAGCGCGTCGAGCTGCACGGACTCGGCGACGACCGGACAATCGACCTCGCGCCGTACGAGGTCGCCCGCATCGACGAAGGAGCGACATGAGCGACAAGCAGAGCGCCGCAGCGGCGGCGGAGGGGATCCTCGGCCGCCAGCTCCAGATCTCCCAGATCGCGGTCGTGTGCCACGACCTCCAGAAGACGATGGAGCAGTACACGACGCTCCTCGGCTGGGGCCCGTGGAACGTCTACCGCCACGAGCCGCCGCGGCTCCACCACACGGAGCTGAACGGGAAGCCGACCGAGTACACGATGCTCGGCGCGGAGACGCACGTCGGCGACATGGGCTTCGAGCTCCTCCAGCCGCTCGAGGGGCCGAGCATCTACCGCGACTGGCTCGACCGCCACGGCGAGGGGCTCCATCACGTCGCGGTGATGCTCCACGACTTCGACGAGTCGACGGAGCTGAAGAAGCGCTTCGCGGACATCGGCGCGCCCGTCCTGATGGGCGGCCGCATCGGCGACACGATCGAGTTCTACTACCTCGACACCGAGCCGTCCCTGAAGATCATCCTCGAGTCGGGGTCCGGGCACGCGATCGACCTCGTCCCGGACTACGTGTACCCGTAGTGCACGAGGAGCTTCGCCGCGCCGTGCTCGACGCGAACCGCGACCTCGCGGCGCGCGGCCTCGCGCACGCGAGCTTCGGGAACGTGAGCGCGGTCGACCGCGACGCCGGCGTCGTCGCGATCAAGCCGAGCGGCGTCGCGTACGCGGAGCTGCGTGCGGAGGACGTGTCGCTCGTGTCGCTCGAGGACGGGACGGTGCTCGCCGGGCTGAAGCCGTCGTCGGACACGCCGACGCATCTCGCGCTGTACGAGGCGTTCGGCGCGATCGGCGGGGTCGCGCACACGCACTCGACGTACGCGACGTCGTGGGCGCAGGCGCTGCGGCCGCTCCCGTGCCTCGGGACGACGCACGCCGACTACTTCGACGGCGACGTGCCGTGCACGCGCGCGCTGCGCGACGACGAGTGCGGCGACGGCTACGAGCGCGCGACCGGCGACGTGATCGTCGAGACGCTCGACGGCCGCGACCCGCTCGAGATGCCCGCCGTGCTCGTCGCGTCGCACGGCGCGTTCGCCTGGGGGATCTCGGCGGCCGAGGCGGTCGAGCACGCCGCCGCGCTCGAGGAGGTCGCGCACGTCGCGTTCAACGCGGTCGCGCTCGCGCCGGTCGAGCCGGTCTCCGCGGCGCTCCTCGACCGCCACTTCGGCCGGAAGCACGGCCCCGGCGCGTACTACGGCCAGCGATGAGCCGCGTCGCGATCGTCACCGGGGCGGGGAGCGGGATCGGCGCGGCAGCGGCGCGCGGGCTCGCGAAGGACGGGTTCACGGTCGTCCTCGTCGGCCGGCGTCCGGAGCCGCTCGAGGAGGTGCGTGCCGCGATCGGGACGCACGCGCTCGCGATCGCCGCGGACGTCGGCGAGCCGGAGTCGCCGCAGCGGATCGTCGACGAGACGCTTGCGGCGTACGGGCGGATCGACGCGATCGTCAACAACGCGGCGGTGATCCGCAACGGCCCGCTCGACTCGCACTCGCGCGAGCGCTTCGACTGGCACTACGCGGTCAACGTCGCGGGCCCGTTCTTCCTCGTCCAGTCGGCGCTGCCGTCGCTGCGCGCGGCGCCGGACGCGGCGATCGTGAACATCAGCTCGTCCGTCGGCTCGATGGTGAAGCCGGGGACGATGCTGTACGGCTCGACGAAGGCGGCGCTCGAGTACCTCACGCGCGCGTGGGCGTACGAGCTCGCGGCCGACGGGATCCGCGTCAACTGCATCGCGCCGGGGCCTGTCGACACGCCGATCCACGCGACGTACGCGGACGACCTCGACGCGACATACGCCGACCTCGCGCGCCGGATCCCGCTCGGACGGATGGGCACGGTCGAGGACATCGCCGTCTGGGTGCGCTTCCTCGTCGCGCCGGAGTCGGCGTGGACGACGGGAAACGTCATCCACGCGGACGGCGGCCAGGTGCTCGGGCTCCCCGAGTCCGCCGGCGGGTGAGGAAGCTCCTCAACGACCCGTTCGAGGTCGTCGCCGAGATGGTCGACGGGCTCGAGGCCGCGTACGGCGAGCAGATCGAGGTGACGCCGTCGCGGCGCGGGATCGTGTCGCGTGGACGGGCCGCGTCACGGCAGATCGGGATCGTCACCGG
>Ga0335070_10002182_pt1 | contig 22818 bp, 18 predicted proteins | sample Lox_Sample_13_FD_206722 | JGI IMG/M metagenome (GOLD analysis project Ga0335070, IMG submission 206722) | Soil microbial communities from Loxahatchee National Wildlife Refuge, Florida, United States - Lox_Sample_1.3 | ecosystem: Environmental > Terrestrial > Soil > Wetlands | place: USA...
CCTCGACGTCGAATTTGAGGCCGAACTGGACGCCCGGATCGGCGAAGGCCGTGACCGCCTCGAAGGGGATCACCAGATGCTGGCGCACGCGGCTGAAGCTCAGCGTCACCTCGAAGCGCTCCTCCTCGACATAGAGGTCCCAGAACTGGTGCTCGAGCACGATCGTCATCTCGCGCGGATACTGCACCTTGAGATGGCCGGGCAGCACGACGTCGGGATGGTCGCTCTGGAAGGTGATGTAGAGGCTGTGGCCATGCGGCAGGCCATAGTCGCGCACCTGTTCGAGCGCGGTCTTGACCACGCCGCGCAGCGCACGCTCCACGATCTGATCGTATCGAAGCAGATCGACCGTCATCGCACTTCTGTTTCCTCCACTCGGTCCGCTCCTTGGACGGATCAAGTGGGGGGCTTCTGTTGCCCGGTGCCCCCCGAACCGCGCTTACCTATTAGGCAGCGAGAGCCAACTGATTGTCATTGGCATCTGTAAAACGGCCCGATAACGGCGGTACCATGCCGGGCAAAAGACGTACCTTTAGCCGCGCGTCGATCCTGTTTCGCCCCCATAACCCCGGCTTGTTCGGCCGGTTGAATGGTGGAGGCGCCGGGTACCGCCCCCGGGTCCGCATCGGTTATTACGTACGCCGTTTATCGCCATAGTCGGTTTCCCGACACTCCTAATATAGCGCGCCGAGGGTTAACGACAACGCCCAATAAAAGTGCCGGCAAAACCGGCCGTTCGGCGGGCTTTCGCGCGCCGCGCGCGATGGTTAAAGTGCGCCTCGATCGAGCGCCGCGGCAATTCGGCGAAGGGGAGCATCGATGGGCCTGACCGCCGAGCAGAAAGCCGAGATCGAGGCGCAACGGCAGGCGACCCAGCCGACGCGGCGCGCGACGGTACCGGCTCTCGAGGAGCTGCTCTACCGGCCGCTGCCCGTCCTCGACCACGGCTTCGTGCGCGTCGTCGACTACATGGGCGACGATTCGGCCGTCGTGCAGGCGGCGCGCGTGTCCTATGGCCGCGGCACCAAGAAGGTCTCGGAGGACCAGGGGCTCATCAACTATCTGATGCGCCACCGGCACACCACGCCCTTCGAGATGTGCGAGATCAAGTACCACGTGAAGCTGCCGATCTTCGTGGCGCGCCAGTGGATCCGTCATCGCACGGCCAACGTCAACGAGTACTCGGCGCGCTATTCGATCCTCGACAAGGAATTCTATGTGCCGGCGCCCGAGCACCTGGCGGCGCAGTCAGTCGCGAACCGCCAGGGCCGCGGCGACGTGCTGGAGGGCAAGGAGGCGGCGCGCGTGCTCGAGATCCTGCGCGACGACGCCGAGCGCGCCTACGGCCATTACGAGGAGATGCTGAACGAGCGCGAGGACGGTACGAAGATCGACGGTGCGCGGCAGGGCCTGGCGCGCGAGCTGGCGCGCATCAACCTGCCGCTGTCGATGTACACCCAGTGGTACTGGAAGATCGACCTGCACAACCTCCTGCATTTCGTGGCGCTGCGCGCCGACCCGCACGCCCAGTACGAGATCCGCGCCTATGCCGAAGCCATGCTCGATACGGTGCGCAAATGGGTGCCGATCACCTGCGCCGCCTTCGAGGCCAATGGCATAGGCGGCTACCGCCTCTCGGCCGGCGGTCTTGCCGTGGTCAAGCGCCTGCTCGCCGGCGAGCCGGTGAGCCAGGAGGAGTCGGGCCTGTCCAAGCGCGAATGGCGCGAGCTGATGGCCGCCCTCGGCCGCGAGGGCTGAGCCTCAGCACGCCTCGACGTCGCCGCAGCGGCGGACCTTGAATTCGTGCTTCTGGTCGTCCCAGTCGGCGTCGAAGGTGCGCTTGTCCTCGCAATGTACCTTGGCGCTGATCAGCATGTGGCTGCCGATCTGCCGCTCGGTGACGTGGCTGAAAAAGTCGACCTTGCAGGCCTCCTGCGCGGCCATCTGCTTGCGCAGGTCGGCCTGCCAGTCGGCGAGCGCGGGGCCGGCGATGAGCACGACCAGGATGCTGAGCGCGATGGAGCGGCGCATATCGTCCCCCTTGCGGTTCGGATAGCGCGTTATCGGCCGTCCGCCTTGCCCCCGCGTTGATCCTGATCAAGGCCAGCTATTGCACGACGATGCGCGGCGCGGCGCGGGCGGCGGCGCCGGCGAGCTTGGCCCACACCTTGTCGGCGATGGCGCGATAGGCCTTGGCGTGCGGGCTCTCCGGCTCGGCGACGACGATCGGGTGGCCGCCGTCCGAGGTCTCGCGGATCTTCATATCGAGCGGGATCTCGCCGAGGAAGTCGACGCCGAGCCGCTCGGCCTCGCGGCGCGCGCCGCCATGGGCGAAGATCTCCGAACGCTCGCCGCAATGCGGGCACACGAAATAGCTCATGTTCTCGACGATGCCGAACACCGGCACGTCGACCTTGCGGAACATGTTGAGGCCCTTGCGCGCGTCGAGCAGCGCGATGTCCTGGGGCGTCGAGACGATGACCGCGCCGGCGAGCGGCACGCGCTGCGCCATGGTGAGTTGCGCGTCGCCGGTGCCGGGCGGCAGGTCGACGACCATGACGTCGAGCTCGCCCCAGATCACCTCGCGCATCATCTGCTCGAGCGCGCTCATCACCATCGGCCCGCGCCAGATCATCGGCGTGTCTTCCTCGACCAGGAAGCCCATCGACATGACCTTGATGCCGTAATTGGTCATCGGCACGAGCTTCTTGTCGGGGGTGACGTCGGGCCGGCCGCTGATGCCCATCATGCGCGGCATCGAGGGCCCGTAGATGTCGGCGTCGAGCAGGCCGACGCGACGCCCGCCCGCGGCGAGCGCGAGCGCCAGGTTGACCGCGGTCGTCGATTTGCCGACGCCGCCCTTGCCCGAGGCGACGGCGACGATGTGCCGGACGCCCGGGATGCCGGGCTTGGCCGGCGTCGCCGCCGGCCCCGTGCCAGGACGCGCGCCCGCGCCGGGCCCCGCGCGATGCAGATGCGCCGCCGGCGCCGCGCCGCCGCGCGGCCGTTCGGCGGTCAGCACCGCGGTGACGCCGGTAACGCCGGCGAGGCGCCGCACCGCGCGCTCGGCCTCCTGGCGCAGCGGCTCGAGCGCGCCTCCGCGCCGCGGGTCGACCTCTATCGAAAATGAAACGGTCCCGTCACGGACCGCGACGCCCTGCACCATGCCGAGCGCGACGATGTCGCCGCCGCGGTCGGGATCGCGCACGGATTTGAGCGCCTCGAGCACTTGGGCTTCGCTGACTGGGGTTTCGCTGACCGTCATCCTTGAAAACGCCGCTCCCTTCCCAATATTCCTTTAGATTGCGGGGCTTCTGCGATCGCGCAACCCATCGCACCCCGGTTGCATTGCGCACCCGGGGTGCATGTCATATAAGGCGACCTGAAGTCGCTGGGAAGCGTCGCGAAGGGCACTGTACAGGGAAGGCGCACGACGATGCCGTGGACCAATCAAGGAGGCGGGGGTGGCGGCCCCTGGGGCGGCGGCGGCGGTGGCGGCGGCGGTCAAAGTCCCTGGGGACGCGGGACCGGCGGGCGCGGCCAGCCGCCCAACATCGAAGAGATGCTCCGGCGCGGCCAGGACAAGGTCAAGACGCTGCTGCCGGGCGGTCTCGGCGGCGGCCGGGCGCTGGTCCTCATCGGCATCGCCATCGTCGTGATCTGGCTCGCCACCGGCTTCTATCGCGTCGACCCGAACGAGCAGGGCGTCGAGCTGGTGTTCGGCAAGTGGGTCGGCACGACCGGCCCCGGTCTCAACTACAACTGGCCGGCGCCGATCGGGCAGGTGCTCCGCCCCGCGGTCACCGACATCAATCGCGTCGAGGTGGGCTTCCGCTCGGGCAGCGGCATCGGCCGGCCCGAGGTCACGCGCGACGTCGGCGAAGAGAGCCTGATGCTCACCGGCGACGAGAACATCATCGACGTGCACGCAGTCGTCTTCTGGAAGATCCAGCCGAACCTGCAGACCGCCAAGCGGATGGTCATCGAGAACGGCAAGCCGGTCGAGAAGGAAATGCAGGTCAGCGGCGTCTACGATTTCCTCTTCAACATCCGCCGGCCGGAGCAGACGGTGAAGAACGCCGCCGAGGCTGCCCTGCGCGAGATCATCGGCAAGAGCGAGTTCGAGTTCGCGCGCACCCAGGGCCGCGTGCAGATCGCCGCCGAGGCTCAGAAGCTGATCCAGCACATTCTCGACGACTACGGCGCCGGCATCGAGGTCCAGTCCGTCCAGCTCCAGAAGGTCGATCCGCCGGGCAACGTGCTCGATGCCTTCCGCGACGTGCAGGCGGCGCGCGCCGACCGTGAGCGCGCGGTCAACGAAGCGACGGCCTATCTCAACGAAGTGGTGCAGAAGGCCCAGGGCGAGGCCGAGCAGATCGTGCGCGCTTCCGAAGCCTATCGGGAGGAGCACATCGCCCGCGCGACCGGCGAGGCGAGCCGCTTCCTGGCCGTCTACGCGCAATACAAGAACGAAAAGGACGTGACCAAGCGCCGCATCTATCTCGACACCATGAAGGACATCATGGCCCGGATCGACAAGGTGCTGATCGACAACCGCGTCGGCGCGGGCGGCGCCGTGCCTTATCTGCCGCTCCCGCCGCTGACGCCGCGCAGCACGGGCGCGACCCCCTCGACTCAGGGCGCGGGAGGCCAGTGATGACCGGCACCCGTCTCGGCATCGGCATCCTCGTCGTGTTCGTCGTCGTCATCGGCCTATCGTCGGTGTTCACCGTCAACGAGCGCGAGCAGGTGCTGGTCCTGCAGTTCGGCGAGGTCAAGCGCCTCGTCAACACCTCCGGCCTGCACTTCAAGCTGCCGCTGATCCAGAACACGGTCTACTACGACAGGCGTGTGCTCGATTACGACGCGCGGTCGCAGGAAGTTCCGACGCGCGACCAGCGGCAGATCGTGGTCAACGCCTTCGCGCGCTACCGCATCGTCGATCCGCTCAAGTTCTATCAGACCGTCTACAACGAGGAGCGGATGGACGCCCAGCTCACGAACATCATCAACTCGCATCTGCTGGCAGAGTTCGGCAAGGTCGACTTGGCGACCATCCTGACGCCGGAGCGCGCCAACCTGATGCGGCGCATCGCCGACGGCGTGAAGCAGCAGGGCGGCGCCTACGGCATCGAGGTGCTCGACGTGCGCTTCAAGCGCGTCGACCTGCCGGAAGAGAACACTCAGGCGATCCTGCGCCGCATGCAGACCCAGCGCGAGCAGGAGGCGCGGCGCATCCGCGCCGAGGGCGACAAGGATTCGCGCACGATCAAGGCCGACGCCGACAAGCAGGCGCGGGTGATCAAGGCCGAGGCCAACAAGCGCGCCGAGATCCTACGCGGCGAGGGCGACGGCCAGGCGCAGAAGATCTATAACCAGGCCTATGGCCAAGACCCGGCATTCTTCGATTTCTGGGCGACCATGAACGCCTACCGGGACAGCCTGGACAAGGACAACACCCGCTTCGTCGGGCCGGCCGACGGCGATTTCTTCCGCTTCTTCGGCGACATCAACGGGCGCGACAAGGGTCCGCACGGCCAGGGTGGCGCGCCCGACGCCGGCAAAGGCGGCACCGGGCCGGGCACGGCGGCGGCGCCGCGCTGAGCCGGCGCGCGGCGGGGTGCCGCCCGGCCGATGAGGCAGATCCTGCTTGCGCTGGCGCTCGTGCTGGCCGTCGAGGGCGCGCTCTACGCGCTGTTCCCCGGCCGGATGAAGCGGATGATGGCCGAGGCGCTGCGCCTGCCGGACGAGACGCTGCGCAATCTCGGCCTGATCGCCGCCGCAATCGGCGTCGGCCTGGTGTGGTTCCTGCGCTAGCGCGAATGTGACCGGGCGCCGCCGGGCGGGGCAAAAAAGGGCGATACAGCCCCGTGTTACATAAGGTATTTTAGGAGCCAGAAGGTAATCTGGCACATCGCATCAACCGGCGGCGCGGTCCCTCAGGCGAGGGCCGGCCGGGTGCCAATCCCGACCGCCGTTTGCTTGGAGACATTCTGCATGCTGAAGCTGCGTGAGACTCTTCGTGTCACCCCGGTCCGGCGGCGTGCCGGGGCCGGGCGCGCGTTCCTGGTCGCGACCCTGTTCGCCGGCTCGCTGCTGGCCGCGGCCGGCGCCGAGGCGCGCGGCGCGCCGGAAAGTTTCGCCGACATGGCGGAGAAGCTGCTGCCGGCGGTGGTCAACATCTCGACTACCCAGACCCACGAGGTCTCCGGCCGGCCCGGCCCCGAGATGCCGCAGCTGCCGCCCGGCTCGCCGTTCGAGGACTTCTTCAAGGAGTTCTTCGACCGCAACCGACCGGAGGGCGCGCCGCGCCGGGCTACCTCGCTCGGCTCGGGGTTCATCATCGATTCGAGCGGCCTCGTCGTGACCAACAATCACGTCATCGCCGATGCCGACGAGATCAAGGTGATCCTGCAGGACGGCACCCGGCTCGACGCGACGGTCAAGGGCCGCGACACCAAGACCGACCTGGCGCTGCTCCAGGTCAAGAGCAGCAAGCCGCTGCCGACCGTCGGCTGGGGCGATTCCGACAAGATCCGCGTCGGCGACTGGGTGATCGCCATCGGCAACCCGTTCGGCCTCGGCGGCTCGGTCACCGCCGGCATCCTGTCGGCGCGCCAGCGCGACATCAACGCCGGCCCCTATGACGACTTCCTGCAGACCGACGCCTCGATCAACCGCGGCAATTCCGGCGGTCCGCTGTTCAACATGGCGGGCGAGGTCATCGGCATCAACACCGCGATCATCTCGCCGCAGGGCGGCAGCGTCGGCATCGGCTTCGCCATCCCCTCGTCGATGGCGAGCGCGGTGATCGGCCAGCTCAAGGAGTTCGGCCGCACCAAGCGCGGCTGGCTCGGCGTGCGCATCCAGACGGTCGACGACGAGATCGCCGAGAGCGTCGGCCTCGGCGCGCCGCGCGGCGCCCTCGTGGTCAACGTCACCGAGGACGGCCCGGCGGCCAAGGCCGGCATCCAGGCGCGCGACATCATCGTCACCTTCGACGGCAAGGAGGTGAACGCCATGCGCAAGCTGCCGCGCATCGTCGCCGAGACCGCGGTCGGCAAGACCGTGCCGGTCGTCGTCTGGCGCAAGGGCAAAGAGATGTCGTTCAAGGTCAAGCTCGGCGAGCTCGAGGTCGCCGAGCAGACCGAGCAGGCGAGCGCCACGACCGGCCCGAACAAGGGCGGCGGCGACACTGGCAAGGGCAACACGGCGAGCACGCTTGGCTTGACGCTCTCGACCATCAACGGCGATCTGCGCAAGCGCTTCGACCTGACCGACGACACCGACGGCGTGCTGATCACCAACGTCGCCAACGACAGCGCGGCGGCGGAGAAGGGCATCCGCCCGGGCGACGTCGTGGTCGAGGCCGGCCAGGACAAGGTGAACCGGCCGGAGCAGATCAAGGCCAAGGTCGACGAGGCGCGCAAGGCCGGCCGCAAGTCGCTGCTGCTTCTTGTCAAGCGCAAGGACGATCTGCGCTTCATCGCGCTGCGCATCGACCAGGGCTGAGCCCCGTTACGCCACGAACCGGAAAGGGCGCCCTTGCGGCGCCCTTTCTTTTTGGGCTCAGGCGGCGGCGAAGTCGCTCGCGCGATAGCCCTGGAGGTAGAGGAGGGCCGTCAGGTCGCCGCGATCGACGCGGACGCGTGCCGCCTGGGCGACGATCGGCTTGGCGCGGAAGGCGACGCCGAGGCCGGCCGCCTTCAGCATGTCGAGGTCGTTGGCGCCGTCGCCGACCGCAAGCGTGTCAGTGGGGCCGAGGCCGTGCGCTGCCGCGAGCCGGCGCAGTGTCGCGAGCTTGGCGTCGCGGCCGAGGATCGGCTCGGCGACCGTCCCAGTGAGCCGGCCCTGGGCGATCTCGAGCATGTTCGCGTTGTCCTCGTCGAAGCCGAGCGCCTTGGCGACGCGCCCGGTGAAGATGCGAAAGCCGCCCGAGACGAGCGCGGTGTAGGCGCCGTGGGCGCGCATGGTGCGCACCAGGGTCGCGGCGCCCGGCATGATCGCGATGCGCGCCGCCGCCTGCTCGAGGACCGCCGCGTCGAGGCCCTTGAGCAGGCCGACGCGCTCGCGCAGCGCCGCGACGAAATCGAGCTCGCCGTTCATGGCGCGCCGGGTGATGTCGGCGATGCGGTCGCGGATGCCGGCGAATTCGGCCAGCTCGTCGAGCATCTCGTTGCGGATGATCGTCGATTCCATGTCGGCGACGAGCAGGCGCTTGCGCCGCCCCGCGGCCGGCTGGAGCGCGATGTCGTAGGGCGCGCTGGCGAGCGCCCGGCGCGCCGCCGCCTCGACGGCGTCGGGCTGGTTGACGTCGACCGCGACGTCGCAGGCGATGCCGGGCGCCAGCCAGTCGGGCTTGCCGGCCCGGGCGCCCGCGGCGACAATCGCCGCGCGCGCCGCCTCGACGGCGGCGGCGTCCAGCGCAACGCCGGCCGGATCGGCGATCAGGGTCAGGACATGGGACATGAGCGGGGTCCGATGATGCGGGCGCGACTTTAGGGATGACCGCGGCGCCGGGCAAGCGCGGGCCGAGCGGGCCCGTCCTGGTGATCGCCGGACCGACCGCCTCGGGCAAGTCGGCGCTGGCGCTGGCGCTGGCCGAGGCCGTGGGCGGCGTCATCGTCAACGCCGACAGCATGCAGGTCTATCGCGAGCTCTGCGTCCTGACCGCGCGGCCCGACGCAGCGGCGCTGGCGCGCGTGCCGCATCGGCTCTATGGCGTGCTGTCCGCCGCCGAGGCGTGCTCGGCCGGACGCTGGCGCGCGCTGGCGCTCGGCGAGATCGCCGCGGCGCATGGCACGGGAGCGCTGCCGGTCCTGGTCGGCGGCACCGGGCTCTATCTCAAGGCGCTGATGACCGGCTTGGCCGAGCTGCCGGAGATCCCGGCGACGGTGCGCGAAGCCGCCGGCGCGCGGCATGACGCCCTGGGCGGCGCCGCATTCCACGCCGAGCTCGCGGTGCGCGACCCGGCCATGGCGGCGCGGCTCCGGCCCTCCGACCGCCAGCGCCTGATCCGCGCCTGGGAGGTGATCGAGGCGACCGGCCGCTCGCTCGCCGATTGGCAGGCCGGCACGGCCGGCGCGGGCGACATGACCATCCTGCCGGTCCTGGTGCTGCCGCCGCGCGCCGCGCTCTACACCGCCTGCGACGCCCGCGTCGAGGCGATGGTCGCCGGCGGCGCGCTCGACGAGGTGCGGGCGCTGCTCGCCTTGGGTCTCGATCCGGCGCTGCCGGCCATGAAAGCGATCGGCGTGCGCGAGCTCGGCGCCGTGCTCGCCGGCAGCGCGACCCTGGCCGAGGCCGCTGGCCGGATGCAGCGGGCGACCCGCAACTACGCCAAGCGCCAGCTGACCTGGCTGCGCCACCAGATGCCGCCGCCGGGTCCGATTGCCGCCGGCACCTTGCTGCCGCAGATCGTCATCGAGCACGCCGTCTCGGCCCATGACCTGGCACCCGGCGCGCAATTATTGGAAAGTTTGAAGGCGAGAATCTTTAATTTTATTCGTCATTCCTGTTGACCACCGCCGGCCGACGCGTTAGGTATAGCCTTTCGCGCCTGCGAAACAGAGCCGCCGGGACGCCGTTCCGGCGGCTTTATTGGCGGCCCCTAAACTGGCGGTTTTGTTGGCGTTTCGGGCGCGGTCCGCAGCCCCGAAGGGCGTCGAGAATTGAGGTATGCCATGGCAACCGAGCAGATCACCGGTTCGGAAATCGTCCTGAAGGCCCTGGTCGATCAGGGCGTCGAGGTTATTTTCGGCTATCCGGGCGGCGCGGTATTGCCGATCTACGACGCGCTGTTCAAGCAGAACGCCCTGCGCCACGTCCTGGTGCGCCACGAGCAGGGCGCGGTGCATGCCGCCGAGGGCTATGCGCGCTCGACCGGCAAGGTCGGCGTCGTGCTCGTCACCTCGGGCCCGGGCGCGACCAACGCGGTCACCGGCCTGACCGACGCGCTGATGGACAGCATCCCGATCGTTTGCCTCACCGGCCAGGTGCCGACCCACCTGATCGGCAACGACGCCTTCCAGGAGGCCGACACGACCGGCATCACCCGGCCGTGCACGAAGCACAACTACCTGGTCAAGAACATGAGCGACCTGGCGCGGGTCGTGCACGAGGCCTTCTTCGTCGCCAAGAGCGGCCGGCCGGGCCCCGTGGTCATCGACCTGCCCAAGGACATTCTGCAGGGCAAGGGCAACTACACGCCGCCGCCCAAGACGCCGCACCGCAGCTACCGGCCCACGGTCAAGGGCGACATCGGCAAGATCGAGGAAGCCTGCCGTCTGATCGCCGCGGCCAAGCGGCCGATTTTCTATTGCGGCGGCGGCGTCATCAACGCCGGCCCCAAGGCGGCGCGGCTGCTCGCCGAGTTCGTCGGCCTGACCGGCTACCCGATCACGCTGACGCTCATGGGCCTCGGCGCGTTTCCGGCCAATAACCGCCAGTTCCTCGGCATGCTCGGCATGCACGGCACCTACGAAGCCAATATGGCGATGCACGGCTGCGACCTGTTGGTCAATATCGGCGCGCGCTTCGACGACCGGGTGACAGGGCGCCTCGCCCAGTTCTCACCCGGCTCGCGCAAGATCCACGTCGACATCGACCCGTCGTCGATCAACAAGAACGTGGCGGTCGACCTCGCCATCGTCGGCGACGCCGGCCATGTGCTCGAAGACATGATCAAGGTCTGGAAGGCGCGCCAATACACGCCCGACAAGAAGGCGATCGAGGCCTGGTGGCGCCAGATCGACCAGTGGCGGGCGCGCGACTGCCTCGCCTACAAGAACAGCGACAAGGTGATCAAGCCGCAATACGCACTCCAGCGGCTCTACGAGCACATTAAGGACCGCGACGTCTACATCACGACGGAGGTCGGCCAGCACCAGATGTGGGCCGCCCAGTTCCTCAAGTTCCAGGAGCCGAACCGGTGGATGACCTCGGGCGGCCTCGGCACCATGGGCTACGGCCTGCCGGCCGCGGTCGGCGTGCAGGTCGCGCATCCCGAGGCGCTCGTCATCGACGTCGCCGGCGAGGCCTCGGTCCTGATGAACATCCAGGAGCTGTCGACCGCCATGCAGTACCGCCTGCCGGTCAAGGTGTTCATCCTCAACAACGAGTATATGGGCATGGTGCGCCAGTGGCAGGAGCTGCTGCACGGCGGCCGCTATTCCGAAAGCTACATGGAATCGCTGCCCGATTTCGTGAAGCTGGCCGACGCGTTCGGCGGCACCGGCCTGCGCGCGACCAAGCCGTCCGAGGTCGACGACGTCATCGTCCGGATGATCGAAACCAAGGGACCGGTCATCGTCGACGTGCTGGTCGACAAGACGGAGAACTGCTTCCCCATGATCCCGTCCGGCTCGGCGCATAACGAGATGCTGCTCGGGCCCGACGACAAGGCGGCCAAGCCGGTATCCGAGGAAGGCATGGTCCTGGTCTAGGCCGGGACACGGCGCAATCGGATCGGCAGGGCCGGGCGCCGGCGGCGGCGAACCGCCGGGCGGCCCGGCGACAAGGGGAGTGGAAGTCTTTGGAACTGCAGAAGAACGAAAGCCATACCATCTCGGTGCTGGTCGACAACGAGCCGGGCATCCTGGCGCGCGTGGTCGGCCTGTTCTCCGGGCGCGGCTACAACATCGAGAGCCTGACCGTGGCCGAGGTCGACCGGGTCGACAGCCTGTCGCGCATCACCGTCGTGACCTCGGGCACGCCCATGGTGATCGAGCAGATCAAGGCCCAGCTCGACCGGCTGGTGCCCGTGCACAAGGTCAGCGACCTGACCGACGAGGGGCCCCATGTCGCGCGCGAGCTGGCGCTGATCAAGGTGGTCGGCACCGGCGACAAGCGGGTCGAATCGCTGCGCATCGCCGACATCTTCCGCGCCCGGGTGGTCGACAGCACGACCGAGTCCTTCGTCTTCGAAGTGACCGGCTCGACCGAGAAGCTCGACGCCTTCATCCGGCTCATGGAGCCGCTCGGCCGCGTCGAGGTGTCGCGCACCGGCGTCGTCGCCATTGCGCGCGGCAGCCAGGCGTTCTAGGTCATAGCCGGCCCGCCGCGGATATCGGATCAAGGAAGAGGAGCAACCATGCGCGTTTATTACGACCGTGACGCCGACGTCAGCCTGATCAAGTCGAAGAAGGTGGCCATCGTCGGCTATGGCAGCCAGGGCCATGCCCATGCCATGAACCTGCGCGACAGCGGTGTCGCCGAGGTCGCGGTCGCGCTGCGCAAGGGCTCGGCCAGCGTCAAGAAGGCCGAGGCCGCCAAGTTCAAGGTCAAGACCCCGGCCGAGGCGGCCAAATGGGCCGACGTGGTCATGGTGCTGACCCCGGACGAGCTGCAGGCCGACCTCTATCGCGACGATCTCGGCCCGAACATGAAGGAGGGCGCGGCCCTCGCCTTCGCCCACGGCTTCAACATCCACTTCAACCTGATCGAGCCGCGCAAGGACCTCGACGTGTTCATGGTGGCGCCCAAGGGCCCCGGCCACACCGTGCGCTCGGAATACCAGCGCGGCGGCGGCGTGCCGTGCCTGATCGCGGTCGCCCAGGACGCCTCGCAGAACGCGCACGAAATCGGCCTCAGCTATGCCTCGGCGATCGGCGGCGGCCGCGCCGGCGTGATCGAGACGAGCTTCCGCGAGGAGTGCGAGACCGACCTGTTCGGCGAGCAGGTCGTGCTGTGCGGCGGCCTGGTCGAGCTGATCAAGGGCGGCTACGAGACCCTGGTCGAGGCCGGCTACGCGCCCGAGATGGCCTATTTCGAGTGCCTGCACGAGGTCAAGCTGATCGTCGACCTGATGTACGAGGGCGGCATCGCGAATATGAATTATTCCATCTCCAACACCGCCGAGTACGGCGAGTACCGCACCGGCCCGCGCATCATCAACGAAGCGGTCAAGGCCGAGATGAGGCGCGTGCTCGACGACATCCAGTCGGGCCGCTTCGCGCGCGACTGGGTGCTCGAGAACCGTGCCGGCCAGACCAGCTTCAAGGCGACGCGCCGGCGCCTGGCCCAGCACCCGATCGAGGAGGTCGGCGAGAAGCTGCGCGCCATGATGCCCTGGATCGCCAAGAACAAGCTGGTCGACCGGGCGCGCAACTAGCATCCGGCCGTCATTTTCGGCGGCAAAGACGATCGCCGTCGAATATTTGAAGTTTTATTTTCGGGACTGGCCTCAGGGGCCTTGCGGCCCCTGTACCGACGCGCGTACAACAAAAAGAAAAGTCTTAATGCGGCGTCGGCTTTTTTAACGGTTCATTTACCGTGGCCGACTACAGTAAACGCAAGGTAAGCTTGTAGTTACCTGAAGTTATGGACCTATCGGCGGCAGCAGCGAGGGGCTCAGCGATGAGCCCCGGCCCGATGGACCATCACCCAGGGGCGGGTACAACCCCACGGGTCAATCGCGCCGCGCCGCTTCGCCTTTCGGTCGCTTCGGGTACGTGCAGAGGGGGTGGCGCCACGGCTCGTGCGCCCCTGAACGGCAGCCGCAGAGAGGCGGGCCGTTCGGCGGGCCTCGGTGCGGGACGGGCGGCTCACCGGCCTTTGTGACGAGCTGGAAGTGGCGGCAGTGTCGAACGACAACCGGGTACTGATCTTCGACACGACGTTGCGCGACGGCGAGCAGTCGCCGGGCGCGTCGATGAATCTTGAGGAAAAGCTGCGGATCGCCAAGGTGCTCGAGGAACTCAAAGTAGACGTGATCGAGGCTGGTTTCCCGATCGCTTCCAACGGCGACTTCGAGGCCGTGCGCGCGGTCGCGCGCAACATCAAGGATTCGGCGGTGTGCGGCCTGGCGCGCGCGGCGCGCCTGGACATCGAGCGGGCCTGGGAAGCGCTCGAGGGCGCCGAGCGTCCGCGCATCCACACCTTCCTGTCGACCAGCCCGCTGCACATGAAGTTCAAGCTCCAGATGGAGCCCGAGCAGGTGCATCAGGCGGTCGCCGACAGCGTCGCCTTCGCCCGCAATTTGTGCGACGACGTCGAGTGGTCGCCCGAGGACGGCACCCGCACCGAGCACGATTTCCTGTGCCGCTGCGTCGAGACCGCGATCAAGGCCGGCGCGCGCACCATCAACGTCCCCGACACCGTCGGCTACACCGTGCCCGACGAGTTCGCCGCGCTGATCCGGATGCTGTTCGACCGCGTGCCGAACATCGACAAGGCGACCATCTCGGTCCATTGCCACAACGACCTCGGCCTCGCGGTCGCCAATTCGCTGGCCGCGGTGAAGGCGGGCGCGCGCCAGGTCGAGTGCACGATCAACGGCCTCGGCGAGCGCGCCGGCAACGCCGCCATGGAAGAGATCGTCATGGCGCTCAAGACGCGCTCCGACGCCATGCCCTATACGACCCGCGTCGCGACCGAGCACATCACCAAGGCCTCCCACCTGGTCTCGACCATCACCGGCTTCCCGGTCCAGCCGAACAAGGCGATCGTCGGCGCCAACGCCTTCGCCCACGAATCGGGCATCCACCAGGACGGCGTGCTGAAGCATGCCGGCACCTACGAGATCATGACCCCCGAATCGGTCGGCCTGAACCGCTCGATCCTGGTCATGGGCAAGCATTCCGGCCGCCACGCCTTCAAGTCGAAGCTCAAGGAGCTCGGCTACGAGCTGGGCGACAACGCGATCCAGGAGGCGTTCCGCCGCTTCAAGGATCTCGCCGACAAGAAGAAAGAGGTCTACGACGAGGACATCATCGCCCTCGTCGACGACCAGGTCGTGCGTGCCAACGACCGCATCCGCTTCGTCTCGCTCGGTCTCGTCTGCGGCTCGAAGGCGCCGCCGCAGGCCGACCTCGAGCTCGAGATCGACGGCGCGCTGCGCTCGACCAAGGCGACCGGCGACGGCCCGGTCGATTCGACGTTCAACGCCATCAAGAAGCTGTTCCCGCACGACGCCAAGCTGCAGCTGTTCCAGGTCCATGCCGTGACCGAGGGCACCGATGCGCAGGCCGAGGTGACGGTGCGGCTCGAGGAAGGCGGCAAGACTGTCAACGGCCAGGGCGCCGACACCGACACCATGGTGGCGGCCGCGCGCGCCTATGTGCACGCGCTCAACAAGCTCCTGGTCAAGCGCGAAAAGTCGGCGCCGGCGGCGCTCAGGGTGTAGGGCGGAAGTGGGAAGAGTGGGAGTGGTTGGAAGTAGGTGAAGGACCGAAAGGCGGGCTCGCGGGCCCGAACGGGACTTGGGTCAGTCAGGCTTGGGCCGCGAGGCTCGGGGAAAAGCAACCTCGGATTAGGGAATAGAGACCGATGTTTTCAGGATTGCTCGGGATGCTGTCCGCCGATATGGCGATCGACCTGGGGACGGCGAACACACTCGTCTACGTCAAGGGCCGGGGCATCGTCCTCAACGAGCCGTCGGTCGTCGTGCTCGCGGACATCCGCGGCAAGAAGCAGGTGATCGCCGTGGGCGACGAGGCGAAGATGATGCTGGGCCGCACGCCCGGCAACATCACCGCCATCCGGCCGCTGCGCGACGGCGTGATCGCCGACTTCGAGGTCGCCGAAGAGATGATCAAGCATTTCATCCGCAAGGTGCACAACCGCCGCAGCTTCGCCAGCCCGCAGGTCATCGTCTGCGTGCCGTCGGGCTCGACCGCGGTCGAGCGCCGCGCCATTCAGGAATCGGCCGAGAGCGCCGGCGCCCGCCGAGTCTACCTGGTCGAGGAGCCGATGGCGGCCGCGATCGGCGCCGGGCTGCCGGTGACCGAGCCGACCGGCTCGATGGTCGTCGACATCGGCGGCGGCACCACCGAGGTGGCCGTGCTGTCGCTGGGCGGCATCGTCTATTCGCGCTCGGTGCGCGTCGGCGGCGACAAGATGGACGAGGCGATCATCGCCTATATCCGCCGCAAGCATAACGTCCTGGTCGGCGAGGGCAGCGCCGAGCGGATCAAGAAGGAGATCGGCGCCGCGCGTCCGCCGAAGGACGGCAGCGACGGCCCGCTGATGGCGATCAAGGGCCGCGACCTGATGAACGGCGTGCCGAAGGAGCTGATCGTCAGCCAGCGCGAGGTCGCCGAGAGCCTGGCCGAGCCGGTCGGCGCCATCGTCGAGGCGGTCAAGGTCGCGCTCGAGCACACGGCGCCCGAGCTCGCCGCCGACATCGTCGACCGCGGCATCGTCTTCACCGGCGGCGGCTCGCTGCTGTCGGGCCTGGACAGCGTCATCCGCGAGGCGACCGGCCTGCCGGTCTCGCTCGCCGACGATCCGCTGTCCTGCGTCGCGCTCGGCACCGGGCGTTGCCTGGAAGAGCTGCGCACGATGAAGAACGTGCTGATCAGCGCGTACTGAAGGATCGGGAGAGGAGAGGGCCGGCCGGCTGTATTGGCAGCGCAGGCGCACTGACGGGCCGGACCGGGCCGGCTCTGGGGACTTGAATGGCTAAGTATCGCGCCGGCTCCGTAGCTCGACTCGCGACGCCGCTGCGGCTGTGGTCGCAGCGCTTTGCCTTCCTCTTGCTGCTCGCGCTCGCCGTCGGCCTGATCATCGTCAGCCGCGCCGAGACGCCGGTCGCCGAGCGCATCCGCACCCGCGTCGTCGACGCCGTCGAGCCGCTGCTCGCTGCCGCGGCCCAGCCGATCACCACGGTCTCCGGCTGGCTCGACATGGTCGGCTCGCTGCCGACGGTCCACGCCGAGAACGAGAAGCTGCGCGCCGAGATCGAACAGCTGCGGCAGTGGGAATTTGCCGCCCGCGAGCTCGAGGCCGAGAACCGCTCGCTGCGCGCCCTGGTCAACGCCGCCCCCGAGATTGCCGGCCGCCACATTGCCGCCCGCGTGATCGCCGATCCGGGCGGCAGCTTCGTGCACAGCGTCCTGCTCAACGCCGGCCGCAAGGACGGGGTCAAGCCGGGCCTGGCCGTGGTCAATGCCGAGGGCCTGGTCGGTCGCATCACCGAGGTCGGCGAGCGCTCGGCCCGTGTGCTGCTCGTCACCGACCTCAACTCGCGCATCCCGGTGCGCCTGGCCTCGACGCGCGACCGCGCCATCCTGGCCGGCGACAATTCCGACGAGCCGCGCCTTATCTATCTGCCGGCCGGCACCACCGTCACGCCGGGCGAGCGCGTCGTCACCTCGGGCCATGACGGCATCCTGCCGCCGGGCCTGGCGATCGGCGTGGTCAGCTCGGTCGGACAGGAAGGCGTCCGCGTCAAGCCGCTGGTCGACTGGAACCGCGTCAGCATGGTGCGCATCGTCGACTACGACCCGCAGGGCGTCATCGTGCCCGAGAGCTCTAACCGCCGGGCGCTCAAATGAGGATGCCGCTCACCCAGCTGCTCGACGAGCTGGCGCGCCGCCTGGTTCCGTTCGCGCTGAGCGTGCTCCTGGTGCTCGCCGGCACGCTGCCCTGGCCGGTGCCGCACTACGCCGACATCGCGCCGTCCTTCTCGATCATGGTGGTGTTCTTCTGGGCCATCTCGCGGCCCGACCTGATGCCCAACGTCGCCGCGCTCGCCATCGGCCTGATCGAGGACGTCATGCAGGGCGCGCCGCTCGGCTTCAACGGCATGGTCATGCTGATCGCGTGCGGCATCGCGCGCAGCCAGCAGCCGCACATCGCCGGCCGGCCCTTCGCGCTGCACTGGGCGGCCTTCGTCATCGTCGCGACGCTCGCCGAGCTGATGCGCTGGGCGCTGCTCTCGGCCATCGCCAGCAACTTCGTCGGCCTGGCCTCGGTCAGCCTGCATCTCCTGGTGACCGTCGCGGTCTATCCGGTCCTCGCCTGGGTCCTGGCGCGCTGCCAGGGCGCCTTCCTGCGGCAGGCCTGAGCGAATGAACCCCGATCTCGAGCGCCAGCGACTGTTCACCCGCCGCGCCGCGGTGCTCGGCGGCTTCAAGGTGCTGCTGCTGTCGACGCTGTTCGGCCGACTCTACTATCTGCAGGTGATGGAATCCGACCGCTACGCCATGCTGGCGGAGGAGAACCGCATCAACGTGCGCCTGCTCGCGCCGCCGCGCGGCCTGATCGTCGACCGCAACGGCGTGCCGCTGGTGCAGAACCGGCAGGACTACCGCGCCATGGTCGTCGCCGAGCGCGTGCCGGACCGTGACCTCGAGCAGACCATCGACGCGCTCGCCACCATCATGCCGATCGGCAAGGACGACCGCCGGCGCATCGTGCGCGAGGTCGAGCGCAATCACGGCTTCGTGCCGGTGACGGCGCGCGACCACCTGACCTGGGAAGACGTCGCCAAGATCGAGATCAATGCGCCGGCCCTGCCGGGCGTGACCATCGAGACCGGCATGTCGCGCGACTATCTGCTCGGACCGGCCGCCTCGCACATCCTCGGCTATATCGGCGCGGTCGACGAATCCGAGCTGACCAACGAGCCGCTGCTGCGCCTGCCCGACTTCCGCATCGGCAAGAACGGCATCGAGCGGATCTACGACCTGGCGCTGCGCGGCGAGGCCGGGACGAGCCAGGTCGAGATCAACGCGCATGGCCGCGTCATCCGCGAGCTGTCGCGCCGCGAGCCCAAGATCGGCCGGCCGCTCAAGCTGACCATCGACGCCGAGATCCAGAAGTTCGCCTATGACCGCCTGGGCGAGGAGAGCGGCGCCGTCGTCGTCATGGACGTGCACAGCGGCGAGGTGCTCGCCCTGGTCTCGGCGCCCGGCTTCGACCCCAACGCGTTCGACAACGGCATCACCGCGCGGCAGTGGCGCGCGCTGATCTCGAGCCCGCGCGCGCCGCTCACCAACAAGGCGGTCAGCGGCCAGTACGCGCCCGGCTCGACCTTCAAGACCGTGGTCACGCTGGCCGGGCTCGAGAGCGGCGCCATCACGCCGGCGCACACCGTCACCTGCGTCGGCGTCACACAGTTCGGCAACGCGCTCTTCCACTGCTGGAAGAAGGGCGGCCACGGCACGCTCAATCTGCACGAGGGCATCAAGAACTCGTGCGACTGCTATTTCTACGACGTGGCGAACCGTACCGGCGTCGACAAGATCGCCGCCATGGCCAAGCGCCTCGGCCTCGGCGAGAAGCTCGGCATCGACCTGCCGGGCGAACGGCCGGGCATCGTGCCGTCGACCGAGTGGAAGCGGAAGACCATGAACCAGCCCTGGTACCCGGGCGAGACGCTGGTGTTCGGCATCGGCCAGGGCTACATGCTGGCGACGCCGCTGCAGCTCGCGGTGATGACCGCGCGCATCGCCAATGGCGGCCGCGCCGTGCTGCCGCATCTGGCCAAGGACGAGGTGCGCGGCAGCGAGATGCTGCCGCGGCAGAAGCCGAGCTTCCCGCCGCTCGGCATCGCGCAATCGGCGCTCGAAGAGGTCAAGCGCGGCATGTACGGCGTGGTCAACGAGCCGGGCGGCACCGCCGGCCGCTCGCGCATCGAGGATCCGAAGATGGCGATGGCCGGCAAGACCGGCACCTCGCAGGTGCGCCGCATCGGCGCCGCCGAGCGCGCGACCGGCGTCATCAAGAACGAGAATCTCGAATGGGCGCAGCGCGACCACGCCCTCTTCATCAGCTACGCCCCGACCGACGCGCCGCGCTTCGCCTGCGCCGTGCTGGTCGAGCACGGCGGCGGCGGCTCCGCGGTGGCCGCGCCGATCGCCAAGGACGTGCTGATCGAGGTCCAGAAGAAATATCCGCTGACGCCCGATACGGCCAAGCTCGCCGATTCCGACCCAGCGCCCACCAAGCGCGCGGAACGCTGACCATGGCCCTCTCCGGTCCCTATCGCGAGCACATGTCGGTGATGTCCCGGTTGACCGAAGTCAACTGGCTGTTCGTGCTGCTCATCCTCGCCGTGTCGGCGATCGGCATCGCCGTGCTCTATTCGGCCGGCGGCGGCAGCTTCGATCCCTGGGCGTCGCGCCAGATCTCGCGCTTCGGCCTGGCCATCGCCATCATGTTCGCGGCCGCGCTCGTCGATTTGCGCTTCTGGCTGCGCCACGCCTACATCGTCTACGCCATCGGCCTCGCCATGCTGGTGGCAACCGAGCTCTCGGGCTTCGAGGCCAAGGGCGCCGAGCGCTGGCTCTATATCGGCTTCATGCGCGTGCAGCCGTCGGAGATCATGAAGATCGCCCTCGTACTGGCGCTGGCGCGCTATTTCCACAAGACCGCGGCCGAGGACGTGCGGCGGATCAGCCGGCTGATCCCGGCGCTCGGCATCATCGCCGTGCCGGCCGTGCTGGTGCTCAAGCAGCCCGACCTCGGCACCGCCGGCATGCTGCTGCTTGCCGGCGCGGGCATGATGTTCATCGCCGGGGTGCGGCTGCGCTGGTTCATCCTGGTCGGCGCGGCCGGCCTGGGCGTGCTGCCGGTCCTGTGGAACCATTTGCGCGACTACCAGAAGGCGCGCGTGCTCACCTTCCTCGACCCCGAGCGCGACCCGCTCGGCGCCGGCTACCACATCCTGCAGTCCAAGATCGCGCTCGGCTCGGGCGGCATCTGGGGCAAGGGCTTCCTGCAGGGCAGCCAGAGCCATCTGAGCTTCATCCCCGAGAAGCAGACCGACTTCATCTTCTCGATCTTCGCCGAGGAATTCGGCATGGTCGGCGCCATCGTGCTGCTCACGCTCTACGGTCTGATCCTGGTCTACGGCTTCGCCATCGCCATGCGCAGCCGCAACCAGTTCGGCCGCCTCCTGGCGCTCGGCATCACGCTGACCTTCTTCCTCTACGTCTTCATCAACATGGCCATGGTCATGGGCCTGATCCCGGTGGTCGGCGTGCCCCTGCCGCTCATCTCCTATGGCGGCACGGCCATGCTGACGCTCATGTTCGGCTTCGGCCTCCTGATCAGCGTCTACATCCACCGCGACGCCCGCATCGGCCGCTTCCAGGGCGACGACTAAGGCCCGGCCGGCGGGGACTTGCGCCGGCCCGCACCCGCCCTCATATCGGGGGCGGCCAAGCCGCCGCCAATCCTCGACAAGCCCAAAGGGCTTTGCTATACCGGCGGTCCTTCCGCGGGCGCATAGCTCAGCTGGTAGAGCAGCTGACTCTTAATCAGCGGGTCCTAGGTTCGAGTCCTAGTGCGCCCACCAATCAAGCGCCGGGCTCTCGGCGTCCCGACTTCCGGGCGGCGAGAGCCCGCGCTTCCGCGGGTTTTCCGGGATATGGACGTGCCAGAGACACCGTCTGGGCCCGGTCGGGCGGCCAAACGGCCGAAAGTCTCTGTCGGCGAATTTTGGGGTCCCGAACTTTGGAAGTTGGCTGCCCCGCTTGGGCCGCTCTTTAGGCCGAAAACCCGAGGACGCGGCGCTGGCTGTCCCAGTCCATGGGCAGGGTCCCGATCCGCTTGAGCCGCTTCGCCGTCAGGTCGATCGGCTGACGGCCGGCCAATATCGCATCGACGATATCGGGAGCGAGGAATGCGAGCTGTAGGATGCGGCCGACGTCGCTCGGGTCGATGCCGTCGCGCTTGGCGATCTCTTGAACGCCTTCGCTGTCCCCGGTCGCCAATGTCTCGATCCATTGGTGCGCTTGCGCCACGAGGCTGATGAGGTTCCGATCGGGTGCCGCCAACCTGGGGTCAGCTGACCGAATGACGAGCTTGGTTTCTACGCCGCGGCGCTTGAGGCAGACCGGGACGCTCAGCGCGATCTGCTCATCATGGGCGCTTCGCTGTTTCGTCTCGTGACCGAGCACGTAACGCGCAAGGGCGGCGCGACGAATGTCGATGACAATGGCGGTCGGAGCCAGCGTGACGCGAGAGACAAGTTTCTCCAACAGTCCTCGTTGGACGGCGAGGTCGCTGTTGATGATGATGTTAGCTGTGGAAGACGCCTTTTGGACTACTGCCTCGGTTACATCTGGGGAGACACCAACCAGGCCGAGATTGTCGATGAGCTGCAGCGAATCCTTGAGGTAGCCGGCGAGCGCGCCGGTCACCACCATCTCGATCTCTTTCGCCGGCAAGCGCCATCCGTCCGTCTGCTTGTGCGCGTCGTGAACCAGCCGCTGCGAAATGTAATAGCGGTAGCGCCGGCCCCTCTTGTTGGCGTGCGTCGGACAGAGCCGATCGCCGGTCTCATCGTAGAGCAGGCCCGCGAGTGGACTTATGGTCTTCACATTCTTCTTGGACCTCTCGGCGGCCCTGTTGGCTTTCAACTGGCTCTGGACCGCCTCCCAGGTCGACCGGTCAATAATCGCGTCATGCTGTCCAGGGTGCGTTACGCCCCGGTGGGCGACCTCGCCAACGTATAGCGCATTGCCGAGAAGCTGATAGAGATGCCCGCGGGTGAATGGCTTGCCCGGAGCGTCTCCCCGCCGCTTCGTCATCAGGCCGCGCTGCTCTACGGCCTCCTTGAGCCGCCGGACCGTCCCTAGCTCTCTGTAGAGCCTAAAGAGCGTGCGGACAGTCTCGGCCTCCTGCGGGTTGATGATCAGCCGCTTGTCCCGGACGTCGTAGCCCAGAGGCACGGGCCCGCCCATCCAGAGACCTTTCTTCTTCGAGGCCGCAATCTTGTCGCGGATACGCTCGCCAGTCACTTCACGCTCGAACTGGGCGAAGGACAGGAGCACATTGAGGGTCAACCGGCCCATCGAGGTCGTGGTGTTGAACTGCTGGGTTACCGAGACAAAGGAGACGCCGCTCCTATCGAACAGCTCGACCATGCGCGCGAAGTCCGCGAGCGAGCGGGTCAGTCGATCGACCTTATAGACCACGACGACATCGACCAGTCCTTCCGTGATGGCGTCGAGGAGCCGGGTGAGGGCGGGTCGATCCATGCTGCCGCCGGAGTAACCGCCATCATCGTAGTGATCCCGCACGAGACGCCAGCCCTCGTGCTGCTGACTCTTGATGTAGGCCTCGCAAGCCTCCCATTGGGCATGG
>Ga0335070_10002183_pt1 | contig 22804 bp, 20 predicted proteins | sample Lox_Sample_13_FD_206722 | JGI IMG/M metagenome (GOLD analysis project Ga0335070, IMG submission 206722) | Soil microbial communities from Loxahatchee National Wildlife Refuge, Florida, United States - Lox_Sample_1.3 | ecosystem: Environmental > Terrestrial > Soil > Wetlands | place: USA...
GGTCCTGTGGTTTTTTATCCTCCAAACAGCTTCTCCACCCAGCCGGAGATGCCCTCTTCCCCCGCCCGGCCCAGGACGCTGCCGGTTTGCCCGTTAATCAGCGCCTCCTCGCGCTGCTCCTCCTCGCTGTAACGCCCGATCCAGACCGGCAGCAGCAGCAGCTTGTAGGTTTCGACGCTCATTTCGAGCGTGCTGAACTTAAGATCTTGAAGGCCGCCGGAAAAGGCCAGGCGGCTTTCCGCGCGCGCCCGGTCCAGCGTCCGCTCGCGAGCCAGCAGGGAAGCCTCCGCCGCAGGGATCTGGTAGGTCTCGGCGGGCCAATCCACCAGGTAGCGGGGATCGTAGGGCACGACCTTTTTCAGATCGTAGCGCACCAGCTCGCGGATGAGCATCTCCTGGTAGCGCTTTGATGCGGGGACCAGCACCTCCCAGTCTGTCACCAGGATGCAGTCTTTTTCGGTGACCCACTCCCTGCCCTTCTGGCGCAGGCCGCTCCAATTGACCTGCCCGCCCATGCGGAACGCCCAAACGGGCACGTACAGTCCCTGGGGAAGCACCAGGGTATGGTCGGACTGGATGTGCCGCCCGTTTAGCCAGGCCACCAGGGCGCGCAGCGCTTCGCGGGCAGATAGGGCAAAGGGGATCAGCCCGCCGGGCGGGATCAGGTCGCGGGTTTCGGCAGCGGTGATCACGTAGGCGGTTTCGCAATACGGGCAAATCTGGCTGAGCTGCTCGGGGAGGAGATAAAAGGTCGCCCCACAGCCCCGGCAGGTGATCGACTGCATCGCCATGCTGTGCAACTGCGCCTTCGCCGTGAGCATGTCCAGCAGAAAATCCTGCTCCCTGACCGGCTGGTTTTTCCCCTGGTTAACCCGCTCGCGCGCCTCGCAGTACTCGCAGGTCAGTGATTCGCCGTCGGGGGCGAAGGTCATCCGCCCGCCGCATTTCGGGCAGGTAAAGCTGCGCGCCTCCTCAGCCCCCAGGGGGATCGGATCCCGAGAGCGAGGCTGTTTCAGGCGGTCAGGATCCACAATTTTGCGAGGATCCACTTTGCCATCCAGCACCGCCAGGCGGCTCCGCGCCCGCGAGTTGGTCGGCTCCACGGCAAGGATGTCCTCGAGGTACCCGCGTTTCTTCTCCAGGTCGGCAGTGATCTCGCTCAACCAGTAGAGCGCCTCACGCCGCGCCTCCGAGAGCGAATCTTCGACCCTCAGCACCCATTCGAGGAAAAAACGCGCCTGGTCGATATCCCCCGCTTTGGCCGCTGCCCTCCCGTTGGACAGCAAATCGTACGTACTATCGTCCATGCCTGCCCGATGATAAAAAAACTATCAACGATTAGAAGAAAATAATACAATTATCTTATTATAGAAGATGATTCCCCTATACCAATAGAATCACACTCCATATACAACACTTGTTATGCAACTGTAAGGAATCAATCTATTCTCCGGGGTCTTCATCTGCGCGATCTGTGAAATCAGCGTTCATCTACGGTCCGGTTCTCGCTTCTCGCCTCTTCTGCTACAATAACCTCTGCAATCCATTTCTCCCCTGGAAGCGAGCATGCTCTACCTGGTTGCAACACCGATTGGAAACCTGAAAGACATCACCCTGCGCGCGCTGGAAGTGCTCCGGAGCGTCGACTACGTGGCCAGCGAGGACACGCGCAAGACGGGCCTGCTCCTCAAGCACTATGAGATCAAGAAACCCCAGATCTCCTACCAGGAATACAACGAGGCGCGCATCCTACCCAGGCTGGTCCGGCTCCTCCAGGAGGGAAATTCGGTGGCGCTGGTGACCGACGCCGGCACCCCGGCCATCTCCGACCCCGGGTTTACCCTGGTGCGCAGCGCCCTGGAGAACGGCATCCCCGTCACCGCCATCCCCGGCCCGACCGCATTCGTGGTGGCCCTGACCCTCTCCGGGCTGCCGGTGCACAGCTTTACCTTCCGCGGTTTCCCCCCGCGCAAGAGTGGCGCCCGCCGGCGCTTCCTCGCTGTGGACGACGCCTCGCCGCACACCTTGATTTTTTACGAAAGCCCCTACCGCCTGGTCGCCTTTCTCGAGGACGCCCTGGCCGTTTACGGCGACCGCCCTGCCGCCATCGCCAACGACCTGACCAAGCTGTTCGAGCAGGTCCAGCGCGGCAGCCTCTCCGAGCTCATTGAAGCGTGCAAATCCGCCGACCTGCGGGGGGAATATGTGGTGGTCATTTCCGGTCTAGTAGACAGTGGGTTCTCGCTTTTTAATTTCCCACCTGAAACGGATTGAAATCCGTCCCGACATCGTAGTAATCTTCCTGTTCGCTGCGCTTGAGCGCCCTCACCACCCCGTAGGTGACCGGGGTCATCACGATCTCGATCGTGCACTTGAACAGGTAATTGGTCAGCACCAGCGTCACGAACAAATCCCAGGGGAAGACCCCGAACAGGCTGGCGACGAAGATAAAGATCCCCGAATCGATCAGCTCGCCGACCAGAGTGCTGCCGATCGTCCGCGTCCACAGCCATTTCCCCCGCGTGGCAATCTTCATTTTCGCCAGGACGTACGAGTTGGAGAACTCGCCCGCCCAGAAGGCCGCCAGGCTGGCCAGGACGATCCCACCGGTGCTCATCCCGCCCAGGATGGCGTCGTAGGCCGCCTGGCCGGCGTAGCTCTGCCAGTGCGCCTCGCCCGGCAGGATGCGTACCACCCACAATACCGCCGCGCTCAAAGCCAGGCAGGCGAAGCCGGTCCAGATCACCCGCCGCGAGCGCCGGTAGCCGTAGACCTCGGTCAGCACGTCGCCGAAGATGTAGGAGACCGGAAAGAGCAGCGTCCCGCCGTCGAAAGCCAGGCGGATACCGAAAATGCTCACCCCCCAATCGATGATCTTGGCCGAAGAGGCGATGTTGCTGACGATCAAGACCGTCACGAACAGGGCCATGACCAGGTCGAAATAGCGAAAAACTCGCTGGCCTTCGAGGATTGAAGTTTGATTCACTTTTGTTTGATTTTCTCTCATTGTTTTCCTGCCCGGATCCAGACCCCACTCCCCCATAATCCACACAGCAGGATTTTGGGGGAAGAAAATCAGGCGCATCTCGTTGCCTGATCACCAGGCAACTGCATTTAGACCAGCGCCTATTTTACCCGAATATACTATAATCCCAGCATGCATCGCTTTTTCGTTTCCGCCGACTGCATCCGCGCCGGGCAGGTGACCCTGACCGGCCCGGTCGCGCACCAGATCCAGCACGTCCTGCGCCTGCGTCCCAAAGACCAGATCGTCGTCATCGACACGGCGGGAACCGAATACACCGCCGAGCTGGAACTGGTGAACGCGGGGGAAGCCGTCGCCCGGGTGCTCTCCCAACAGCCCGCGCGGAGCGAGCCTGGCCTGCGCCTGACCCTCTACCAGTCCCTGGTCCAGCGCGAAAAGTTCGAGTGGATCCTGCAGAAATGCACCGAAGTGGGGATCGCCGCCATCGTGCCAGTGCTCTCTGAGCGCAGCCTGCTTCGTTCCTGGGACCCGGACGACGCCAGAAAGCTCCCGCGCTGGGAGCGGATCCTCCAGGAGGCCGCCGAGCAGTCGCACCGCGGAAAGGTCCCGGGTCTGCGGCCGCCGCAGAGCTTCGCGCAGGCCGCTGCCGCGGCCGTCCGCGAGCACGACCTGTGCCTGATCCCCTGGGAGGAAGAACGCTCTCTCAACATGAGGCAGGCGCTGGCTCAGGCGCAGCGCCCGTTGCGCACGCTGGCCCTCTTCATCGGCCCCGAGGGCGGCTTTACCACCGAAGAAGCCAGCGTCGCCCGCGACCTGGGCATCCAGCCGGTTACCCTGGGCCGGCGCATTTTGCGCGCCGAAACCGCCGCCGTGGTAGCCTCCGCGCTGGTCCTCTTCCAGGTTGGTGAGATGGAATAGAATCAGCCAACGACTAACCGGCGCGGTAGCATATTCTTCAGCCTGCCCTGCTGGTGCAACTTCCCTCTCCCCAGCAGCCTGCCGCGCTCGTCCTCGACCGCCAGCACCTTCCCGATCCCCTCCCCTTCCGCCTCCACGTCCATGCCGGTCAGCCAGCGATCGACTTCGGCCAGCGCGATGCGGACCTTGCCGCGGGTGAATCGTCTCCCTAGCCGCGCGACCAGCTCGTGGGAGGGCGCCAGCCCATCGCGCGTCTCCTCGCCGACCAGGAGCCCGGCCATCTCGACCGGCAGGTCGGCAAAACGGGCCAGGTATGCCTCCGGGATAGCCACGATCGCCTCGCTGCGTTTCCACAGGGTCAGAGCATGGTCTTCGATCACTGCTCCCAGGTCCAGGCCGTACTGCTCCGCGAAGCGCCCGAGGAACGCGCCCTGCCCGGACTTCCCCAGGCGGGTCAGGCCCTGCTTCTCAAACGGCCGGTAGGGCCGCGGATCACCCCGCGCTCCGGTGCTTCCCAGCTTACGCAGGCGCGCGGCGAAGAAGCCCGAGGTGCCGTAGAGGTGCGGCCACAGGCGCAGGCCGCGGCGCACCTGGGGAGAGAACTCCCGCCCACCCGCGGCGCTCAACGCCGGAGCCGGTATGGGAAGCCCCTGAACCTCCTCAATCTCCACGATCCCCGGCAGCATGCGCAGGACCGAATCCAGCACCCCCTCGTCCTCCTCCGGGGCCAGAGTACAGGTCGAATAGACGATCTGCCCGCCGGGTTTGGCGGCCTGGATCGCGCTGGCCAGCAGTTGGACCTGGCGTTGGGCCAACCCCTGGCGCTCCCGCGCCGAGACAGGCCGTCTTGCATGCTTCCCCGCCAGGCGGAGGTTATCCATGCTGCATGGCGCGTCGAGCAGCACGCGGTCGAACTGCTCGGGGAGCCAGCCGCCGATCTTCTCCCCAGGCAGGTTGGTGACCAGCGCGTTGAACGCGCCCCAATCCTGGAGGACGCTCTTGAGGGCGGCGATGCGGCTGTAGCTGTTATCGTTGGCCAGCAGCAGACCGCGGTCGCCGCTCAGGCTGGCCAGGTGAGTCGATTTTCCCCCCGGAGCCGCCGCCAGGTCGAGGATCAGCGGCTGCTCGACCTCATCCCACGTAAACAGCTCGGCCGGCAGCATCGAGGCGGCGTCCTGGAGGAAGAAGAAGCCCAGCTTATATTCGGGGGTCAGGCTGGGCCTGCGCTCGGGATCGTGGAGCAACTGCCAGCCGGCAGGGCAGAACAATACTGGGCGAATCTCCCAGCCGTACCACTCAGGCCAGGTTGCCAGCGCATCCGCTGCGCTGATTTTCAGGGCGTTGATCCGCAGCGCGGCCGGCAGGGGCTCCTCGAGGGCTTTGAGGAGCTGCTCGAACTCCTCCGCGCCGAGCAAGGGGCGGTACGCCTCTGCCCCGGTGAGCTTCTCAACCACCGCTGCGGCGCCGGATCGCTGCTTCCCCTTTTTAGCCATGGCCTTTATCGATGCAAAAGACGATCTCGTTCTCGAAGAGCAGCTCGCCCACCAGCCAGGTCCGCTGACCAAGGATCTCGCGGACGAGCTGGCGCTGGCGGTCAACCAGGTCGAAGCGCCCGCTCAGGCTGTGGGTGGGCAGCGAGACGAGCAGGTAGCGCACGCGCAGCGCGTCCCAGAGCGGCGCGTTACAGCCGCGCTGGCGCTGCTCGAAGCGGTGCGCTTCTTTGAACAGGAAGGCCAACTCGCCCCTCTCCTCTGGCGGGTGGACCAGCACGTCACGCTGTTCGGCCAGCACCGCCAGCCCCTGGAGGTGAAAATAGTGATTGAGGAACTCCACCCGCGGGCCGTGAATATCATAGGCATGGTAGCGCGTATTCAGCGGAAGACTCATCCAGGGGAAGGTCAGCGGGTTCAGCCCGCAGGCAGCGTCGAGGATCGCCGCCGGTTTGCCGGTCGCGGCAAAGATGCGCGTGTAGAAGTCATCCAGGATTGAGATCCGCTCGCGGGTCGAAGCATGTGCGGCGAGGATCCGCGTGCAGACCGCCCGGATCGCCTCCACGTCCCGGCTGGCAAAGGCCGTCTCCAGCTCCCGTTCCGCCGCAGGGTAATCCGGATCGCCCAGGTAGGGCGCGACGATATTGTGCAGCTTCTGGCGCGCCGCTTTGAGCGCCTCTTTCTGGCTGCGCCCCGAAGAAGACACTTCCCGCTCGAGCACGTCCCGCAGCGTATCCGCGCACAAATTCATCCCACGGTACTTTTTCGAGTTCAAGATCTCTCTAATAGCTTGATCGATTACATCTTCTTTCATTCAACAATTCTCGTTGGAGAGCAGGGAAAAAGCCAAACCGCGAAGACACGAAGAACACAAGGGAAAGGCGAAGAAGAACATAAAAGTAAAAGGCAGCAAAATGTAGTGTGGAATCGTGAAAGTCAGTAAAGAACAGTTAATGCATGATCCCTCTGTGACCGATTGACTATATTCGGTTCCCGGATCTCGGTCCTCGGTTCTCGTTTTTCTTGACCAGAAACGCCACCTCATTTGGAAACTCAAATTGCTCATAATTCCAGTCTCGCTTGCCCAGCATCTCCTTGAACCGCGCCGCATAGTTCTCTCGCATGCCTTTCGAGCGGCCGCCCAGGCTGTGGGCCGGGAAAGAGACCAGCAGAAAGTTCGCCTGAATCTCATCGAGCAGGCGCAGGCCGATCGATGGATCCACCTGCTCCAGGCAGGGCAGTGTCTTGAGGAGGAGGGCGACCTGGGCGCGCCTGGCGGGAACGCTGTGGGTCAGGTCGCAGGTCGTCACCTCGCCCCACACCCGGATCTTTTCGAGAAAGCGGGTCAGAAAGGCCGCCTGGTCGGTGTAGATGTCGCAGGCGTAGTACGCAGCGTTTGGCGCGAGCGGCATCCAGGGGATCGCCAGGGGGTTGAGCCCGCAGGCCAGATCGAGCACCGATTCGACCGGCGCGATTCCCCCCAGGGTCGTTGCGTAAAAGGTATCCAGGATGGGCAGCCGCTCGCAAGTGGAGGCGTGCCGGGCCATCACCCGGCGGCAAAATTCACCCAGCGCCGCTGGGTCCGGATCCTCCGGTTCGATCTGCTCCAGCTCCGCCAGCCATTCCGCGATCGCCCGCTCTCCCGTCTCCTGCTGGTAGGCGCCCCCGACCTGGTGGAGCTTATTCTTGGTCGCCTTGACCGCCTCTTTCCAGCTCCGCCGTTTTTGCATCTCGATCGCCGCCAGCCGGCGCACGAAGCCTTCATCCACCGATCTATATTTGGGGCTGGCCCGCACGGCTGAAACCACCTGCTCGAGCTGCGCGCTGCCCTCACCCACCGCGTTCGGCATCCCGCCTCCGCATCCGTTCGGTCAAATGGACCATAAAGCGCAGGTTGTGGATCGTGGCCAGGCGCAGGAACAGAGCGTCGTTGATCTTGAAGAGGTGGTGCAGGTAGCCCAGCGAGTAGCGCCGGCAGCACAGCCCGTCGCAGTAGGGCGAGACCGGGTTGGCATTCTTGATGTGTTTCTCGTCCTCGACATGGACGTAGCCCAGCCAGTCTCTGATCAGCCCGCCCATGGGTGCATCCGGTGGGTTCTTGAATACATACAGCCGCCCGTGACGCGCGTCGCGGGTGGGCATGGCGCTGTCGAACAGGCTGTAGCCCAGGTCGTAACAGGCGAGCACGTTCTCGGGGTGGCCCACCCCCAGGGCGTGCATGGGCAGCTCGGGGGGCACCAGCTCGCGGGTATAGGCGATGATCTCGGCCAGCAGCCGGTTCTGCCTGTCCAGCGGCCAGCCGCCGTAGCCAAATCCGTCGAAACCGATCTCGAGCAGCCCTTCGGCGCACTCTTTGCGCAGCTCGGGGACGCCCCCGCCCTGGATCACCCCGAAGAGTAGCGGCCGTTTCTCGCCATCTTTGCGCTGATCGAGGATGCGCAGGTACTCTTTCTTGCAGCGCAGCGCCCAGTCTACCGTGCGCCGCACCGCGATCTTCTGCTCCTCATACGAAGAATCGACGTGCGTGCAGTCGTCCAGGCAGATGACCACGTCGGAGCCGTAGCCGAGCTGGAGCTGGATGCTCTTCTCGGGGGTAAGCTGATATTTGCGACTGCTGCCCTCTGGCTGGAAAAAGATGCCGCGCTCCTGCAACGTGCCAAATTTGGGGTTTTCCCGGATCAGTGAATAGGCCTGGAAGCCGCCCGAATCAGTGACAATCGGCCTGGGCCAGCCGCTCATCTGGTTCAGACCGCCCAGCGACTGCACGGTCGATGAGCCGGGGCGCTGCATGAGGTGGAAGGTGTTCATCACGACCGCCTGCACTCCGCAGGCGAGCAGGTCCTCGGAGTCGACCGAGCGCACCACCCCCAGGGTGGCGTCCGGCAAGAAAGCGGGCAGCCCAACCTGCCCGCGTTTAAGGTCTAACGTTTGCCTGGCGAAAATCATACTCCCCGTGGAAAATTTTCCGATCTGGGGCCATCGCCCCGATCGATTGAAGGCACCTCATCCGAACAAAGCAAACGTGGGGACAACCGGGTTGGAAGGGCCGACCAATCCCCACCAGCCATCCTGGCCTGCCGAAGTGTCCACTTGTATCTGCATCTTCGGCAGTCCAACCACGTTTCTACCTGCCGGGCACGATCACGTAGCAAAGGCCGTTTTTGCTCATCTTGATTTTCACGCAGCCTTTGGTGCGCAGGTGCTCCAGCATTTTCTTGGTCAGGGATTTGCTCTGTTCCGTTCCGTCCGAGATCGCTGCTCTGGCATCCTCGATGCTCAGGCCGATCTCACCGGCCTGGCGCAAAACGGTTAAGAGCAGGGCCTCATTCTGTTCTTGTGTGCGGTTGGCCATCCATCTCCTTCAGGATAGATTTTTTACGACGATGATTGTCTATACAGCTCACGAGAACATTTCCTTCTCGATATTCTACAATAAAACGATGGTTTTAATCCACCCAATTTTCCGGTATTTTTGCCTGCCGGATGTGCATCTCACCCGTCCGGGGATCACGACCAATGTACAGCCTGCTTCACGCGGGGATTGGCGCAGGGGTTCCATGCATGCGCAGCGCATCGAGACGATCGTGCTCGACATGCTGGCCGACTCAGGATTCGAGCCAGGCCAGATCGACGCGGTGATCAAGACCGGCGACTCGTCTAACATCCCGCTCTTTTCGCAGATGCTCGCGCGCATCTTCGGCCACGAAAAAATCCGCTCTCCGCAACCTTCACCTCGGTCACCGCGGGATTGGCGTTCAAAGCCAGCGAAAATAAGGCCGATGGTTGGTGGTTCGTGGTCAGAAAAATCGGTTACAATTTTTCTATACCTTGCTTTTATGCTCCTTGTGGTTCAAATAGTATTACTAACCACGAACCACTCACAGCCGATCACTACCTCTCCCGGAGGTACCCATGGAATTAATCGAAGTCACAATCGAAAAACCCGAGGAGATCAATTTTATCCTCGGACAGTCGCATTTCATCAAGACCGTCGAGGATATCCACGAGACGCTGGTCACGGCCGTCCCAGGGATCAAGTTCGGCGTGGCTTTTTCCGAGGCTTCGGGCAAATGCCTGGTTCGCTGGTCTGGGACGGACCCGGAGATGATCGCCCTCGCCCAGAAAAACGCCATGGCTCTGGGAGCCGGCCATAGTTTCCTGATCTTCCTCGGCCAGGGGTTTTACCCAATCAACGTCCTCAACGCAGTGAAGCAGGTCCCCGAAGTTTGCCAGATTTTTTGCGCGACAGCCAACCCGGCCGAGGTCATTCTCGTCGCGACGCCCAGAGGCCGCGCCATCCTCGGCGTGGTCGATGGATCAAGCCCGGCAGGGGTGGAAGTCGAGGAGGACATTCACTGGCGCAAAGGTTTCTTACGAACGATTGGGTATAAAGCGTAGAAGAGAAGTTGCCTGGTCGATTGCGCCCCTACGCCAATCAAAGGACTAGTCCAGTCAAGGCTATTCGGACCTGTTTTTCCTCAGGCGACTGATCAACCTCGTTAGCGCTTCATCCACCGCGGCGATCTCCTCGAGAGGGTCCTCACCGGCGGCCGCCGGGAGGGCGGCCTGCCAGGCTTCGAGCAGGCGCAGCAGCCCCGGCGCGTCGACTTCCTCGGGCAGCCGGGCGCTGGCGGTCTCTTCGCGCTTGCCCCCCGCGGGAGGCGAGCACCCCCACTGCTCCAGCGCTGCGGATGCAGCCTGGCGCACGAAACCGTTGGCATCGCCGGCCAGTGCCCGCAAGTCGCGAATCGCTTCCGGACCGGCCAGGGACGCGAGCGCGGCGACCGCCCGAGGGCGGACGAATGGGTTTGGATCGCTATAAGCCATCTGGCGCACCGTTTCGACCGCTGCCGCGTCCTTCCAGGCCGCTACCGCCACCAGGGCAGCGTCGCGGACCTGGGCGGACGGATCCTGAATCATCCCGCGGATCAGAGGGAGGGCGGAACGATAATCCGCAGAGACCATCATTTCCACCAGATGGCGACGCAGACCCTCGCTGGGGTCGCGGAGCAGCGGCGCGAGGAGCGGTGCGGCCCCATCAACTTTGAGGTCGATCAGCGCCTCGACCGCCGCGCTGCGCAGCCCAATCTCGCGCTGAGCGATCTCGACCAGCAATGGGATGGCCTCGTGGTATTTCAGCTTTGTCAGCGTCTCGATGATCGCCTTGGGAAGTGTAAAGTCTTTTTGTCCAGAAATGCCGCGCTCGCCGCGGTTGTGCAGGATCTCGCGCAGGTTTTCCAGCAGCCGTCCGGAGGCAGGGCGGTATTCGAGGAGGTACATCGCCCGCGTCGCTGCCAGGACCACGGAGTAATCTCCCGAATCGAGGAAGCAGGCCAATCGTTCTGCCAATCCATCGGTCGGGGCGGCCCGATCTCCTCTCTGGCCATCAAATCCAGCCTCACTAGAACCGATCCGCGCCGCGGCCAGGATCGCTGCCTGCACTACGTGGGGATTCTCATCGTACAGGCAGTCGAGGATCTGCTCGCGGGCGCATTCCGTGCGAAGCACCCCCAGCGAGTGGACCGCCGCAGCACAGACGTGATCGTTGGGGTCGTCGATGGCGGCCAGAAGCTGTTCGACCACTTCTCCCCGGATCGCATCCTCGGGCTCGGCGGCGTACCCCACCGCGAACGCTGCCGCCGAACGGACGTACGGGTTAGGATCGCGCAGCGCCTCCAGCAGCACCGCCGGCTCCGCGCGCAGATCGCCCAAGCGCTTCGCCGCCTGGCTGCGCTCGCGCGGAATTTTCGACTTCAACTGGCGTAAACACTGCTCGATCTCGGTTTGTCGCTCTGCCATGCGCTGGGTTTCGCTGGGGAATCGTGGGTCGGCCTGGAATTCAGCCATACGAAAAGATCTCCTGATGAGCTGGCGATGTGAATATGCATCTGATCGACAACAGGAAGGCCAAACAACCCCGGATCTCCTGGCCTGTCTCGATTATCCCCTTCTTGCCCCATCCGGTCAAGTGAGTAAGCCAGATACCTTCCCATGAACCATCAGCGCATCTGGTTCTTCGGATCAACCCGGCAACTCGTTGACCAATCACTATAGCAACGATGGCGGCTCAACCTCGATCCTCCAGTCAGGGAGCCCCCTCCCGCGCAGAAGCGATGCCGGGTCCGGGCCGCGCAGGACGATCTGCCAGCGGTACTGGCCGTGAATCTGGCTGAAAAAGCAGGGGACGGGGCCGATCATCTCGGTCGCAGTGCGGTTCTCGCGCTCCATCCAGACGCGGATCTGCTCGGCGAGGGATTTTGCCGCGGCCTCAGCCCGCCCGGCTTCGTGGTGGCGGTACTCGAGACGGACCAGGCGGTAGAAGGGTGGATACGCCAATCCGCGCCGGTAGGCCAGTTCCTGGCGGTAGAAAGCGTCGTAATCGTGGCGGGCGGCGGCCTGGATGGCGTAATGCTCGGGCTGGAATGTCTGCAGGACAACCTGCCCCCCGAGGATGCTTCGCCCGGCGCGCCCGGCGACCTGGGTGAGAACCTGAAAGGTGCGCTCCCCGGCGCGGAAATCGGGCAGATTGAGCCCCACGTCGGCCAGGATCGCCCCAACCAGGGTGACCATTGGCAGGTCGAGACCCTTGGCGAGCATCTGGGTACCGATGAGCACGTTGGCGCGCTGCGCGGCAAAATGGGCCAGGATGATCTCGTGGGAGCCTTTATCGCGGGTGGTCTCGGCGTCCCAGCGCAGAGTTCGCGCCTGGGGGAACTGGGCGCGCACCTCGCTCTCCACTTTCTCCGTCCCGGTCCCGTACTGGCGAATGCTCGCGCTGCGGCAGGCCGGGCAGGTGCGCGGCATCTTGCGCTGGTAACCGCAGTAATGGCACATGAGCCGCTGGCGATCGGCGTGGAAGGTGAGCGGGACGTCGCAGGTGGGGCAGCGCAGGCTGTGGCCGCACTCGCGGCAGAAGACGAAGGTGGCGGTGCCGCGGCGGTTGAGGAAGAGAATGGCCTGCTGGCCAGCGGCGAGGGTCTCGCGCAGCGCCTGTGACAGGGCGCGGCTGAAGATCGAGCGGTTGCCGGCCTTGAGCTCCTCGCGCATGTCGACCAAATGGATCTGGGGCAGGTGGAGGGCTGTGGTCTCCCCTTCGCCCGGGTCGACCTGCAGCGGCGCTTTGAGCCCCAGCTCCTGGACCTGGCGCTCGACCGCCTGGCGGTGGGCGAGGATGCGCACTGGCAGGCTGAGCCGCTTCCAGCGCTCGGCCTCGGCGCGGTAGAGGGTGGTCACGTCCGGGGTGGCCGTACCGAGCAAGCAGACTGCCGAGGAAAACCGGGCGTAGGCCAGGGCAACGGTTACGGCGTGGTAATAAGGGAGAAAATCGCCCTGGTAGTAAGAATCGTCGTGGGCCTCATCGACGACGATCAACCCCAGGTTGGGAAGAGGAGTAAACAGCCCGCTGCGCGGGCCGACGATCACCGGCAGGACCCCCGCGCGGGCCCGCCGCCAGGTGTCGTAGCGCTCGCCTTCGGCAAGCCGCGAATGGACCAGGCCTACCTGCCCGGGGAAGCGAGCGAGGAAGCGGCGCACGGTCTGTGGGGTGAGGGCAATCTCGGGGACAAGGATGATCGCCTGGCGGCCGAGGCGAATGGCCTCGGCGACGGCGCGCAGGTAGATCTCGGTCTTGCCCGAGCCGGTCACCCCGTGGAGCAGGTAGGGCGTCGTTGGCATGCCGGCGGCCCCCTGCGCCAGACCCGGGAGGATGGCTTCCCATACCTGCTCCTGCTCGTGGGTCAGCTCCGGTGGATGGTCGAGCACCACCTCGATGTGGGCCAGCGGGTCGCGCCAGGCGTCTCACCCAGGATTACCAGGTCCCGGTCCGCCAGGGCGACCAGGTCGGCCGGAGTGCCGCCGCTTTGAGCATAAACCCAGGGGACTTCGACCGGCCAGGGCTCGCGGATGAGGAAATTGAGCACGGCCTGCCTGCGGGCCAGGGCCGCGCTGCCGGGGCGGGCGAGAAAGGGGAACTGTTCCACGGCCGCCTCGGGCGTGCAGCCGAGCTGGACGGTGCGTACCAGCTTGGGTTTGACGCTGGGCGGGGGGAGCTGGCTGGAAGTACGTAACAGGCCGCGCCGGGCCAAAGCGCGCGCCGCGGCGCGCCAATCACGGTGAGCCAGGGCGCGGTCGATCTGCTGGCCGCGCAGCGGGCCGCGTTTGTGGAGCAGGTCGAGCAGCCTGTCCTGTAGTGTGCCGGCTTCGGGGATGGCGACGCCGTCCGCCTGCGCCTGCCTGTCCTGGTGGTCAGGCCAGGGTGCCGCCCCGGTCCTGCCAACCCTGGGCAGGGCAGGCGCAGGCGGAACGGGCAGGGGTGTGTAAAGGGTATCGGCGCGCTGGCTCAGCCCCGGGGGGAGCATGCGGTCGATGCACACCGCCAGGGGGGCAAGGGTCTCCTCGGCCATCCAGCAGGCCAACTCGATCTGCGCTGGGGTCAGGACGGGCAATGGGTCGATCAGGTCCTGTACGGCGCGCGTCGTGGGCACCTGGGGAGAATCAACCTGGCGCAGCACTACCCCCTGGACCTGCTGGCTGCCAAAGGGGACGATCACCAGGCAGCCCGGGAGCACTCGACCTTCCAGCTCCTCCGGGATGTGGTAATCGTACAACCCGGTAGTCTGGGCGACATTGACGGCAATCTCAACAAAGGTTTGGGCCATAAGAGAAAAAGCTTATCACCCCCCTTGAAGGAAGATGAGCACATCGCTGCTGTAATAGACCGTCGCCGCGGAAGGCATACGCACGCCGTTGAGGATCGACTCGGTCAGGGCCCGGGCCAGTGGGCTGGGACCGGCAACCTTGCCCTGGGCGTCGAGGGTGACAAGGGGAGCGTAGCGCGCCGCCAGGTAAGGAGTATTTTGGAAATAATACTCGATGTCCGCGTAGGTATCCGGGTGCGGGATGATCGGGTGGTCGGCGAGCACGATCACCTCGTTGGGCTGGTTGGCTAGGATCTTCTGAAAGTCGGTGATCAACATCCCCTGGTATTCGAGCGGGCGGTCGGGGTAATTCCGGTTGGCGTCGCGGTGGATCGCCAGCGGGTTGAACTGAGCCCCAGGCGAGAGGGTCAGCGCGGTGATGAAGAAGCTTCCACTGGTCGACATGGCAGAAACGGGCACATCCTTGCCCCATTCCCCGCTGATGATCAGGTGGACGGGAAGAATCTGCCCGGCAAACTCATGCAGGACGTTCAGGTAATACGCGGTCACATCCCGGCCAGCCACCCGGAGGGTCTCGCGGTGGATCGCCCGGTCGATCAGGCGGAAGGCGACGAAGGCCGAGAAGGAGGCAGTCTGGTTCTGCGAATCGAGGCGGTATTCGGTATAGCGGCCATAGCTCCAATCGATCACCCGGCCTTCGCTATCGCGCACCGGAAAAAGCTGAGCCAGGCGGGTTGCTGCCGGGGTCTCTGTCAGGGTGGGCGTCGCGCTGGGCAGCGGGGTTCCGCTGGTCGTCGGGGTGAGCGATTGGGTGGGAGTAAAGGTTGGCAGGCGGGTTCGCGTGGCGGTCGGCGTCGAGGTGATCGTCGCCGTGGCGGTGGGGGTAATCGTGGGGGTGAGGGTGATCGTGGGGTTCGGGCTGGGAGTGATCGTCACGGTTGGGGTGGCGCTCGACAGGAGTTTGACCAGCGGCTCCAGGATGGGCCGCGAGAAAAAATCTCCTTCCGTGGGGGCCTGATAACCGGGCGGCGTGGGCGTTGGGGGTGTATAGACTGGAGAGTTGACGGCAATAACGATCGCCAGCCCAAGGAGAAGCAGGCTGACGATCAGGAATGGGAGTGCGGTGCGGCGTTTCATGGATAGGAAGGTTTACGTCAGGTCAGTTTTTGTAATGCCAGGCGGGCGATCCGCAGGTTATCCATACTTTCCACGCGCAATCGGATGCCTTCTTTGACATCCTCAAAGGTTTCACCGGTTTGCGGGATGCGGCCCAGTTTCCCCAGCATGTACCCCGCAATCGTATCATAGTTTGGGTCAATCAGGTGAAGCCCGAAAAATTCGTTGATCTCATCGATCAGGGTCATCCCATCGACCAACGCCGATCCGTCCGGCAGGGTCTGGATCGAGGGTGGGCCGGCCTCGAACGGGTCGCGCACTTCGCCGATGATCTCCTCCATCAGGTCTTCGAGGGTGACCAGCCCGTTCGTTCCCCCGTACTCGTCGAGCACGATGGCGATGTGCTGGCGGCGAGCGCGGAAAACCTGGAGCAGGTCATTGACCGCGATCGTCTCGGGGACGAAGATCGGCTCTCGCGCCAGATCGCGGGCCTTGCGGCCAGTAACCTCCGGATCCTTGATCGCCTTGAGCAGGTCGCGCACGTGAAGGATGCCCACGATTTGGTCCAGGTTATCCTCGTAAACCGGGAACTTGGTCACCGTGGATTGGCTGGCCAGGTCGATCACCTCTTCGAGGGGGGTACCGGCTTCGACCGCGACGATCTCGGTCCGCGGGATGACCACCTGGCGGACGACCAGCTCGCCAAAATCGATGATCGCAGTGAGCATCTGCCGCTCGGGCAGCTCGATCACTCCGTCCACCTCCGGGCCGGAGACGATCTGGCGGATCTCTTCGAGCGAGTACACGGAGGAATGCGGGCTGGCGCGCGGCAGCCCGACCAGGGTCAGCACGCCGCGAGTGGCGAAATCCAGGATGGAGATAAAGCCGCGAAAAACGTTCCCAAAGGCCTGCATGATCGGCGCGGCGAAGAGGGCAAACTTCTCTGGCGCGCGCAGGACAGCCACTTTGGGGACCTGCTCGCCGAGGACAACGTGGAAGCTGGTCACGATGATCAGCGAGAGGATGAGGGGCAGGGCGGGGAGAAACTGAGCGAGGAATTGCATCCAGCCGGGAAGCTCGACCGCATGAAAATAGGGGTCGAGCAGCTCGGCGAAGGTGTTTTCGCCCACCGCGCCGAGGGCCAGACTGACCACGGTGATCCCCAGTTGGCTGGCGGCGATCAGGCGGTCGCGGGTGGCGGTGTTCTCCAGCCACCCGTGGACAATCTGCGCGGCCCGGCCGCGGTCCTCATACCCGACGAGCAGATCGAGCCGCGCGCGGCGCGCGGTCACCGCGGCAAATTCAACAGCGACGAAAAAGCCGTTCAGAGCGATCAGGATGAAGATGAGGACGATGTTCCTAACAATCATGCGTCTCTCAGGATGACCGCCGCGCCGTAGCCGACGACCGACGAGCGGTCGCCGGTCACATCCGCGGAGGTGGCGTGGCGCAGCACCTGCACCCGGTTGGCCCCCAAACTCATGGCCGCCCAAAGCACTGCGGCTATCGCATCCAGGCCGCAGGCCGAGGCCCGGCCGTTTTCGGCTTCGCGGTACAACCCTTCAGGAGAGAATGCGCCGATCTCTCCCAGGGTGACCGCGTCTAATTCTTCCGCGGTCTTCTGTGGGTAAAAATGGGACAGATCCGTGCTGCCCACCAGCATAGCCCTGCGGTCCTTTAACACCCGGCTCAGGGCCTCGCCAATTTCCTTCACCCTGCGGGGTGAGTGCTCGCGCACCATGAGCGGAAGGAGCTTGAACCCCGGTTGGAGGGCACGCTGCAAAAAGGGCAGCTCGATCTCGAGCGAGTGCTCCTTATCGTTGGCCAGCGCGGTCAGATTCCTGCCGCCGAGCTCTTTCTCCAGGGCGGCGAGGGCTGTCTGATCGATTTCGACCACTCCGAGGGGGGTTGAGTAAGCGCGGTGGGCGGAGGTGATCAGTGGGAACGGGTAGGCCTGGTGCATGGGCGAGAGGATGGCGACCAGGTCGTACTGGCAGCCGGCGACTGCCCGAAAGGCATACCCGGCAACGGCACCAGAGTAGCGGTAGCCGGCGTGGGGAGCGATCACCCCCATGACCTCGCCGGTCAGGTCTGGCAGGCGAGCTTCGGCAAGGAACTGGTCTACCTCTGCACTGAGAAGATCTGGGTCGCCTTCATACCAATGTCCCGCGATGGGGGAAGGACGTAAATCAGGCACCTCTTTCATGGCCAGACCTCCATCCAGAAAAAGGAAAAAACCGTCCAGGTGATTGCCCTCGTTGTGTTCTTATTGTAGCATAAACGAGACCATTCCCGGCCTGATCTGGGTATAATCAAGCGCATATGGCCACCCCCACCACAGCCAACCGCCAGATCGCACAGGCGGCCGGGACGATTATGGTCGCCTTCTCTCTGAGCCAGGCCATCGGCCTGGTCCGCTCGATCCTGATCACCGCCACCTTCGGCACCGGCCGGATCTACGACGCATTTGTGGTCGCCAACACCTACCCCAACGCGCTCTTCAGCCTGATCGCCGGCGGCGCGCTCGCCTCGGCATTCGTCCCCACCTTTACCAGCCTGATCACCAAAAAAGATCTCCGTGAGGCCTGGCAACTGGCCTCGGCGGTCACCAACCTGGTGCTGATCTTCCTCTCCGTTCTGAGCCTGGTCTCGGCGATCTGCGCCCCGCTGATCGTCCGCTTTATCCTCGCTCCCCAATGGCCCGCAGAACAGCAGGCGCTCTCGGCCAATCTGCTGCGCATCTTGCTCCTCACCCCGGCGGTCTTCGGGGTCAGCGGGCTCGTGATGGGCATCCTCAATTCTCACCAGCGCTTCCTCCTCCCTGCCCTGGCCCCGGCCATGTACGGGGTGGGGATGATCCTCGGGTTGCTCCTCTTTGTCCCTTCGATGGGCATCTACGGCCTGGCCTGGGGCGCGGTGCTCGGCGCCAGTCTGCATCTCCTCGTCCAGCTCCCCGACCTGTTCCGCCTGTCCGGGCAGGCGTATTCCCCCACTCTGGGCCTGCACAGCCCTCCGGTGCGCGAGGTTATCCGCTTGATGGGCCCGCGGCTGCTGGGGGTCGCCACGGTTCAGATCAACTCGATCGTCAACAATATCATCGCGACTGGTCCCAGCCAGCTTCCCGGGGCGCCCAGCGCCATCTCCACGGCTTTTATGGTCATGATGCTTCCCGAGGCCGCCATTGCCCAGTCAATCGCCATCGCCGTGCTGCCCACCTTTTCGGCCCAGGCCGCGCGCGGCGAGATGGACGAGCTGCGCTCCTCGCTGGCGGCCACCTTGCGCGGCCTGCTGCTCCTCGCCGTGCCGGCCTCAGTGGGGCTGATCCTCCTGCGCCAGCCAATCGTCGCGACGGTCTTTCAGCATGGGGAGTTCACTCCGCAGAATACCAGCATGGTCGCCTGGGCGCTGCTCTGGTATGCCGCCGGCCTGGTCGGCCACTCAATGGTCGAGGTGCTGGTACGCGCCTTTTACGCGCTGCACGACACCAAAACCCCCGTCCTGATCGGTTCTATCGCAATGGGGCTGAACGTCCTGCTGAGCCTCGGGCTGTCCACATTATTTACCGCTCTGGGCTGGATGCCGCATGGCGGTCTGGCGCTGGCAAATTCGCTTGCCACTGCCCTGGAGATGGCCGCTCTGCTCGTCTTTATGCGCCGCCGCCTCGGTGGATTACAGGGCAGGCTGGTGCTCGATGGTCTGATCCAGGCTGCCGCCGCCTCAGCAGGGATGGGGCTCGTTCTATGGGGCTGGATGCGCCTGACCCAATCCACTTCGGTGTATTGGGTGTCGATTGGGGGAGTGCTGCTCGGCGGCGGGGTTTACTCGCTGGGGATGCTCATCCAGCGCGTCCCTGAACTGGGCCAGCTCTTCGCCGCAGTACATAAAAGGGTGTTGAAGAAATCAGAGAACGGAGACATGACTCACCCCGGATAGATTAAATTATTAGAATGGAATTGCCGTGGGGCGTGGTGGGTGCTATTCTCGAAGCGATGAGGCACGGGAACGCATCCGGGGCAGGAGCGTCTGGGCGAGCCGATCATCCCGATGGGAAGGTCAACGACCTAGCCCGTTAAATTATTTGGCTCCCCGTCGAATTCTCTCATCTGGGACGGTGGCTGACCCCACCGGAGCCCGAATCGGTTTGTGAAACTGCTGCCCACCAAGCCACGCCCCACGTTCGGTTCCGCTCCAGAGCGGATTACCTTGATAGGAGTGTAGCATGACCTCTCCCCCTTCTTCAAGCTCTTTTGAGCGATATCTGGCCATCGATCTGCATAAAGCCTACGTGGTCATCGGCGGTGTCAACCTCCAGCAGGAACCTGTACTCTCCCCGCGCCGAATGGATCTGGATCATTTTGCGCAATGGCTGCCCAAGAACGTGCACAAGACGGATGCCGTAGTGCTGGAAGCCACAACCAATGCCTGGGCACTCTATGACCAGGTCAGTCCGTATGCCGGGAAAACCGTCATTGCCCATCCGGCCAAGGTCAAGTTGATTGCCGAAGCCCGGGTCAAAACGGACAAAATCGATGTAGGCCACCTGGCGCGTCTGCTGGCGGCCAACTTGATCCCCGAGGTATGGGTTCCTCCCGAACCGGTGCGTGAGCTGCGGGCTCTCTTGGCCCACCGCAACCGGCTCATCCGTACTCGTACGGGCATTCGCAATCGGCTGCACAGTCTGTTGCATCGTCACAACCTCAGCGCTCCAGAAGGCCGGGCATTTGCCGCTTCCAACCGGGAGTGGTGGGAAAGTTTATGCGTGTCCCCGATTGAGCAGTTGCGCCTGCACCAGGATCTGGCCCTGTTGGATTTTCTCGACCCCCAGATTGAAACCCTGGATCAGGAATTGGCCCGGCTGAGTGGCAGTGAACCCTGGGCCAGTCAGTTTGTCTATCTGACCCAACTCCCCGGTTTGGCCACGATCAATGCACTGACGGTTCTGGCGGCGGTGGGAGACATCACCCGCTTCCCCAGCGCGGAAAAACTGGTGGGGTATGCCGGCTTAGGCGCCAGCGTCCATGACAGCGGACAGAAACACGTCACTGGCAAAATCACCAAACAGGGACGCAAAGATTTACGATGGGTGATGATTGAAGCTGCCTGGGTAGCCGTCTATCACCATCCCCATTGGCGCGAACAATTCGAACGCTTGAAGCAGCGCAAGACGCCTTCCAAGGCGATTGTCGCCATTGCGCGCAAGCTCCTGGTGGTCGTCTGGCATGTCCTGACTGAGCGAGTAGCCGATCGCCATGCCGACCCCGAAATGATTGCCTTCAAGCTGCTGCAATGGGCCTGGAAGCTAGATCAGGTGCAGCGCGGTGGTCTCACCACCCGCCAGTTCATCCGCTACTATTTATTGCGCCTTCAGATGGGCAAGGAACTGTCCCGGATCCACCGCGGTGGGGTGAACCAACCCATTGCTTCGGTGGAGGAATTACTGGCCCTTCGGCCGGAACTCAAGCGTACAACCTGATCAATAGGTTGTGACGGCTCATTTCTTTTCGATCCCCATTCCATTTTTGGATGGCCGGTTGTGGAGGTATTGTCTTTTTTTACCCCCTTTGATTCAAATAGGGAAGAGACTCTCTTGGCCTCTTCCCTCTTGACATCTCAATTCATCGGTCGGGGTGAGTCATGTTTGTTTCCTGTTCACGGGCGGGAATATAAAAGGTGGGAACCTTCAAAGTTTACGCGCATAGGATTTGTATAGAATTATCCCAAAAGGTTATACAAAACGTTTTATATTGTCCATGTTTTGTATATTATCGTGATTGTAAGATTTACTAATAGCAGTTTCAAATTAAAGGAGAAAAGAATGAACCGTCAACCCATAATTCCCTTGTTTATTTTGGTCATAGCCTCCCTGGTTATGGCTGCATGCGCGCCAGCAGCTGCACCCGCAGCTTCCAATGCGCCTGCAACCCCACAGGCTACTGCACCGATCGCAATCACTGCCCCATCGGAAACCCCCGCTCCTACCGCGGCACCGACCACCCCACCCATGCCAACCGCAGCTCCTACTGCGATGCCTACCCAGGCCCCACAAACGATTGTTGATGTGGCTGTAGCCAATGGAAGTTTTAAGACGCTGGTCGCGGCCGTTCAGGCTGCTGGACTGGTAGATGCCCTTAAAAGCGAAGGACCCTTCACGGTATTTGCGCCCACGGACGAAGCATTTGCCAAGCTACCCGCTGGAACCGTAGAAACATTACTAAAACCTGAGAATAAGGCAAAACTGGCCAGTATCTTACTGTATCATGTGATCCCAGGTAAGTTGGAATCTCCCGCCATTACCAAACTCAGCCAGGCTACTATGCTGAATGGCCCCGCGGTAACCTTCAAGGTATCGGGTAATCAGGTAACCATCAACGATGCCAATATTGTTGCGGTAGATGTTGCAGCATCGAACGGCGTAATCCACGTCATTGACTCAGTACTTCTTCCGCCCGACATGCCGGCCCCTTCCAAAGATATTGTTGATACCGCTGTCGCCAATGGCAGTTTCAAGACATTAGTAGCCGCGGTGAAGGCTGCCGGACTCGTTGATACTCTCAAAGGCAAAGGTCCCTTCACTGTCTTTGCTCCCACCGATGATGCCTTCAAAGCTCTTCCGGCTGGCACACTCGACAGCCTGCTCAAGCCCGAAAACAAGCAGAAACTGAGCGACATACTCACTTACCATGTGTCAGCAGGCGCGCTCAGCCCGGTGGACCTCTACACCATGCCCGAAGCTCAGACCGTTGAAGGGGAAAACATACAGTTTCGTGTCAAAGACGGCGCTTTCTATGTCAACGATGCAAAGGTACTTTTAGCCGCTTTGCCGACTACCAATGGCTTGATCTACGTGATCGACGCGGTAATTTTACCCGAGCAGGCCAACTCCACGATGCCCGCTAAAGACATCGTCGATACGGCTGCTGGCGATGGGCGCTTCAAGACCCTGGTTGCTGCGGTCCAGGCCGCTGACCTGGTGGACACTCTGAAAGGTAAAGGTCCCTTCACAGTTTTTGCCCCGACCGATGATGCCTTTGCTAAACTTCCGGCTGGGACCATCGACAGCCTGCTCATGCCGGAAAACAAGCAAAAGCTTGTGGATATCCTGACTTACCATGTTGTTGCCGGAAATATCAAGGCCGCGGATGTGGTCAAGTTGACCAGCGCCAAAACCGTGGAAGGCAAGGACGTGACGATCAAAGTCCAGGGAAATAAAGTTACCATCAATGATGCTCAGGTGATCATAACCGACATCGCAACTTCGAATGGTGTGATCCACGTAATTGATACCGTGCTCTTACCCCCGATGTAAGCGTGGACAGGAATAACAGGTTCCTGTAAAAAACCTGATCAGGCGAGGGCGGCATTTTTTGTCGCCCTCGCTATTTTTTAAGAAGAACGCGGATCGCACATCGATGCCCTTTTACTGGATACTGCGTAATAAGCCTGAAGTAGCCTGAATTATTTGGCTTTGCTGCTCCTGCCGGGATAGGGTGGGAGAATGATCTCCGGGTTGAAAGCCATACCAGCCAAATTGGGCGTGGTTACCACCCTGAATCACCAACCAGGTTGTCTCTTCAGGCAGCAAGCTGCGTGAAGCACTTATTTTCGCGGGGGTTGCCAGGCCATCGAGCGATCCTGAA
>Ga0335070_10002184_pt1 | contig 22800 bp, 16 predicted proteins | sample Lox_Sample_13_FD_206722 | JGI IMG/M metagenome (GOLD analysis project Ga0335070, IMG submission 206722) | Soil microbial communities from Loxahatchee National Wildlife Refuge, Florida, United States - Lox_Sample_1.3 | ecosystem: Environmental > Terrestrial > Soil > Wetlands | place: USA...
CGGCAACGTGCTCAAGGCCATCGACGGCTTGAAGAAACTGGAGCCCAGTCCGTTGTCCGCGCCGACACGGGCCGCGTTCATCGAACCGGCCAATTACGACCAGCACCTGGAGCGGCTGCGCGACTGCGATCTGGTAATCGAAGCCATCGCCGAGCGCCTCGACTGGAAGAAATCGCTCTATGAGAGGGTGGCGCCCTACCTCGCGCCGCACGCCGTGTTCGCCAGCAACACCTCCGGCTTGTCCATAGAGGCGCTGGCGCAGGCCCTGCCGGAACGGTTGCGCCCGCACTTTTGCGGCGTGCACTTCTTCAACCCTCCGCGCTACATGTACCTGGTGGAGCTGATCGCCGCCCGCCAGACCGAGCCGGGGATCCTGGACAATCTGGAGGCGTTTCTCACCACGGCGCTGGGCAAAGGCGTGATCCGCGCGAAGGACACGCCGAACTTCATCGCCAACCGCATCGGCGTGTTCTCGATCCTCGCCGCCTTCCACCACACGCGGGCGCTCGGACTTGGCTTCGACACGGTCGACGCGCTGACCGGCCCGCTGCTGGGTCGGCCGAAAAGCGCGACTTACCGTACCGCCGACGTGGTGGGGTTGGACACGCTCGGCCACGTCGTCAACACGATGATGGAAGGGCTGCCGAACGACCCGTGGCACCGCTACTTCGAGCTGCCGGACTGGTATCGCAGTCTGCTCGAGCAGGGGGCGCTGGGACAGAAGAGCGGGCGCGGGGTCTACCGCAAGGTCGGCAAGGAGATCCAAGTTCTGGATCTGGCGAAGATGGACTATCGCCCCTCGCTGCAGGAGGCCGATCCGCAGGTAGTGGAGCTGGCGAAGATCAAGGATCCGGCGGATCGGCTCGCGCGTCTGCGCGAGAGCAGCCATCCACAGGCGCAGTTTCTCTGGCGAAGCTTACGCGACATATTGCATTACTGCGCGTGTCATCTGGCCGATATCGCCGACAACGCGCGCGACCTGGATCTGGCGGTGCGCTGGGGGTTCGGGTGGGAGCAGGGGCCGTTCGAGATCTGGCAGGCGGCGGGATGGGAACGCGTGGCGGGCTGGATTCGCGAGGACATCGCGGCAGGCCGCAGCATGGCCAACGCGCCGCTGCCGGCGTGGGTGCCGGGACGCCAGGGGGTCCATGCAGATGGCGGGTCGTTCAGCGCCGCCAGCGGCACGACGCAGCCGCGCTCGGCGCTGCCCGTCTATCGCCGTCAAGCCTTCCCGGACCGTCTGATCGGGGAAAGCGCCGTATATGGGCAGACGGTATTCGAAACCGACGCCGTGCGCATGTGGCATACCGGCGACGACATCGGCATCGTAAGCTTCAAGAGCAAGCGCAACACCATCGGGCCGGACGTGCTCGACGGAATCCTCCAGGCGATCGACGAGGCCGAGCGTGGGTTCAAGGGCGTGATCATCTGGCAGACGCAGCCGCCGTTTTCGCTCGGCGCCAACCTGCAAGGCCCGGCCGCGAAGAGGTCTTCCGACCAGAAGCCTTCGGCGCTGGCCAAGTGGATGAAGAGCGTGCGCAAGGAAGCAGAGTCGATGGTGCTCAAAGCCGCCCGCAAACTCAATGTCGCCGATGCGTTGATGGCCGAGCGGCTGGAGAAGGTGGAAGGCGTGGTAGCGCAGTTCCAGGCCACAACACAGGCCTGGAAGTACGCGCTGGTACCCACGGTCGCCGCGGTGGACGGCATGGCGCTGGGCGGTGGATGCGAGTTCGTCATGCATTCCGCACGCGCGGTGGCGACGTTGGAAAGCTACGTCGGACTGGTGGAGGCGGGTGTCGGCCTGCTCCCCGCGGGCGGTGGCTGCAAGGAACTGGTGCTGCGCACGGCGCAGGAGGCTAAAGGCGGCGACCCGTTCCCGTTCCTGCGCCAGTACTTCCAGAACGTCGCGATGGCCGAAGTTGGCCGGTCTGGCGAGCAGGCGCGCACGCTCGGCTACCTGCGCCCGTCCGACCCGATCGTGATGAATCGAGCCGAACTGCTGCACGTGGCCAAGGCGCAGGTGAATGCGCTGGCCGAGGTGGGCTATCGTCCGCCGCTGCGTGCGCGTGACGTCCCCGTGGCCGGCCGCAGCGCGCTGGCCACGATCAAGGCGCATCTGGCCAACCTGCTCGCGGGCGGCCACATCTCCGAGCACGACATGCTGGTGTCCAGCAAGATCGCGACCGTGCTCTGCGGCGGCGAGGTCGAGGCCGGCAGCCTGGTCGACGAGACGTGGCTGCTCGAGCTGGAGCGGTCGTGCTTCCTGGAGCTGCTGGCTACCGAGAAGACGCAGGCGCGCATCGAGCACACGCTCAAGACTGGGAAACCGCTGAGGAACTGACATGACCAAGCAAGTCCAGGACGCCTACATAGTCGCCACCACCAGAACGCCGGTCGGGCGCGCGCCGCGCGGGATGTTCCGCAACGTGCGGCCGGACGACATGCTGGCGCATGTACTCAAGGCGGCGCTGGCCCAGACGCCCTCGCTCGATCCGAAGGCGATCGACGACGTGATCGTCGGCTGCGCGATCCCCGAGGCCGAACAGGGTATGAACGTGGCGCGCGTGGGCCTGCTGCTCGCCGGCCTGCCGAACACGATCGCAGGCCTGACGGTGAACCGGTTCTGTTCCAGCGGGCTGCAGGCGGTATCGCTCGCGGCGGACCGCATCCGGCTGGGCGAAGCCGACCTGATGATCGCCGGGGGCACCGAGAGCATGAGCATGATTCCGATGGGTGGCGCGCGCCTGTCGATGAACGAGCACATCTTCGACCGCAACGAGAATATCGGCATCGGCTACGGCATGGGCGTCACCGCAGAGAAGGTGGCCGAGCAGTGGAAGGTGTCGCGCGAGGCGCAGGATCAGTTCGCCTTGAGCAGCCATCGGAAAGCCATCGCTGGGATCGAATCGGGTGAGTTCAAAGACGAGATCACCCCGTACGTCATCGACGAGAAGGTTCCCGACCTGGCCGCGCACGAGGTCAAGCATAAGACTCGCACCGTCGCGGTGGACGAGGGCCCGCGCGCCGACACCTCGCTGGAGGCTCTGGCCAAGCTGCGGCCGGCTTTTTACGCCAAGGGCTCCGTCACCGCGGGCAACAGTTCGCAGACCTCGGACGGGGCGGGCGCGGTGATCCTGGCCAGCGAAGCAGCCTTAAAGCAGTTCGGGCTGCGCCCGTTGGCGCGCTTCCTCGGCTTCGCCGTGGCCGGCGTACCGCCGGAGATCATGGGCATTGGGCCGAAGTTCGCCATTCCCAAAGTGCTCAAGCAGGTCGGGTTGAAGCAGGACGCGCTGGACTGGATCGAGCTGAACGAGGCCTTTGCGGCTCAGAGCCTGGCGGTGATCAACGATCTCGGATTGGATGCCGACCGCGTCAACCCGCTCGGCGGTGCGATCGCGCTCGGGCATCCGCTCGGCGCTACTGGCGCCATTCGGACGGCGACCCTGGTGCACGGCATGCGACGCCGCCGGCACAAGTACGGCATGGTCAGCATGTGCGTCGGGACCGGCATGGGCGCCGCGGGCGTCTTCGAGTCGCTGCGCGACTAGGCTTCCCTTACGTTCGGCTAGAATCGCGGCTCCGCGAACAGCCAGTGGAGGAGCCTCTTGGCCAAGATCACCCGCATCGAGATCTGGCAGGTCGATCTCGAGTCGCAGGTTCCGCGCAGCGACGCCATCCAGTCCTTCCCGCGGCAGGAGACGCCGATGATGCGCGTGTTCTGCGACGACGGCTCGGAAGGCACGGGCTATTCCTACACCATCGGCACCGGCGGATCGGCCGTGGTCGCGATGCTGCGCGACTACATGGCGCCGCGCCTGCTGGGCAAGGATCCGGCGATGGTGGAGGAGATCTGGAAGGACCTGTTCTACTTCACCCATGCCACCTCGGTCGGCGCGATCACCAGCATCGCGCTGTGCGTAGTCGACACCGCGCTGTGGGATCGACGCTGCCGCGCAGCTAACCTGCCGTTGCACATCATGGCCGGTGGTGCGCAGTCGCGCATCGCGGTGTACGACACCGAGGGCGGCTGGCTGCATCTGAAGCCGAACGAGCTGGTGAAGAACGCCGAGGCGGGGCGGGCCAAGGGCTTCAGAGCGGTCAAGATCAAGATCGGCCGCCCGCACGTGGCGGAAGATATCGCGCGGCTGTCGGCGGTGCGCAAGGCGCTCGGCCCCGACTACGACATCATGACCGACGCCAACCAGGGCTTCACCGTGTCGGAGGCGATCCGCCGGGCGCGTCATTACGAAGAGTTGGACATTGCCTGGTTCGAGGAGCCGCTGCCGGCCGAGGACCTCAACGGTCACGTGCTGCTGCGCCAGTCCACCACCGTGCCGATCGCCGTCGGCGAGTCGCTGTATCATCCGGCCCATTTCCGCGAGTATCTCCAACGCGGTGCCTGCAACATCGTGCAGGTCGACGTCGGCCGCGTCGGCGGCATCACGCCGTGGCTCAAGACCGCGCACTTGGCGGAGACATTCAACGTCCAGGTCTGTCCGCATTTTCTGATGGAGATCCATCTCGGGCTGGCGTGCGCGGTACCCAATGCGACGTGGTTGGAGCATATTCCGCAGCTCGACGACATCACTTCGTCGCGTATGGTGATGAAGGACGGCTATGCATTTCCGTCGCAGGAGGCGGGTTTGGGCATCGAATGGGACTGGAAAGCGATCGAACGCAAGCGCAACGCGGAGCCGATCGTATTGAGTGCCGGCGCGCAGTCCAAGCCGGCGAAACCGGCCGCGAAGACGGCTGCAAGGCGTTGAGAGAGGCCTGATATGCACGTTGCCGCACGACTGCTCATGACCGCGGCCTGGCTATCCGCCGCGCCACTCGCTCTGGCGCAAGGGGAGTCGCCCGCGGGATTGTGGCGAACAGTGGACGACAAGACCGGCAAGGAACGCTCGCTGGTGCGCATCGTCGACAACGCGGGGGTGTTCGAGGGCAAGGTGGAGAAGCTGCTCAAGCGTCAGCCGGATGACGACCCGGACGGGCTGTGCCGCAAGTGCGAAGGTGACCGCAAGGACAAGCCGATCGTCGGAATGACCATCCTGTGGGGCCTGAAGAAGGACGCTGAGCAGTTCACCGGCGGCGAGATCCTCGATCCCAAGAACGGCAAGATCTACCGGGCGAAGATGAAGCTGCTGGAGGGCGGGCGCAAGCTCGAGGTGCGCGGCTACATCGGGGTGTCGCTGCTCGGCCGATCGCAGACCTGGTACCGCGAGCACTAGGGGAGGCGAACCGATGGCGGCGCGCCTGAAATTCTGGGGCTGGGGGCGCGAGGACGAGGTCCTGACGCGCGAGGAGGTGATGCGGCTGGAGGCCGCATACGCAAAGCGCTTCGGCGTCTCGAGCTTCGAGGCTGCTTCCACGCCGAAGGCCGAGGAGATCGGCTTGCGGGCGCCGCGTGCAACCGTGCCGGGCGCATTGTCCGACATATGCAGCACCGATCACTACGAGCGCTTGCTGCATACCTACGGCAAATCCTTCTTCGACAGCGCTCGGGTGTTCGCACGCGACTTCTCCAACCCGCCGGATGTCATCGCCTTCCCGCGCGCTGAGTCCGACCTGGTGTCGGTGATCGACTGGTCCGGCGCGATCGACGCGGTCGTCATTCCCTGGGGCGGCGGCTCGAGCGTGGTGGGCGGTGTCGAACCGCCGCGGACCGAGCGGCCCGTGGTCACGATCGACCTGAAGCACATGGGCAAGGTGCTGGAGATCGACACGATCTCGCAGTGCGCGCGCATCCAGGGCGGGACATACGGCCCGGCGCTGGAGAGCCAGCTCAAGCCGAGCGGCCTGACGCTGCGCCACTTCCCGCAGTCGTTCGAGTATTCCACGCTCGGCGGCTGGATCGCCACGCGCGGCGGGGGGCACTACGCGACGCTCTACACGCACATCGACGAGTTCGTGGAGAGCTTGCGCGTGGTGACGCCCGCCGGCGCGCTCGAATCGTTCCGCCTGCCGGGGTCGGGCGCGGGGCCGAGCCCCGATCGGCTGTTCATCGGCTCGGAAGGCATCCTCGGGATCATCACCGAAGCGTGGATGCGGCTGCGCCCGCGTCCCAAGTATCGCGCGGCGACTTCGGCACGCTTCGCTGACTTCTATCGCGCGGCGGATTGCGTGCGCGCCATCAGCCAGGCGCATCTCTACCCGGCGAACTGCCGCCTGCTCGACGCGGGCGAAGCGCTGGTCAACGGAGCGGGCGACGGCACGCATGCGGTGCTCGTCCTGAACTTCGAGTCCGCCGATCGGCCCATGGACAGCATGATGGCGCGCACGTTGGAGATCGTGCGGGCGCACGGCGGCGACTACGACGAGGCGGCGCTGGGCAAGGAAGGCGCCCAGCGCGAAGGGGCCGCCGGCCAGTGGCGCGATGCCTTTCTGCGCATGCCGTATGCGCGCGAGGTGCTCACGCCGCGCGGGATCATCACCGAGACGTTCGAGACCGCCATCACCTGGGACCGGTTCCGCGACTTCCACGAGCAGGTCAAGCGCGCCACCGAGCAGGCGATCCAGGAGGTGACCGGCCGGCCGGGCATCGTCACCTGCCGCTTCACCCACGTCTACCCCGACGGGCCCGCGCCATACTTCTCGCTGCATGCGCTGGGGCGCAAGGACAGTCTGGTGGAGCAAGCCTGGGCGATCAAGATCGCCGCCTCCGAGGTGTTGAACCGGCTCGGCGGCACGATCACGCATCATCACGCCGTGGGCCGCGACCATCGGCGCTGGTACGACCGGCAGCGCCCGGACCTCTTCGCCGAAGCCCTGCGAGCCGCGAAGCAGCGGCTCGATCCGAAAGGGATGCTCAATCCTGGCGTGCTGGTCGACCCGTTGTAGGGGCGCACCGGCGCACACCGGCGCGCGCTAGAGCGGGTTCTGCCGTCCGGCACTCGTGGCGGATTGGGCCTAAACTGCTTGGATGCAGAGATACCTGGAGCCTGGGTGATGCGCCGCGCGCTAGCTCTCTCGATACTGCTCCTGCTGCCGACTCTCGCCATGGCGCAGGCAGCCCCGGTGGTGGTGCTCACCATCCAGGGCGCCATCGGTCCGTCTACCGCCGACTATTTCCACCGGGGGCTGGACAAGGCGATGAAGCAGAACGCCCAGCTGGTGGTGTTGCAGATGGACACGCCGGGCGGGCTGGACACCTCGATGCGGGCCATGATCAAGGACATCCTGGCCTCGCCGATCCCGGTGGCGGTGTACGTTGCGCCGAGTGGTGCGCGAGCGGCGAGCGCGGGCACCTACCTGCTGTATGCAAGCCACATCGCCGCCATGGCGCCCGCCACCAACCTGGGTGCGGCGACGCCGGTCCAGATCGGCATGCCGGGACAGGACGAGAAGCCGAAAGGTCAGGACAAGAAGGCCGAGGACAAGCCCAAGAGCAAGCAGGAGCAGCCAGTGCCCGGCGACACGATGAGCCGCAAAGCGGTATCGGACGCCGTCGCCTACATTCGCAGCCTAGCGCAGCTGCGCGGGCGCAACGTGGAATGGGCGGAGCGCGCGGTGCGCGAGGCGGTGAGCTTGCCGGCCGACGAGGCCCTCAAGCTGAAGGTAGCTGACCTGATCGCCAAGGACCTGGATGACCTGCTCAAGCAGGTCGACGGCAGAACCCTCGAGCTCGCCGGCGTGAAGCGCACGCTGCATACGCCAGGCGCCGCCCAAGTGCGGATCGACGCCGACTGGCGCAGCCGGCTGCTCGCCGTCATCACCGAGCCGAGCGTCGCCTATATCCTGATGCTGATCGGCATCTATGGCCTGCTGTTCGAGTTCTACAATCCCGGCCTGGTGCTGCCCGGCGTGGCCGGGGCGATCTGCCTGGTAGTCGCGATGTACGCGTTCCAGATGCTGCCGGTGAGCTATGCCGGCCTCGCACTGGTGGTGCTGGGCATCGGCTTCCTCGTGGCCGAGCTGTTCGTCCCGTCTTACGGAGCGCTCGGCATCGGCGGCGTGCTCGCCTTCGTGCTCGGATCGGTCATGCTGATCGAGACCGACGTGCCCGGCTTCGCCATCCCCTGGAGCGTGATCGCTCCGGTGACCGTCGCGTCGGTGGCTTTCCTGCTGGTCGTGATCGGCATGGCTGTCGGAGCGCGCCGGCGCCCGGTGGTAACCGGACGCGAGGAGCTGGTAGGCACGCATGGCGAGATCATCGACCATGTCGACGGCCAGTGGTGGGCGCGGGTGCACAGCGAGACCTGGAAAGTGCACACGCTGGGCCGCGCGCATCTGCACCTCGGCCAGCGAGTGCGCGTGACCGGGCTAGACGGGCTTACGCTGATCGTCGAGCCCGAGGGCGGGACGGTGCATCAGACCGAACAAGGAGCATGACCATGGACTTCCTCGGCATCCCTATAGTCCTCTTCATCGTCGGCGCGCTGGTGTTCTACGCGGTGCGCATCCTGCGCGAGTACGAGCGCGGGGTGGTGTTCCAGCTTGGCCGCTTCTGGGCGGTCAAGGGCCCGGGGGCTGATCATCGTGATCCCCGGGGTGCAGCAGATGGTGAAGGTGGACATCCGTACGGTGACGATGGACGTGCCGCCGCAGGATGTTATTTCCAAGGACAACGTGTCGGTCAAGGTCAACGCGGTGATCTACTTCCGCGTGGTGGACCCGCAACGCGCGATCATCCAGGTGGAGAACCACCTGATGGCCACCAGCCAGCTGGCTCAGACCACACTGCGGGCGGTCCTCGGCAAGCACGATCTGGACGAGATGCTGGCAGAGCGCGAGAAGCTCAACCTCGACATCCAGAAGACGCTCGACGTCCAGACCGACGCCTGGGGAATCAAGGTGAGCAACGTCGAGATCAAGCACATCGACCTGAACGAAACCATGGTGCGCGCGATGGCGCGCCAGGCCGAGGCGGAGCGCGAGCGGCGCTCGAAGATCATCCTGGCGGAAGGCGAGCTGCAAGCTTCCCAGAAGCTGCTGCAGGCCGCGCAGACGCTCGCAACGCAACCGGAGGCGATGCAGCTACGTTACCTGCAGACGCTGACCGTGATCGCCGGGGATCGCAGCAACACCATCGTTTTCCCGGTGGACATGCTCGGCTCGTTGACGCAGGCGCTCGCCAAGGGCCGGTCGTCCTGAGGGCTACCACGACAGCACGAGCAGCGGAGCATCCTGGGCTCGCCGTCCGTTCTGGACGGCCTTCTTCGGTACGATGACCACCGGTACCGCCCGCTCGGGCAGCAGGTACTTCTTCGCCACGGCGTTGAGGTCCTCGACCGTCAGGGATTGCAGCTCGTTGACGCTGGTGGCCGCTCGTTTGAGGCGCTCCGGGCGCTCCTGCGAGCCGCTCACGATCGCGTTGAGCAGGTAGCCGTTCGTTTCGAGCAAACGCTTGAGCTCGCTGACGACTGGGTTGCGGGCACGCTCCAGCTCGTCTTTCGTGACCCCGTCGCGCTGCAACTGCGTGCCGATCGCACGGATCTCCTCGCTGAGCATGGTCGCCTTGTCCGGCGCAGCGTCGGCCAGAGCGTAGAGGAAACCGAAGCCAGGAAATGCCTGGCTGGGGGCATGATCGCCCTGCGCCGTGTAGGTCAGGCCTTGCTCGTTGCGCGCGCGCTCGAGCAAGCGGTTGCCCACGATCTTCGCCAGGACGAACAGTCTGCGCACCTCGCTCACGTTGCTGAAGTCGGTCGTGGGCCAGTACACCACTGCAAGGGCTTTCGGGTCGGTGGTGTCGAAACTGAAGATCTTGAGCGGGCCGCCGGGCGGGAAGTTCACCTGTCGCTGGCGCGTGTAGTCCGGCTTGACGGCATCGCGCGCCGACAGGCTGCCGAACGTCGCCGCCACGGCCTCGATGGCCTTGTCCAGCTCGAAGTCCCCCACCAGCGAGAGCTCCAGATAACCCTTGGCGAGTGGGCGGGAGAGGGCCGCGCGCAGCTCCTCGAACGTGCGGCCGCGCAGCTGCGCTTCGTCCGGATAGCCGAAGCGCGGATCGCCGCCCCGCACGTAACGCGCCACCTCCTTCTGCAGCATGCCCACGGGCGTGCGCTCGAGGTTCTGGTACAGGTCGGGCAGCGCCTGACGGAAGCGGTCCAGCGCTTCGGCGCGATAGCCGGGCGCAACCACGTAGGCGGCCATCAGCTTGAGCTGCAACGCCAGGTCCTGCGGCGTGGTCCGCCCGTTGAGCACGAAGGCGTCGTCCTCGGCGTCGAACCCGACGCTGACCGAATGGCCCGCCGTGATGCGGTTGATCTCGTCCAGGCTGTGAGCTTCGAGCCCGCCCGACACGAAAGCGGAATCCGCCAGCTGCTTCAGGCCTGGCTTGTCGGCGGGCAAGTCCAAGCGGCCGCCGCCGATGCGCGCAGCGATCAGAACCGTGTTGTCCTCGAAGCGGGTGGGCTTGAGATTGACGCGGACGTTGTTGCCGAAGCGCAGCTGTATCACGCCCAGCGGATCGGCCACTCGTCGCTCCTCGATGCGCGTGGGCGTGCCGAAGCTATCGTATGCAAACTTCTGCACCGCATTGTCGGCTGGCGCGGCGACGGCTTGCGCCTGGCTCTCGCGGTAGGCCCGCGCCACCGCAGCCTCCGGCGCATCCATTTTCATCGAGCCGGACACAAACACCAGCGGATCGCCGCTTCGCCACAACTGCCGCAACGCTGCAAGCGCAGTCTCGGGCGTGACGCGTCGCATTTCGGCCTCGAGCAGCGCCAGTTCGTCCGCGGGATGCATGAACACCTCGCCGTTGCTCAGCTGCTCCGCGAGATCGTTCGCCAGCTCGGGGGATTCGCGCGTGGCGGCTCCGCGGGCACGCTCCTGCAAGGTCGTGAGCAGTGTCTTCTCCTGCTCCTCCAACTCGGCCGCGGTGAAGCCGAAGGTGAGCGCGCGGCGCAGCTCCGTCTCCCCGACTCCCAGCGCGCGCTTCCACTCATCCGGGCGACAGTTGACCGCCAGGTAGCCGAGATGGACGACGCCGAGGAAGTCGTCGCTCTGCATGCCAGCGTCGAGAAAGCCGGGATCGGGCTTCAGCGCCAGGGTGGCGAGGCGGCGGGTGATGATGCCGTTGGCCAGGTAGCGGTTGAGCTCTTCGCGGCGAGAGGCGCGCGTATCGCGCCGGTCGTCCACCGGCTGGACGGTCTGCAACGAGATATTGCAGCGGCCCTCAGGATCGTAGTGCACCCGCGTGTCGAACCCGCGCTGCGCCACCGTGCCCAGATCAGGGTTGGCCGGGTCGCCCGAGGCAGCGGGCAGGTCGGCAAAATGCCTGCGGAGCAGCGCTTCGAACTGGCGAGGCTCGACGGCGCCCACCGCGATCACGGTCAGCCGGCTCGCCACGTACCATTGGTGATAGAACTCGAGCAGCCGCTGACGCGGGGCGGTGCTGATCACCGACTCGAGCCCGATCGGCATGCGCTGCGCGGCGCGGGAGCCGGGAAGCAGGAACTCGAGGTTGGCCTCCATGGCCCGTGCAGATGCGGTGTCGCGCAGGCGCTTTTCGCTGAGCACCACACCGCGTTCCTTCTGCATCTCTGCCTCGGGAATGAGCAGTCCGTCCGCGGTCTCGCGCAGCACCATCAGGCTGCGGTCAAGCATCGCTGCGTCGTTGCTGGGCAGCTCGAGTTGGTAGACCGTGCTCTCGAAGCCGGTGCGCGCGTTGGTGTCGGCGCCGAAGGCCATCCCCAGGCGCTCGAGATACTGGACCAAGTCGCCGGCGGGCATGTTGCGCGAGCCCTTGAACGCCATGTGCTCGAGGAAGTGGGCCAGCCCGCGCTGATCTTCCTGCTCCATCAACGAGCCGGCCGCAACGTGCAGGCGCAGGCTGACCCGGTTCTTGGGCGTGGAGTTGGGCAGCAGTACGTAGCGCACTCCGTTGTCCAGCCGGCCCCAGACGGCGGCCGGGTCGGGGCGCAGGTCGCTGTGTTCGTGAGGCCATGCGCTGTGGCGCGGCAGCTCGCGCGCCTGGGGCGCGCCGGCCAGCACGATCAGCAGGACCAGCAGTAGGCGCATCGCGTTCACGACTCGCATGAAGTTCAATCCTCGTTGCCTCGGGGCGTGGATGCCTGCCCCGGCGCACTACATGTTGGGATAGTTCGGCCCGCCACCGCCCTCGGGCACCACCCAGTCGATGTTCTGGGTCGGATCCTTGATATCGCAGGTCTTGCAATGCACGCAGTTCTGCGCGTTGATCTGGAGACGCGGATTGGCGCCGCTAGCATCGCGCACGATCTCGTACACACCGGCGGGACAGTAGCGTTGTTCCGGCGCATCGTACAACGCAAGGTTCACGCCAACCGGCACGGCAGCGTCCTTCAGCTGCAGATGCACGCGCTGGTTCTCCTCGTGGTTGGTGTTGGAGATGAACACAGAGGAGAGCCGATCGAACGAAACCTTGCCGTCCGGCTTGGGATATTGGATGGGCGCGCACTGCGCGGCCTTGCGCAGCTGAGCGTGGTCGGCGTGGTGGCCGAGCGTCCAGGGCGCCTTGCCGCGGAGCACATACGTGTCGAGCGCGGAGTAGGCGATGCCGCCCAACAGCCCCCAGCGGAACGATGGCCGGATGTTGCGCGCGCGCTGCAGTTCGGTCCACAGCCAGGTCCGGCGCAGGCGCTCGGGGTAGCCCACGACCTCCGGACCGCCGCCTGCCGTGAGATGCTCGTACAACGCCTCGGCCGCGATCATGCCCGACTTCATTGCGGTATGCGTGCCTTTGATCTTGGGCACGTTGAGGAAGCCCGCCGTGTCCCCGATGAGCATGCCGCCGGGGAACGTGAGCTTGGGCAGCGATTGCAGCCCGCCCTCGGACAACGCGCGGGCACCATAGGCAATGCGCCGGCCCCCTTCGAAGGTCGGCCGCACCGCGGGGTGCGTCTTGAAGCGCTGGAACTCCTCGAACGGGCTGAGGTAGGGATTGGCGTAGTCGAGCCCGACCACGAATCCCACCGCCACCTGGTTGTTCTCCAGGTGGTAGAGAAAGGAGCCGCCATAGGTGGCGCGGTCGAGCGGCCAGCCGACGGTGTGCACGACCAGGCCGGGGGAATGCCTGGTCGGATCCACTTCCCACAGCTCCTTGATGCCGATGCCATAGGTCTGCGGCTGCGCGCGGTCGCGCAGGTTGAAGCGCTGGAACAGCGTCTTGGTGAGCGACCCGCGGCAGCCCTCGGCGAACAGCGTCTGCTTGGCGTGCAGCTCGACGCCGGGCTGGTAACGATCGGTCCTCTCGCCGTCGCGCCCGATGCCCAGGTCGCCGGTGGCCACGCCCTTGACGCGCCCGTCCTCGTGGTACAGCACCTCGCCGGCGGCGAAGCCCGGATAGATCTCCACGCCCAGCGCCTCCGCTTGCTGGCCGAGCCAGCGGCAGACATTGCCGAGGCTGACGATGTAGTTGCCCTGGTTGTGCATCTGCGGCGGCGTGGGCAGTCGATACGCGCTGCGCTGAGTGAGAAACAGGAAGCGGTCTTCGCCTGCGGGAGTGTTGAGCGGAGCGCCCTGCACGCGCCAGTCGGGCAGCAGCTCGTCGAGCGCACGCGGCTCGATCACCGCGCCCGACAGGATGTGCGCGCCGATCTCTGAGCCTTTCTCCAGCACGCACACCGATAGCTCGTGTCCTTGTTCCGCGCTCAGCTGCTTCAGACGGATGGCGGCCGAGAGGCCAGACGGCCCGCCGCCGACGATCACCACGTCGTATTCCATGAAGTCGCGATCAGCCACGCTGCACTCCCGAGTCTTGCTGGTCCGGCGCCGACGGATCCGGCCGGCTCGCTGTTAGAATCGCCGAATGATAAACGGTTTCCTCCGCGCGAAGAGATGACTCACCACGAGCCGATCGGACGCCTGGTCCATGTGGAGCGCATGCGCATGCGCTGGGGCGACATGGATGCCCTGGGGCATCTGAACAACACGCTCTACTTCCGCTTTCTGGAGCAGGCGCGTATCTCCTGGTTCGACAGCCTCGGGCTCGACTACCGTACGCAGCCCGAAGGCCCGGTTCTGGGCAGCATCTCGTGCCGTTTCATTCTGCCCGCCGTGTATCCGGCGGAGCTGGAAGTGACGCTGCACGCCGGACAGGCGCGGCGCAGCACGTTTACGCTCTGGAGCGAGATCCGCAATGCGGCCGAAGCCGCGCGGGTCTATGCACGTGCGGAGGCCGTCATGGTGTGGATCGACTTGGCCGCCGGCAAGTCGCGATCGCTGCCCGACGCGCTCAAGACCCTGCTGGCGTGAGGTCGAACACCTGACCGCTGAGGCCGCGACTGTCCGGCCCCAGCAGGTACAGGTAAGCGGGCATCAGGCTGTCGGCCGGCGTGCGTGCCACGCGCGACTCGCCTGGATGCGTCTGCCGTCGCAGCGGAGAGTCCACCGGCCCAGGCACCAGGAGGTTTACGCGCAGGTTCGCGGCGCTTTCCCACTCCTGGGACTGGATGCGCAGCAGCGCGAGCAACCCCGCCTTGGCTACCGCGAACGCGCCCCAGTAGGCGGACGGGCGCAGACCGTGCGTCTCCCCGGTGTACACAACCGACGCATCGGGGGCGGCGTGCAGCAGATGCGCGCAGGCGCGTGTGATCGCGGCCGGCGCGGCAAGGTTCACGCGCAGCTGGAGCAGCCAGTCCTCCTGTGATTGATTCTCGAGCGCAGTGAGCGCGACCAGGTGTGACGCGTTGTGCAGGATGCCGTCGAGCCGCCCGAGCTGCACTTCGGTTGCCCGTGCGAGCACCTCGTAGTCGCGCGTGGTGGCGGTCGCCAAGTCCAGCGGCAGTAGTGTGGGCTTCGCCCCGCCCGCCGATTCGATCTCGTCGTACACCTGCTCCAGAGCGGTGAGGTCGCGCCCGTGCAGGATCACTGTTGCACCGTGCTTCGCCAGCGTGAGCGCGGCGCTGTGGCCAAGGCCCTTGCTCGCGCCAGTGACCAGGATGACGCGGCCGGCTAGGAGGGAGGGCGGGGCCTCGTAGGCCAGCAGATCCATCGCGGTCATCCGCGCGCCAGGATCGCACGCGCGCAAGCGACGCCGCTGCGTACCGCGGCTTCCAGCGTGGCCGGGTAGTCGCTCGCGGTATAGTCGCCGGCGAGGTAGAAGCCGGGCACCGGCGTAATCTGCGACGGCCGCGCAACGCCGGGCGTGCATGCGAAGGTCGCGCGCTTCTCGGCAATCACTTTTGTCCAGTTCGGCTGCGCCAGTCCGCGCACCTGTTCCCGTAGCGAAGTGTGAACCTGCCGAGCGATCTCGTCCTGCGGAAGCGTCTCGTGTGGCCCACCGGCGCTGATCACCACACCGATCAACCCTCGCTGGCCGAGCAACGCGCCGCGGTCGAAGGCCCAGTGGCCGGGCCCGGTTTCCAGGCCGAGCATCGGATGGGGCAGGCGCACATCCGGTTCGTACTGGAGGTAGACCGACCAGATCGGCTCGTAGCGCAGCGCTGCGACGGCCGCCAGCGCGGGAGCAAGCCCCGCCAGGCGCTGTGCGATCTGCGCCACTCGAAACGGCGGCAGCGCGCAGACCACGGCGCTGAATTGCTCGACCGCATCTGCCTCGACCGCGAAGCGCGTGCCCATCAGGCTGACGCTCACGGCGGCACACCCCGTCCGCAGAGTACCGCCGCGCTGCGCGACGAAGCACGCCGCGGGATCGGGAAACAGTGTGGTGAAATCGACTCTCGGCAGCAGCAGATCGCTGTCGGCGCGGGAGCCGTCCAGGCCGTCGCGCAGGACGTTCGCAAACACCTGGGCCGATGCGTGCGCGGGCGGCGTGTTCAGCGCCGCGGTGCACAGAGGCTCCCAAAGGTAGCGGCGCAGCGATGCGGGTTGCTGGTGGCGGTCGAGCAACGCGCTCACGGTCAGGTCCTTTGGCAGGACGTAGCGGCTCCTGCGCAATGCCTGCATCATCCGGGCGGCAGCGATGCGCGCCCGCCAGCCCAGGCCGCGCGCGCGCAACAGGCCGACTGCCAGATGCAGCGGTGCGGGGAGGGCGGGTGCGCGCAAGTGAAACCTGGTGCCGATCGCAAATTCTAGCGGTCGGCGCATGAGCGTTCGCTCGACCGCGCCTGCTCCGCCGACAAGCTCGATCAGCCGGAGCGTTTCGCGATAGGCGCCACTCAGAATATGCAGGCCGTTGTCGAGCGCCACGCCATCGACCTCGACGCGCCGCGCGCGGCCGCCCAGCGTGCGGGAGGCCTCCAGCACAGTTACGGCAACACCGGCCGCGGCTAGTTCCGCCGCCGCGGCCATCCCGGCCCAGCCGCCCCCCAGCACTGCAACGCGCAGCGGCCCGCGTTCCGTGCCCCTCACCCCGACTCTCTCCCCACTGGACCGGAAACCGCTCGCCTGCTTGGCGTGCTCCGGGTGCGTTCTCCCGCCTCGTGCCACGCGCCCCGTGGCTTGGGACTCGTCCCTTGCGACGGTTGCCCGATGTTGCCCATCTCACTCGCGGAAATCACGTCTTCACCCAGGTCTTCCAAGCCGTCCACAGTTTGCGCATCGGCGTGAGCCCGATGCGCTGGTTCAGCACCCGACCGCCCGTGGCCTCGATCTCCTGTAGCAGCGTACGATAGATCTGGCCCATAACCAGCCCCGCGCGCTGGCTGCGGCGGTCGGCGGCCGGAAGCAGTCCGATGGCCTGGTCATAGCGGGCCTTGGCGCGCGCGATCTGGAACTGCATCAGGCGCAGGAAGGGCTCGTCCTCCCTGAGCAGGACGATGTCGTCGGCTTGCACGCCGAAGCGCTGCAGTTCGTCGAGCGGGAGATAGACCCGATTGCGCCGCGCGTCCTCGCCCACGTCGCGAATGATGTTCGTGAGCTGCAGGGCGATCCCCAGGCAACGCGCATAGTCGAGCGTAGCCGGCTGGGTATAGCCGAAGATGCGCGCCGAGAGCTGGCCGACCACGCCCGCTACGCGGTGGCAGTAAACCTCCAGCGTGGCGAAGTCCGGATAGCGGTTGTAATCGAGATCCATCGCCATGCCCGCCAGGATCTGCTCCAGCGCCTCGCGCGGGAGCGAGTAGCGCGCGAGGGCGGGAGCTAGCGCCTGCCCTACCGGGTGCTGCGCAGTGCCGCCGGCCATGCGCTCGACTTCCTGATACCACCACAGCAGCTTGGCGCGCGCCACCGCCGGGTCGGACACTTCGTCTACGACATCATCGACTTCGCGGCAGAATGCGTAGAGCGCGGTGATCGCCTGGCGCTGCTGCGGTGGCAGAAACAGGAAGCTGTAGTAGAAGCTCGAACCGCTCGCGGCGGCCTTCTGCTGGCAGTACTGGTCCGGGCTCATCGACCGAACAATGCGCGGCCGAACATGACCGCCCAATCCGTCTTGTTTAGCACCGGGCGATGGCGGAACACGTCGCCCCTCGACTGATGCAGCTTGCGCAGAATGCGCTCGCCTCCTACCACGACCATGCGCAGCTCCATGCCGATGCGTCCCTTGAGTACCCGCGCGAGCGGCGCACCGGCCTGCAGGATGCGCCGCGCACGCTCGATCTGGTAGCGCATCATCGGCTCCCAGGCACCACCTGCATCGCCAGCCGCGATCTGCTGCTCGCGCACCCCGTAGCGGGTGAGCTCGTCCTGTGGCAGATACACCCGCCCCTTGCCGAAATCGATGGCGATGTCCTGGAGGAAGTTGATCAGCTGAAGGCTCGAGCAGATGCCATCCGAGTACGCAAGGCTGCGCGGGTCGCTCTCGCCGTACAGATGCAGCAGCAGCCGGCCGATCGGGTTGGCGGAGCGCCGGCAGTAGTCCATCACCTCGGCGAAGTCCGCGTAGCGACGCTTGGTGACGTCCTGGCTGAACGCCGAGAGCAGATCGCGGAACAAGGCCAGCGGCAGGCCACGCGTCTGGACATGCCGAGCGAGTTCCTGGAACAGCGGCGATTCGGGCGCCTGGCCGGCTTCGATGCGGTCGAGCTCGCGCGAGAACGCGCTCAAGCCGGCAAGCCGCTGTGCATCCGGCATGCTGCCCTCATCGGCGATGTCATCGGCTTGACGAGCAAAGGCGTAGATCGCCCGCACCGGCGCGCGCAGCTGCGCGGGCAGTACCCAGGAAGCGACCGGAAAGTTCTCGTAGTGGCCAACGCCCATGCCGGGATGGCTGCGATCGGTTTCACACCTGCGACCGGAGCGATCCGGGCTTGCGGCGCAGGGCACGCCGCGCAGGGGGTAAGGTCGTTTGAAAAACCAAGCTGATCAGAAGGTTAAACTCTACCCACAGGCGCCGGACCAGGGCCGGACGGGTGGAGCGGGCGGCCGCATTATATTAAAATGACTCATTGCGTCGTCGGAGGGGCCGTCTAGTGACCGTCCGCGCGCGGCGCGCCGAGTTCGGCGACGAACCTGTCGGAGGCGGGAGCGGGGCAGGCCGCGAAAGTGGCGGAATTGGTAGACGCACCAGATTTAGGTTCTGGCGCCGCAAGGCGTGAGAGTTCGAGTCTCTCCTTTCGCACCAGCACCCGAGCCGACCGCGCCGGATCCTGAGGTTCGCCGCAGGCGTGCGCCCAAACATGATACAAGAGACCTCATCACCAAACAGACCATGGAAGCAACCATCGAAAAGCTGAGCAGCCTCGAGCGGCGGCTCAACGTGTCGCTGCCCGCGCAGGAGATCCAGAGCGAGGTCGACAACCGCCTGCGCCGACTGGCCCGGCAGATGAAGATGCCCGGATTTCGGCCCGGCAAGGTACCGTTCAAACTGGTGCAGCAGACCTACGGCGGACAAGTGCGACAGGAAGTGCTGGGCGACGCGCTGGAGAAGACCTTCGGCGAGGCGGTGCGGCAGCAGAACCTGCGCGTGGCCGGCCTTCCGCGCTTCGAAGCGAAGGCGCAGGACGATGCCGCGCAGCAGGTGGAATTCAGCGCCACCTTCGAGATCTACCCTGAAGTGGAGATCGGCGACCTGGCTGCCGTGTCGCTGGATCGGCCCGTCGTGCAGGTGGGCGACGCCGAAGTGGACAAGACAGTGGAGATCCTGCGTAAGCAGCGCGTGCATTATCACGAGGCGGCGCGCGAGGCGGCGAGCGGCGACTCCGTGACCATCGACTACCGCGGCACCATCGACGGAGTCGAGTTCGAAGGCGGCACCGGCACCGACCATTCCACGGTACTCGGCGAAGGGCGCCTGCTGCCGGATTTCGAGAAGCAAGTGATCGGCATGCGCGCCGGCGAAACGCGGTCGTTTGAACTCACCTTCCCCGCGGACTATCATGGTAAGGGCGTGGCCGGTAAGACCGCGCGCTTCGAGGTCACGCTCAAGCAGGTGCGCGAGCCGCAGCTGCCCGAGGTGAACGCGGAGTTCGCCAAGGGCCTGGGCATCGCGGACGGCGACATCGGGAAGATGCGCGCGGACGTCAAGGCCAACCTCGAGCGCGAAGTGCGCCGGCGCGTCGAAGCGCGCAGCAAGGAGCAGGTCATGAAAGCGCTCCTGGACAACACCCGCATCGAACTGCCCAAGTCGCTGGTAGGCATGGAGATCGAACGGCTGATGGCCGGCATGCGCAAGGACCTGGCGGCGCGCGGACTGAAGTCCGAGGAAATCCCGATGCCGGCGGAGGCCTTCGAGCCGGAGGCGCGCAAGCGCGTGACGCTGGGCCTGATCGTCGCCGAGCTGGTCCGCCGTGAGGGCTTGCAGGCCAAGCCCGAACAGATCAAATCGGTGATCCAGGACTACGCCGAGAGCTACGAGCGCCCCGAAGAGGTGGTACGCTGGTATTACCAGTCGCAGGAGCGCTTGCGCGAGGTGGAGTCGCTGGTGCTGGAGAACAACGTGGTGCAGTGGGTGCTGAGCAAGGCGAAGGTCAGCGACAAGGCTGTGGAATTCGACGAACTTATGGGTAACCGCACATGATCTGGGACAAGCAGGGCATGGAGCCGAGTGCGCTCGGCCTCATCCCGATGGTAATCGAGCAGAGCGGCCGGGGCGAGCGCGCATACGACATCTACTCGCGCCTGCTCAAGGAGCGGGTGGTTTTCATGGTGGGGCCGGTGAACGAGTTGTCGGCGAACCTTATCGTCGCGCAGCTGCTGTTCCTGGAATCGGAGAATCCGGAGAAGGACATCTCGATCTACATCAACTCGCCGGGCGGCTCGGTTTCCGCGGGCCTGGCCATCTACGACACGATGCAGTTCATCAAGCCCGACGTGAGCACGCTGTGCGTGGGGCAGGCCGCCAGCATGGGCGCACTGCTGCTCGCGGCCGGCGCGAAGAACAAACGCTTCGCGCTGCCCAACTCTCGGGTGATGATCCATCAGCCCATGGGCGGGTTCCAGGGCCAGGCTTCCGACATCGAGATTCACGCCAAGGAGATCCTCTATCTGCGCCAGCGGCTCAACGAGATCCTGGCGCGGCACACCGGGCAGGACATCAAGACCATCGAGCGCGACACCGAGCGCGACAACTTCTTCGGCGCCGACGAGGCGGTGAAGTACGGCCTGGTGGACCGGGTGCTGGTCAGCCGGACTGAAGCCGTGGGCGCCTGAAAAGTCACAAAGTGACGGCGTGAATCTTGCTGCGGACTTGACGCCGGCCCGCGCGCGGCGCATAAAGGCAAAAACCACGGACGGCGGACCCCTCCATGTCTGAAAAGCCCGGCTCGGAAAAACTTCTCTACTGCTCCTTCTGCGGTAAGAGCCAGCACGAAGTGCGCAAGCTGATCGCCGGCCCGTCGGTGTTCATCTGCGACGAGTGCATCGAGCTGTGCAACGACATCATCCGCGAGGAAAGCCAGACCGAACAGGGTGTCAAGGGCGCGCGCGCCGATCTGCCGGTGCCGCGCGAGATCCGCGTGATCCTCGACCAGTACGTCATTGGCCAGGACCAGGCCAAGAAGATCCTGTCGGTGGCTGTCTACAACCACTACAAGCGCCTCAAGCACCTGGGCAAGAAAGACGATATCGAGCTTGCGAAGAGCAACATCCTGCTGATCGGGCCGACCGGATCGGGTAAGACCCTCCTCGCGCAGACGCTGGCGCGGCTGCTCAACGTGCCGTTCGTGATGGCCGATGCCACTACGCTTACCGAAGCTGGCTACGTGGGCGAGGACGTCGAGAACATCATCCAGAAGCTGCTGCAGAAGTGCGAGTACGATGTGGAAAAGGCGCAGCGCGGGATCGTCTACATCGACGAGATCGACAAGATTGCGCGCAAGTCGGACAACCCGTCGATCACGCGCGACGTGTCGGGCGAGGGCGTGCAGCAGGCGCTGCTCAAGCTGGTGGAAGGCACGGTGGCCTCCGTGCCGCCCCAGGGCGGGCGCAAGCACCCGAACCAGGAATTCGTGCAGGTGGACACGACGAACATCCTGTTCATCTGCGGCGGAGCCTTCGACGGCTTGGACAAGGTGATCAAGCAGCGCTCCGACAAGAGCGGGATCGGTTTCGGTGCCGAGGTGCGCAGCAAGGACAGCCGCAAGGACATCGGCGAGGTGCTCAAGGGCGTAGAGCCGGAGGACTTGATCAAGTACGGATTGATCCCGGAGTTCGTCGGCCGGTTGCCGGTTGTGGCGACGCTGGATGAACTAGACGAGGATGCGCTGATCCAAATCCTTACCGAACCCAAGAACGCGCTGCTCAAGCAATACCAGAAACTGTTCACCATGGAAGGGGTCGAATTGGAGATTCGCCCGGAAGCGTTGCGTGCCGTTGCCACGCGGGCGCTGGCGCGCCGAACGGGCGCGCGCGGGCTGCGCTCCATCCTCGAGCAGGCCTTGCTGGACACGATGTTCGACCTGCCGTCGCTGGCGAACGTCAGGAAAGTGGTGATCGATGAGAACACCATCGTGCATGCCGAGCAGTCGCCGCTGCTGATCTACTCCGACCAGCCAAAGGTCGCGGGCAGCGGGGCGTGACCCCACGTGGGCCGCGAACGCGCCCTACCTCGTCCAAGGATTCAAGTGGTTAGGCGCGGCTTGAATACGGCCGCGCGGCGCCACATCTAAGGCTATTGATCCAACCGATCAGGACACCCTAATGACAAGCACAGTCCCCGCAGGCGAGACCGTCACCCTTCCGCTGCTACCGCTGCGGGATGTGGTGGTGTTCCCGCACATGGTCATACCGCTGTTCGTCGGGCGGCCCAAATCGATCAAGGCGCTGGAGACCGCCATGGAAGCCGGCAAGAGCATCTTGCTGGTGGCGCAGCGTTCGGCCGCCAAGGACGAGCCAGGTCCGGAAGACCTGTACGAGATCGGCTGCGTATCGAGCATCCTGCAGATGCTCAAGCTGCCCGACGGCACGGTCAAGGTGCTGGTGGAGGGCACGCAGCGCGCCCGCATTCACTCCGTGCTGGACCTGAAGACCCACTACCAGGCCGACGCCAGCATGGTCCTCGCCCCGATGGAGGACACCACGGAACTGGAAGCGATGCGCCGGGCGATGATCTCCCAGTTCGACCAGTACGTGAAGCTGAACAAGAAGATTCCGCCCGAGATCCTGACATCGCTCGCCGGCATCGACGAGGCTGGCCGTCTGGCCGATACCATCGCCGCGCACCTGCCGCTCAAGCTCGAGCAGAAGCAGGAGGTGCTGGAGATGATCGACGTGCGAAAGCGTCTCGAGCACCTGTTGGGCGTGATGGAGACCGAGCTCGACATCCTGCAGGTGGAGAAGCGCATCCGCGGCCGCGTCAAGAAGCAGATGGAGAAGAGCCAGCGCGAGTACTACCTCAACGAACAGGTCAAGGCCATCCAGAAAGAGCTGGGCGACCTGGAGGAGGGCGCCGACCTCGACGAGATGGAGAAACGCATCAAGTCGGCGCACATGCCCAAGGAGGCGCGCGTGAAGGCCGACGCCGAGCTGCGCAAGCTGCGGCTGATGTCACCGATGTCGGCTGAGGCCACAGTGGTGCGCAACTACATCGAGACCTTGATC
>Ga0335070_10002185_pt1 | contig 22797 bp, 22 predicted proteins | sample Lox_Sample_13_FD_206722 | JGI IMG/M metagenome (GOLD analysis project Ga0335070, IMG submission 206722) | Soil microbial communities from Loxahatchee National Wildlife Refuge, Florida, United States - Lox_Sample_1.3 | ecosystem: Environmental > Terrestrial > Soil > Wetlands | place: USA...
TTCGTTGCCTGCGCCCCGTCTCACTCCGACGTACTCTAAGTACGCCTCCGTTCGCCACGGCTTGAGCGCCTCGCTCTATTTTTGAATGCAACTTGGTATTATTCTAGTCTCGCATGCGTAGAGATGCAACCCCGAACAGAGTCGATCATTCTCTGGCAAAATCCGAGTTCCTCCTCCCCCAAGACCGTTTAACGACTAAGAGAGTGGGAGTTCCTAAGGATGGTGCGGAGCGGGGATATTGAGTGCGCTACCAAGTTAAGAGTTTTTCTCAACCCTAACCTTCACATTAGTCTTTACCTCAACCTGTTCTTTTAACCCCTCAAGGGCTGATCAGTGATGTTCAGAAATTCTTTGGTCGTCTTCTGCAGCTCGGAAACAGCGAGAAATGCCTCCTTGAGCAACTGTTTCTGTCTCGTGGAAAGAAGAGCTGGGTCCAGGTAATTGCTCGGTTCCCTACCCTTTTCCCAGTCGCTCAGATTGTTCTTGATCCTCAAAGTAAGAAATGTTTCAAAGGCTTGCTCAAGAAATTCAGCCGTGTCACTGGAAATAAGACCCATCGGTACAAGCGCTGAGATCCTTGCAAGCGTGTTAGTTTCGCTCACTCCCTCTTTCCACGCCAGGAGCTTCAGGCACGTGATGAGCGGGACAAGACCGAAGGTTTTGATATTCACCCTGTTCTTATGTTGGCCGTTCTTTTCCACTATAAAGTGCTTGAAGAAGCCAAGAGGAATGGGAACTTCGACGATATACTGCGCGAGGGCTTTTATGAAGGCAGTATACTTACCGACAAGAGAGAAGATATATTTCCGCAATTCGCTTTCAAGTTCCCGATCGCCGGCGTTGCTCCTGAAATCGAGGAACACGAACGCGTCCATGACCTCTTTATGATCGAGAGCCGGAGAAGTGATCCAATCCGCTGTTCTTTTTTTCCATGTTTCCAGATCACCTCGATATTTCACATTTGTGGCCATAACCTGGCCCTTGCACAAAGGGAAGCCAGCTTCAGCCAATCCACGAACGACGATGCCGGAAAATCGCGCAAAGTACTCTTCGATACTTTCAGAAGGGGGGCCCCGATAGATGAGGGCATTATCCTGGTCTGTTAGCAATGTCTGCTCTTTCCTCCCTTCACTCCCAAGACCCATCCACGCGTAGGGACAGGGAGGTACGCCGCATGACTCCTCTGCCAGTTCAACAACCCGTCTGACAATCCTGTCGTTCAGCTCGCTCACAATCCTGCACGCCTGGGATGCAAGAGCCCCGTCAGACATGAGCCCTCTCAACACCTGTTCCACATCATTCCTGCACATGCTCAGTTCCGCTGCCGTACTGCTGGCATCGATGTTTCTCAGGAGGGAAAGCATCTCCAGCCCTCTGAACTTCAGGAGATCAAGACCCGTGAGCAGACCCCGGGCTTTACCCCGCTCGAGCACGACCAGTTTGTCCGTCTTTTGCTTCACCATTTCGTAAAGGGCGTCAAAAAAGTAACTTTGTGCCTCAATCGAGCCGTACTCCTGACGCATTATGGCGCGTACGCTTTCGTCGGGCCTGATGTTTCTGAGCAATACCCCCTCAAGCAATTCCTTCGTTCCAACAATGCCTTTCGGATACTGCTCTTCACCAACCACGACAAGTGAGCTGATGTCCTCGTCTATGATCCTTTGGGCTGCTTCCCGGATAGAAGTCTCCTCTTTGCAGAAGGGTGCGTGGCTGGAGAGCATTTCTATTATCTGTTTCCTGAAAAGGAAGGGTTCTATTCGGTCAACACCCGAGCTCCCGGAAAGGCACTCGCGATAAATCGACTTCATCCTTCGGGTAAGGAGCTGACTTAAAAACCTGTAAAAGAGCGGATAGCGCTGCACCATGTGCACGAAGCTCTCTGCGGATTGAGCAAGGCATGAGGTATCTTCCATGGCCTCTACGTTAGCCGTCGTAGGTTCCGGGTTCAGCAGGGCCATTTCACCGAAACAGTCGCCCTCACCAAGGAAGCCGAGGAGGGTTTCCTTTCCATTTTCATAAAGGTAGACTTTGACGAGACCGGTACGCAGGATAAAGAAGTTAGTACCGCGCCCTCCCTGTTTGATGATGATGGAGTTTCGGGGGAAGTCTCGCCACTCCATACCCTCCGCAATCTCTTCCAGCTGTTCGGTAGCGAGCGAATCAAACGGAACTACATTCTTCAGGAAATTGAGCTTGGCAAGCGTTTGCTCTGATTGCAAGATCGTCATCCGGTGGAGGCGAAACTTAGCATATAGTCCGGACCTATGAAGCACCTCCATCAGAGCCTTGCGGCGGATAAGCGTTAACCAGCTCATCCGACGCGCACAGGCTCAGACCTTCAGCATGCTGATAACCCGCTAGGGCCTGCGCATGGCCTGCTCATGGCCCCACCAGGCACTCGATTGGATCGCGGGATGTGCTGCCTGTTACCAGTAATTGATACCGGCCTTCCTTTTCCAATCAGGCTCGAACTCATCCTCGAAGTAGTTCTCCAGTTTTTCCAGGAGTCGCTTCCAGCCCGTCTTGTATTCCTGGGTGAGGATATCCTCTAAGAAGGGTGTTATCTCGCCCAGCTTGTCCTTCGGGAGATAGGCGCGCGCACCGAGGTCGTGAGATTTCTTGAGTGCTTCAGGGCTGAGCGCATGGGCCGTGAGCATGCCGACCTTCAGGTTCTTTTTGACGGCCAGCTCTAGAAGGTCAAAGCCCCTTACACCCATGATATCGAGGATCACGATATCGTATGTGTTTTTGTTTATGAGTTCGGCCCCCTGCTCGTAGGTGGTCGCCTTTTCAATCTTGCAGCTTGGGCAGGACTCTTTGATCTCCTGCTCGAGCACCGCAAGCACATCGGGTTCATCATCCACAGTTAGAATCTTCTTGCCATCCAAGACTGACGCTGTCATGCTATTTCCTCCTTCTCGTTAGTCAGTTGTAAAGGAGGGATTCTCACCGTGAAGCAGGTGCTGAATCCCTCCTGACTCGCGACTGAAATTTCACCGCCCATACGGTCTACAAGAGCTTTGATGCAGAACAATCCGAGCCCCAGCCCCGGCACGTCCTTGATGTTGTTTGTCTCTATGCGGACAAACCTCTTGAACAGAGCTTGGCGCTCCTCGTCGGAAATAGCCGGACCATCGTTCGACACTGTCACGAACAGATCTGCGTCCCCGCTCACGGATAGATCCATCTGCTCCCTGCGGTACTTGAGAGCGTTGCTCGCAAGGTTGCGAAGGATATGCAGGACTTTTTTGCGATCGTGACTGAAAGGCGCGGCTGCGTATTTGCCCGATATGGCCATCGAAATATTATGATGCGCGAGGATCTCTTTTTCTTCGGCGGTGGTTGTGGCCCGTGCAAACTCATCTCCCGCCACGGGGTCCGCAGACTCCAGCGCTTCCAGGAGTGCCTCTTTGAGTAGTTCTGGAAGAGTGAAAAGATCGCACTGGAAAAGGTATTCTTCTGAACGGGCGAGTTCCAGTATGTCCTGCACGAACCCCCTAGCCTTCTGGGTATTCCTTCTGATGCGCTCGAGAGAGTCCCGCTGGGGTTGACTTAAGTCGCCATATCTATCCGTCTTGCTGAGGAGACTATTTACTGTCGTCGCAACAACGGCCAATGGCCCTACCATATCATGGACCAGTAGATCGTAAAGATAATCCTTTTCATTCATACATCTACCTCAACAGGCCTGGCACCCCCTTTCTGAGTCTCAGTCAGGATCGGGAAGGCGACCGTAAACGTACTCCCGCCTGACGCGGCGCAATCATCAACAGTTCTGCAATGCGCGCACGCCAAGATATTCCCCGGGCATTGCTCCTGGTCAGTCGGAATGTGTCCACATCTCGCACTCTCTACAGAAAGCGCAAAACCGAATCGTTCCGCGTAAAGTTTCAGTCTCAAAAGATCCAGCCCTTTACCCCCTGCGCCGAACTCATACGGCCTTTTCGACGCATAGAGTTCAGTCTCCCGCGCCGGGGTCAATCCGTCGAAGAGAGACAATCTGCTTTCCTCTGTAATACCTATACCACAGTCTTTCACGCGTATGTAAACTTTCCGTTCCTTTTCCTCAAGGACGACCTCTATTTTACCTCCGTCGGGCGTGTTTTCAACTGCATTCTTGATGAGCCCACCTAATACTTCCCTGAGAACCCGCGCGTTCATCCAAAGAGTCAATGCGTGATCCCCTTGTATCTCAAAACCGATATTTCTGTGGGGCGTCGAAACTTCTGCATTCTTTACCGCGTGCTCCACAACGGGATAAACACGGACTGATCCGAAGTCCCTTTCAGCACGTGAAAGATGGGCACTCAGCCATTCTTTCACCGCGTCCCAGTGAACGCGCATGTCGACAGTCATTTCAGAGAAATGCTCTTCACTCTGCTCGAAGCGCTGCATCTCGCTAACAACCGAGCTTGCTTCCAGTTCTTGGGCCACCCGGAAAATTTGGCGGGTCTCTTTCTGGATTTCCGCAAGTCTTTTGAGGTGTCGCTCCACCGAGTCCACACACTCGCGCCAATAACCGTCAGCAAGCGAGGCTTCGAGTCTGCGTTTCAGGAGCCTCACATTCCCCTGGATCACGGCAAGGGGTGTTTTCAACTCATGCGAGACGTGGTTCATCGCCTTGGTCTTGGCACGGTTCAGTCTCTCCAGTTCTAACCGGGACCGCTCCAAGGCCTCGATGCGTGCCTTCTGCAGTTGGGCCATCTCTATGAAGACTACGGCGTGGTTATTGAACATTCTTAGGAATACTTTGTCCTCTTCGGTAAAGACGCCTCCCACCTTGTTAAGTGCCTGCACTACTCCCAGAGGCCGGCCGGCCCTGCTGTAAAAAGGCATGGAAAGAAGGCTCTTGGTTCGATACCCGGTCTGCGCTTCGGCCTCACGGTTCAGGCGGGGGTCTGCATGAGCATCTTCCAGACTGACCGTTTGGCCTGTCTTCAGGCAGTAGCCTGCTATACCGGAATCAGCTGGAATTCTGATCTCTTGTCGCCCCATACCCAGAGCGACCGTCGTAAAGAGCTCATCTTTTGCAACGTCGTGCAGGAAAATACTGAAGCGATCAGCTTCCATGACCTCAGTGGCCTTCCTGGCGATCTGAAGCAACATCTCATCCAATTGGAGGTCTAGACCGATGAGCTGGCCAAGCTGAAGAAGGGAACGGAGTTTCCGGTCCTGATCATGGCCAGACCCGAAAGCTCCGGAAGGCCTGTCACGGTTGGGGTTCACTCACACTCTCCTGGCAACGCCCCCCTGTGCCTCAGAGCAAACAGGGTGTCTCTTCGCTAACCAGGTTCATATCTTAAGAAAAAACGAGGTATCGGTCAAGTGAAATGAAAACTGCTGGTACACGATTGCGGGTGTGGTTTGCAGGCGACGGTGCTTCGAATTTAGAGTTTGGGCGTCCTCCGGGCAGGTGTTGGAGAACGATTCCCGGAGAGGTCCTGCCAGAACCTATTGATACTCTTTCCTCTCCCGCGAAATTTCCACGCAAACAAGGTCGCGCAGTACTTTTGTACTGGCCGTGTTATCGAGTGGCTTCCAGGCTGGGTCAGGATACTTGTAGGATGCGATCTTCTCGCCTTTCCTGAAATGGGTCAGGCTGAGACACCTTCCCTCCGGTTTTTCGCAGTTGAACTCCCAGGTCGATACTGTATACTCCAGCCCAATGTCCTGACCTGCGCTCCCTAATTCTTTTGATAGTTCCTGAAGGCTGACGAGAAATCGGCCTTTGGTAGGTGCGTATTTGACGGAGATTCTCACAATCTCTTCTGACACGCGCTCAATTGCGTTCCGATCTATAAAGTAGAGTTCATTGTTCTGCCCTTCCACAATCCGGTCCCAGTGGACTGCTGTCGGCGATTTGTTCCGGTCCTTGCACCCGACGACATTCGTAAGGGTTAGCAGACAGACCGCCATATACACGACGAAAAGCGAAGCCGACCTAGTATGCTTCGGTTGGGGCCGTGACGAGAGCAGCCCTGGGATGAAGTTCACGTCAAGAGCCTCATTGCTGCGAAAAGCGGAAGTCCAGCGGTTCGGGCCGTGTCAATCGAGCCACTTAGTTTCTTTGATCGCATAGTAAATTACGTACGCCCACGAGAGAATACCGTGAAGAACAGCCAGGGAAATAGTCTTGTGAATACTCCACGAAATGCAGATCGCCAGACTGCTTCCGAAGAATACCGCCGCCTTTATCAAGCCCATAGGCCACTCCTTTCTTTATGGTTCGTTGCCGGGTTGGCTGAGGCTTTACCCGGCCATTCTCCGGTATTTTTATCACACTTGAGAGGCAACGGGTAGCCTTTTCACGAGGCCCTTTCCTTTACGAGACCTCTTTCCTCGCCGGTCTTTCCGTGGTATACTCACTCCCATGTTTTCTCACCTTCAACGGGGAATAGCATTTCCCGTGCCACTCCTGAGCGCTTGTGCTATCCTGCTGGCCATGACTTTATCCTTGCCGAGCCGTGCGCCAAGCGCAAACGCAGCCGTCACCTATCACCAACTCACATTCCTGCCCGTGAATGCCTCTATCAAGGCCGAAATCGCGGCTACTGAGCCGGCGCGTGAGAAGGGACTCATGTTTCGCACGTCTCTCGACAAGAACAGCGGGATGATCTTTTACTTCGAGCAGACAGGCTATCACGCCTTTTACATGTATAACACGCGTATCCCGCTGACTGTCATTTTTTTGAATGAGAGTCTGAGAATTGTCGACATTCAGGAGATGGCTCCCTGTCTGGAGCAAAACCCTTTCGCTTGCCCCACCTATACCCCTCGCGCACGCTGCAAGTACGCTATTGAGGTAAATCAGGAATTCGTGCGGGAACACGGGATCAAGAACGGAGACCTGGTCAGAATTCAAAAATAGCCGGCTGGCGCCTCTGCACAGGCTACATAGGTGCCATTGCCCGCCTTCTGCAGTCCTTGGAATGAAACATCTGTGTGGGGCTCTTCCTGATAAAGACCGTACCGCACTTACAGACGGATTCCCCGTAGGTACGGCCCTTGAGGCGGCCCATGTGGATGTTGAGGAGCTTTAAGCAATTGTCACAATAACCCAGCTCGTTTTCCTCATCCATATCATTGCCACATCGGGCACAAACCAAGGAACCCCACCGCTTCGGGTAATCGATATAGAGTCGGTTACCACATACCCAACATTTGTAGACTTTGATGTCAAAATAACTGTCATCGATCATGTGGCCGAATCCGCATTTGTCACATATCATAGGGCCCCCTCTTTCGTAATTTCTTCTTATCATGCGCATACTTAGATAGTTTAGGGTCTCCTCCTCCAAACTCTGGACTCGCACTACATATGGTTGTTTCTGCAAGTTACGGGCCATTGAATCGGAGCTGGCCTACTCCGAGCGTGACTGAGAGGAAAACATTCGAACACGCGATCTACAAATCATTTTTGATACTTCGCACTTAAGTTTAACCAAAAAAGGCCGATTAATTAGAGTAAGCCAAACGGATGCGCATTCTAATTCATATAGGCAACACCCTGATCAGCGAGGCCATCAAACAGTTGCTGACAAAGAACGGTTACACTGAGGTGATGGTTTACGGTCAGGGCAACACGAATGGCTATGTTCCGGAGGTGGTCCTCACAGATATCTCGACCATCAATGAGAAGCTGATCGCCGGGTATCCGAACGCAAAGATTCTGTTGATGGATACCGGCGTAGACAAAGAAAGGATAATCACGACGCTCCTCTCTTATAAAATCCACGGCATCCTTTCTACAGATACCGAATTCCCTCTCCTGAAGAAAGCTCTTCTCGTGGTGAGTCAGGGGCAAGTGTGGATTGACAACAGCACTGTAAAGACGTTTCTCCATGAGTCAGGCATCGTATCAAAGGCCGGCAAGATAAACGGCATCACGGCGAGAGAGAAAGAGATCATCGAATACGTGTGCCAGGGCTGCACGAATAAAGAAATTGCGACCAGGCTCATTTTGAGCGAGCACACAGTCAAGGCCCACCTCAACAGGATATTTAAGAAGTTCAATGCCACGAGCCGCTCCAAGCTCATCACGCTCGTGATGAACAGCAAATGACGGGCAGCGCAACGGGCACGATCTTTCGATAAGTCCAACCCCTCAAGCCAAAGTACGGCGCGTTCCCCAGCAATGGCTGAACTGAATATCGGTCGGCGCGTCGCAGGTTTTCTGCCCATCAATGATCACCGACTTCGTGCAATAGCCGTTTGGCAAATTTCTTGCAGCTCACCTCATCGTGTCGGACTTTGCACTAATGGTGCGCCGGCTGGACGAGTTGATTTTTTTTAGGAAATAGGGATTAATAATCATGGACGATAGGTAGCCAGAATGCGTCGTAAAAATAGGGGCTTTACACTTCTCGAGATACTCCTTGCCATTGCCCTGTCCGCACTCTTGCTCGTGACTGTTTATTCAGTTTACTTCTCGATAGCGCGAGCCGTTTACGCCACGTTGGAGAGCCAGGAACTGCTTGAGACAGGGCGAATACTGCTCGAAATGTTGAAACGTGACATCAGAGGGATTTCAGGGACTCGCTTTCCGCTCGTAAGTACGGTAGAGGAGATCAATGGGAAGTCTGTAACAAACGTAGTATTTGTCACATCCGCACCCAGCTCGACCAATCCGTTCAGGTGGAACAAGGTGGGATATACCCTCACGCAAGACCGCCAAGGTCAGTGGATATTTGTCAAAAAAGCAGCCAAGAATCCGAACGATAACCTCGACGAGATCGGAACTGTCTTCGAGGTATCAAGACTGGTCAACTCCTTCCGGATGACCTTTTTCGACGGCACGCAATGGGTAGACCAATGGGACTCACGGTCCACCGGTAAGCTCCCAAAGCAGATAAGGATAAGCGTAGAGCTATCAGATGAAAAGAAAAACGTACAAACATTTACGGCCGAAGAGGACATTAGCAGTGCCGTCTGATGAAAAAGGCTTTGTGCTGGTCACGATACTTCTCGTGATCGCCATACTCTTTCCTCTCGTATTGGCTTTTACCTCGAGGGTGCAGGTAAACCTCCTACAAGCAGAGAACTTCCGCAACTCGGTCCAGGCCGTGCGCCTTTCAAGGTCCGGGATCGAAGGTGCAATCGGTATTTTAAAGACCGACGATCCGGCGTACGACACACTGAAAGACGTGTGGGCCCTCGATTTGCCCACGCTCAGCCTGGCCGAAGGAAGACTTGAGGTTAAAATCAAAGATGAAGATGGCAAGATCGCCGTAAATCAGCTCGTGCAGAAAAACGGCGTTGACGTTAACAAGGATGTGGAACTAAGACTGCGTAGTCTCATAAGCCGGCTGGGTGGGCGCGCGGAGGTTGTTGACGCCCTGATAGACTGGATCGACACCGATGACATGGTAACCGGTGCAGCTGGTGCGGAATACGAGCACTATAAACCGCTTGGCTACGCAAGCAAAAACGGTCCCATAGACTCGCTCGATGAGCTATCTCTGGTAAAGGGGTTTGACAAGGAGCTACTTGTCGACAAGAACCTCCTGAACTACCTGACGGTGGCGCAGACAGACGGTAAGGTCAACGTGAATACCGCGTCCTCGGAGGTTTTATTAGCCCTCCTCGGCACACAAACATCCGCACTGGCGCAACCTCTCAATGACAGCGATATCGAGGAGCTGGTACGCCATCGGGACGAACACGAGTTCAGAAACATCCAGGACGTCAACGCCGTGGTGAAGATCTCAACTGCACAGGCAGGAAATATCGCCAGTCTCATTAAGGTCAATTCAGCCTTCTTCACGGTTTCAAGCAAATGCACCATCGGTAGAGTAGTCTATAACTCTGAAGCACTCTTGCAGCGTGATGGAAAAAATATTACAACAGTATCCTGGAGAGAGTTTTGAGAAAGACAACCTCTGCAATTGTGCAAGATAAAGAAGGCTGGTATGGTCTCACCTTGATTGCCACGGATCGGGATGTAAGTGATTTTAAGGTGTATTCTGGTTACAGCCTGGATGAACTTAAGAAAATGTTCGAAGAACAGCCGTGCGGGGTCGCTCTTGATGATGCAGCCGGTTACCTCTTTAACCTTACGCTTCCCTTCAAAGGCAGAAGAAAGATTAGTCTTGTTTTGGGTGGCCAACTGGAAGAGATGCTTCCCTTCCCTATCGAAGATATGGTGATCGATTTTCAAGAGCTGGGCTCGGACGGAGGCGTCCTCGTAGCAGCCGTCCCCAAAACGGCCCTTCCGGACATAGACGGCAAAGCAAAGATACATAACGTGTCGCTCCAGAGCCTTGCTGCTTTGCACGCCCTTAACTGGCTCAAACTTATACCGCAAGAGAATGCCGTTTTTCTCAACTGTACAGGAAACAGCACGGTTATCATGCTGCTCGAGCGAAACAGGCTCGTCAATCTCAGACACTTTTTCAGATCTCCGCAGGCGGGCGCCACGATCAGTGCCCTCAAAGAAATGGCTGGACAGGTAGACTTGAGCAACACCCGGTACCTGATGGTGGGTGGGGAAGATGGCCCTGTCGAGAAGCAGCTGATTGAGCGTGCGCTCGGTATCACCATAGAACTTCTAAGTTTGAGCGACTATGTTATTGGAGAGAACGTGCCGGCGCAGTCCTGGGCTGGGCTGGGCGCAGCACTCATGGCCATTAATGCGAAAGGCGAGATAAACCTGTCCGGGGAACAATACCACCCCTTTTCTGGCTCAAGCCGGGTAAGCCTTTATGCGAGTGGCGGTCTCGCGCTCTTGAGCCTTCTCGTGTTGGGCCTATCCTCCTTTGACCTCTACTTGAAACAGCGAACCTATGACTACCTCTCGAGCGAACCCAACCGCATTTACAGAACGGTGTTTCCGAAGGCTCCACCGGTCAAGGACGTGGTTAGGACATTCGAAGAGAGGATTCAAAGGCTTAGCAGAGAAGAGGGGGTCGGGAAGGAGAATGAGGCGAATCCCCTCTCTCTTCTCGACCAGATAAGCAGCAACATAGACTCAAAGATAGACGTGAGGCTGAGCGAATTCGCGGTTGATGATAAGGAGTTTGCAATCGCCGGGACAACCGTCTCTTTCGCATCCATAGACAAGATCAGGGAAGCCCTGCAGCGTGTCAAGGGTGCGGGCTCCGTCGAACTTCAGAGCGTGGACATGGCTCCCGGCGGCCAGGTCCGATTTAGGTTCAGGGGAAAACTATGAAGATGCCGCCAGCCTTGCTGCTCGTGCCTGAACGCGTTTGGCTTTTTCTCTTTGTAGGCATTTTTCTCCTCGCGGCTGTGGCTTCCTATGTCATTTACACCGACGCGCGCGCGCTGGAACCGAAGATCGTCTCGAAACAAAGGGAGGTTTCATCGGTCCTGCAGCTTAAAGACGCCTATGACGCAAGAAAACGAAGTGCCGAGAAAAGCCTCCAGAATAAAGAATCGGTGGGCATGTCTCTTGCATCCGTTGAGAGCATTGTAGCCAAGACCTTTGTCGGCGGTAAGCTCACCATGCTGAAACCGGCGGCGTCGAAGGAGGAAAAAGGTACTCAGCAAACGGCAGTCGAGCTTGGCGTAACCGGTGCTGCCCTCGGTGAGATTGTGGCGTTTCTTAAGGCGGCGGAAGACGCGGGCTTCCGCGTGAAGAGGCTTCAATTGACCGTGCCGCAGGCCAACCCGTCGGCCCTCGATATGCACGTAACTATGACACAGACATAGAAGATGAAGCTGATAAAACAGAGTCTGACATATGCGGGGATAATTGCATGGGGAATGGCAGTCATGCTGGCTACTGTCCTCGTATTTTTCCCTTACCAGAAAGCACTCAAGATCATCTCTCAAAATCTCCTAGGCTCGAGCCGCATGATAGTGGCAGTGGAGGGCCCCCGCTTCGGTTTCTCGAGCGTACAGGTCTCCAAAATTGTCGTAGGCCACGTTGCCGTGGAGGGTAAGCCCCTATTTGAACTAAGGAAGATCGATGCACGGTGGGACCCCTTCTCCTTGATCTTCGGAAAGCTGGCGATCTTTTGCAGGGCACATGCTTACGATGGTCTGGTAGAGTGCTCGATAGACAGGATTTCTATGCTTTCAAAAGTCAACCCCGACATGAGAATAAAGTTCGACAATGTGAACCTGGCAAAGTATCCGGAAGAGACCCTTCCGTGGTTCAAAGGAATGAGCGGGAGCATGTCGGGTTGGATCAGGGAAGAAATGCCTCTGAAGAGGTCAGGGAAACCAAAGGGGTCGTTCCGGATCGTTATGACAGCGGGCGAGATAAAAAACGTGCAGGTCAAGGGCCTTCAGAACTTCGTCCTGCCCTATAAGGAGGTCCTGGTTGAGGGGCGGATATCAGGATCAAAAATCTACCTGGACAATATTGTTGTTGACGGTGAAAATATCTCGCTGAAGGGAAACGGTACCATAGAGCGAGGTGGTGACGAGCAAAGAGTCAGCCTGACATTGGCCTGTGAGAATACATCCAAGACATCGTTGCTCGCTAACGGCTCGGTAATTACAGTGACGGGAGATCAATGGCACCCTACTATCACGATCTCGACTGAGCCCGCACAAAAGGGGGAAAAAGTAGCTATCCGGAAGCATGAAATAAATTTCCACGGGCTGCTCCGTGGAAATTTATTTAGCGAGCACGGCGAGCGAGAGGGGGGGGCTCCAACAGCTCTGCTGATGGAGGGGGCGACCGGGTACCCGCGCGCGGGTGTCCCAATAATGATGGAGGCCATGAGCGCTCTATGACGCGACGACGCCTGCTCATCCTTGCAGGAGCATCCACCTTTGCAGGACTGTTCCTGGGAGTCCTCGCCCTGATAGCCCTTGACGCATCGCTGCTCAGTATACCCCTGCCCGTCGACTGGAAGGGTCGGGCTGGCTCGCAGAAAACAGGCGGAGAACTCGCAAAGGATGGTTCAACAGCGTATAAAGCAGTCACGGAAAGGAATCTTTTCAGAGCAAAGCTGCAGGCAGAAATCCCCAAACCGAAGAGTGAGAAAGAGATAGAAGAGGAGATGCTCGTCAATATCCTGAGCCCCATGACCCTCAAAGGAGTCATGACAGGTCAGCAGAACAAGGATTTTTTCGCCGTGATAGACAGGGGCGGCCAGAAAGGTGTGTGGACATACGAAGTCGGTGAAACAATCGAGCGAGGCCTCGCTGTAACGCAGATCAGGAAGGACGCTGTTATCATCGAAAAAGGTGACTTCACGGCTATCCTCAAGCTCTTTGCCAAAAGTTTCGAGAGGATCCCCGGTACCAGCGTACCAATTGTCCCCAAGGAGACGCTCAAGCAGGAAGATCTCAAGCTCGCAAAGAAAACACAACCGGCCTCTCACGCCGAAGACTTCGGCAAGGATGTAAGAAAAGAAGGCAAGACCACGGTAATACCGAAATCACTGGCAGAAAAGATGAGGAGTGACAATGCAACGATCATGTCCTCACTCTCCGTTAAGCCTTCTACTGATACAGCGGGCAAACCGAATGGTTACAAAGTGGTAAGCGTGGACAGTGGGAGCCTGGCTCAAAAGCTTGGCATCAGGCCTGACGATGTGCTCCAGGAAGTGAACGGTTACGGGCTGAAAACCGCTGAAGACACCAAAAAAGCACATGATGCACTGAAGAATGCATCAAAGTTTGAGATCAAAGTGCTTCGACAGGGGAAAGTGGAGACCCTCAGCTATGAGATACGATAACCTTATACCGCGTGGTGTCGCAAACGGGCTTAACTCGACTCTGGCAGTCTTCGCCTTCTTCGTGCTCGTCATCACGCTTGTGCCGATTACCGGGAGCCACGCGGCAGCTATCGTAACAACCCCTATTTCCCCAAAGCTCGTGTCTCCCGGATCGCCGGATCAAACCGACACCGAGATAGCAACGCTGACACCCACGCTCAGATGGGAAGGGGTGTTTGATGCGCAGCTCTATTCCGTATACGTCAGAAAATTTCCGTTCACAGAGAATGATGTCGTCTTTAAGGCGGAGTCGGTTTCCAAGCCCTCTGTTCAGCTACCCGAAGGCATTCTTGCCGATGGAGAGAAATATCGGTGGTATGCGAGAGCCTTCAACAAGGCTGGCTGGAGCGATAAGTCACAGGTCTTTAGCTTTGTGGTAAGCCTGCCCACGGACAGTTCTGCGCCTCTGCTTATCGCGCCCGGTTCCGCCTACAAGCCTGTGCCCGTGATCATGACGGCATCCCCCACATTCCGATGGAAATCGGTACCCAATGCAAAAAGATATGGCCTCTATATAAGCAAGTATCCTTTTCGCAATGGACAATTCGTCTACAGAAACGAATCGATCACCGAAAGTACCTTCACTCTGCCAAAGGGCCTTCTCTCCCCCGGCAAGACGTATCGCTGGAACCTGAAAATCCAGACGAAAAGCGGATGGGGTAATCCTTCTCAGAGATTCTACTTTGCGGTCATGGCGCCTGAGGAGAAGATGTCGGGCACAAAAAATCAAGCAGCCACGGAGGCCGACCAGAAGAAACCTGCAGGGGAGACTTCAGCCTATCCTCTTCTTCCTAATAACGTCGTTGTGGAAGGAGAACCGCCGCGCTGGAGTTCCTTTGTAACAGGGTTGCATACCCCGCGCCTCGTGAAAACTGACCCGGGATCACGGACGGACCATGTCTCGCCTCCTCTTCTGCCTTCTACGAGTCAGAAGCAGCTGGCTCAAAACGACATGGCTCCAACGAATCCTCCCCAAACAGGTTCAGGGCCTTCGTCGCCTTCACCTTCTTCGCCTCAACCTTTTTCTTCACCCGGCAGAACGACGGTTACCGAGGCGCCCGTTACGGTCCCATCTCCGACCCCCCCACCACCACAGGCTCAACCCGTAGGTCCGGCTCCGCCCGCAAACCAGATGAGACAGGCCCAGGTTCCCGGAGCACCTGCAATGCCCAATGAGGTCCGTCCGGCTTCGCCACCGATGCCAATGCCTCAAGGACCCCAGGCCATTCCCCAGCCTGCGGCAGGAATGCCGCCAGCATCGCCGGTAGGACCCAGGTCGAATGGTCAGGCACCGGGTCCTTCGGCCGGTAGCATGGTGCAGATGCAGTTTGACAACATAGAATTGCGCGACCTTATCAAGTTCGTCAGCAATATCATGGGAAAGAATTTCATATTCGACGACAACGTGGTCAAAGGGAAGGTGACGATATTGTCACCCAAGAGCCTCACGAGAGATGAGGTCTTCAGGGTCTTTGAGAGCGTTCTCAATTACTACGGGTTCAGCATCGTTTCAAGCGCCGAGGCCTTAAAGGTTGTTAAAGCTTCGGATGCCAAGGCACTGGCCATCGAGAGTCTCGACAAGGATAAGGTGCTCGCTTCAGCTCCCGAAGAAAAGATCGCGACACTCATCCATCCTCTCGAATACCTGGACTCCAACACCATGGTTGGTATCCTGAGACCGCTCATGGCGAGGGATGCCTATCTCGTCAGCGTCCCATCGAGCAACTCTCTCATCATGATAGACACTTCGGCAAACCTCCAGAGACTTAAGAAGCTGGTTAACGAGCTTGACATCCCTGTGTCCAAGCAGCTGAGCTCCATTGAGGTTTACAACGTTCAGCATACGGCTGCGGCTGACCTTGCAAAGACGCTTCAGGCTTTGCTGGCCGAAGGCAAGAAAGCGGCAACGCCAAAGGACAAAATTTTCGTCACTTACTACGCACCTACAAATTCTCTTCTTGTCAGTGCACCTCCGGAGGACCTGAAAGACATAAAGCGGATCATCGAGGGTATAGATACTATACGGCCTCAGGTGCTTGTTGAAGCTGCTATCGTCGAGGTCACCGCGAACAAGGCAGGCTCGCTCGGGGTTGACTGGATCGCGGGCGCCCTGTCTGACAACGGCAGGGGGGCCATCGGCGCTAACTTGAACCCGGCGTCCCCACTCGTTAGTATCGGAGGCGCCATAATTGGTGGCAACAGTACCACTTCGGGGGGTACGACCACCACCAGTTCGCGCGGGGCAGCCGTAGTGACCGCCGTTCAGGGGCTGTCAGGGTTCAACGTGGGAATTCTTGGCGGTAACATCACGTTCAATGGTCAAACGTTCCCGGGGATCGGGGCCTTTATACGCGCAATCGCCAGCGAGGACAACGTCAATATCCTTTCGACACCCCAAGTACTCACCATGAACAATGAGGAAGCCGAGGTTGTGGTGGGCAGTAACGTGCCTTACCTCACCAGCTCCAGGCTCGACTCTGCCGGAAATCCGATCAACACGTTTGACTATCGCGACGTGGGTGTTAAGCTCAAGGTCAAGCCTTACATAAACAAAGATGGCCTCGTGTACCTTACCCTGTATTCCGAGGTAACACAGGTGACGTCGACGACCACGGGAACTGGCGCATCGCAGCAGCCGGCACCAACGACGCTAAAGAGGTCAACAAAGACGACGGTGGGCGTGAAGGACTCCCAGACCATCGTTATCAGCGGACTCATCCAGGATAACACGGAAAGAACAAGTCAGGGTATTCCCTTTCTCTCTTCAATCCCTATACTGGGTGCCCTGTTTGGCACTCAGAGTAAGACAAACAACAAGACCAACCTGCTCGTGTTCATAACGCCCAGGATCATTTACAGCGCTCAGACGATAGAAGAGATAAGTAAGCAGATGCAAAAAGAGCAGGAGAGGCTCATTAATCAGCAGAGTGCGACCAAGCAAGAGAAGAAGAAAGAGATAGAAAGAACGAAAGAGATAGAGAAAGAGTAAACCCACAGTGGAATCCCTTGTAGCCCAGGATCTCGCGCCACTCCCGAATCACGTTGCCCGGGTGCACTATTCCTTTTTCCAGAAGTACGGAGTCATACCGTTGGGCTGCAAGAAAAAACCTTCCTCTCTCGTGATTGCGGTCTGCGAGGAAGATAAGAACGCAAATGCTGATGTTCTCAGCCTCTTCTCATCCATGCCCATCGAAAAGAGGTATGTCTCACGAGAAGATTTCCTGAACTATCTGAGCATCTTCAAGGAGGAGCAAGGGAGAGAGGTAGTGATCGGTGTCGTGGAAGACCTGGGCGAGAGCACTTTTTCAGAGATTGCGCAGGAACTTCCGACGGGCCACGACCTGCTCGACGATGCAGCAAATGAACCGCCGATTATCAAGCTCGTCAACCTACTCTTTTCAATAGCGGTTAAGGACAGGGCAAGTGATATCCATATACAACCAATGGACAACGACCTGCGCGTTCGCTTCCGCATCGACGGTCTTCTTTACGATACCTATAAACCTCCGAAGAGAGCCCAGAACGCCATCGCATCGAGAATCAAGGTTATGGCCGGCCTCGACGTAGCCGAGAAGAGACTCCCGCAGGATGGAAGAATAAAGATCCGCGTCGGCGACAAAGATATTGACGTCAGGGTCTCCATCATCCCCACGGCCTATGGCGAACAGGTAACGATGAGGCTGCTCGACAAGAATGCGGGAATGGTTGATCTGGGAGAGCTGGGCATGTCCCCCGCTCTTGAGAAGACCATATCCGCCCTGATTTCACGCCCCCAGGGCGTATTTCTCGTTACCGGCCCGACAGGCAGCGGAAAAACAACAACGCTTTATGCTGCCCTGCAGCATATCAATACTCCCGAAAAAAATATCCTGACTATAGAAGACCCTGTCGAATACATCATTCAGGGTATAGGTCAGATGCAGGTCAACCCCAAGATCAACCTTGACTTCGCAAAAGCATTGCGCTCTTTTCTCAGGCAGGACCCCGATGTCATCATGGTTGGTGAAATAAGGGATGAAGAGACGGCACGTATATCTATCCAGGCAGCTCTTACGGGTCACCTTGTCTTTTCCACATTGCATACCAATGACTCCGCAAGCGCGCTGACCAGACTCGTTGATATGGGCATCGAGCCCTATCTGCTCACTTCCTCCATAACCGCAATTCTGGCCCAAAGACTTATCAGGAGGATCTGCCCCTTCTGCAGAGAAGTCTATGAACCAACGGAGTTCGAACAAGAACTGCTCAGGGCATACCTAAAGCAGGGGAGCGGCACGGTGTATAAGGGCAAAGGCTGCGATGAATGTCTTAATACCGGCTACATCGGGAGAGTCGGTCTCTTTGAACTGCTCATACTCGATTCAAAGATCAGGCATATGGTCCAGGAAAAGAAGTCTTCTGAAGAAATTAAGGCGGAAGCAGTCAAGGATGGTATGTTGACCCTCAGGGATGAGGGGGTCCAGAAAGCCCTCGCCGGCCTCACCACACTTTCTGAAGTAATGAGGGTGACCATAGAATAATGCTTTTCACGTACTCAGCGCTTAACAAGACAGGCAAGGTGCAGAACGGCACGATTGAAGCTGATGCTGAAACCAGCGCCAGAAATGAGATCAAAGGGAAAGGGCTTTTTCTCGTTTCGTTGAAGGCACGCGAGACCAAAGCGGGGAAGAGAAGAACCCTGTTTTCTTTCGGTATCAAACAAAAACTGCCGGTCCAATTGGCGCGCCAGCTTGCGTCCCTTCTCAAGGGTGGTGTACCCCTCTTTCAAGCGCTCAGCATCATAACCAATCAACTGGAGAATCAAACGGAACGTGAGGTGATAAGCTACGTGCGCGACCAGGTCCGCGGAGGCACATCGCTTTCAGAAGCCCTGAAGGCTTACCCCGGAATATTTGATCGCCTCTTCATTTACTCTGTCCAGGCCGGCGAGAAAGCCGGCGCTCTCGATTCCATTCTGAATTACCAGGCAGACCTGCTTGAGAACCGTGCAGAGGTCCGGGGCCAGATACGCACGGCCATGACCTATCCCGCTATCATGGCCCTGGTTGGAACAGCTGTCCTTATCTTCCTCCTCACCTATGTAGTTCCCATGGTCATGAAGATTTTTGACCGCATGAATCAGCAGTTACCCACGGCGACCCGGATGCTCCTCGGAATCACAGGCTTTGTCCATGACTACCTGCTCATCATTCTTGTTATCGGCACCGCTTCCGTCGTGCTTCTGGTACAATGGGTCAAGAGAACTCAACGCGGGAGAAGGGCCTTTGATACCTTCCTCCTTAAAGTACCAGTGTATGGGCAACTCTATCAGATGATCCTGATCAGCAGGTTTGCGAAGATCGTGAGTACTCTTCTGAAGAGCGGCGTGCACATGCTGCAGGCGCTTCTCGTGGTGAGCTCCACCATACGGAACACGGTCATGTCAGGGGCTGTCTCCACTATGGCTGAGATGGTGGAGCGGGGAGCGGATCTCTCCATTGCATTGCGCCAGTCACAGGCCTTCCCTTCATATGTCGCGGACATGGTTACCGTGGGGGAGACCAGCGGCAACCTCGAAGAGTTGCTCGACACAGTCTCTGTCTATTACGACACGCGCGCAAAACAAAAGATTGCTATGATGACAGCTATGGTGGAACCACTCATTATTGTGGTCATGGGTCTTGTCGTGGCTTTCATTTTGGTATCGATTCTGCTACCCTTGTTCGAAATGAACAAAATTCTCATGAAAGGTTAGGAGCAAGCAATGAGACAGAACAGGAAGAAAGCACAAACTGGTTTTACCCTCATTGAGTTGATGATCGTGATCGTCATCATGGGCATACTGGCTACCCTTCTCGTCCCGAAGATCATGAACGCGCCTGACCAGGCCAAACGGACCGCAGCCAAGGCAGACATAAAGACCATCGAGAGCGCACTGAAGCTTTACAAAATTGATACAGGCAACTATCCTACGACTGAGCAAGGCCTTGAGGCGCTCATCAGAAAGCCAGACACACCCCCGGTTCCCAAGAGGTGGAGAGACGGGGGCTACTTGGAAGGGGATGCTGTACCGAAAGATCCCTGGGGCAATCCTTACTATTACACCGCTTCAAGCAGTTCAGGCACCGGAAGCCTGTCTGGCTCTTCAGGCCGCGATTATGAGATAATCAGTTACGGCAACGACGGGCAACCCGGCGGAACAGGTAAAGATGCGGATATTTCCAGCGCGGACATCGCAAAGGACTAAGGGTTTCACCCTTGTTGAACTCCTTGTTGTAACACTTATTATTGCCATCTTCTTGACCCTTGCCTCGGTCAAATGGCAGAACCTCTCCAGTAAGGGTGGGGAAGGTTTCCTGGAAAGTTTTTCCATCGAGGTCACCCTGCTCAGGGAGGAGGCAATTTCAACTTACGAGGAGCGGGCAATCCAGTTCGATCTTTCGACAAACAGCATTTACATCGGGAGCCCGGATCGTCTCAAGGGTTTTCTGCAAAAGAGAGAGCTGAAAGTACCGGAGCCTTACGTATTGAAGGACATTGTGCTGAACGGAGAAAAGATCACTACAGGAAAAGCTACTATGCGCTTTCTCTCTTCCGGCATGATTGACAGGGTAATCCTCCACTTCACAGGAGCCAAAGATCAGTTCTACACGGTCCTCCTCAATCCCTTGACGGCCAAAGTGACGGGCGAGAATGGATACATTGAAGAGATTACGCTCCGGTGAAGGAACAACCCTTCTTGAGGTAATGATAGCCGTCGCCATTGCGGCTATTGCCCTCGTTTCGTTGATAACGCTGGTCGTCGCGTCCCTCGACATGGAGGAGTATGCCCGTAGGATGACGAGTGCTACGCTTATTGCTGAAGGAAAGCTGAAGGAAATAGAAAGAGCAGGTTATCCCGAGCTATCGCAGGTGGAGGCATTGGTGGACGAGAATGATCCCACCGGTTTTTACTACAGGACCGTGGTCACCGAAGCCCCAATCGAAGACGTGCGCCAGGTGGAAGTGCAGGTCTTTTGGGACAAGAGGAGGCGCTCTGTCGACCTTGTCGGCTATTTTGCGAAGAAATAACGGGCACTGTTCCAGGTTGCGAGTTACGAGTTTTATTAAGATTCATTACACGTTACCAGTTTCGAAACGCATCGAATCCGTATTCCGTTTGGTCAGTGCATGCAGTTGACCCGTGTGTTGTAACTCGTAACCCGGAACTCGTAACACGCAACAAGGCTTTGCGGAACTCGTAACGAATTGTCATATTGTCTACATCGTCCCCTTGTGGTAAAATCGCATCACAGTAGCCGAGCGAAAAACAGATGATCATCGGGGTCCCTAAGGAGATCAAGGCTGAGGAAAATCGAGTGGCAGTGGTGCCGGGAGGTGTCGAAACCCTGGCTTCCCGAGGTCACACGGTCATAGTAGAACAGGGTGCAGGTGCGGGAAGCGGGTTTGGTGATCTCGATTATGAGCGAGCCGGTGCTAGGATAGCTTCAAGTCACGAGCAAGTATTCTCTGAATCGGATCTGATATTAAAAGTGAAAGAACCCCTTCCTGTCGAGTACCCCCTGTTGCGAGAAGGGCAGATGCTCTTCACCTACCTTCACCTTGCAGCTTCTGAAACGCTTACAGCAAGTCTGGGTAAAGCCAGAATTACAGGTATCGCGTATGAAACGGTTCAGGCTGATGACGGCTATCTGCCGCTTCTGGCCCCGATGAGTGAAATCGCCGGCAGAATGGCTCCTCAGGAGGGCGCTAAATACCTCGAGGAAACATACGGCGGACGGGGCGTGCTCTTAGGGGGTGTACCGGGCGTCCCGCCCGCCAATGTAGTCGTACTCGGCGCAGGCAACGTGGGTCAGAACGCGGCCCGTATAGCTCTCGGGATGGGAGCCTCGGTCACCGTACTCGACATAAATGCGCGAAAGCTGAGAGCCATCGACGAAGCCTTTCAAGGGCGGTTGGTCACCATGATCGCAGACAATTACAATATCCGCGTTGTCATAACCTATGCCGACCTGATTGTAGGGGCAGTGCTCGTGCCGGGCAGGAGGGCGCCCAAGGTTATCACCAGAGACATGCTCAAGCTCATGCGGCCGGGGGCTGTCATTGTTGATGTGGCCATCGACCAGGGAGGATGCGTCGAGACTTCTCATCCCACCACCCATCATGAGCCGATATATCTCGAGGCAGGCATAGTCCATTACGCCGTCACGAATATGCCCGGAGCAGTACCCCGCACAGCGACCCGAGCCCTGACAGCGAACACGCTCCCGTATGTTATTGCTGTTGCCGACAAGGGGTGGAAAAAGGCCGCGGCAGATGATCCGTCACTCGCTAAAGGCGTAAACCTTGTCGAAGGGCGGATCACGCACAAGGGCGTTGCGGACGCCTTCAGCTTTCCTTATACTTCCCTTCAGGAGCTCTTATAACTGTCATTCGAATAAAATGTTTTGACAAATGGCAGCGCATTTGGTAGAACGTGAAAAATATTTCAAGGAGGAGGCTTCATGAAGAATCGTGTGGTAACGACCGTCGTTATACTTGCTTTCATTCTTTCCATGGGCGCTATAGCATTGAAGGCAAACGCACAAACAGTCACGCTCCGCTATTCAAACTTCTTTCCGGCACCCCATAAGAACAGTGTGCTCGCTGACGAGTGGTGTAAAGAGGTGGAGAAACGGACAAACGGGAAAGTGAAGGTCAACTACTTCCCCGGTGCCACATTGACTCCTCCTGCGCAGACGTATGACTCTGTCGCAAAAGGCATCGCTGACATCGGCCTCAGCCTTTTTGGTTACACCATGGGTAAGTTCCCCATGATGACGATAATCGACTGTCCTCTCGGGTACAAGAGCGCTTACGTGGCCACCAAGATGATCAACGATTACTACAAGAAGTTCAACCCGAAAGAACTTGACGAAGTCAGGGTGATGTACCTGAGCGCCCACGGTCCTGGCATCGTACATACCAAGAAACCCGTGGCAAAGCTTGAGGAGTTCAAGGGTATGAAGATGCGCGCTACCGGCCAGACCGCGCAGATCGTGAAAGCGCTCGGTGGTGCACCCGTGGCCATGCCCATGACCGAGGCGTATGACTCTCTGTCCAAAGGCGTGGTCGACGGCGTCATGTG
>Ga0335070_10002187_pt1 | contig 22792 bp, 27 predicted proteins | sample Lox_Sample_13_FD_206722 | JGI IMG/M metagenome (GOLD analysis project Ga0335070, IMG submission 206722) | Soil microbial communities from Loxahatchee National Wildlife Refuge, Florida, United States - Lox_Sample_1.3 | ecosystem: Environmental > Terrestrial > Soil > Wetlands | place: USA...
CGGTCGTCTCGACGAGGATGTAATCAAACTTGTCGCGACGTTTCATGAGATTGCCGAGAATACGAATCAAATCTCCGCGCACGGTGCAGCAGATGCACCCATTATTCATCTCGAAAATCTCTTCCTCCGCCCCGATCACAAGCTCCTGGTCGACGCCGACTTCGCCGAATTCATTTTCAATGACGGCGATGCGCTTACCGTGCTGCTCGCTGAGAATGCGGTTTAAGAGAGTTGTCTTGCCCGAGCCCAAAAAGCCAGTCAGGATGGTTACCGGTACGCGTGGATCATCATTCTCAACACGAGCTTCCATGGTCATTCTCCGAAAGTAGATTGATTTTCTGTGCGCACAGCTTCTGGATGTCGCGGGTGGTGATCTCGGACATAGGACGGTGCACGCGAAATTGAAGTTTGGGCATTTTCGGATGGAAGACGGCAATGACCGTTTCGATCGGCGGGCAACCCTCTTCCATACAGGCCAGTTCCGTTACCAGCACGGTCGCCTCTTCGTCCAGGGCAAGCTCTGCCGCCACCTGCGCCTTGATAGCAGACGCGCACTTCGAAGAGTCGCAGGAATCGTGCGACGAAAATATGTCCATCCCTCACTCCCTCAGGTTAATGATAATGATGTATCATTAGCGATTATGTCAAGTCCAGCTGCCGGCCCGCGAAATCCTTGTGCGCTTCCCACCAAATGGCCCATGCTGGGGCAGATCAGCGTCTGTAATGGCTGCTGCTGTGGTCAGGTCCACAAGGGGCACCCCGCCGTGCCCGTTGAGTGGTTGAAAAGGGAATGGAAGCACCAGGGATTACTGAAGCGGGTCCATCTTACGATCAGTGGCTGTCTGGGGCCGTGTGACGTACCCAATGTAGTCCTGATCACTAGTGCCGCGGGAACCCAGTGGCTCGGGAGCATAAGCCAAATAAGCCAGTATGCGCGGTTGGTCGACTGGGCTGAGCAGTCGAAGACTGCTGACCGACTTCTGCCCCTGCCTCGCGATTTCGACGAGTATAGATTGGCGGCTTTCCGGGAAACGGCGTGCGCCAATGAATGGCGCCAGTTTATATGGAGACCCTCAGGTTAAATCGAACGGATGTACATGCACCGAATCCGTGACGCTACATGAGACGTCCGTACGAACCGGCACGATGGCATCGTTGTGGACATGAGTCATACCACCAACCAAAAGCAGAAGTTAATTCTCCGGGCCAGACGTATTCAGAGGCAGGTAGAAGCTCTCGTGCGAGTCCTGGATGAAGGGCGTGATTGCTCCGACATTCTCCAGCTCATAAGTGCCACGCGCGGAGCGATGAACAGCCTGATGGCCGAACTTCTGGAGGACCATGTCTGGCGTCACGTCCTAAACGGCAAACACAAACGGACTTCACAACAAATTGCGGCCGCCAACGAGGTGATCGAAATGGTCAAGTCTTACCTGAGATAAGCCCAGTTCAGGCGCAAGTCAGAAGTACACGTGGGCGGCGACTTCAGTGTCAACCCTGACTTCGAAGAAGAACCACTTAGTAAGGAGACCATCGCGACTCAGACCACGTCGACGATGAGAGTATTTTGTAGTCATCAGATCTTTCTGGATATGATCCACAGCCAATTCCGTCTGTCTGAGGAAGGTTCCCAGTAGATACCTTAACCGGCCCTCAACTTGTGAGGAGCTCGACAATGCCGAGCCAAAAGTGGATGGAAGACTGATGCGTTCAGAACGGTCTCGTCGATGTCCAGCCGTCTCATGCCGCGAGGTCGTGCGCGACACGTGACCAGTTCTCTGGAAGTCCCACATCAAATCGATCAGGAGAGACTTGTCGCTGAGATGAAACGATTTCTGATTTACTTGGTCACGGCGGTGATACTGACCGGTGGCGCTGCACACGCCCAGCAACCACTCGACATTCGGACGGTGCTCGATGGGAGAATGCTGCCGCAAGAGGAGGTCGCGGCGTTTGAAAGGAGCGAGACGCTCTATCCGGTTAGGGTGGTGAGCCGGGGTGCCGTCATCGGCACGCTTCCGATCGCGGACCGGCGCCTTGAGAACGTTGAGTTTCCGATCGGAGACAAGCGATATGACCTATTCGATTACCTTGCATTGAACCGAGTGGCAGGTCTGCTGATTCTCAAAGACGGAAAGATAGTGCTCGAAGACTATGAGTTGGGCACCGGACGAGATACACGCTGGGCCTCCTTCTCAATGGCGAAGTCGGTGACTTCTACGCTGATTGGCGCAGCACTCGAAGACCGTTTCATCGCCAGCCTGGACGATCCCGTGACGCGTTACGTTCCGGCGCTTCGTGGCGGTGTCTACGATGGTGTCAGCATCCGCAACGTGTTGCAGATGGCCTCCGGCGTGCGGTGGAACGAGATGTATACCGACCCCAACTCGGACTGTCGCAAGCTTACCGACGCGCAGTTGAGTCATAGGCCCGGCGCATCTATCGCTTATATGAAAAACCTTTCCCGGGCGGCTCCGGCAGGCTCTGTGTGGAACTATAACTCGGGTGAGACGAATATTGTCGGAGCAGTGGTGGAAGGAGCAACGCATATGAGCCTCGCCGCTTATCTTTCAAGAAAGCTCTGGTCGCCGCTTGGGATGGAGCAAGATGCATTCTGGTGGACCGAGTCAAAGGGCGGCATGGGACTTGGCGGCGCCGGTTTGAGTGCGACACTCCGCGATTATGCACGCTTCGGACTTTTCGTACTTTTCGATGGGGTGATCGACGGTCGCCGTACTGTTCCCGAAGGATGGTTCCAACAGGCGGGCAGAGGCCATCGCATCGGTGACAAGTCCGTGGACTATGGCTATCTCTGGTGGCCCCTGCCTGCGGGAGACTCGATTCACGCGGGAGCCTTCGAAGCCCGCGGGATCTTTGGACAATACATCTACATCAACCCGTCCGAGAGGCTTGTCATCGTTGTGCTGAGCGCACGGCCCAAGCCGACGGGTTCGACCGTGCTCGATGATGCGGCGTTCTTCGCCGCGGTGGCGAGAACTCTCCACCGATAGCGATGAGAATGACGACCGACACGCGAGCAGACTTATTCGTCAGACCTGCGAGCGCGGGTTTCCTGGAATGCATTCCGCACAAGTGCCATACAAGAAGAATTCATGACCGGCAGCACGGAATCCCTTGGGAAGTCTAGGCTTGGATGGGACAGCGCAGTCCTCCAATTCAAACAACCGGTCGCAACTGTTGCAGTAGAAATGATGGTGGTGTTTCTTGCCGGCGACTTCATAGCGCGCCGTGTCACCAGGGACTTCCACTCGTGCAAGCCATCCCTCTTCGACTAGAGTCTGGATGTTTCGATAAAGCGTGGCAATCCCGAGCCTGCGATGATAGCGCCGAGCACCCTTTAGAGCCTCTTCAGGAGAGAGTGGCCGGTCCGCTTCGAGAAAAGTCTCCCGAATAGCTGCTTTCTGCTTGGTATTCCGCTTCTCCATTGTTTGTTAAGAATAAGTTCTCAATTGCGTTTTTAGCAAGCACCTTCGACCCTACGACCCAGACGCGTCGCCGCGTTTCGTAGGCCTGCCCTCGTCTGATCATTGACTGTTCCATGATTGTTGTCTGTTCCGGGATTCTCTGCGGTTGTTCGCCGCAACCCGGGACGATCTCTGTCGTTTTTCTCGCTTTGAGGTTTGTGCCGGTTTTCGATTGCGGCCAAATGGGCCACAGAATCGTGTTTAGTCCATCGGTAATGTCATGGACGATGATGCCAACCGCAACGATGAGTCCCATCCGCCAGGAAATCATGGTGGTGGCAGCAATGGAGGCCCCGTCCATCGTGCTGTGTGCGATTATTCCGCGTGCACTCATGCGGCCAACGTCCAGGAGAATTAATCCCGCTGTTTGCATCGAGACTACCCGCGAGGCATCTTGCTTCACCAATTTCCTCCCTGGAAGTGCGCTACGAGTAGACACATCCGCTTCTACCGGTGCGCATCGACAGCGTCTTGAATGAATGGAGGGATTAGAGCGTACTCTGTCGTCAGAGTCTTTCTGGATCCCTTCTTTAAGGTTTCTTCCATGAACTGCTGGTACTGATGGTCGATGGCGAGAGGAGAGCTCGAGCTGGTAGCGCCATTTTGTCCCCGAATCGTCAGCCAATAGATGACGTCCCTCTGGCTCGCACGATCGCGGAAGATGGCCTCAAAATACATTTTTTCTCTCTCCAGAGTCGCCACCGTTTCCGCGTGGTGCGCATGTTCGAATTGCACCCACTCCTGGAATCGATCCAGTTTGTCTGGATTCAACTCAAAGCGGTAGAGCGTCACTTCCATTCGCTGCGGTTTCGGTGTTTCCGCAGTTTGAGGAGTTTGGGGACCGCCCCGTAGAGGATGGCTTAAGACGACTCCCAATATCCCACCAATTGCAAAAGATATGAGGGTTTTCATGATTCGATTTTCGTTCCTCTCAAAGCTGCTGCTCACCAATGTTGTTCCGTGAGCTGCCGCTGCAAGTGCCACGTTCCCAAAAATATTTCTGGCTGTCCTAGTGTGGAGGGGATGGCGGTTCTGTAGCAGGCACAACAGGATGCGCGATAGAGACTAAAATCTCGTTCTTGCTAACCGGCGGGGTCGCCAGAAGATAAAGCACAATGCCATGGAAAGGCGCTCGAATCTCCGAAATCCTGTGACCGAAAAAGTCCGTTACATAACCAAGCGGAGCATCTGCATTCACAAGCGTGCCGGCTTCCACCTGGGGATAGAAAATTCCATCGACCGAACTGCGAATGGCAACATCTTGTTCGACGTAAAGTGGATGTTGCGAGGGCGAAGGGGCGCCTGGAACCATTTGCAAGTGCCGGAGCAAACTCCATATGCCGCGGTCAATTCGTGAAACAGATTCGCCGTCGCGCTCACCCAATTGACCAGACTCAATTCCTATCGTCGGTTTTCCCCTTGTTACGCCAGTATTGGACAGCGATGCCGACGCAGCAGGATCTTTTGGCCGGCCGCTTAATTTCTTAACGATGGGAAAACCGAATGCGATTGCCATCTGCTCCGATTTCTGGGCCACGGCCGGATCGACAGCGTCGGCGCCATAAGCGACATAGGGCACCAACGATTCATTCGCTTCTCCCGCATGAATATCCACCAGGTAATCCGCCCTCTCTACGACCTGGTTGGTTAATACATAAGAGATTCGCTCGGTCATGGTTCCATCGAGCTTGCCGGGGAAGGTTGAGTTCGGATTTTTGCGATCGACTGGACTGTAATAGATGGCTCGTCCGAGAAAGGAAGGCAGATTGGCAACCTGCACGATGATCACGACTCCGGACAGGTGAGCCGGGTCGATCTCGGAGCGAAACCTCTGCAGCGCCATCACCGGCGCATATTCCGAACCGTGGATACCGGCACACACCGCAAGGACTGGGCCTGATTTCGTTCCATGAACAATTGTTAACGGGATGGTCGTCGTTCCGTCGGGCCCGCTCGGGACTTCGAGATCGCCCGATACAATCGAACCTTGCTCGGCAACTATGTTGCCAATGCGAAAGGCGGGCTCGTCACCCGCAGTAAGGTGATTGCTGAGTAAGAGCAGCAGCAGCGAAATTGCTGCAAGAGCTCTGATTGTCTTTCGTGTCTTCTGCATGGCTAAAAGAAATCCCATCAGTCAATGTCGATTGCCCAAATGGATCAAGCAGCTTGCTTGAAAACAGCCGATCTTCCGAGTCATTTCTTGAAGTTCTTCCCGATATCGTTAATCCATTTCTTGTTATCGCTGACCCAACCTCATACGGTCCGCGCCGCAACTTCAAGAGCATCCCGGTCCACATCGGCGGGCGAGGTGTAAAGGCCCGTATTTGACAGAACAGACCGCGCGGCCGATTTTCCGGAATGCCGAAGAAACCGGCATAAGGTTCCGTGCCCCCGATGAGAACGTGATGTTCATCGAGCACATCGTCAACGGGCTCGTACTCCTTGCCGGACAACTCAAAGCCAACCAGCCCAGCGCAATGTGCAGGATCAAGCGAAACGGCGGCCCTGAAGGCAGGCACTTGTTGCGCACGCGTCACCCAGCGCGAAGTGAGATAGAAGAGCCGCCTCTGAATGTTCTCGACTCCTATGCCAGAGAGGAAATCGACGCGATTCTGTTTCCGGTTAGTCGCCGGATTGGCTCTCATTTGTTTGCAAGTGTCCTCCATCGCGCCTGGAAAGCGTGGGTCGGCCGTCGTCTCCCGATTGCTGCCCATCCTTGGAGTCGGAAGAACTCGCGCGCCTCAGAGTAGGCTCGCCGGAGTCCGTGGGATTGTTGAGTTTCTTGCGGTTCTCCAAAGTGGCAAGTCGCGCCTTCACCTGGTGGAACTCCGCGGTATCGAGGATGTACTCGTCTCGCGGCGGCAGTATGCGCGCGATCTCTTCCTGCGAACGCTTGATCCGGTCCTCGGTTGGGGGATGGTCCTCAAATGCCTTGGCAATGACGCCTGGCTTGCGCTTCTCCTTGGCTTCGATCTTCTCGAAGAATGCGATAAACGATTCGGGATCGTAACCGCTCTTGTAGAGGTATTGCACGCCAAGGTAATCGGCCTGGGCTTCAAATGTCCTCGAGAACTTCATGAAGGTGACCGGAATGGCGACTGACGCCGCTTCGTAAGCTGCATACCCCGCCATCCCTCCCACGAAAATAAGGGGAATGCTTCCCATCCGAGCGTAGTTGGCCCGCGTCATCTCGCGCGCCGCGTGGTGCGCAATCACGTGCGAGATTTCGTGCGCCATTACGCCGGCAAGTTCGGACTCCGAATCTGCTGCAAGAATCAATCCGGAATTGACGTAAAAGAACCCGCCGGGAAGTGCAAACGCGTTAATGTCATCCGCGTCGATGACCTTCACCGTAAACGGTACCTTCGCATCCGAATTCCTGACCAGGTTCTGCGCGATTCGATTCACGTATTCGGTAATTACGGGATCGGTGACGAACTTGGTGGATTGATCGATCTGGGCTGCGTACTGTTTGCCCATGCTCACTTCGCTTTCGATTGAGTACCAGTTTCCCAGGCCCCGGCCGCCGATGTTGCGCGTTCCAATGGCGCTTACATCGTCGATGCTTCCGGGCTTGATGTTTTTCATCTCTGGAACCGGAGGAAGTTGCTCGTTCTGCTGCTCTTGAGCAACTGCTACGATGCCCGGAGTAACGATGAAGATAAGAAGCGCAACTACCGCTCTTACCGAGCGGAGTCCGCAGCTTGCCGTCTGTTGTAACGAAAGGGTTCGTTTTGCCTCGGTAAACATAGGCCTTCTCTACAAAATCGCGCTGCCGAAAGGGCTCAGCACCTTACCCGATTGGATGCAGCGTATCTCAAATTGCGCAATTTTACTGAGCATTATTGCGGTGATGTTGCCAGTGTCCGATCGCGGCAAAGTATCGTCCGCTCATCGGAATAAAACGCCCGCTGGTCCAGCAAGACCTGCATGTCTTTCAGGTGGAGAGGTAAGATCACCGGGTCAAACCCAATCTTCAGGCACGAGCAATCCGGACGGAAAAAGGGGATAGGATGAGTGTCAAAGTGCGAGAAGAGATTTTTCGCAGGGACCAGCGATTACTGAAGTACGCCTCGTTTAATTTCGTGGGGATCCTGATCTTCGCATCCCTATGCATGTGCTCTGCATCGGCGCAGGTCGGCGCCTCAACCGTTCCTGGTTTGGACAAACCGTTGATGGACTCCACTGCCGATCCCTGCACCGATTTTTATCAGTATGCGTGCGGCAATTTTGCGAAACTCCATCCCATTCCTCCCGATCAATCGAGGTACGGAATCTTTGCCATCATCGAAGACAACACCGAACAGGAGCTGCATACTTTGCTGGAGCAGGCCTCGCGTCCGTCGCCGCAACGCAGCCCGAACGAGCAGAAGATTGGCGACTACTATGCGTCGTGTATGAATGCGCCGGCGATCGACAGCAAAGGTTTGAAGCCGCTGCAGCCGGAACTGGATCGTATTGCGGCCCTCAAAAGCAAAGATGAACTTCCCGATCTATTGGCGCACGATCAATTGATCGGCGTGAGTGCGTTTCTCGGCTTTGGTGAAGCTCAGGATTTCAAGGATGCGCGCAAGCAGATCGCTGTTCTCGATCAGGGAGGGCTGGGCCTGCCAGAGAAAGACTATTATTTCCGTGCGGGAGAGACTGCGGATAAAACGCGTAAGCAATATGTCCAGCATGTGACGAACATGTTGCGCCTAATGGGTGAATCCGAAGCCAATGCGACAGAAGACGCGGGCAAAATCATGGCGCTTGAAACAGCGCTGGCCAAGATTTCGATGGATATAACGTCGCAACGCGATCCTAATAATGTATACCACCCGATGGCGGCCGGCGCGCTCGCGACCCTTTCCCCCAATATTGCCTGGAACCGGTTCTTCGTCGCCACGGGAGCGCCGCAAATCAAAGAACTGAATGTGGCGAATCCGGACTTTATTAAGGGCCTGAGCGATCTGATCGCCTCGACCGACCTGGAAACGATCAAGGTATACCTGCGATGGCAGTTGATCCATTCGACTCCCGGCTACGTCTTGCCGGAGGCGTTGGATGCCGAAAAATTTGATTTCTATGGGCGGAAGTTGCGCGGCCAACCGGAGCAGCGTGCGCGCTGGAAAAGATGCGTCGGCGCGACCGACGGGGCCCTGGGAGAGGCCCTAGGTGAAGTGTATGTGAAGCAGGAGTTTCCTCCGTCCAGCAAGGCAGCTATGTTGGAAATGGTCCATGGTATTGAAACGGCGATGAACGCCGACATCGACACGCTTGCCTGGATGAGCGACGCCACCAAGGCGAAAGCGAAAGAAAAGCTGGCAGCAGTGGCCAACAAGATCGGATACCCTGAGCACTGGCGGGACTATTCGAGCCTTTCCATTGTTCGGGGAGATGCATTTGGCAACGCCCAGCGAGCCACCGAGTTTGAGAGCCACAGGCAGTTGGCCAGAATCGGCAAGCCGGTGGACAGAGGCGAATGGGACATGAGCCCTCCCACGGTCAACGCCTACTATAATCCCAGCATGAACGACATCAATTTCCCCGCCGGAATTCTGCAGGCGCCGCTGTTCGAGAAATCTTCCACCGACGCGGAAAATTACGGACACATAGGCGCTGTCATCGGCCACGAACTGACGCACGGGTTCGACGATGAAGGGCACCAGTTCGATTTGAACGGCAATCTGGCCAACTGGTGGACTCCGGATGACGCGAAAAAGTTCGAAGCTCGTTTGGATTGCGAAGTAAAGGAATACGGCGGGTTCACCGCAATCGACGACGTGAAAGTCAACGGCAAGCTGACGTTGGGCGAGAACACCGCCGATAACGGCGGGCTTCGACTTTCCTACATGGCTTTTCTGGCGCTCGCCAAACGCGAGGCGATCGACCTGGACAAGGCGCAAGACGGATTTACTCCGGTCCAACAGTTCTTTCTGGCATTTGGTCAGAACTGGTGCGACAGCGTACGGCCAGAGACATTGAGGCTCCAGGTGCAAACCGACCCGCATTCGCCCGACACGTTTCGCGTCAACGGAGTCGTGCGCAATATGCCGGAGTTCGGAAAGGCCTTCGGCTGCAGGTTGGGCCAGCCCATGATGCCGGAGAACGCATGTCGGGTGTGGTAGATGACATCGCGCGTTAAACAAGTTTAGTTATGGCGCATTCGTCGGCGCTGTTGGCACAAACTTTGCAGGTCCTGCACAAGGTTCGATTTTTGAAATGGGCCGTAACCAGAAGACTGCTGCCGATGAGCGTGATGGCAGTTTCCCAACGATGAGACGGAAGCCAGCCTTCCCCATACGCGCCGGCGACGATCGCGGCGATGCCAAATGCCAGTAGGAGAACCACAATCTTGCGTCGATGAACTTGATAGCCCGTCCAGAACGCGATGAGGCCAACTCCGACCAGTAAGAATGCGAGCACGCGATGAACACGTTCATCTCCCGGGACGAAATGGCTCAAGGCTGGGGCAAAGGCCAGTACGAAGGGCAACAGCGCACAATGAATCGCGCACAGGATGGATGCTCCGATTCCGATCATGTCCCACGTGACCCTTTGCAGACTATTCGAACTTGAAAGCATTCTTGGCAGGCTCCCGATCGCACCACGTTGCCCGGAACTGGAGAGCTCCGCTCGCATCGAACGAGTATGAGGTGCGATTTCGACAAGCCTAAGACCCTGTCGCCGCTTTTCCCGCGGCAATTCATGTGGGCGTCCGGCTAAGGCGAACGAGCGGGAGAATACTTGCCGTGAATGGGCGAGCAGGGTGCGAATGGCCGAGTTTTCAAAGGTGCGGCCGAGCACGAGACGAGGTGCTTGGCGGAAATCTGAGTATCCGGTAAGGTAACCAGGAATGAGCGATCAGTTGAGTATCCACGGGCCGATTCTGGCGAATACGCTCGCCCACCTCGCAGGCGCTCTCATCTTCGGTGTCTTGTTGTACCTCTTTCTGGTCGATTGGTACCGCTCACGGCGGTCGCGCAGCCGCCTTTCGGCTCTCGCTTGCGGATTAGCCTTAATCTGGAATCTCGGGTCGGTCATCGCGATTTCATGTTCCACGCGTGGCAGCGAACTCGCGGAGCCTATCATAACTACAAGCTTTTCCGCGCTGATCCTCTTGCCTGCCGTTTTACTGCATATCTCACTGAATGGACGGTATCGATGGATCCTGTTTAGCGGATATGTCCTGAGCGCCGCCAGCGTCATTCTGCATGTTGTAACCTCCTCTTCCGCGCCCGGGGGACTTCATCGAGATGCGATTCTCTTGGTCACGTTTGGGTTCGCGGTGCTGTCCTGCATGACGGTCGGCCTCGAGATCCGGGATAGCGGTCATGCCGCAGGATCGCGCCTGGCGGTCGCAATGGCCTTGTTGCTGTTCGCCATTTCTTTTGTGCATCTCGGCGAGGTTCATCCCACTTCAGCTTGGCCGCTGGAAATTCTGGTTCACCATGCCGGTCTGCCACTCGCCCTTTTCGTGTTGCTTCACGATTACCGGTTTTTGCTTCTCGATGCATTTCTCCGCCTCGTGGTCAATGGGATTCTGGCGTCGGTCACAATTGGAGGGCTCATTGCGCTGGCGGGAAAGCTTCATGCCTTTACAACCAATCCGCTGGACCCTCCGGTCGCGGCATTGACTTTTGTGGCGGGATGTCTGCTTTTGATTGCGTTCAACTATATCCGCCTCCGTGTACAGCGGGTGGTTACGCGCACAGTATTTCTGCGCTCGAACATTGTCACCATCGAGAACCTGTTGCGGGTGCGGGCTGGTTCCTTTTCAACCGAATCGGCATACCTGGGTTTCTGCTGCGCTCAAATCGCCGACTATGTGGCGACAGACGATTTCTCAATTAAGGAATCGGTTCCCTCCCAGTTTGTTGACCTGCGATCTCCGCTGGCTCTATTGGAAAGATCGCAACGGCAGTTCCTTGAGAGCGCGCAATGGACGCAGGCCATCGTACCCTTCCGATTCTCGCGAGGCGATCGACAATATCTGCTTCTTGGAGAGCGCCACGGCAGGAGGCCTTACTTGAGTGAAGATCTGGCTATCCTGGCGCGGCTCTCGTCCGTGGTAGTCGAGGTGGTAGAACAATTCCGCAACATGGAATTGCAGAAGCTGGCTACGCAGGCGGAACTGCGAGCCTTACAAGCTCAGATCAATCCCCATTTTCTCTTCAATTCATTGAATACGCTGTACGGCACAATTTCGCGCGACGAACCTGAGGCGCGCCGCCTCGTGCTGAATCTGGCGCAAGTGCTGCGATACTTCCTGCAATCCGACCGCACCTTTATTCCTGTTGAAGAGGAAATGAAAATCGTGCGGGCTTACCTGGAAATCGAGCAGTTGCGCCTGGGGCCTAAGTTGCAGACGCGACTGGAAGTGGACCCTGACGCGCTCTTGATGGATGTTCCGGTGCTTTCCATCCAACCTCTGGTTGAGAATGCGATTAAACACGGTGTCGCCAGGAGTTCCGAAAGCGGCTTTGTGCATCTCAAGATCGCCACGGCTGGAAGCAGCCTGCGCGTGGATATTACCAATTCCGGACAGTTCCTGCCCGAAGAGCCTTCCGGCAACGATGGTGGAGTTGGATTGTCGAACGTCAAACGACGCCTTGAATTATGTTACGGGACGGATAGTGAGGTTGTGGTGCGCTCCGACCACGCGCAGACCACGATAGGTTTTCGCATTCCAATACGCCGACCCCTTCCGCTCGCCAGGCCGGCGGAACTCGCAGGCCCTTAAAGTGAAGGGCCGCTCAGGGAACAAAACCGGGGTTTATGCTGAAGGCCGGGCGATACGAAACGCCCGCACGAGGACATACGCTTGAAAGCGCTAATTGTCGATGACGAACCGGTGGCCCGAAAAGTTCTGCGTGAGGAACTGGAAGTAGTTGGTTCGGTCGAGATCGTCGGGGAAGCCGACAATGGAGCGAGCGCTCTCGACCTTATCCGCTTGCGGCTGCCCGACGTCGTGTTTCTCGATCTTCAGATGCCCGTCATGGGCGGGTTTGAGGTCGTCAAACAATTGCGAGGCGGATCTCATCTGCCGAGTATCGTCATCGTTACTGCCTATGACCGGTACGCGATTGACGCCTTCGAGGCAGGAGCGATCGACTATCTGCTCAAGCCGGTCGGACAAGAAAGACTTGCCCATGCCGTCGAAAGGGTGCGGAAGACGGTGATTCGAAAACCGGAAGTTGCCGAACAACTGGCGCGCTTGCAGGAAATCGCCGAGCCCGCTGCAGACCGGCGGACCCGCAAGGTCGTCGGCCGAGTTGGGGAGGAATATTTCCTGCTGAACGTCAGCGAAGTGTGTGCCTTCCAGGCAGAAGGTGAGTTGGTTTGGATCATCACGGCAAAACAGAAATACCTTGCAACCCAGACTCTTCGCAGTTTGCAGGAGCGATTGCAATCCACAACCTTCCGCCGCGTTCATCGAAGTGCGCTGGTGAACATGGACCACGTTCGCAAGATGACGCATTTAAGCAGCCAGCGTTGGCTGGTCACGTTGAATAACGGAATGGAATTGATTGTGAGTAAACGGCAGGCACGAACCATCCGCGAATTGCTCAGCTAAGGTTTGACCCGAAAGACCACGCTCCGAAAGAAAGCTACTCCGTGCCTGGCTCCTGGGGAATGGCCGCTCCATCGGAACGAGGATCTCCTGCGGCAAAATTAACCCGCCGGCCGGCTTCCGTAGCCGGCATAGTTGCTCTGGATCAGCGAAACGAAGTTGCCGTCTTTGTCGATCGTGGAGAGATAAATGGTGGAGTTGCCATGTTTGCTTAGCTCGGCCGCAATTTCCGAAGGAACCCCTGGCACGACGCTCTACTCAAGTCGATCAGCTTTGCGCGCTTGTCCGCCAACTGCTTTGAAATCATCTCGTGCACAGGAATGGGAGTAAACCGCGGGTCGCCGACGTACTTGTACATCTCGGGCGTAGGCAAGTTTCTTCGCCTCGATCATCACGTGAAGGACATCGACAGAGTTATGCCCGTACTGCGCCATGGGGAAGTGCTCCATGATGTTAAGCATGGTGAGAGCGCAACGATCCCTTGTCGATGCGCGTCGAGGTTGCTTTGCGCCCGTGGCGCCACGAAGAGTAGGCCAGCTCCGACTATGGCCTCCACTAGAAGAAAACTACGCCTGCTCAGTGGATTCTTTGCCGTTCAAGGAGAGCCGCCTGACCCTGACCGTTCGGCGCCCGGTGCATGAGGAGGCCCCACGCCCACCCGTTACTTGCAGCCGGGACTCCATTTGTTCCCCCGCATTCAGCCAACCGAGTAAGAACATCGCTACCAGCAGCATGATTGCGAGCAATAAAGCCCAAAGCAACCTTGAAGAAGAGCCTCGCTTCAGAGCGGCAAACAATGCGTTTCTCGATATCTCCAACGGAAAATTCCGCCTCGAATAATAGGCATCCTTCGATATCCAGCACGGATCATGAAGCCGGAAGGAATCGAAGTGGCGGACGGTACTCGGCTTCATCGATCGTGAACCTGTGACCGCGAGCCCATTTGTGCGTGCGAGATGGTAGGCCTCATCAGTGCTGTGGCGAAGCAATATCCGATGAGCGGATTCAAGTAAATTACGAAGGGGCGATAAATGATGGCAGGCGGGTCCGATTTGATGATTGCTAACACATGGCTGGTTCTCTTCTGGTTCGATGTAGAGGTTGAGCGCCAACCCTTGAGCTGGTGAGCTTTCACCGTTCCGCGTGCGATGCAAGGGGCCGATTCCACGCTGCGCGTTTCCAATGCGGTCGGCGAATGTCACACTGAGATTGGATCTTCTAGTAAGTGAAGTAGCAACTCTTTGGGCATTTCGGCGGCGCGGCCCAAGTCTTTGCTTCGGGAAGCCCAATCCAACAGCGACTGATATTGATCACGCCGAGAGATATTTCCCAGCCACACTGTTTTCTGCTGGGCAACGATCGCAACAACGTTCGGTACATCGCAGGGGCCGAGACATCCGCTAATCGTCAGCTGAATGCGCTTGAGTAAACCCCGCCTTCTCCACTCTTCTTTTAGCCATTGTGCGGGGACTTCGGGTCTTCCACGTTCAACCTGACCACAACAACAGCCCTGACAGACGAACACCTGGGCGATTACCTTCCGTTTGGTGGTCAGCACTGCTAATCCAATCTGCTCGCGCAAGATCATTGCGAGGCATTGCACATATACTGCCCCCCAGTATACCTTAGAGATATGGCTCACACGATCAGAGACAAGAAGAAACTATTGAATCGCGTCCGCCGAGTCCGCGGCCAAGTGGAAGCAGTAGAGCGCCTGCTGGAGAACGAAAACGAATGTTCCGAAATTCTTCAGCAGATTGCAGCGTGCAGAGGCTCAATTAACGCCTTGATGTCTGAAGTCCTGGAAGGGCATATCCGTTTCCATCTGGTCGAACGACGGGAGAACCACAAGGCGCACAAGGGCAATGCCGTTGAAGAAGTGATCAGGGTTGCCAAATCCTATTTGAAGTAGAGGCTGCTCGTCAGACATCAAGTCATCCATCAGTTCCTCCCCGATCACTGGGCAGCCCCCGCCGCGATTGCGTACTCCGGCGTGCTTCCGGCGAACGCTGGGACTGCGGGGTCGCTCTGCGCGTCCTTCATAAGCCTGCACACGGATGCACGCGAAATGCCGTGCTTCTTGGCGACCTGAGTCAGGCTCATGCCGGAGCGGCGATCTGCGATCACCTGCTGACGATTGACGTCCATCCGCGCACACCCGATCTGGCGACAACCATTCTAAGTTCAAACAATTCAGCAACTTGCAGCGCTCGCAATCGCCAAAACTTTGGATGTTGCGATTTCGGTTTTTGGCCCAACTCATGACTGACCTTTTTTCCCTCCGCTGGCGCTTCGATTCTCTCTGGAAGGGTGTTCATGAGTGCCATGCGTTGGAAGTCTGGTTGATCACGTCACCCTGCGGCGGTTTTCGATCCAACTCGTGCGTCGCCCGCAGCATTGCTCACCTAACATGGTCGCCCGATGATGACCCGAACGTAAGTGACCCGGGGTCACAAGTCCTTCGGCAAACCGTTGCCGGGACTCGGATTCTTCCGGTCCGCGGTATTAAGACTTTCGTCTCACAGTTGCCCCACGTTGCCTGAATATAATTACTCCGCTTTTCGCAACCTTTGTCACCGCAACGGTGTTCCCACTCACGGATGGAGAGAACGAAGATGTTAAGAAGAGTAAAAACATCGAAGCAACTGGCACTGGCGTTTTTATTTGGCGTCTTGCTACTCGTGTCCGCAGTAGGCGCGATGGCACAGGACGAAGACCCTCCGGGGCGTATTGGGCGTATCAACTTCATGGAAGGTTCGGTTTCATTCCAGCCTGCCGGCGAGGGAGATTGGCTCACCGCCGTCCCCAACCGGCCCATCACCACTGGGGACAATCTGTGGACCGACCGCGACTCGCGCGATGAACTGCATGTCGGCTCGACTATTTTGCGCATGGGGCCTGAAACCAGTTTGTCCTTCCTCAATCTCGACGATAGCTCCACTCAACTTCGGCTGGCGGAAGGTTCTCTGATCGTTCGCGTACGTCACGTGGACGACGGCGACAATTACGAAATCGATACGCCGAACCTCGCCTTCGACATTCAGCGTCCCGGCAGCTACCGAATCGATGTCGATCCGAACGGCGAAGTTACAACCATCACCACCTGGCAAGGGCGCGGCGAAGTAATCGGCGGCGGTTATTCCTATGACGTATTCGCCGGACAGCGCGCGCGATTCTCCGGGACCGAGGAACTCAATCACGACATCCAGGCCCTGGGCGATCGCGACGCGTTCGATAGCTGGGCCTTCGATCGCGATGGTCGCGAGGATCGCCTCGATTCGCGCAATTACGTCTCCGAAGAGGTAACCGGCTACGAAGACCTCGACGATTACGGCCGCTGGAACTACGTGGCCGGATACGGCAACGTTTGGGTTCCCACAGGAGTTTCCGGCGGATGGGCTCCCTATCGCTTCGGCCACTGGGCGTGGGTTGCTCCCTGGGGCTGGACTTGGGTGGAAGATGAACCCTGGGGATTTGCGCCCTTCCATTACGGCCGCTGGGCATCTGGTTCCGCAGGCTGGTTCTGGGTGCCGGGACCGGTCGTTGTGCGTCCCGTCTATGCACCGGCGCTTGTCGCCTTCGTCGGCGGGACCGGATTCGCCATCGGCGGCGGACCAGCCGTCGCCTGGTTCCCGCTCGCGCCCGGCGAAGTGTTCGTACCCCCGTACCGCGTGAGCACACGCTATGTCACGCAGGTCAATGTAACCAATACGGTAGTAAACGTCACTCGCGTCACCAATGTGTATAACACCTATGTTAGCCGCCCCGACGAGGCGCACTTCACCTACGCGAACCAGCGCGTCAACAATGGTGTCACGGTGGTCGACCGCGAGACGTTTGTGAATGCTCGCCCGGTCTATAGAAACCTGGCACACGCGGACGAACATCAGATTGCCGCCGCGCCGGTTTCTCACGAGGCAATTCCACAGCCCGCGCGGCCGAGCGTTTTGGGAGCCGGAGAGCCGGCGAAAGCGCATCCCCCGTCAGCCATTCTGACGCGACAGGTGGTCGCAAGCCATGCGCCCGCTCCGCCAAAACCAGGTTTCAACGCGCGCCCGCTGCCGCTAACCAGGGTTGAAACAGGTGTGCGTCCAGCGCCCCAGCAGGAACACCCATCAGCCGCACCTCGGGCGGAACCTGCTCCTGCTGAACAGGCGAACAATGCTCCTCGTCCGCCAAGCAACAACCGGCAGATCGAGCAATACCAACAGGAACGCGCGACACAAGAAAAGCCGGCTCCTCAACCGGAACGCCTGGCTCCTCCTGAACAGGCGCGAAACAATTCGCCACAACCTGAGCCAGAGCGGAACGTACCGCATCCGCCGGCAGCCGAGAACCACGAACCTCAGCAGTGGTCGCATCCGCTGGCGAAGCCTGCCCCGCCCATGAAAACGCCCTCTCCACAGCAACAGCAACAGGAGGAGCAGAAGTTCCATGCCTGGCAGGCGCAGCAGCGGCCGCCCGAATCGGCCAAGCCGGCGCCGGCGACACGGGCGGTAGCTCCATCGCGACCACCCGCACCGGCACACGAGGAGAAACACTAGTCAGCCGATCACCCCGGTGAATGGGTCAACCACCCACCGCTGGGGCTCTCTTTTTCTTGAGAATCAGCCTCGTGGGCAAGGACTGGGCGGAGCAGAAGCTTCGCTACTGGGGGAGGGGTTGGTGGATGGCGCTATTCCTCACGCGTGGTTGACCATTAACGGTAAGGTCGTGGACGTGGCGCGAGAAGCTGCGGGTTGTAAACGGAAGCGGGACTACTTCGGTACTTGTATCGATCGGCGAACGGTGGACAGGGGGTGGGGAGAGCCAATAACTCCCCACGAACGACTCCGCTCTTGGGCGCGACTACTGGGTTACAAGGGAGAGGCGTAGCTGACCACCCTAAATATCATTTAGTCAAACGTTCCCGTAACTGATAAAGAGGCTTATGCTCTCCAACGTTTTGTTCGTGATCGTCCACTAGAAGCGCCTTCACAAAACCGCGAAGCCCTTCCCGGTACACGGGGCTTGGCGTCGCCAAGTCACGTGCCAAAACTACAAAATAACGGCGACCGCAACGTGGACAACCAACTCCGGGCGGATGAAAAAACAATGGTCATTCGGCGAATTCTGTTTGTACTCACGAGGGCCTATTTGGTTTCGTAACAAGTACGCGCGCGCGCTTGAAATTAGAAGAAGTTTTCCTAGATCGACCCAAGGGCCTTTATTGGAAGCTTAGACGTGCTCTCTTCATACCTCGCGTTGAACTTCTCTGCGCCTCTCCATTTTGTCTACTGCAAATGACTAGGGATATTCTCCGAACTGCGGGGAGGGACCGCGCGGGGCAATTCCCGCGTAAAAGGCGTATTATTGCCGCCGGACCCGGGGGCTTCACAAAAATTTGGAGGCTACGCGATGAGGAAGCTCTTTATTCTCACTGCTATCGTGTTCCTGCTGATGCCCATGCTCGCTGTCGCGCAAAGCGCATTCGACGGAACATGGAAGATCGACACGAACAACGTCAACTTCCCCAAAAAACCAACCGAGCTCGTGCTGCAGAACGGAATGTTCGACTGCAAGACCTGCGTTCCACCTTATAAAGTCAAAGCGGACGGGAACGATCAGCCTGTCACCGGACACCCTTATTACGATACGGTGGCGATCAAAGTGGTGAACGATCACGAAATCCAGGAAACGGATAAGAAGGACGGAAAAGTTGTGTCAACATCTACCTCGACAGTGTCGTCGGACGGCAAAACGATGAACTTTACGTTCCAAGACGCCAGCGATACCAATGGCGGGCCGCCCGTCACGGGAGACGGCGAAGCGACTCGTGTCGCGAATGGGCCAGCAGGATCGCATGCCATCTCAGGTTCGTGGCGGACTTCCAAGGTGCAGAACATGTCCGACAACGGAATCACCTGGACGTACAAAGTGAGTGGCGATCAGCTCACGATGAATGCTCCCACGGGCCAGTCGTACACGGCGAAGCTGAATGGCACGGAAGCTCCGATGAAGGGCGATCCGGGAGTGACCAGCGTATCCGTGAAGATGGTCGGCAAGAACACGCTGGAAGAGACGGACAAAAGGAACGGCAAGGTGATCGCCATTTCCAAGATGACGATTGGAGCGGATGGCAAGTCGGCAAAGATCGTCTATGACGACAAATTGCAGAACACGCAGACGGAGTATACGGCCATGAAGCAATAGAGAAGCGAATCAGCTTAGTTTTGCAACAAGTACGCGCGCGCGAGGGGCTGAGCCAAAAAGCCGAATCGGAATCGGCAGAAACGCCGAACGGAAGCCCTCGTCGCGGCATCGTTTTTCGTTTACAGCGCGAAAACGGAAGAAGGACTCATGACGCAGCAGTTCCCTGAGGCATACCCTGAATACAAGAAAAGAACGTATGCGCTGATTGCGTACATTTGGTGACCGCGAGCGCAGAACTTGAAAAAGCTCGCCGAACTAAATTCCATGCGCACGAGCACTCGACGACCTCAATGTGGTGCGGTCCTCCATCGACCTAGCGACCGAATCTAGCTTTGTTCATCTAAACCTTTTGGTGACCGTTAGCCTACCGTATGTAAGGAGATGAAATATGAAAGCAATTGTTGTGCACCAATATGGTGGCCCGGAAGTACTGAAGTTTGAAGACTACCCTGACCCTGTTCCGGGCCCAGGCGAAGTGCTGGTGCGCGTCGCCGCGACGAGTGTGAATCCGATCGACTACAAGCGGCGTGCCGGATTAACGAAAGATTTCTATCCTCTCCAGTTCCCTGGGCTGATAGGCGTCGATATGGCTGGGACTGTCGTCAAGATTGGGCCGGGAGTGGAGGGCTTTTCTGTCGGCGACCAAGTGTTTGCGATGGCAGACAATACCTATGCCGAACTTTGTGTCGTGAAAGCAGCAGTCTTGGCGAAGGTCCCGAAAGGTCTCGATTTGATCCAGGCGGCGGCGCTGCCGCTGGTGACGGTGACCGGCAACCAACTGATGTCCGCGACGGGAATCAAAGCGGGCCAGACGGTTCTCGTCGTGGGTGCTGGCGGAAATGTCGGGCGTTCCGCGGTCTTCACTGGGAAGCAACTCGGGGCGACCGTGATCGCGGGCGTTTTGAAGAAGCAGATGGATGAGGTGAAGACCGTAGGCGCGGATCGGGTGGTCGCAACCGACGACGACACAGAAATTGTAAATCTTCCGCTGCTCGATGCGGTGGCGGATACAGTCGGAGGAAGAACCGCCGAGAAGCTGATCGCCAGGGTGAAGCCGGGAGGAGTGTTTGCGACGGTTCTTGCGCCGCCGCAGAGTGCCGGATATTACCCATCTGTAAAGGTGGTGCACGTATTCTCGAAATTCGACAGGGAAACGCTCGAGTTCATGGCCGAAGCCGTGCGGGATGGCAAGCTGGTTATCCCAATTAGCCAGAGACTGGCACTCCGTGATGCGTCCAAGGCTCAAGCCGCGGCAGAAAAAGGTGGTGCCGGGAAGATCTTGCTAGTGGCTTGAGTGCGCCAGCAAAGAGGCCATTTGTGAGATGACTTCGCCTAAGGTTGGAATCCTTCCGCCATCCACTTTGCGAATAGCTCGATGCGAGCCTGAGGCCAAGGACCTTCCCCTCTCGGAGGCGGGGGCGGCATTACGGCGCCACCGATTCCCCGAATGCGGTCATAAATGGCGGCCGCATGCGTCTTGACATCATCATAACTTCCCAGGTTGAACGCCTTGCTCATGCCTCGAATGTCTCGCTCCGTAAAAAGCGGGCGAATGTCCACTTCAAAGCTCGTGGGTTTCGTCATTGTTCCTCTCAGTCATTTGGTTATACGTATGCGGCGCTCGCGCCTCGTCAAACCACTGCAACCCTGCAGCGCAAACTGGACCAACCGTTTCCCTTCCATCTCTCGTCTCTCCATCAATGGAAGCGCGGTAACGCAATCGACTTGCCCCGGCAACCGCGCTGATGTCGGCCCCTACTTGAGGTCGGTGCTCAGTCCGACCTCAATAAGGTGACCGTCAGGATTGCGGATGCTATGCGGCTGATACCGACCTCTTCTTTCCATCGAGTGCCGGTAGAAGAAGGTTTAGAAGCGCTTGATCAGAAAACGGGTTCTGACCTGAGATCAGCTCGCGATCTTGAACGACATAACTTGTCCATGGAGCACGCACGCTGACGTTACCACCCGCCGTACTCAAGGCGAAGTCGGGGTAGAAGAGAACCTTCCCCTCAATCTCGAGAGGCTCCCGCTGCTTCTCTTCCGCGGTGGAAAAGATGGTCATCTTATATCCGGCGTAGATCCATCCCTTCGCCTTTTCTTGCGCGCCAGCGACATCGCCCGCACTCAGCGCTGCGACGAACTCCTTCGAGTTGGGAAGAGCTGAGAGAAGTGAAATCGGACCATGGCAGAGCACTGCCGTAGGCTTGGATGTTTCGTGAAAGTGCCTCATCACTACGCCTGCGTCGGGATCATCGAGAAGATCGATCATCGGGCCATGGCCGCCGGGAACGAATACTGCGTCATATTGATCCAGGCCCGATGCGATGACGTCCGCGATGCGGCTTGGATCTCTGAGCCCGTGCAGGCCGTCGCGGAATAGCATATAGTCCTGAAGCTTGGCCGCGTCCCCGCCGAAGAAATCCGGGACCTCTGAATGCACATCCACCTGGGGCGCGTTGCCTTTGGGGTTGGCGAAAGTGATTTCGTAACCTTGCTTCATCAATTCGCGAACTGGAACGGTAAGCTCGTTGAGATAGTACCCTGCGCCGGTGTAAACCTTGCCATCTTTCAACGACAAGCCGCGACCGCTCGAGACTAGTACTAAGACTTTTCCTTTTGTCGTCATTTGTTCTCCTTTTTGAAATCGAATCTGTTCTCCTGAATGTGGACCCGCTCATCGTCCGCGCCTTCTTCTAAAGTGCGCGATGACCGGCCAACACGGTTGATGCGGGTTATCCCCCCGGGAATCCAAACATCAACCACGACTGATTGGCCACCCAATGCGGGTAGAGCTCCGTCATCTGATCGAACGGTTCCTGATCGGACGTCGCGGTTTTCTGCAGCCGATCGAAGTCCTCGAGGTAATTTTCGATCTCAGAGCGAGTAAGTGCTCAAAGCGAAACTGGCAGAACCGCCAAGACGAGCGCAGAGTCGCCATCTCATCCGGTCCGAGTGCTAACCGTACGTGAGGGTAGTGCTCTGTCCGACTTCGATAATGTAGCCGTCAGGATCGCGGATGTAGCAGCGCATCTCGCCGTACTTCGGTATCGGTTCGGTGATGAACTCGGCTCCCCGACTTTTCCACAATGTGTAGCAAGCTTGAATGTCGGCAACGCGGAAATTCATAAAGCTGCTGATGTGATTCGGGTCGGGGACGCTGAGCGTTACCGTCGGCTTGTCCGGGGTTGGTCCGCCCCCAACGTTCAGAATCATCCATATATTCGCGAGCTGAAGGTACGGGGGTGCGTTGCCGTCGCCCATGGTCAGAATGCGAGCGCCGAAGACCTTTTCGTAGTAGCGAGCCGATCGCTCGACGTCGGCGACGGTGAGAAAATGCGCGACGCTCATCCCCTCGCGCGGGGGCATCTCATAGCTCTTCTGATCGATTTGTATCGCGTTCGATGGTTCCTTTTGTACGCCGCTCATTTGATTGCTCCTTTCGATACGGTGCTCATTACAAGTACGATGTCCCGAGTCCCGCTCCGATTCATAAACAATCGATTGACGCCGGCTAGTGCAGCAGCGATTCCCAATCGCTGGAACGCTCCACGCCGGTGCG
>Ga0335070_10002188_pt1 | contig 22790 bp, 23 predicted proteins | sample Lox_Sample_13_FD_206722 | JGI IMG/M metagenome (GOLD analysis project Ga0335070, IMG submission 206722) | Soil microbial communities from Loxahatchee National Wildlife Refuge, Florida, United States - Lox_Sample_1.3 | ecosystem: Environmental > Terrestrial > Soil > Wetlands | place: USA...
ATTTCAGTTGGTGGCTTAGCACTCGTTATCGGCCTCGCACTGGCTCGTAAATGGAAGATCTATTCACCGTTTCAATCGCAAATCCTCATTATTTAGTGTAGGCTGGTCCTGAGAGTTTGTAGGTGGAGTCGCCAATTTTTACCATCCACCTGCTCCAAAAATTTCGAAAAAGAAATTTCATTTAGTACTTCCTCTTCATTTTTGGGTTTCGCCTTACAATACAACATTTCAAATGGTAATCATTTAATTCTTGTTGACATTTTTATCAGAAAAGAGTAGTTTTTTTCAACAGAGGAGTAGGAAACTTTCTAAATAACCTTGATTTTTCCCTTCCTTTTATGGAGTTTTTGGGGGAAACTCCATGACCACCCAAGAAGTTAAACGCAAGCTCGCAGCCATCCTCAGTGCGGATGTAAAGGGTTACAGCCGTCTCATGGGAGAGGATGAGAAGGGGACTGTGCACACCCTTAATGCATACAAGGAGGTGATGACTGGTCTCATTCAGCAGCATCAAGGTCGGGTGGTAGATGCTCCTGGGGATAATGTTCTTGCTGAGTTTGGAAGTGTGGTGGATGCGGTTGAGTGTGCGGTTGAGATTCAGAAGGAACTGAAAGCCCGAAATGCTGATCTTCCCGAAGATCGAAAGATGGAATTTCGTATCGGTGTCAACCTTGGTGACGTGATTGAAGATGGAGAGCAGATTCTGGGAGACGGAGTCAATATCGCAGCAAGATTGGAGGGTCTATCCGAAGCAGGGGGTATCTGCATCTCTGGAACGGCTTTTGATCAGGTTAGGAATAAACTCAACCTTGGATATAAGTATCTCGGTGAGCAAACTGTTAAAAATATCGCATTACCAGTCCGTGTGTATGAAGTTTTGATGGAGCCAGAGGCAGCCGGTAAGCTAATCGGTGAAAGCAAAGCTAAACCAAGACAATGGAAGAGGGTTGCTTTAGGTTTGGTGATCGTTGTAGTAGCTGGATTGGTAGCCCTTTATCAGTTTGTCCTTCGTCCCTCTCCTTCTAAGACAGAGGTTGCTTCCAAAGAAAAGATGGCCTACCCCTTGCCCGACGTGCCTTCTATTGCCGTGCTACCTTTTGTGAACATGAGCCAAGACCCCAAACAGGAGTTTTTTAGTGACGGGATCACCGAGAACATCATTACCGCTCTATCCAAAGTCCCTCGCTTATTGGTGATATCCAGACAGTCAACCTTTTTCTATAAGGGCAAACCTGTGACGGTTAAGCAGGTGAGTGAGGAGCTTGGAGTTCAGTATGTGCTGGAGGGGAGCGTTCAGAGGTTCGGGGATCAAATCAGGATTAATGCTCAGTTGATCGATGCCCTCACAGGACGGCACATTTGGGCAGAGCGGTACCAGCGTGATCAGAAAGACCTATTTGCTCTACAGGATGAGATTACCATGAAGATCCTAACAGCCACTCGAGTGAAGCTGTCGGAGGGGGAAATATCCTCAGCGTATTTGAAATACTACAGTGGGAAGCAAGGTTTCGATTGCTATTTAAAGCTAACGGAGGCGGCTAAATACACCGAACGTAGAACTATCGAGGACAACAACGCGGCTCGTCGGCTCACAGAGGAGGCTGTTTTAATGTGTCCGGAAAATCCAGTCGTTTATGCCCAACTCTGTTACATCTACCTTAACGATTATACGATTGGCAACACGAAATCCCCTAAGGAGGATCTTGAGAAAGCTGAAGGGCTGGCGAAAAAAGCCCTTGCTATGGATGATTCCCTACCCATGGCCCACAACTATTTGAGTTTAATCTATATGGTTAAAAAGGAGTTTGACAAGTCGATTGCCGAGGGGGAGCGGACTGTGGCCCTCGACCCGAGCGGATCGGATTCCTATTCTCGATATGGCACGTCCCTGCTGTTTGCATGCAGGCCGGAGGAAGCTATTCCAATGTTCCAAAAAGCAATTCGACTCAACCCCAATGCTATAGCCACTACCTTTGTAATGTTAGGCCATGCCCTCCGGAATTCGGGTCGGTTTGAAGAGGCGGTTTCGGCATATGAGAAGGGCATTCAGCGTGCGCCTGATTATACCATCGCCCATATTGGCTTGGGGACTACATACAGTTTGATGGGTCGAGAGAAGGAGGCCCGTGCTGAGGCAGAAGAAGTCCTCAGGATTAATCCAAACTTCTCACTAATTCGCTTTGCAAAGACAGCGCTTTCGTATAAGGATCAGTCGGAAAATGATAAAGTAATTAACGCCATGCGCAAAGCGGGGCTGAAGTGAGTGTGGGTGACTTGTAAAAACTCCCTCTTCATTTAATCGTGCACATTTCCATCCGTAATCATCGAGCCTCAGAGTTATCCCAGACTGTAGGTGTACTTCTCAAAACTACCTGCCTATTAACTCCGATTCAATTTTTTTCACATACTCCTAGCGGCGATTCGTGGACATTGTTAGAGAGGATTGGTGGACAGGATCGGTGGACATTTGGAAATGTCCAGAACTCTCTCCCCCCTATAACGGGAAGTTTTCAAAGATCATCACATACAACGAGACTCATCACATACCCGTTGCCTTCGGCATGCCTGACAGGGTAAGTCTTTTTTTGATACCTCATCTCCCCTTCTTCTTCCCCCACCCTGACCACCTCCACCTCATGGATGGCTTGAAATAGATGGAGACCCAATGCCTTGGCTGCTGCCTCCTTGATGGTCCAGGCGCGGGCGGCGGCCTTCTCCGGACTTAAGCCAGACTGCAAAATAAGGTCGCTTTCCCTGGATGACAAGAAGAGAGACCAGATCCTTGTCGCCTTCTCTGAAACCATCTCAAGATCGACGCCAACCGGATGCTCGTGAGCAACTGCCACAACGAGCCGGGCACTGTGGGAGACCGAGCAATGGATTTCACTCTCGGCGATGCAGGGCCTCACGTCATTTGGGCCAAGCGTCTCGATCTCTCGGTCAGGCATGTTTTCTTTTACGAGGTCAAGTTGGCGGGCTAATTTCTTCAAGGCGACCCTCGCTGCAGTAAACTCCCTCCGTCTCCGTGGACCCATTCTCATCGCTCTTCGCGCTTCACGGGGGGTGAGGAAATGCTCCTGAACGAACGAAATGGTTTCTATATCGATGAGTACCATTCCGAGACAAGCCGACCGAAGCCAATCGATGCCTGACCAGAGGTTGAAATCGCTTACGACAAATGGGGTAGAAGGATACAATAGATTCAGCGCCAAGGGAATGCACCTCCTCGGGTTCAATAATGAGAATGATAGCGAGGGAGAGTTTTCCCGTCAAGATATATAAACACCAGTGAATATGGCAAAATACTTCATATTGTGATAATCTTTTTTATATTAAAACCGTCGGGTGATTTATTTTGTGAGAAAATGGCTCCATTTGTTTCGACCAGTGTCAGGTTAAAGGTAGCTTATTATGATGTAGACATGATGCAGATCGTCTGGCATGGAAATTACTTGAAATACTTCGATGTGGCTCGGCAGGCACTTTTTAGGGAATGCGGCGTGGATTTACACCGTTACATGAAAGAAAAGGGATACGCCTTCCCGATCATCCGCTCTACAATCAAACATATCTCGCCATTGAGGTTTGACGACGAGTTCATCTGCACAGCGGTGCTGAAGGAAGCGACGGTTAAGATCGTCTTGGATTTTGAGATAAAGCTCATATCGAATGACAAAGTCTGCACCAGGGGCCGAAGTGAACAAGTAGCGCTTTTAGTGCCTGAGATGGAAATGTCTTTCTTAATTCCAGAAGAAATCAAGAAAGCTTTGTTTGGCAATGGACAATTAAAATCTCTATAAAAACTTCAAAAGATTTCGAGAAATGGAAAATAGAAGAAGAGTCGTAGTAGTGGGGATGGGGATAAGATCTCCGATCAGCAATACCCTTGGGGAATTCGTGAAATCGCTCAAGGAACGCCGAAGCGGCATATGCATGATGCCCGAGTGGGAAAATATTCATCGTTTGCGTACTCGCGTGGCCGGATTGTGTAATATTGAAGGGCAGGAAGAGTTAATCCCCAGGCAATACCGGCGCAGCATGGGCAGGGTGGCACTCTTGGCAGCCCTCTCGGCCATTGATGCAGTGAAGGCATCGGGTCTGACCGAAGAGGAGATCGCCTCGCCGACCTCTGGCGTCTCTTACGGATCGACCGAAGGGAGCACAAAGAGTCAAATGGAATATATCGGCAACATGATTCAGAAGCGTTCCCTCGAAGGGATTCCTGCCTCATGGTACTTAAAATGCATGAGCCATACTTGTGCTGGCAATCTCTCCGTTCTCTTTCATACGAGGGGACCTTTCATCGCTTCCTGTCCAGCCTGTGTTTCCGGTTCTCAGGGGATAGGATTCGGCTATGAGGCGATCAAGGCAGGAAAAGCCGACATCATGATCACAGGTGGAGCAGATGAGGCCGACGTTCTCTCTGCCGCCGTGTTCGACCTGATGATGGCCACATCATCCAACTACAATGATCGCCCGTCAGAAACCCCCCGACCCTTTGATGCGAACAGGGATGGCTTGGTTGTAGCCGAAGGGGCAGCGACGTTGATCCTCGAGGAGTATGAGCGGGCCAAAAATCGAGGCGCGGAGATTCTGGGTGAAATCCAAGGTTTCTGGACGAATGGAAGTGGTGTGCATCTTACGAATTCGGATGCCCGGTCTATGGAAGAATGTATGCTCGCTGCCCTGAAAGACGCCAGATGCAATCCGGCTGAGATCCAGCATGTAAACGCACATGCAACCGGAACGACCCATGGAGACGATGTCGAAGCGATCGCCATCAACAAAATCTACGGGCCGGATGTCCCGACCACTTCTATCAAGGGTTATATGGGTCACACAATGGGAGCCTGCGGCGCAATCGAGGCCATCGCCACTCTTCTGATGATGCGGGAAGGGTTTATTGCTTCGACTTTAAATCTTGAGAGCCCGGACCCAGCCCTGCCCCCATTGAACCATGTGATGGGTGAAACTCGGGACCAACGCTTTAGTCTCGCTGTAAGCAATAACTTCGCGTTTGGCGGAGTTAATACTTCATTAGTCTTGAGCTCTGTGTAAACACGGTTTTCCTGGAGACATCCTCAAACCCCTCCGTGATTCTTCGAGCGAAGAGCATTTCCTCCTAACGCCGCATAGCCGGAACCAAACAGGCATCAAAATCCCAATATCCAAATCCCTGCCTTCGACGAAGCGCCTGCCCTCCGCAAGGCTTCTGGAGGCGGGGCTTCGCGCAGGCAGGCCAAATTCCAAATAAAGTCCAAATTTCAATTTGGAATGACCAAAACGAATTTCTCCCGTTTGGAATTTGAATCATTGGAATTTATTTGTTATTTGGTGCTTGAAATTTGTTGCTTCTAGCGCACTAATCTTTAATGTCGCAGTTTGGAGGGGATCAATATCCTCGTCGCAAGCAGCCTGGCAAAGGTCTGGGTGTTGCGCCAGAAATCCAGCCATGGTCGGAAATGGGAAACCCTCTCTTCAGGAGATCCATAGATGGCACGTACAGGTACCTCAATGATGGAAATCCCGGACCACACTGCCCGAACCAGAACTTCCACCTCGAACTGGAACCTCCTTGCCTTGATCCCAAGGTGCAAGATTTCAGGAAGAGGGTAAACCCGAAATCCGGACTGTGAATCAGAAAGCCATCTTCCGCATGAGGTCCAAACCCAAAAGTTGCCGAACTTTCGGCCCCAGCGGCTGGTCCAAGGTACATTCTTGTGCTCCATGTCTGCCCTTTTTCCGATCACAAGGGGTCGCTGCCCCGACGGGATTGCCCGGGTCAGGGAAAAGATATCTTCTGGATCATGTTGCCCATCGGCATCGATCGTGACGGCCCAGTCCGCTATCCGGAGAACTGCGGCAAACCCTGTCAGCAAAGAAGCTCCTTTCCCCTGGTTCGTCTTATGGCGTATTACTGTTACGCCAGAGAGGGAAGCGAGGACATCGGGAGTGGAGTCTGTCGATCCATCATCCACCACAACTACAGGCAACCGAAATTGGAGGCATTTTTCGACAACGCTCCGTACCTGTGCCCCATGGTTATAAACAGGAATGACAATGGCACAGCGAAGAGGTATTGCCATAATGAGAATGCCCGGAGGTTTGGTCTATGCGAAGCGATGACAGATCATTATATAGAAATACTCATTGTGTATGTCAAGGGTCCTTATTTAAGAGAAACTGTTCCCGAATCACCTGCTCCCACTTCGGAGGCCTTTTGATATTGAATTCATGGAGCCCCACGGGCAGAGCCCGTGGTACCTCTATTGAAATACCCTCCTACGCCAAGGCTACTCGAGGTCAAGAGGCTTCGGAGGGTTATCCAAAAGTGGCGAAATCCACCGAAGCATCAAGGGTTGGGCACTCGAATAATTTAGCTGCCTTTTAAGCGTTCATCCACGAGCAGAGATCATGGTCTTCCGCGTAGGTGGATAAATTGAGAAATTGGTTCCTGTGATAATTTTTATTGAAGTTTACATTCAAAATTAGTTAGAGTTTTATTAGACCAACCTCTCAAGGAGGATCATGGATCCGTTAGCGTCTTAATTATCGCCCTTGATCTCGACCCGATTTGAAAAATCATGGAGATTCAATTTTCGCCCTCACCATGAACCGATTGCCGATAAGACTTTTGCCATTAATCTTTTTGTGTCTTCTCTCGCTAAATTGCAGCTCCCTGCATCCAGATCGACCTGTCCTGAAAAAGGGAGACTTTACAGGTGCCGCAAGCGTTCTTGACTCAATCATCAAGAAGAACCTGGAGCAGCAACGCATCCCAGGCGCCGCCGTCGCGCTGGTGCATGAAGGCCGAGTCATATTTTCGCAGTGCTATGGGCATGCGGATACCCAAAACAAGGTCCCGGTTACAGAAGATACCTATTTCATGATCGGCTCCCTGACAAAATCCTTTACGGCGCTGGCAGTACTAAAACTCATCGAACAGGGTAAAGTCGATCTCAATGCCGATATAAAAAAATATATCCCCGATTTTTCCATCAAAAACCTTGATGGCGGTGAAACCCGAATCACTGTGAATCATCTTCTCACGCATACGTCGGGGCTCATGATCGACTACTACGTCCGTCGTACCGGTGAAACAAAGCAACCCAGCGCCGATCTTCTCTCTCAATTAAAGGAGGAATACCTCTGTTTTGAGCCAGGCTCCGCCTCCAAATATTCGAATATCGGCTACCGGCTGCTCGGCATCATGATCGAGCGGGTAACGGGTGAGCGATTTGAAAATTACCTCGAGAAAGAAGTTTTCAAACCACTTGGCCTGAACCACTCTTCATTTCTTTATACTGAGGGTATCGCCGCTCACATGTCCAAGGGCCATAATGGCGAGACGGAGATGTCGAGGATTGATAATGAAGACAAGCCTGCCAGCGGGCTGTTCAGCACACTGAAGGATCTGACCACATTTTTGAAATTTCTATCCTCCAGTTCCACTCCGATAACTGGAGGCCTCAATAATTGCGAGATCGTTGATTCGATCATAAAAAATGCGAATCCCGCCATCGACACGTTTTACGACAACAAAAACATATACTCTTCCGGATGGTATTTGAATTCCTATCAGTTCAAAGGCATCCATACGACATTATCCGGTAGCGGGAATATCAATGGTTTCTCCACTGCCATCACGTACATCCCCGAAGAAAGACTCGGGATAGTCATCCTGACGAATTCGTCTGTTGGATGGAAAGCCAACATGGATATCATCGCCAAGGGCCTCCGTGGCATGATTGACGCGTTCAGGGGTCCCGGAACCCAGGATCCTGATCGTGAAAATCAAAAAGATATCAAATCATCGGAGGAATATGAGTCATTGTGCGGGCGATACGTGGGTTTTGGTCCCATTGTCGACATTTTCCAGAAGAAAGATAAGTTATACGCCAAGTTTAAAGGCCCTGCGGCCCTTCTTATTCCTGAAGGCGATGGCGTTTTCAAACCCGTTCTCCGAATACTCTTCATCGATATTGATGTCGCACGATTTACCGGATATGAAAGTATACGGTTCAGGTTCGGGAGCAATCAGCAGGGGAATAAGTTCCTATATATGGAAGCCAAGGTAGGTGAATCAACATTCTCAATCCCCCTTCATCATTATCAGAAAGTCAATATCCCGAAGTCCTACAACCGCTATTATGGCACCTGGGCTTTAAATGAAAATGAGACTTATCCGAGTATCTTGAAACTCTATCTGCCATCGAACAAATTGACTTTTTTCGAAAAGGACGGGTGGCCCATGATTAAAATAAATACCTGGATGGGAGAAGGATTGTTGCTGCTTGTACCGCTGTCAGAAAATCTGGCACGTATTGCCGGCTCCGGGGAAATTGTTTCAATTAATGAAGATGGGGTGAGCTATATTGGGCTTTCTTTTAAAAAAGTTCGGTGAGGCAGGCCGAATAAATTAAAAAATGTTGCCAAACCAAAATTTTAAGGAGGGACCAGCCAATGAGATCATTCACAGTTCTGTTTTTAACTCTCTCACTTATTGTTGTCATTTCATCTACTTCCGGAGCAGCAAAGCAAGAAGATGATCCGTGGCTTTGGCTCAATAAAATTTCAGGCGGTGAAGCCCCTGAAATAGACATTACTGGAAAATGGCGTGATACACAAGGGACGGGTTCCTTCACTTGGGGCGAAGGCCACCTGCGCCAAGAACAAAACAAGGTAACCGGAGTCATCGGTGATTATAAGGTAATAGGGATTGTCTCAGGGAAAAAAGTCTATCTCGTTTTTCTGTATCGCGATCGTGTTTATTACACGGCCTGTTTGGAAATGTCTCAAGATTTACTTACTGGAAATTATTTTAACGCTAAAGATAAGGAACAGAAAAAAGGTTATCCGACATCCTTCACGAAAGTCGTTGACCCAACCAAAAAATAGAGGCGAGTGTCGAAGACCTTAAGGGGACAGTCCCCTTAAGTTACCGAGGGGGACTGTCCCCCTTTTTCGAAGACAAGATTTATTTGGGGGAAGTGAATTACCAGCTGCCGCCGCCGCCCCCTCCGAATCCGCCTCCAGAAAAGCCGCCCCCACCAAAACCACCACCGCCTCCGCTGGACCTCGGCGCTGAGAACATGGCAGATCCAAGGTTTGAAGTGACCGAATTGAGAGAATGGGTAAAAGCGTACGGGCTGAAAGTTCTGAAACCAACAGGCGAGACATACCAATCGGGAGGGTCCTGATAGATCCCTTCGAAGGCCTTTGCCCAGTTGTCGGCGACGTCGAGAGCGATTGCATAAGGCAAAAATTTTGAAAAAAGGTTGGCATCCGCCATTCTTTCAAGTCTATCCTTTTCCGCACGCTTTATAAATTCTTCAAAACCCAGAATATCCATGTAGGCAGAAGCCCCCGCTCTCGTTTTTGCAGGCATGAACTTCGCGAAGGCAAGGACCGGGATCCCCGTCAGTAAGCCCGCAACAAAGCTTTTCACTCCCACATTGGGTATAAGGAATACAATAGCAAGGACGACAAATATGATAACGATCACCCCTGCGGCAATGTACGAATTTCTCACCTTCTCCGGGCTACTGAGGAAGTACTTCTTTCTTATCAGCTCGCCGTACAGGGCCTTTTTTAACTCAGGCAAATGAACATAGAATTTGTTTTTTAGATCAGAGACACGAGTCCCGGAAGAGCCTCCGGGAAGGACCGTTTCCATGAGTTCTCGTTCAAACGAACTGACATCCGCATCGGGTCCTTTCACTTTCCTGAGATAATAGTCCGTTTTATCGAAAATCAATCCCTCGTGTTTTACCTCTTCAATCTTGATATAGCCCTTGACCGCAAGCCCAACAATCGATGACGTGATATCTCTGGGGTCGAGTTTCTCATCGACAAGTGTCCCTACCTCTGCGGGAATCAAGGGCTTATTATCAAACTTGGGAGGCTCATACATCACCGCAACAGACTCTCTGACCTTTGGATCCCTTCCCTTTTGATACCATCGATTCGCCATGGAAAGGAGAGAAAAGATGGGGAGCAAAAATATCCAGTTCTCTCTCGGATTGATGGCCCACAGAAATTTCTTCCATGAAGACGGAGGAGAGACGAGTCCTTTATCCCAACCAAAGGCGAGGGTTAGACCTTCACCCATGTTCAAGCTCCGCTTTGCAGAAAATTTTCCGCTATTATCGTAGGTTTCAAAGGCACATTCTTCCTTCGAACCATAGCCACCCTCAAAGCCCGTGGCCATCAAAGTTTTACTCTTAACGTTTGTCGTCAAGGAAACCGTTGCCGAGGCTTCTTTGATCGGTGCCTTCCAGTGATTTCCAGTAATATTCCAGTAAAGTTCGTCATGGTCATCAAAAAAGAGAATCGCATTTTCAACTTCATAGGTAATCACATAAGTCTGATGCCCACCCACGTACCGTTTTGCATCTCCAATTCTGACATGGATGATCGGACCTGATTTCTTAACCTGGTACTTCCAGGCCTTTCCTGATTCATCCGTCACAGATAAAACTCTGGCGGGGGTCGTAACTGCCTTCCCGAACTCATCTCTATATTTGAACGGGATCTCCCGATAAATACCATGCCTCGGCTGATGAAATTCGGTCTCAATCGTCTCTTTAACGATCACCGACGAATCTTCGCTGATCATAATATCCGATTGATATTTCTCAATGGTGAAGTACTGGGCTAAGACAGAAGAAACAGGAAAGATAAGGTTGAGGCTTAGGCCAAGGATCGAAGCGGCAAACAGAACTGAGCTTCTTAATTTCCAGTAGCTTTTCATTTATTTTCCTTCGTTTTATTCCGCATTCCGCAATCCGCATTCCTCAATCATCAAAAACTTACCTTCACGGCTTTTCTTTCCACCTCGGGGGTCTCGAGCTGGAACAGTTCCGCCTGCTTAAAATTAAATTGGGATGCGATCAGATTTGAGGGAAATGATTCGATCAAAACATTATAGTCTCTGACTACGGCATTATAGTATCTCCTCGCATACTCGATATTGTTCTCAAGTTCTTGAAGCTGGGATTGGAGCTGCAAGAAATTTGAATTCGCTTTCAACTCAGGGTAAGCCTCGGCAACAGCAAAGAGGCTCTTTAAGGTGTCCCTGAACATATTTTCTGCCTTGGCCATCTCTGCAGGGGTGGTTGCCTTCATTGCCATGGATCTCGCCTCGGTCACCTTTTCGAAGACAGTCCTTTCATGGGAGGCGTATCCCTTTACCGTTTCGACCAGATTGGGAACTAGGTCGTACCGCTTTTTACACTGGACGTCGATATCGGACCAGGAAGACTTGACAGTATTCCTGAGCCGGACGAGCTTGTTATAAATGGCGATGACAGCAATCACGAGGATGGCGATGATGATGAGGATGATGGCTATTGTCATTTTCTCCCTCCAGTTTTGAGATTGCCTGTAGATTACAGAATTTAGGGAATTTTTTCAAGCCCTCATTGATCGAGTTAAGCCTCGCTTTTTCCCGTTATCAATAGTGCGAAAAGGCCAGGGTATATCCAGAAGACAGGCCGCCTGAGAAAGTTTAAGGGTGGAACCTCCGATAAATCTGATCCGGAAGTCGAAATTTTCGGGTTAGAAAAAAATTAATCTTGATTTAACCTCCTTTTAATCTTACTTTTTTTATAATTACATTTTATCGAAAAGAGCTGCCGGGGTCTTGTCATAAAAAAATTGTAACTTATTGGCAAGTTGCGAATATGAAAAAAAATCTCGCCCTTTTCGTCCCGATAGTTCTTGTCTTACTGTTGATCGTTCCACTCGCTCTATACCTCCATGCGGGAAGCAAAAAAGAGGTCCTTTCCCAGTTCAATGACCGTCACCTTGCTGTGGCGCAACAGATTACCAGAGAAATCGCAACCCAGTTGGGTGCTTATTCTTCATCCCTACGAATTCTTGCTTCCTTGGCTCCCTTTCAGTATCACGATAAGAAGCGCATGCAAGTGATCATTGAAAAAAACTTCAACCATTTCATGAAAACACATATCAAAAGTATCTCTGTGTATGGGGAAAAAGGGAGAATCCTTTACTCCACAGTGGAGGCGGTTGGGCTGAAGGACGCCAGTTCCGAATGGTTAGAATGGGCCAAGAAAAGGGAGAACAGGGAAAGAATCCTTGTCTCCTCCTCCGGCCAAATAGGAGACGAAAACTCCGGGCTGAAGACCTGGGTTCACCCGGAGGGCCACAAACCCATTCGCAATGCCCCGATCTTCCTCGTCATGCCTCTCTATCAGGCGACGCTGGATGCCAGATATCCTATGCCTCACCAGAAATTTGCCGGCTTCCTTTTGATGAGCGTTGACCTGGATGAATGGCTCAGCGAGGATCTTCTCCGGGGCAGCCCAGAGATGAAACCCTACGAAGTATGGCTGATGGACAGGGAGGGAATCCTTCTGTTTCAATCCGAGTATCCGGAGATGCGATTAAGAGCAATTAGTCATCGGGATGAGACGTGCAATTCGTGTCATAAAACCTTCGATTATGCACGAAAAATGATTGACGAGGGACAAGGGACGGCCGAATATCAACTTTTAGGACATCCGAAGAAGCTCGCCGTCTTTGCCCCGATGAAGTTTGAGGACACTTCGTGGATTGTCGTCGTAAATGCTCCTTATGAAAAGGTGATGGCATTCGAATCGAAAAGTTTTCGTACCACCCTATGGCTGCTGGGAATTGTGATTTTTGCAGTGAGCGGTGCGTTAATTCTGATCTACCGGGACTACCGATTAAAAATCGCCTTGTTGCATCGGGCTCTTCAACTTGAAGAAACGAACAAGGACCTGGAAGCTTTTGGCTACTCGGTTTCTCATGATCTTCGTAATCCTCTTATTGCGATCAGTGGCTTCTCTCGTCTGCTGTTAGAGAAATATTCTTCTTCTCTTGATTCAAGGGGACAGACCTATCTAAAAATGATTGGAACGAAGACACAAAATATGTGGCAATTGATTCAAGACCTTCTCGCATTCTCCCGTTTGGGATACCAGGGGATAAAGCCATCTGACATCAACATAGAAGAGCTTGCGAGGTCGGTATTCGATGAATTAAGAAGCGTATCCCCGGAACGAAAAATCCATTTGGACATTAAGGGTCTCCCTCCGGCCCATGGGGACCCAGCCATGATTCGGCAAGTCTTGATGAACTTGCTCTCAAACGCCATCAAGTTCACACAATCCCGGGAAATCGGGGTGATTGAATTGGGGGGTGAAAACAAGGAAAAAGAATCCCTCTACTATGTAAAGGATAATGGAATCGGATTTGATATGAAATTTCATGATAAATTGTTCGGCGTTTTTAAACGGGTGCATGGGGATGAGAAATTTGATGGAACGGGGGTCGGCCTCGCCATGGTTCAGCGCATCATTCAGCGCCACGGCGGAAAGGTGTGGGCTGAGGGTGAGATGAACCAGGGGGCAACTTTCTATTTTACCCTTCCATCCTCAAAGTAATGGAATGGGAAATCCCTGTCGATTGGGATGGCAACATTGTCGAATGTTCGTAATCCATCATAATTTAAAAAGAAGTTCTTCCCTCCTCTAAGAGATCTCGACAAACCTTTCCTGTCTCAAACTTGAGAATCAACACAACTGCATCGACCAACTCCTCAAGATGTTTTGTCAAATTTCTCCAAACCGCAAAAACTAACTATTTGAAAACATAAAAGTAAATCGAATTGACTCACCTTACGCGAAAAAAGACCAACGCCCCGAGACGGATTGGCACGGCTGTTGCTCTTCTAGATGGCCATGCGATCAAAGGGAAAGAAGGTGAAACTTAACCCTTCGACTCCCTGGCTTTAACGCCAGGCTTACTCAGGGTTGACCCTGAACGGTGCTTCTGCCGTGACCTCAGCAGGCGCTTCGGTGCTGCCGAAATTGGTCAAAACGTTGATCCTACAAGAAAGGGGACAAGTAAGATGAAGAAAGTATTATTAGGGATGTTAGTTGGAACTCTTATTTTTGGAACGGTTACCATCGCAATGGCTGGACCCTTTACCTGGCGGGAAGGAAGACAGCAGGCTCGCATTTATCAGGGTATTGACAGCGAGCAAATTACTCGGGGAGAATACCGAGGCCTTGAGCGCGAGCAAGGAAAAATCGAGGCTGACCGGCAGCGAGCCTGGGCTGATGGAAGACTTACTCCTCGCGAAGCATGCCGATTGACAAGAGAGCAAAACCGCGCCAGCCGTGATATCTGGCGAGCAAAGCACAATCGCTTTCACTATTAGCAATCCCTCCACACCCTCCTTAAAAGGGCGGGGAGGGACTCTTCCTCCCCGCCCACCTTGCATAATAAATACCATCTCTTTCCTTCTAAAATACCAGTCCCACCTTATTGTCTTTTGTTAAATCCTCTCATACAATGAAAGAAGACAACGCCGGCGCGAATCCATTATAGGGCTGAACCGCACACCAGGTGGGCGTTCCTCCCGAATAGAGACAAAACGGAAAGGAGCAAGAGATGGTAACAGGAAAGATGTGGTCGTACAAAAACTTTCAGATCAACGAGGGGTTCAAACCTGAGAGCAAACATTTTCAGTACTTTTTCACGGTTTCAGAAAAAGGAAAGAAGAAGTGTAATTACTGTGTCTGGATTGACGATGAAAACTTAACCCCTTCTGCCGTCTCCAAGGAGTTTGAAGAGATTATCTCTCTCAAAAGAGAAGAATGGAGTAAATGGGTCCAGACAAAAATTGATCAGGGAGACTTTAGAAATTTAGTTTTGAAACTTGAAAAGAAAGGTCAAAAAGAAATTGAACTGGATAAGTTAGAGAAAAAACTGGAACCAGAGTGATCTGAATAGATTTGTAGGGAACGCATATATGCCTGCCCGTCCGGCAGGCGGGCGTTCCCTACTTGTGAATAGGCCTTGACCCCGATCTTCTGAAATATCCCTCCGCTTTTTTGACCGCGGGCCAGAGGCCCAGGTTCATTGGTCCGAAGATGATCAGGCTTCTCCTGACATGAAAAGGATTGAAAATTCTTTTCAATATGGAGGGAATCGAATAGAAAGACCGATTTACCTTCCAGAATCCTTCCTGAAGTTCTTCGACCGCCATCCCCTTGGGTTGGAAGACCACTGTGGCCATATCATACTTCGACCAATCCTCGGTCAGAATCCTTTTCTCCTGCTTTAGTCTCTGGTAGATCCGGGTGCCCGGAAAGGGCGTGAGCAGAGGAAGGAAAGCCCCCTCAATCCGGTTTCGCTCGGCAAATTCCAGAAACTGATCAAAAACCGATGAGTCATCGAAGTCATAGCCAAAGACAAAAGAACCATAGACCCCGATGCCGGCGTCATGGAGTTTTTGAATTCCTCTCTCATAGGTTTCGATTCGGTTGATTCGTTTTCCCATGAGGCTGATGTTCTCCTCGCGAAGGCTTTCGAATCCAATGAAAAGTCCGTGACATCCTGCCCTGGCCATCAAGGAAACCATCTCTTCGTTCTCGGCAATATGAATCGGGCCCTGGCTCACCCATCGCAGCCGGTAATGGGAGAGCATGGTGAGAAGCTCTCTGGCATGGGAAAGGTTTCCAACTACATTATCGTCTACAAAGAAAATATATGCCTTTGACTGCTCCAGGGATTGAACTTCTTTTTCAACTTCTCTCACCGGCCTCATCCGATAGGACTTTCCATGAAGAGCCGTTACCGAGCAGAACTCACAGTCATAAGGACAGCCCCTTGTGGTCTGAACCAGATTATGAAAGAGATACCCCTTCGGAGGGAGAAGATCCCTTCGCGGAATGGGAAGGTGGCTAAGGTCCGTCCTCTCTTCTTGGCGATAAAAAGGTTGCATCTTTCCTTTCTCAACATCTTCCAGCATCTTGCCCCAGACTTCATCTGCCTCACCGATGGCCACACTATCGCAATGGGCTTTCGCCTCCTCAGGGAGCCAGGAGGCATGGATTCCACCGATCACCACCTTCTTCCCTCTCCTTCGAAATTCATCTGCGATCTCATACCCCCTTGGAGCCAATGGGGTAATCGCAGTGATTGCAACCAGGTCCACCTCGTGATCGAAGTCGATCTCACCGAGGCTTTCGTCAATAATCCGAAGTTCGTGGTGCGAAGGAGTGAGGGCTGCAAGGAGAGAGGTCGAAAGCAACGGGAATTTAAATGCGATCACATCCCAGAAGCTGTCCTTTGGCCATCTGGGGATAACAAGAGAGATCTTCATTCCAAGTTTTTTCCTTTTAAGAATTGAGCGAGGGGTCTAATCTCCACCCCCTCAGGAGGAATCCATTGAAAGGCATCCTTTGACAGAGGTTGATTGATAGAGACCTCCTTCAATTTCACCTCCAGGCGAGTGTCCTTCTCCGGCAATTCGATCCGGATCCGGTCCGGGACCTCACTGCCTTCAGGCTTTTCCGCAGAAATCCTGACGTTTGCCTTTGCGATAAGATTTCCAAATTCTGAGATCTCCCCGGTGTAAGCCCTGTTCTGTAAAGGGCTGAAAAGTACGAACTCTCCCCCTTTGTAAAGCGCATCAAAGACGCCCATTCCAAAGGGATGATAACCCAGGATACGAAGCTTATCCGGCTTCTCATAGAGCACGATCCCGTTGAGAAGGAATTTCAATTCCTCACCTTTTCTCACAGTGTCGAGGCGAATCGACGCCCTCGCCTTAAGAGTTTCTGCGGAGGAAAAGGCTTCGAGAAGCTTTGCCATAGGATCCTTCACAGGAGGCGCTTCTATGGAAGGAATCGGAACCTTCTTTGGGCATCCTGAGAGCAAGAGGCCCAACAAAATGAGACTCAGAATCACAAACACGTGTTTCCGAACCATTGTTTCATTCTCCTTTCTTAAACCGGTTCCATACGGCTTCTGCAGTCAATTCCCCTGAGGCAACTACCCCCGCAATCCCTCCCCCCGGAGATGTCCAGTGCCCGGTCAGATAAAGATTCGAAATGGGAGTGGTACGTGAAAGACGATAGATCCCCGATTGTCTCGGGACCTGCGCCCATCCGTAGGCGGCTCCCCACCGATTCCCAGTCCACTGCTCGACCGTCTTCGGAGTGGTCTCTATGTTGACCACGATCCTCTTATCGAGATTGGGAATAAAAGAGGACGCTTGGTTAATGAGACGCTGAGAGAGTTGTTCTTTAATCTCCCGATCCCAGCTCGGGCTGAGATGATATGAGGTCTTGCAGCTCAAGCAGAGTGTGCTTTTCCCCTTGGGCGCATGGGATGGGTTGACTTTTGATGGGGCAAGGAGATAGAAGGGGGCTTTCTCTGGGATTCGATTTTCGTAAAGAGATTCAAATTCTTTCTGGAGTTGAACATCGAAGAAGACCTCATTATTTGAAACGGCAAGTTCATCCAATCCCCCTTCGATTCCCAGATAGATGATGAAATAAGAAAGAGATGGACTCATCCCTTTTAATTTTGATCGAAACCCGCCGGGAATATGGTTCTCTCCGATAAAATCAGAAAACGTGCGATGGGCATCGATATTCGAAATGACAACCTTTCCAGTCACCTCCTGGCCATCCTTGAGCCGCACGCCGATTGCTTTTTTGCCTTCAATCAGGATTTGATCAACCTCGTGGCCCCTTAAGATCTGTGCTCCCGCCTTCTCAAGGGCCTCTCCCATCTTAAGGGGGAGTTGTTCTACCCTCCCTTCCACACAGGAGACCCCGTAGTTAAAATAAGATATTTCGATACCCGCCATTCCCACCGCTGAGATTTCCTCGGGCGGAAGCAAACCATAAGAACTTCGGATCGAGAGAAGGGTCTTCAAGAACGGATGGGAAATAAATTCATTGAGAACTTCTCCGTAAGTCTTGTCCTTATACCGGCAGAGAAAAGGATATTGAGATGAAAAAGAAGAAGGTTCGAACCAGTCAAGGGAAGACCGGAGATTGGAAAATTCTTCAAAGATTTTTCCTAGAACGGCGTAAATCTCTGCAATTCCCTTTCTCTCCTTCGGAAAAAGCGAAGAGAGGTTTTCGATATGCGTTTCGAGTTTGGAGGATTGCGTTACCCTCTGATCCGGAAAATGATATTCTCTCGCTGGTTCGAGGGGAATGAAGTGAACTTGATCTAAGAGGTTTAATGTCTCCAGGAGATTCCATATCCTTCCACCCTTCTGGCATTCACCGATGGACTGTACGGAGAGATCGAAGGAAAATCCGTCTCTTTCAAAGGAGGTGCAGCATCCACCCACCTTCTGATTCTTCTCGATCATCAGGACCTTCAGCCCTTTTTTAGCGAGAAGACAACCGCAGGTGAGCCCCGCCATTCCTGCTCCAATAATGATCACATCCTTATCCGGCATGATTCGAAAGTATAACATAGCATTTCGGCTTTAGTCGAATTTCCCTTTGGTACGAATGATTAAATAGTGTCTGTCCATAAACAGCCCTTTCTGTCATGCCGGACTTGATCCGGCATCCAGAATGTGTTGAAAGAACTGGATTCCGGCTGGAGTTTATCCCGATAAAAATCGGGGCCGGAATGGCGGTTCTGATTCCTGCGGCAATTTATAAATCGACACGAGTAGCTGAAAAAGTCCGATCGTTTTACAATAGAATTTTGACGCCCCTCCCCCTTGATGGGGAGCGACAGGTTGGGTGTGATCGGTACTCAATATGATGAATGAGAACAGAAAATTCATCTCAGGGATTGCCCTCCCTGAGGAACGATCTGAGCCGGCCTGGTGGTTTGCCTTTCAGGAAAATAAACTTCTCGTTTACGAGGAGCCTTCCGGAATCGGGCTCCCACTCCTTGTCGATTTTTCAGAGTTAGGGCTGCCTCCTTTATCCAACCACTATCTGGGCAGTTTTGATCATCGGCCTTGCCATGCTGTCGAAGTGGCTGAAGGAGTGATTCCGCCGGTCGGTATGGCCTTTGAGGGTTTGCGTCAGCTCTATGGTCGTTTAGACGAAGACCTCTTTTGGATTGCAGGCCGGGCGGTCCAGATTATAGATTGGGACAGGACACACCGTTTCTGTGGCCGATGTGGGACTCCGCTGAGAACAAAGAGCACTGAACGATCTAAAGAATGTCCCCAATGCGGTCTGCTTCAATTTCCACGTCTGGCACCGGCGATTATCGTACTCGTTGAAAGAGGCAAAGAACTTCTTCTGGCTCGATCCCGCCACTTCATGCCGGGCATGTTCAGCGTTCTTGCCGGGTTTGTGGAACCCGGCGAGTCGTTGGAAGAGGCGGTGGTGCGCGAAGTGAGGGAGGAAGTAGGAATAGACGTTAAAGACATCAAATACTTTGGAAGTCAGCCTTGGCCCTTTCCTCATTCACTCATGATTGGATTTACAGCCACTTATGCCGGCGGTGAAATCACCATTGATGATACTGAAATTGAAGAGGCAGGTTGGTTCACAGTTGAAACCTTACCCCGGGTCCCTGGAAAAATCAGCATCGCCCGGAAACTGATCGATTGGTTCCTCGCTAAAGAACGAACGCGACATGAAAGTTGATTTGCACTGCAACACCGAATATTCAGCCTCTGTCTTGCGAACCCTCCACCAAAACCCGGCTTGATTTCTTCCTGTAGTCCTCAAAAGGGTGTATAGCTCATCCATGCAATGTTTCAGATGGAAATCCTCAACATCGAATTGTCGTTGACAAAAAGGAGTTGAATGGGTAGGATTTTTACAAATTGCAGTATAATAATTATTCGAAGAATGAAAATGAAATATTCATTTAGCTTCGCTCTGATTATTGTTTTAGCTGCCGTTACATTCGTCTTCTCCGAAGATCAGCCGATAAAGACAATCCAACTAACGGGAAAGAATAAGGAGAGTGGTTTCACATATCCTATGCTTGAACTAAAAGGTCGGGTTGCCGAGATATTCACCTTTTACAACGCAGAATGGATCTCAGGATTGACCTGTCACATCAAATATAATGGGAAAAAACCGCTCCCATCCAATGTCTTTTTTTCTGAGTATGATGAAGATGGGAAGCAAATTTCTGAGAGGATTCGATTGATATATCCAAAATTGAACTCAGGCGAAAGTGGGCATGCTACATTCAGAGTCAAAGGTCATGCGTCAAAAATGGTTATATGGTCTGAAGGTGACGGGCCTTGGGAAAACCCGTATTGATATGAGGACTTCGAACAAACAGCTCCACCGGATTGCCGATAAATCCGGCTCCGAATGAGTCATAGTGTTAAGGCTCCAAATGAAAATAATAATAACCGCTATATCTCTCCTTCTCGCATCAAGCCTTGCAGTTGCCGTTTGCCTTAAAGGGCATCCATCAATCAGAGAAGAGTACGCAGATAGCCAAAGCGTATTTATTGGAAAAGTCAAACTGAAAACAAATGTTCCTGAATCGGGCGGTTATTATGAGGGCGATGAATATACCGTAGAGGTTCGAGAGATATTTAAAGGGAATCCGACAAATCCAATTGTCATATTTATCGAAAACAGTAGCGGTCGATTCCCCATGTCCGTTGGAGAAACATATGTTTTATTTGTTCATTATGAATTGGGCCGCTATCAGATTGATAACTGTGGCAATTCAGGATCGTTGTCTGAAAAACAGGACTCGATTCAGATGTTGCGACAATTAAAGCATAATAAAGGTGGAAGAAATGATGCCGGTCTGTGCACTGGGAGAGGGGCAACATTGGATTGTCTGAAGAAGCATTCTTTCGAACTTTATTCAGAGAATTATGAGTTGTTCTGGAAGATTCTGAACGATGCAGCCCGAAAAGCCAATACCTGCAAGAGCAAGCAAGATACTGCTGTTTTCTTAAACCTCATACAAATAACACGTGATGGTGAGGTTGCAGAATATTTTAGTGAGAATTTAGAAAACCTTTGCGTATCTAATGTGAAGTGCTTTTGGGAAGCTTTGGTTCTCCTGGAGCCTTTTGACCAAGATAGGATAATTTATGAACTGCAAAATCCGTACTTCAGAAAGACGTCGGAGATCGTCGAAGCATTCAGTAATTACAAAGATAATGGTAAATATAAGAGGATAATAGATTTATATATGCAAAGAGTTAAACCGGCTGAAAAGTAGGTTCCTCCGATCTTGATTTCAATCGTAAATCTTCAGGTCATGCAGAGAGTGTATCCTATTTCTTTGTAGGTGAAACTTTAAGGCTGACCTTTTGACGAACGATTTTTAGAAAATTGAAGATGTCTTTTTGTGATTCGCACTTCCAAATGTTTAGAAAAAAGTGTACATTCCTATCCAAAGTCAATGACGTGAAGGTTCGTTAAGAACAATGCTTCCGAATAAAGATATCATCGGTGCTATTCTGGCAATAATCTTCGGCTTATATCTTGTAGCATGGAACAAATCTTTAGCATTAAAGGCAACTGACTATAGGCAACAATCTAAATACTTTAAAATAGATGTCACAGAAAGAACGGAAAGAAATTTTCGACTAGCTTTCTTTGGAGCAGGTATCTTGCTCATTCTCATGGGCTTGTCGAGTTTGTTTGGCATCTGGTAATCCATTATGAGAACCTTGACTCTCTAATATCAGATGCCATTGTTTCATCTGGAAATCATCAACCTTAAGGAAGAAGCGGTTTCAACTCTTTGTAGATACTCCTTAAAATTTGGCTGAGGCGGCAAAAATGAACAGAAGGAAACCGCTCCGGATGGATATAGGCGTAGTCCAAACCCACTCTAGTGACAAGGAATTTCTTCCTGTAGTCCGCAGACCCGCATAAACCCCATCCATGCTATGTTTGGAGCGGAAATCCTTAACCACGAATCTCCATTGACAGAAACCAATTGAATAGGTAGGATTCTAACAAATTACAAATTGCAGCATGATAGTTGTTCAGCAGGAGAAGACATGAAAAGAATTGCCCTCCTTTTTTTATTGACCTTGTTCCTGATGCCGACCGATAATCGTGCAGCCGTTAATCACCTGTCAAATAGCCATCGGGAATTACTGGAGCATATAACTTTGTTTCGACCTGTTAAGAGCAAGAGCGAGATTCCTTCGGCAGTTCTTGCTCTCTGTGCTGATAGTAATGGGAGACTTGCAGACATAGGTGGGCGTTGGGAGGCAACTGATTTGATTACCAATAACAAGTTGCCTCAGAAGCGGCTTATTTGGGCAGCCGTATACCAAAATTACTACTTGGTTCATTATGAAAGGGGCGGCCGAGGGCATAGTTTTCACATACTCCTTGCCCAAGCAGAAGGCGGCGAAAAAGCAGATGCTCTTTGGCGAGCCGTTGGGGACAGGTATTCGGATATCCTGGCCTTCACTAAAGCGTTAAGAAACAATCAAATGGATGATGATCCAAAATTTGCATATTGATAAGAGAACAAGGCCCAACGCCGCAATGCAACTAGTCGGGGCAATGGAGCTGGCCTCCCGCTGGTGCCACCGTTATACTTTCTTTCTTCCCGTAATCATCAAGGTTGAAGGTTAGCTTACCTTGCGGATAGGTAGGTGAAAGCGCCAATCTTTACTATCAACCTGCTCCGAAAAATCTCAAAATGGAAATTCCGTTTAGTTCTTCCTGTAATGTTGTTTTTCAATTCTTGCCTTTCAATGCAACATTTCTAATGGAAATCAATAAATCTCTATCCAGAATTGACGCCATTCTACTCCCGTTAACAGAGAATAAGATAATTTTCACAATCTGATTTCCCATATTGACAAAATCAACTATCTTGATAGGATTATGTCCTATTTCAAAAACAAATAAGATATTCCCGATAAAGCCAACCCTTTCGTGAGGAGGGGACGGAAAGCGGCGGGTCTTTTTGGGGAAAAAAGATGGCCGAGCTGCCGAAGGATAAATCCGAGGCAAGTTCGGCTTTTTTGTTTCCAACCTTTTATGAGGTTAGACCCCGCTCTTTTT
>Ga0335070_10002189_pt1 | contig 22790 bp, 20 predicted proteins | sample Lox_Sample_13_FD_206722 | JGI IMG/M metagenome (GOLD analysis project Ga0335070, IMG submission 206722) | Soil microbial communities from Loxahatchee National Wildlife Refuge, Florida, United States - Lox_Sample_1.3 | ecosystem: Environmental > Terrestrial > Soil > Wetlands | place: USA...
TGCGCATGTCGCTGCGCGACCTGCCCTGGTGGCTGGGCGGAGGCGCGGCGGTGGTCAGCGCCGCGCTGCAGGCCGTGGCGCTGGGTCTGGGATCGGTGGTGCTGGTGCAGGCGCTGCAGGTGACGGCGTTGCTGTTCGCGTTGCCGGTCTACGCGTGGCTGGCGAAGAAGGGACTGTCGCGCCGGGAATGGGGCTGGGCGCTGTTGCTGCCCATCGCGGTGGCCGTGTAGGTAGCGGTCTACGGCTGTACAAAGGTTTGCTGCAGGCGCAGTATTGATGGACCGTCGGGCCGCCGAGGGCCGTGCGCCCGGCGCGATCGCACTACAGTGGTCGCTGAACTCTGCTGAAACAGCACGTGTACGCGCAGCGTCAAAGGGAATGCTGGTCGGAACGCCGGTGAGAGGATTCGCATGACGAAAGTCGATGTCGCGGTGCTGATTGCCCTGTGCGCGGCGCTGGCTTCCGCCGTCGGCGACGTGATCCGCCAGCGCTCGGCGCAGGAGATCACCGACAAGGAAGTCGGCCACCTCGAGCTGTTCCGGATGTCGTTGCGCGACAAGCGGTGGTGGTTGGGCGGCCTCGCGGCGATCGTCAACTACAGCTTGCAGGCCGGCGCCCTGGCGTGGGGATCGGTGGTATTGGTGACGGCGCTGCAGGTGACCGCGCTGCTGTTTGCGCTGCCGATCTATGCGCGCCTGACCAACTACCGCGTGACCCGCTGGGAGTGGGTGTGGGCGGTGGTACTGGCCGCGGCGCTGGCGGTGGTCATCATCGTCGGCGACCCGCGCTCCGGTCAGGAGCGGGTTTCGCTGTCGACGTGGATGGTCGTGGCCGCGGTGATAGGCCCCACGTTGGTGCTGTGTGTGGTGGCGGCGCGGATCTGGAAAGGTCGTCCCATCGCGGCGGTGCTGCTGGCGGTGGTGGCGGGTTCGTCGCTGGCGCTGTTCGCGGTGCTGACGAAGGGAATCGTCGAGGTGGCCGAAAACGGGCCCGGCGCCGTCTTGCGCATGCCGGAGTTCGTTCCCTGGCTGCTGGTCGCGCTGTGCGGAATGGTTTTCCAGCAGTCCGCCTTTCGCGCCGGCGCGCTGACCGCGTCCCTGCCGACCATGACCGTGGCCAAGCCCGTGGTGGCCGGCGTGCTCGGGGTTACCGTGCTCGGCGAGACGCTCCAGGCCAGCGGACCCGCGGCGCTTGCCCTCGTCTCGTCCGTGGCTTTGGTCATCATCGCGACGATGGCGCTGGCCCGGGGCGAGGCCGCCTCGATGGCGGCCGGGGCCGGGCGAGACCTGAAAGACACCGTCACCCATGAGATACCGCACGAACGGCTGCCCGGCGATCCGCCGCCCCAGGAGTCCATCCGCGTCTCCCCGGCGGCGCCCGACGCAAGCAAGACGATTACCTAGTCCGGTCCGGGTCCCGTTAGTTTTGTGGCGTGCTGGGCGCCATCGCGATCGTTCCCTCCGCGCCGGTGCTCGTCCCCGAGCTCGCCGGGGCGGCCTCCGCCGAGGTGGCCGACCTGACCGCGGCGGTGCTGGCGGCGGCGGCCGTGCTGCCACCGCGCTGGGTCGCCGTCGGAACCGGCCGCGCCGACGGTGCACTGGGGCCCGAGGCCAGCGGCACCTTTGCCGGGTTCGGGGTCGACGTCCGGGTCGCGCTGTCGCCGCGGGCCGACGCCCCCGGCGACCTTCCGGTGTGCGCGCTGCTCGCCGGCTGGGTGCGGGGGCGGGCACGCCCCGACGCCACCGTGCAGGTTCGCGTGTACCGCAGCGACCACGACGCCGGCGCCGCGCTGGCCGGCGGCAGGCACCTGCGCGCCGAGCTGGACCGGGCCCCCGACCCGATCGGTGTGCTTGTGGTGGCCGACGGGGCGAACACCCTGACAGCCGCCGCGCCCGGCGGCCACCACCCGGGCGACGCCGGCGCGCAAGCGGCCCTGGACGACGCGCTGGCCAACGGCGACGCCGCCGCCCTGACCGAGCTGCCGCCGCAGATCCTGGGGCGGGTCGCGTTCCAGGTGCTCGCCGGCCTGGCCGGGCCGGGGCCGCGATCGGCCAAGGAGCTGTACCGGGGAGCGCCCTACGGCGTGGGCTATTTCGCCGGCTTTTGGCAGCTATGAAACAGGGTGGGCGGCCCATCGCGATCATCGGGCCCACCGGCACGGGCAAGTCGCAGCTGGCGCTCGACGTCGCCGAGCGCCTGGGCGGGGAAATCGTGAACGCCGACGCGATGCAGCTGTATCGCGACATGGACATCGGCACCGCAAAGCTGCCCGCCGAGCAGCGCCGCGGCATCGCCCATCATCAGCTCGACGTCCTGGCCGTCACCGAGACGGCCACCGTCGCCCGCTATCAGCGGGCCGCCGCCGCGGATGTCGAGGCGATCGCGGCCCGGGGCGCGGTGCCGGTGATCGTGGGCGGCTCGATGCTCTACATCCAGTCCCTGCTCGACGACTGGTCGTTTCCCGCGACCGACCCCGCGGTGCGGGCGCGCTGGGAGCAGCGGCTCGCCGAGGTCGGGGCGGGCGAGCTGCACGCCGAACTGGCCCGCCGCGACCCGGCCGCGGCGGCGGCGATCCTGCCGACCGACGGCCGGCGCACGGTGCGCGCCCTGGAGGTGGTCGAGCTCACCGGCGGGCCGTTCGCCGCCTCGGCGCCGCGCATCGGCGCCCCGCGCTGGGACACCGTCATCATCGGATTGGATTGCGACACAACGGTTCTCGACGAGAGATTGGCCCGGCGCACCGACGGCATGTTCGATCAGGGCCTGGTCGACGAGGTCCGCGGGCTGCTGGCCGACGGCCTGCGCGACGGCGTCACCGCCTCTCGCGCGCTGGGCTATGCGCAGGTGCTGGCCGCCCTCGACGCCGGCGGCACCGGCGAACACCTGCGCGACGCGCGGGAGCAGACTTACGCGGGCACCCGGCGCTACGTGCGGCGGCAGCGGTCGTGGTTTCGCCGCGACCACCGGGTGCGCTGGCTCGACTCCGTCAAAGGGGAGGCCGACGGCCCCCGCCTCGTCGACGACGCGCTGCGGGCGTGGCGGCAAGTACCCTGATCCTGTGATCTTTGCGAAGGGCCACGGCACGCAGAACGACTTCGTGCTGCTGCCCGACCTCGACGCCGAGCTGACGCTGAGCGCCGCCCGGGTGGCCGCGCTGTGCGACCGGCGCCGTGGCTTGGGCGCCGACGGGGTGCTGCGGATCACCACGGCGGGCGCCGCGGTGCGGGGGGGTGTGCTCGAGCGCCTGCCCGACGGCGTCGGCGCGGGCGACTGGTACATGGACTACCGCAACGCCGACGGGTCGACTGCGCAGATGTGCGGCAACGGCGTACGGGTCTTCGCCCATTACCTGCGGGCCTGCGGCCTGGAACCCCACGACCAGTTCGTCGTCGGGTCGCTGGCCGGCCCGCGGCCGGTCACCATCCACCACGTCGGCGAGACCAACGCCGACGTCACCGTGGACATGGGCAAGGCCAACCGGGTGGGCAGTGGACAGGCCACAATCGGCGGCAGGCGATTCACCGGCCTGGCGGTCGACGTCGGCAATCCCCACCTCGCCTGCGTGGACCCGCAACTGAGCGCCGACGAACTCGCCGCGCTGGATGTGGGCGCGCCGGTGCAGTTCGACCGCGCCCAGTTCCCCGACGGCGTCAACGTCGAGGTGCTTACCGCGCCGGTAGAGGGACTGGTCCGGATGCGCGTCCACGAGCGCGGCGTGGGGGAGACCCGATCGTGCGGCACCGGAACGGTCGCGGCCGCCGTCGCCGCGATGGCCGACGCGGGTGCCGACACCGGGACCCTCACCGTGCGGGTGCCCGGCGGCGACGTCGTGGTGAGCATCACCGACGCGACCAGCTACTTGCGCGGACCGTCGGTGCTGGTGGCGCGCGGTGAGATCAGCGAGGAATGGTGGCGCGCCCAGGAGCGTTAAATTAGGTGCGCTGCACCAAATCAGCGTGCACTATTGCTAATTGCCTATGACACATCCCGAAACTCCCTTTTACGATCAGCCGGATCTCGAGCCCAGCGCGGGCGAACTCGCCCTCGAAGACCGATCGGCACTGCGCCGGGTCGCCGGGCTGTCCACCGAACTCGCCGACGTCTCCGAGGTCGAATACCGCCAGCTGCGGCTGGAACGTGTGGTGCTGGTGGGCGTGTGGACCGAGGGCAGCGCCGCCGACAATCAGGCCAGCATGGCCGAGCTGGCGGCCCTGGCCGAGACCGCCGGCTCGCAGGTTCTCGAGGGGCTCATCCAGCGCCGCGACCGGCCCGACCCGTCGACCTACATCGGCTCCGGCAAGGCGGCCGAGCTGCGCGAGGTGGTCCTGGCCACCGGCGCCGACACCGTCATCTGCGACGGCGAACTGTCCCCCGCGCAGCTGACCGCGCTGGAAAAGGCCGTCAAGGTCAAGGTCATCGACCGCACCGCGCTGATCCTGGACATCTTCGCCCAGCACGCCACCAGCCGGGAGGGCAAAGCCCAGGTGTCGCTGGCCCAGATGGAGTACATGCTGCCCCGGCTGCGCGGCTGGGGTGAGTCGATGTCCAGGCAGGCCGGCGGCCGCGCCGGCGGCAGCGGCGGGGGCGGGGGCCTGCGCGGGCCGGGTGAGACCAAGATCGAGACCGACCGTCGCCGCATCCGGGAACGGATGGTCAAGCTGCGCCGTGAGATCAAGGACATGAAGCAGGCCCGCGATACCCAGCGCAGCCGCCGGCTGCACAGCGAGATCCCGTCGATCGCCATCGTCGGCTACACCAACGCCGGCAAATCCAGCCTGCTCAACGCCTTGACCGGGGCCGGGGTGCTGGTGCAGGACGCCTTGTTCGCCACCCTGGAACCCACCACCCGGCGTGCCGAACTCACCGACGGCCGGCCGGCCGTGCTCACCGACACCGTCGGTTTCGTCCGGCACCTGCCCACCCAGTTGGTCGAGGCGTTTCGCTCCACGCTGGAGGAGGTCGTCGACGCCGACCTGCTGGTGCACGTGGTCGACGGCTCCGACGTCAGCCCGATGGCGCAGATCAACGCGGTCCGCCAGGTGATATCGGAGGTGATCGCCGACTACGAGGGCTCCCCGCCACCGGAGTTGCTGGTGGTCAACAAGGTCGACGCCGCGAGCGATCTGGCGCTGGCCAAGCTTCGCCATGCGCTGCCCGGGGCGGTGTTCGTGTCCGCCCGCACGGGCGAGGGCATCGACGACCTGCGGCGGCGGATAACGGAGTTGGCCGCACCGACCGACACCGCAGTGGACGTGGTCATCCCGTACGACCGCGGCGACCTGGTCGCCCGGCTGCACGCGGGTGGGCGCGTGCAGCAGGAGGAGCACAACGCCGAAGGCACCCGCATCCGGGCCCGCGTTCCGGGGGCGCTGGCGGCCAGCCTGCGCGAGTTCTCCGCCGACTGACCACGGCCGCGCGCCGGGCCACGCCGACTGCCGACCAACCGGCTGGTTGGTATATCTTGGGCGGCAGAGTCTCATTCGCCGTCGGCCAGCGGAGGTCATCCATGAGCAGTGCCATCAAGTACCAGCGCACGCTTTTCGAGCCCGAGCACGAATTGTTCCGTGAGTCCTACCGCGGCTTCCTCGATCGCCACGTGGCGCCCTATCACGACGAATGGGAGAAGGCCAAGATCGTCGACCGTGGGGTGTGGCTCGAGGCCGGGAAGCAGGGCTTTCTGGGCATGGCGGTGCCCGAAGAGTACGGCGGTGGCGGCAACCCCGACTTCCGGTACAACACGATCATCACCGAGGAGACCACCCTCGGCCGGTACAGCGGGATCGGCTTCGGCCTGCACAACGACATCGTGGCGCCGTACCTGCTGTCGCTGGCCAACGACGAGCAGAAACAGCGCTGGTTGCCCAAGTTCTGCACCGGGGAAATCATCACCGCGATCGCCATGACAGAGCCGGGCACCGGCAGCGACTTGCAGGGCATCAAGACCCGCGCTGTCAAGCAGGGCGACCACTACGTGCTCAACGGCGCAAAGACGTTCATCACCAACGGGATCAACTCCGACCTGGTGATTGTGGTCGCCCAGACGGATCCGGACAAAGGCGCGCAGGGCTTCTCGCTGCTCGTGGTCGAGCGGGGCATGGAGGGATTCGACCGCGGCCGACACCTGGACAAGATCGGGCTCGACGCCCAGGACACCGCCGAGTTGTCGTTCACCGACGTGCATGTTCCGGCCGAGAATCTGCTCGGCGAGGAGGGCATGGGATTCATCTACCTGATGCAGAACCTGCCCCAGGAACGGATCGGGATCGCGATCATGGCCGCCGCGGCGATGGAAGGCGTGCTGGAGCAGACCCTGCAATACGCGAAGGAGCGCAAGGCCTTCGGCAAGCCGATCGGCAGCTTCCAGAACAGCCGCTTCGTCCTCGCCGAACTGGCCACCGAGGCGACCGTGGTGCGCATGATGGTCGACGAGTTCGTCCGCCTGCACCTCGACCACAAACTGACGGCCGAACAGGCCGCAATGGCCAAGTGGTACGCCACCGAGAAGCAGGTGCACCTGATCGACCGGTGCCTGCAGCTGCACGGCGGCTACGGCTACATGCGCGAATACCCGGTCGCCCGAGCCTATCTCGACGCCCGGGTGCAGACGATCTACGGCGGCACCACCGAGATCATGAAGGAGATCATCGGCCGCAGCCTCGGCGTCTAGGAATTGTGTTGCGGCGCAAGACAATCGCGGCTACCGGCGCGAACAACGCGCCGCCGCCGGCTAGCTAGCCCGCCAAACAATGAATGGCCTAATTGGCCATTCCGCCGGGTAGTCCGCTGACCAGTCAACGGCCTCGCGTACCGTCGGCGCATGTGTTTCTCGTATATCGAGTGCGTAGTCACACATCGTCAAGCCGGCGATCGCGTCGCTGGTGAGCGTGGTCGATCGCGGTCCGGGCGCGCTCCGGCATCGTTTCGACATCGGCGCGGTCTCCGTTTCCGTAATATTTGCAATTTGACTTCGCATTTCTTGCCGGCCGGGGCAAAGTTATGCGAGCCCGGCAATAACGCGGTTTGTCAGAGGGTTGCTTCCACTCGGTTCGGGTATGACCCGCTCGCGTGGTCTGCAGGGTGCGGTCATGGCGAGGGATAGGGCCTTATCCATCGGAGGCTTGGTGAACGGGCAGAGAGGTCGAATGCGCAAGCTGGTCGGGCGCGCGCTGGTCGGCATGGCGACCACGGTGATGGCGGCCGCATTGCTGGCGCCTTCCGCCTCCGCGTCGCCCATAGGTGACGCCGAGGCCGCCATGATGGCCGCGTGGGAGAAGGCCGGTGGCGACACCTCCCCGCTGGGAGCGCGCAAGGGTGACGTGTACGCCGCCGGCGACGGATTCGCGCTGGACTTCGACGGCGGCAAGATGTTCTACACCACCGATACCGGTGCCAGATTCGTCTACGGCCCGGTCCTGGACAAATACGAGGCGCTGGGCGGTCCCGTCGGCAGCGACCTCGGGTTCCCCACGATCAATGAAGTTCCCGGCCTGGCGGGACCGGACAGCCGGGTGGCCACCTTCTCGGCCACCGACAAGCCGGTGATCTTCTGGACCCCCGACCACGGCGCCTTCGTGGTGCGTGGCGCGATGAACGCCGCCTGGGACAAGCTCGGCAGCTCGGGCGGAGTGCTGGGGGCGCCGACCGGCGACGAAACGTACAACGGCGAGGTCACGTCCCAGAAGTTCAGCGGCGGCGAGATCTCCTGGAACAGGAAGACCAAGGAGTTCAGCACCAACCCGGCGTCGCTGGGCGACCAGCTGAAGGGCCTGCAGGTAGCGATCGATCCGGCCGCGGCCATCAACATGGCCTGGCGGGCGGCCGGCGGCGCCACCGGCCCGCTGGGCGCCAAGCAGGGCGGAACCTACCCGATCGGCGGCGATGGGATCGCCCAGAACTTCGCCGGCGGCAAGGTGTTCTTCAACCCGGCCACCGGCGCGAACGCCCTCGAGAGCGACATCCTCGCCAAGTACGAGTCGCTGGGCGGGCCGGCCGGCAGCGACCTTGGTTTCCCCGTCGCGAATGAGTCCGACGGGGGTATCGGCCCGTCCAGCCGAATCGCCACGTTCGCGGCGGCCGACAAGCCGGTGATCTTCTGGACCTCCGACCACGGCGCGTTCGTGGTGCGGGGCGCGATGAAGGCGGCGTGGGACAAGCTCCGCGGCCCCAGCGGCAAGCTGGGTGCGCCGGTCGGCGACCAGGCGGTGGACGGCGACGTGGTTTCGCAGCGGTTCACCGGCGGCAAGATCTCGTGGAACCGTGCGAAGAACTCGTTTACCACCGACCCGCCGAACCTGGCTCCTTTGCTCTCCGGCCTGCAAATCTCGGGGCAGAACCAGCCGAGCACCGCGGCGATGCCCTCCCAGGGCAAGAAGTCCGCATGGCACTGGTGGTGGCTGGCCGCCATCGGAGTGCTGGTGCTGATCGCGGTGTCGGCGCTGGCGGTGGGAATGCGCCGGCGCCGTGCCCGCCGCGGCGCCCCGGCCACCGCCGCCTACGAGCCCGACCGCGACGTGCACGCAGCGTACGAGCACCCGGGCGACGGGCGCTGGGAGCACGAAGGCGCCGATCTCGCGACCGACCATTTCCCGCTTGGCGACCTGCACGCGGCCGGGGACGAGCCGTTGGCCGACGCCGAGTCCGCGGGGCGGGTCAGTTGGAGCCGCGGAGCCCAGGCGTACAGCGAGGACGAATCGGGCCATGGCGCAGGGCATTTCGAGGGCGCAGTCGCCGAAGAAGAGAATCCCGACGCGGTGGACACGGATTCCATCCCCGTCGTCTCGGCGGCCGCACTGTCGGAGGCGGGATATCCCGAAGCTCCTGCGGAGGGCGCCCACGCGGAGGCCGGCTACGAGGACGCGACCTACGAGGAGGCCGGCTACGAGGACGCGACCTACGAGGAGGCCGGCTACGAGGAGGCGACCTACGAGGAGGCCGGCTACGAGGAGGCGGGCCATGAGGAGGCGGGCCATGAGGAGGCCGGTTATCCGGAGGCCGCCGCTGAAGAGACCGAGGCATCCGGCACGGTCGTTCCCGAAGCGGCGGAGGCCTTGGCGCCGGGCGCGGGGTCCCGCGTCGGGCGGCACGCGGCCGTGGATGACGAGGAACCGTCGGAGGAACCCGGAGCGGCCATTGGGGCGCCGGGCGCGCTGGCTCACGGTGGGCGCCCAACGATGCGCCTGCCGCTGGACGACCCCTACCAGGTGCCCGACGGCTATCCGATCAAGGCGAATGCCAGCTTCGGCCTCTACTACACGCCCGGCAGTCCGCTCTACCACGACACGCTCGCCGAATTCTGGTTGGCCAGCGAGGAAGTCGCGCAAGCCAACGGCTTCACCAAGGCCGACTGAGCGAGACCCGGCCCAGCACAGCTAGATCTTGCGGATCACCGTGACGACTTTGCCGAGCACGGTCGCGTCATTGCCCGGGATCGGGTCGAACGCCGGGTTGTGCGGCATCAGCCACACCTGACCGCCCGCGCGCTTGAACGTTTTGACGGTGGCCTCCCCGTCGATCATGGCCGCGACGATGTCGCCGTTGTCGGCGACGTGCTGCTGTCGCACCACGACCCAGTCCCCGTCGCAGATCGCGGCCTCGACCATCGAGTCGCCCACCACCTTCAGCAAGAACAGCGTGCCCTCGCCGACCAGCTCGCGAGGCAGCGGGAAGACGTCCTCGACGGCCTCTTCGGCGAGGATCGGTCCACCGGCGGCGATGCGGCCCAGCACCGGGACGTAACTGGGTTCGGGCAGCGCGTCCGAGCCGGCGACCTCGGTGAGCGGCGAAGCGGCGGTGGTGTCCTCGGTGCCCCGGACGTCCACGGCCCGTGGGCGGTTCGGGTCGCGGCGCAGGTATCCCTTGCGCTCCAGCGTGCGCAGCTGATGGGCCACCGAGGACGTCGACGTCAGGCCGACGGCATCGCCGATCTCCCGGATGCTCGGCGGGTAACCGCGGCTGGTGACCGAGGCGCGGATGACGTTGAGAATGGTCCGCTGCCGTTCGGTCAGCGATGAGTCCCCGGGGTGCGACCGGCCTTCTGAGCCGACGGGCGAGCTGGTTGAGGGGGTGTCGTTGCTGTCGCTCATGCACCGAATGTAGCCGCACCGGGCCGAAGAATCAAACATGTGTTCGACTGGCGTGTCGCGGCGGCGGAATCCGGCCGCCGGCAAACCCCTGAGGCCCTATAACAGCCGCGAATAACAAGCGTGTAACTCTTCGCCGGATCGGGTACTTCAACGCCATGTCAGTGGTCGCGCCCACGAATCTGTCGGTGGGGTGGTCTAGCGTTTTGCTCGTCCGACACGCTTCGCTCAAATGTTCGGATATCGAACACACGAGCGATTATAGTCGAACACACGAGCGAGAATGAGTTGACCGGAGGAACGCAGATGACAATCATCCACACAGTCACGCCGCTTACCAGCGGCGTCCGGCGCCCGGTCAACGGGCCGGTGCAGGGGCTCCGCCACGGAGGGGACGGGCTGGCCCGCTCCCGCCGGCCGGGGCCGTCGAGGCCGGCGGTTGCGCCCCCGCGCTACCACGGCACCGGCGTCGCGATGTCCGTTGCCCCGCACCGCACGCGTCGTCCCGTCACGCTGGCGACGACGGTGGGGCTGGCGCTGGTCGCCGCGGCCATCACCTTGTGGCTGGGCCTGGTCGCCAACATCGGGCAGGCGGTCAACGGCGACTCCGCGGGGGCGGCCGCCGCGGTACCGGATCGGCTGGCCGTCGTGCGGGTCGAGCCCGGGGAGTCCCTGCAGGATGTCGCCCACCGGGTGGCGCCGGACGCGCCGGCCCGCCAGGTCGCCGAGCGGATCCGCGAACTCAACGACCTGAACTCGCCCTCGGTGGCCGCGGGCCAGACGCTGATCGCGCCGGTCGGCTGACCCGGCGAATCGCGAAAGGTGTCCATCCCGCGCCGGCGAGCGCACGGGTACGCTCGGGGTGTTCTGCGACCCCGGATGTGAGCACGGCAAAGGAGCGGTCATGCATTGTCCGTTCTGCCGTCACCCCGATTCCCGGGTGATCGATTCGCGGGAAACCGACGAAGGCCAGGCCATCAGGCGCCGCCGATCGTGTCCCGAGTGCGGGCGACGCTTCACCACCGTCGAAACGGCGGTGCTGGCCGTGGTCAAGCGCAGCGGTGTCACCGAGCCCTTCAGCCGGGAGAAGGTCGTCAGCGGGGTCCGCCGGGCATGCCAGGGCCGCCAGGTCGACGACGACGCGCTGAATCTGCTTGCCCAGCAAGTGGAAGACACGGTGCGGGCCGCCGGGTCGCCCGAGGTCCCCAGCCACGAGGTCGGCCTGGCCATCCTGGGTCCGCTGCGCGACCTCGACGAGGTGGCGTACCTGCGATTCGCCTCGGTGTACCGGTCATTTTCGTCCGCGGAGGATTTCGAGCGCGAGATCGAGGCCCTGCGCGCGCACCGCAAAGTGTCGACGGATCCCGAACCGGCCACTCGCTAGGCTGTCGTCATGCCGCCCGATCTGCATCCCGATCTGGAGGCGCTGGCGCCACTGCTGGGGACCTGGGCCGGTCGCGGCTCGGGTAAGTACCCGACGATCCAGCCCTTCGACTATTTCGAGGAAGTCGTGTTCTCCCATGTCGGCAAGCCGTTTCTGGCCTACGCGCAGAAGACCAAGGCGGTCACCGACGGCAAGCCGCTGCACGCCGAGACGGGATTTCTGCGGGTGCCGCGGCCGGGCGAGGTCGAGTTGGTCCTGGCCCACCCGAGCGGCATCACCGAAATCGAGGTGGGCACCTATTCGGTGACCGGCGACCGCATCGAACTCGAGATGTCGACGAGCCCCCGCGGGGCGATCGGGCTGACCCCGACCGCCAAAGAGGTTACCGCGCTTGGCCGTTCGTTGCGCATCGACGGCGACGAGCTGACGTACTCCGTGCGCATGGGGGCGGTGGGCCGGCCCCTGCAGGATCACCTCGACGCGGTGCTGCACCGGCGGGGTTGAATGTCGGACTTTTCACAAGGCATCAGTCTGCGGGTTTAAGGCTTCGCATGACGGATTCCCCAGCGCGAGAGTCCAATACGTGGGTCTCTTCCGATGCGGCGGCCCACGCAACCGCTAGGACGACGAGTCCGCAATTCTAATTTGCCCAACACTTCCACTCACTGTCCCCGGGCGTTATGTTGTGATCGCTAGGACCGGCAGAGCGCCGCCGGAGGCAGCAATGGGTCAGCACACCGCAGTCGTGGACACCCGCCGATGGCGCGGCGCCCGGTGCATTGGCCACACGCGGGCTCGGCGGCTCCGAATTCGACACCATCGATCAGCGCCACATTCGCATCATCTGTCATTAGGGGCAGCAGCCATGACCCAGCCCACGGTGAACTTCACCAACTTCATCAACTCTGTTCGGAACAACCTCAAAGGGTTCGTCGTCGGCTACGCCGGTGCGATCGGCAGCGCCACCGCCGCCGCGGCCACGTCCATAGGCGGCGAGGCGGTCACCCCGGCGAACGGCCAGGCCGGCTCCTTTACCACGGCCACGCAGTCTCAGACCGCCAGCGTCTCGAAATTCTTGACCGCGATCGCTGCCGTACAACTCCTTGACCCCCCGCACCCCGGTGCTGCCGACGCCGGACAGAACTACCTCGGCGCGGACCTGGATACCCCGATCTCGCACGGCGGGCTACCCAAGGACTGGAATCTCCGCGCCGACGCACAGCACATCACCTACCGGGATGTGCTAACGCATCGCAGCGGCATCGCGCCCGAGGGGTCTGCGAACGAACCCGGGCAGGACTACTTCAGCCTGAAGGCCTATATGACGCAGGAGACGGTCAAGTTGCAACCACCCCCGGCCGGCCAGACCGCCTACAGCAATGTCGGTTTCGCGCTGTTCAGGCTGATGCTGCCGAAACTGGCCGGGCTGGTCACCGACACCATGAGCGTTCCGGAGGAGGACCGGGCGCGCGGCTACGCCGCCGCCTACGAGCGCATCATTCGGGAGAAGGTGTTTGGAGCGGTCAACGTCCTGGGACCAAAGACCGAGACGCCGTCGACGGGCCACGCGTTCGCTTACTACTACCCGGGCACCGCGTCCGGATACGACTGGAGCCACTGGCAGTACTCCGGCCAGGTATGGCCCGGGCAAGGCATGCCGCTATGGGCGGGGGCGGGAGGCTGGTGGGTTTCGATCGACCAGTTCATCCCCGTGCTCGACAGCATCAACCGGGGCGACGGGAAGATCCTGTCCGACGCGCAGTGGTTGCATATGCAGGGCCTTGACGCGCCGGCCGGCTACCAGAACCTCGGGTTGGGCATCGACCTGGTCGTGGACCCCGCCAACGGCAACTACCGGTGGGTGGAGAAGAACGGCGGCGCCGGCGGGGGCGACTCCACGGGCAGCGGAACGGTGTCCGGGTCGGTGGCGTTCTTCGGCGCTCTGCAAGGCACCGCATCCCCACCCGCCCCGGCGTACTACGCGGCGCTGCTCATCAACTCCGACGTCTCGGCCGGCCCCGGCTCCCAAAGCAACTGGTGGTCGTGCAGTAAGTGCTACACGCTGGCCACCGGCAAAAATGCGGGGGTATGCCCCGCCACGGGATCGGCTAAGAAACCGCACACCGCGTGGGGACAGTACGTCCTCAGTTCGGCCGCCAAAGGCCTTCTCGAACAGGGCGACTGGCGGGCGTGCTCCAAGTGTGCGGCCCTCTGCTACGAACCGTCGTCATCCGACCCCAGCAAGTGCCCCGCCGACGGGGGCAAGCACGCGTGCACCGGCGAAGCCTTCACGCTGTACGCCCAAAGCCAGCCATATGTCGGCAAGTGGGCCAGCTACCTGCAGCACGACTGGCGGTGGTGCAAGAACTGCGGGGTGTTGGCGTACTCTGGCGGAAGCGCAAGCGTGGGCGTCTGCCCTCACGGAGGCCCGCACGAGTTCGTCCTCAGCGGCGACAACTATACGCTGCAAGAAGCCATCGGCGCGGACGCCGTTCTGCTGCAAGCATTTCACGACGCCATCGTGTAAAGAGGCGACGGCCGGCAGCGCTGAGCCCGCGCGTCAGCCGGCTTGTCGGACACCGTCGTTGACGACGCGCCCGGCCACCCCGACCCAGCCCTCGGGGTTCCAGGTGGTTTCGATGACCGACCCCTTGCCCTGGGTGATGTGCAGGTCGCGGCTGAGGTAGTCGGTGATCCGCATCGCCGCCGAGCCGGTCGCCTCGTCCTCCGGCACACCGAGGTTCGCGAAAAACCCCCGCGCACGCAGCGATCCGGCCGAGCGATCGACCCACGCCCACAGGTAATGCCCGACGTCGACGGGAAAGTCGGCCGGGTCGGCGGCCAAAACGTCGTCCGCGGAACCGAATTCGTGGATGGCCAATTCCGGAGCCCACTCCGAGCGGGCGCTGATGCGCGTCACGTCGCCCTGATGACTCACCTGGACAAGGCCGGCCGGCACCTGCAGCGTCCTGATCGGCCGGCCGTTCTCGCGCAGCCACCACGCCGCGCCGACGGTCGGGTGCCCCGCGAACGGAAGTTCGGTGCGGGGAGTGTAGATCCTCGCCTGCGCTGTGGTCGCGCCGGCGGCCGGAAGATCGATGAATACCGTTTCGCTGTAACCCAATTGGGTTGCCAGCCGCTGCCGGTCCGGCGGGGCGACCTGGCCCGCGTCGACCACGCCGAGCGGATTACCGAAATTCCCGTCCGGGTCGGTGAACACGCGCACCACCGTCACGTCGATACCCATGGCCCGACTCTACGACCAGCGCGCCGTCAGCGCGGAACGGGCTGGCTCAGGTGGCGCTGCGTTCGTCGGAGCCCATCGCGTTCAGCACCGCGACGCGGGTGTCGGCCGGGCCGGTGACGGTCTTCTCGCCGCCCCCGGTGCGCAGCAGGGCGCGGAGGGCGGCCTGGTCGTATTCGGCGGGGGCGGTGCCGTCGATGAAGCGCTGGGCGACGTCGATGAAGCGGGCGGGATCGTCGTGGAACGGGAAGTGGCCCGAGTTCTGGAAGATCTCCAGGCGGGAGCCGGGCATCGCGGCGTGCGCCATCCACGCGTGCCGGACGGGGACGACCACGTCCTTTGTCCCCCAAACGATCTGCACCGGGATGGCCTCGGTCAAATAACATCGGTCCAGCATGGTGACGATCTGGCCCCGCCAGTCCACCACCGCCCGCAGCGTCCGGCTGAACGCCGCCGACGCCGTCGGCTCCGGCAGGTCGTCGAGGATGCGCAGCACGTTGGGCAGGTCGCGGCCCAGACCGGTCGATCCGATCGCCAGGCCCGCCAGCCGGCCGGCCAGCTGCACCGCGGGCAGCACCAGCGGCAGCCGCAGCAACGCCAGGGCCTCGCTGCCCATCGGCAGCGAAGCCAACCGGAAGACGACGTTGACGTCCTTGGTGACGCCACCGGCGGCGACCAGGATCAGCCGCTCGACCATATGCGGGAACTGGTAGGCGAATTGCATGGCCACCCCGCCGCCCAGCGAATGACCGATGATCGTCACCCGCTCGATGTCGAGCACCGACAGCAGGTCACGCATGCCGTTGGCGTACGCGGCCACCGAGTAGTCGGCGCGGGGTTTGTCGGATTTGCCGTGACCGAGCAGATCCGGGGCGATGACCGTGAACCGCTGGGCGAGCTTGGCCTGCACGGCACTCCAGGTGGTGGAGTTGTCGCCGATGCCGTGGATCAGCAGGATCGCCGGCCCCGAGCCGGCGATCCGATAGGCCCGCTTATACCCATGGATGGTGCGGAACTCGAGCGTGGGGGCCGTCACCTCGCGCACCGGGCGAAGGTTGCTCTTGCGCTTCCGCTCGGTCATCTCGCCAACCTTGGTGTCGGCCCGGGCTATGGGCGTTGTGAAGAGGCTCAAGTTTGGTCGTCGTCGTTCTTCTTCTCTGCCTGTTGGGCAAGGAATCGCTCGAACTCGGCGCCAAGCTCGTCGCCGCTAGGCAGATCCTCGTCGCGAGTTAGTAACGACCTGTTCTCCTGAGCGTCGATGAAGGCATCGTACTGTCGCTCGAGCGCGGCCACCACTTGAGCCACCTCGGCGCTGGCCTCGACCTGTTCGTCGATTTTGGCGCGGATCTCTTCTGCGGCCTCGGTCAGCGCCGACAGCGGCAGCTCGAGCGACCCGCTCTTGGCCACCTGCTCGAGCAGCGCCTGCGCCGCGGCGGGGTAGTCGGTCTGCGTCAGGTAGTGCGGGACGTGCACGGTGAAGCCGACGACCTCGTGACCGTGCTGGGCCATGCGGTATTCCAGCAGGTTGGACGCGCTGCCCGGGACCTGGATCTCCGAGATCCAGGGCTGGAAGTCGGAGATCAGCTCCTTGTGGTTGGAATGCGCCGTCAGCGTGATCGGCCGTGTGTGCGGGACCGCCATCGGGACGGTGCCCAGGCCGATGGTCCGCCGCACGCCCAGCCGCTCGGCCAGCAGGCGCACCGCGTTGATGAAACGCTCCCACTTCAGGTCCGGCTCCATGCCGGCCAGCAACAGAAACGGGGCGCCGACGCTGTCGCGCAGCGCGTAAAGGCTCAGCTCAGGGTCGTCGTAATGGGTGAAATGATCGGTCTTGAAGGTCATCAACGGCCGTCGCGAGCGGTAATCCAGCAATTCGTCGATGGCGAACGACGCCACCAGCTCGGCGTCCAGCGTCGCCTTCAGGTGGGTGGCGGCCAGCCGTATCGCGTGACCCGCGTCGGAGAAGCCCTCCAGGGCGTGCACCAAGACCGGGCCCTGGCCGTCGGCCGTCGACAACTGGGGCGCCGGGAATTCCAGCTCGTACATGCCGGGCTGCCCTGGCTGATAGTCCTCGTCGTCGTCCGGGCTTTGATGGCGAGCCATCGGGCTTCCTCCTCTCGGGAATCTCTCCAGGGTGCCCTAACAAGTGTGCTCCGAATCAACGGGCACCCCCAACGAAACACCGAACTCCGCAGACAACGTTCCGGCGGGTTCAACTCTGCCCGCCATCCCACGGTCAGGCATGATGGACGTCAAATGCGCATATCGACGCTGTTGCTGTGCTCGGGGGTTGGCCTGGCGACGTTCCTGACGTCGTGCACCAGGCCCGCCGATCATGCTGCGCGCCCGATCGTTTCGGCTGACGTGGCCACCGCGCCGGTGCAGCGGCTCGCCCAGCCTCAGCAGAAGGCCGTCGCGCGTCCCGTCGACCCGGACAGGCGCGTCGGCGCGATCTTCATCAACGACGGCCCCCTGCACGTCTGCACGGGCGCCGTGGTGCATTCGGCGGCCGGAAACCTGGTGATGACCGCGGCGCACTGCCTGGCCGGAGCCGCCAAGATCACCTTCGTCCCCGGCTTCGCCGGTGACGCCGGGCCGGCGCCGGCCGACATGTGGAAGGCCGACGCGGTCTACCTCGACCCGCGCTGGACCGCCGGCAAGGACCCGCACGCCGATTACGCGATCGCTCGGGTCAGCAACGACGCCGGCGGTTCGGTCGAGTCACGCGTCGGGTTGGCGCTGACGCTGGGCACCGCGCCGCCTCCGGGCAGTCACGTCACCGTGCTGGGGTATGCGGCCGGGGTGGGTGGCTCGCCCATCGGCTGCCAGGCCATCACCTCGGTCAACGACGGCGGGTTTCCCTCGCTGGTGTGCGAGGGGCTGGTGGACGGCACCAGCGGCGCGCCGTGGGTCAGCGGCACCATGCTCACCGGGCTGATCGGCGGTTTCGAGCGCGGCGGGTGCGCCGCCAACGTGTCGTACTCGGCGCCCTTCGACGCCCAGACCATGCAACTGCTGGGCCGCGCCGAGGCCGGCGGTCCCGGCGACCCGGTGCCCAACGACCTCGGCGACAGCTGCTGAGGATCAGCGGCGGAACTGGCTGAGCGCCCGCATCTTGTTCGTCACGTCCAGCGCGGCGACCTTGTAGGCCTCGGAGAACGTCGGGTAGTTGAACACCGCGTCCACCAGGTAGTCGACGGTGCCGCCGCAGCCCATCACGGCCTGCCCGATGTGCACCATCTCGGTGGCGCTGGTGCCGAAGATGTGCACCCCGAGCAGCTTTCGGTCCTCGGTGGACACCAGCAGCTTGAGCATCCCGTAGGAGTCGCCGGCGATCTGGCCGCGGGCCAGCTCCTTGTAGCGCGCCACCCCCACCTCGTAGGGGACCGAGTTTTTCGTCAGCTCCACCTCGGTGGCCCCGACGTAGGAGATCTCGGGGATCGAATAGATGCCGATCGGCTGCAGGTCGGTGATGCCCTCGCACGCTTCCCCGAACGCGTGGTAGGCGGCCAGCCGGCCCTGCTCCATCGAGGTCGCGGCCAGGGCCGGGAAGCCGATCACGTCGCCGACGGCGTAGATGTGTTCGACCTTGGTCTGGAACTTTTCGTCCACCCAGATCCGCCCGCGGCCCTCGACCTCGAGGCCGGCGTTGTGCAGGTCGAGGTGATCGGTCTGCCCCTGGCGTCCCGCGGAGTACATGACCGTCTCGGCGGGGATCTGCTTGCCGCTGGCCAGGGTGGTGACGGTGCCCGCGGAGCCGACGTCGACGGCGGTCACCTCCTCGCCGAACCGGAACGTCACCGCCAGGTCGCGCAGGTGGAACTTCAACGCCTCCACCACCTCGGGGTCGCAGAAGTCCAGCATGTCGTCCCGCTTTTCCACCACGGTGACCTTGGTGCCCAGCGCGGCGAACATCGAGGCGTACTCGATGCCGATCACGCCGGCCCCCACGACGACCATCGAGGCCGGCAGCGACTTGAGGTCCAGGATCCCGTCGGAGTCGAGCACGCGTTCCTCGTCGAACTCGACCCCGGACGGCCGCGCGGGCCTGGTGCCGGTGGCGATCACGATGTATTCGCCGCTGACGGTGGTCGTCTCCCTGCGGCCCGGGTCCTCGACGACGATGGTGTGCGGGTCGACGAATCGGCCGTGCCCGACCAGCAGGTCGATTCGGTTGCGCATCAACTGGTTGCGCACCACGTCGACTTCCTTGCCGATAACGTGCTGGGTCCGCGCCAGCAGATCGGCCGGCGTGATCCTGTCCTTCACGCGGTAGCTGGCCCCGTACAGCTCGCGCTGGGTCATCCCGGTGAGGTAGAGCACGGCCTCCCGCAACGTCTTCGACGGGATGGTCCCGGTATTGACGCAGACGCCGCCCAGCATCCGGCCGCGTTCAACGATGGCGACGGACTTGCCGAGCTTGGCCGAGGCGATGGCGGCCTTCTGGCCGCCCGGTCCCGAACCGATGACGACGATGTCGTACTCCTGCATCGAACCCATGGGATAGACGATAAGGCCCACAGTCGAGACTTTCTCCACAGACGAGCCGCCCGGTCGCGTCGCGGGAGCACCGCCTGACGGTGCGGGCCGTCAGCGTTGGTGCCCATGACGACGCATCGAGCTGATTTCGAACTCAACCGCCCCGGCGCGCTGATCGCGGCGCTACCGGCCGTTCTCGGCTTCGTTCCGGAGAATTCATTGGTCTTGGTGTCGCTGGACGGCGGCGAAATGGGGTCCGTGATGCGGGTCGACCTGTCCGAGGACGTCGCCGACCGGGTGGGGCACCTCGCCGAAATCGCCGCCGCGGCCGGGCCCGAGGCCGCGATCGCGGTGATCGTCGACGCCGACGGCGCCCACTGCCCGGGGTGCAACGACGAACACCGGCAGCTGTGCGCGGCGCTCGCAGAGGCGTTGGCGCAGCACGACATTCAGCTGTGGGCCGCGCATGTGGTGGACCGGGTGGACCGGGGCGGCCGCTGGCATTGCGTCGACGGCTGCGGCGCCGGCGGCGCGATCGACGATCCCTCGGCGTCGCCGCTGGCCGCGGCGGCGGTGCTCGACGGCAGGCGGCTCTACCGCCGGCGCGCCGACCTGCAGGCCGTCATCGCGGTCGACGCCGCGCGCAGCGCCGAATTGGCCGACCCGCTGCGGCAACACGCGGCGAAGCGGGAGGTGGCGCAGCGCGTCGATCCGGTGGGTTGCGCCCGCCGCGACGTGCGGCACGCGATGGCAGCCGCCGCGCGCGTCGCCGGCGGCGAGACGCCGTCCGGCACCGAGCTCGCGGCGGTGGGCTGCGCGCTGAGCGACGTGCAGGTGCGCGACACGTTGTATGCGCTGGCGGTCGGCGAGCGCGCCGGCGACGCCGAGTCGCTGTGGGCGCTGCTGGCGCGCTCGCTGCCCGAGCCGTGGCGGGTGGAGGCGCTGGTGTTGCTCGCGTTCAGTGCGTACGCCCGCGGCGACGGCCCGCTCGCGGGCGTCTCGCTGGACGCGGCGTTGCGTTGCGACCCCGAGCACCGGATGGGGCGGATGCTGGACCAGGCGTTGCAGTCCGGTTTGCGGCCCGAGCGCATCCGGGAACTGGCGGTCACCGGCTACCGGCTGGCCAGGCGGCTGGGGGTGCGGCTACCGCCGCGACGGGCGTTCGGCCGCCGGGCGGGGTAGTGGCGATCGCGAGCGCGCGTTTGGGGGCACCTCCCGCTTGCGGGGGCCGGGCGAAGCGGGTCGTCACCATCGGTAGGGGTGGGGGACGCTCGGTCAGACCTTCTCGACCTTGACGGCGTGCGCCATCTCGTGCGGCAGGGTGACGTTCTCGTGGCCCGGAATGAGGATGGTGACCCCGCCCCCGCCCGGGCTGTTCTCGACGGTCACCCGCGCGTTGGGAACCACGCCGGCGTCCTTCAGGCGGGTGATCAGGTCGATGTCCCCCTGGACGTGCTCGGTGAGCTGCCGGACGACCACCGCGACCGGCGACCCCGCCGGCAGCTCGGTCAGCCGGACCAGGTTGGCCTCGTCGGAGCCGGAATCCGGCCCTACGCCGAGGTCCAATAGACCCGGAATCGGGTTGCCGAACGGGGAAGTGGTCGGGTTGTTGAGCACCTTCACCAGCCGCCGTTCGACTTCCTCGCTCATCACGTGCTCCCACCGGCATGCCTCGGCGTGCACCTCTTCCCACGGCACCCCGATGACGTCGACGAGCAATCGTTCGGCCAGGCGGTGCTTGCGCATGACGGCGATGGCCAGCGCCCGGCCCTTGTCGGTGAGCTCCAGGTGACGGTCCCCGGCGACGTGGACCAGGCCGTCCCGCTCCATGCGGGACACGGTCTGGCTGACGGTCGGACCGCTCTGCTCGAGACGTTCGGCGATCCGGGCGCGCAGCGGCGTCACGCCCTCTTCCTCGAGGTCGTAGATGGTTCGCAGGTACATCTCGGTGGTATCAACCAGCTCGTTCATCCAGCACCCTCCATTGACGCTGAGTCTACTTGGCAAGCTGCGCGAATGGGTGCAACGCGTCCCCGGCAAGCAGTATGCCCGCCGCGTTGACGCGGCGGGCATATCGTCTTGCTACCGGGCTCTAGTTGGCGGCCTCAGCTCGCATACGACCGCAGCCGATCGGCGCGCTCGCCGTTGCGCAGCTTGGACATCACGTCGCGCTCGATCTGGCGGACCCGCTCGCGGGACAGCCCGAACAGCTTGCCGATCTGGTCCAGGGTGCGCGGCTGGCCGTCGTCCAGGCCGAAGCGCAGTCGGATCACCTGGTGCTCGCGCTCATCGAGAGTGGCCAGGACACTGCGGATGTCGGTGTGCAGCAGCTCGGCGATCACCGCGTTCTCCGCGGACATGGCCTCGGCGTCCTCGATGAAGTCGCCGAGCGGGGCCTCTTCCTCGGAGCCGACAGGCATGTCCAGGCTCACCGGGTCGCGGCTGTGCTCGAGCAGGTCGTTGATCTTCTCGATCGGGATGCCGGATTCGGCGGCGAGTTCCTCGTCGGTGGCCTCACGTCCCAGGTTCTGGTGCATCTCCCGCTTGATCCGTGCCAGCTTGTTGACCTGCTCGACCAGGTGGACGGGCAGCCGGATGGTGCGGCTCTGGTCGGCCATGCCGCGGGTGATGGCCTGGCGGATCCACCACGTCGCGTAGGTGGAGAACTTGAAACCCTTTGTGTAGTCGAACTTCTCCATCGCGCGGATCAGGCCGAGGTTGCCCTCCTGGATGAGGTCCAGCAACGGCATGCCGCGACCCGTGTAGCGCTTGGCCAGCGAAACCACCAGGCGCAGGTTGGCTTCCAGCAGGTGGCGGCGCGCCGCCTCGCCATCGCGCACGACGGCCTCGAGATCGCGTTTGCGGTTCTCGCCGAGACGCTTACGAGTCTCCAGCAGATGCTCGGCGTACAGTCCGGCTTCGATGCGCTTGGCCAGTTCGACCTCGCCTGCCGCGTTGAGCAGCGCCGTCTTACCAATGCCGTTGAGGTATACGCGCACCAGGTCCGCTGCGGGGCTTTGAGCATCCAGATCGCCGTCGATCCTGCTTGTGCCGGCATTCGCCATAGCGACCTCCCGTTCGGCTTTGTACTGTCATGTCGTTCAACGACAGACCCAGGCTGGGAGTTCCCGCCCCTTCGCGATCTCACACGCCTTGACGTGCAGGAATGTGCCGACGACCTGAGAATGTCCTGAGAAGTGCGGCGAGCGGCCGCTTATCGGGAACCGTGGTCGTGCTGATCAGAGGTCGGCGAGTGTGTTTGCGGCTCGGGCGCCGCCGGCGGTTCGAGCGCCCGCTGCTCGGCCCGGGGGAACAGGGGAGTCCGCCGGCGGTGCTCGTCGAAGCGCCTCGGTTCGTCGGAGCGGCGGGGGGGCCGGTCATTGGCGATCAGCACCGCCATCCAGGGCAAGGGCACCGAGACCGCGACGATCGCCAGGGAGATCAGACCGTTGTGCCAGGCGCCGTATGCGACGGCGGCCAGGATCAGCGCCGGAATCCGAAACGCCATCAGGGTCAGGTACTTACGCACCCGCGCGCGATGCTCCTCCTCGTACGAGGGGGCGGCGGTGGTGATCAGGACCGGGCGGCCGGTGTCGTCAAAGCC
>Ga0335070_10002190_pt1 | contig 22785 bp, 22 predicted proteins | sample Lox_Sample_13_FD_206722 | JGI IMG/M metagenome (GOLD analysis project Ga0335070, IMG submission 206722) | Soil microbial communities from Loxahatchee National Wildlife Refuge, Florida, United States - Lox_Sample_1.3 | ecosystem: Environmental > Terrestrial > Soil > Wetlands | place: USA...
AATTCGGGAGATGGAAAGTCGAAGGCGGGATGGAGAGGGCAAGGGAATCCATATCCCGATCATTGCCTTGACCGCGGGGGTGATGGGAGATGAAAGACTTTCTTCTCATTCCGAGGTATTTGACGGGTGGGTGTACAAGCCTTTTCGGGAGACGGAGATATTCGACATGCTTAAGAAGCACCTGGGAGTCCAATTTGTTTACCAACCGTCGGCGGTTGATGTTGATCAGATCAGGGATACGAAGGCCTTAACGCCAGCTGATCTTTCGATATTATCTGCGGATTGGCTCAACGAATTTTATCGAGTTTTAAGAAAGGGGCGTTCCGCGGAGCTTTTCAAGCTGATCGATCAGATTGAGGCGGAGCATGGTGAACTGGCGGGCACACTTGCGGGATTGGTTCGGATTCACCGGTTTGATAAGCTCATTGCGGTAGCCGAGGGGGCGCTGAAGGAGAACGCAAATGGATAACACTAGGTCCGAAGTCCCCGGTCTGAAAGATCGCCCTTCTATTTGAAGATAAAGAAATTGGGTATTGATCGTCCGAACTCCTAATGCCGAGATGAAAACATTTTGTCGGCATATCGACAGATGGCCAGATTCAATTTGCTCTGAATGAGTTACACTTCTCAGAGAAAACCTCTTAATCTCAGCAAGTTACCTGTAGAACCAAACCCCATCTTCCACTTGGCATGCATTTCGCTAAAGATCTAATTCAAACGCAGAAAAAATTTTGGCGTTGCTCAATTCCTCCTCACCCTCCTTTCCCCCAGGGGAGGGTGAAAATTCAAAAGAATTTAATGTGTTTAAATCCTTAAAAAGTACAGCACGAGTCCTGGGCAAAACAGAAAAGAGGGTTAGCGGATGGTTCTTGCAACTCTTAGGATGACGTTCTCTGCCAAAAAGATTGGCGAAGCATTGACAATCCTCAGATCAATGGCAGAGCAGAGCAGAGTCCAACCCGGCTGTCTCAGCAGCCGGGTCTACAGGAACGGACAAAAAGATAAAGATAATCTCCTCATGTTCGAGCAACAATGGAGTAACGAAGCAGACTTGGAGTGCTATCTCCGGTCGGACGACTACCGGCAGGTGCTCATGGTCTTGGAGATGGCCATTAAACAGCCAGAGATCAGGTTCGACACGATCTTAAATTCCACGGGTATTGAAACCATAGAAAAGGCAAGAAGTTCCGTCGAGAAATAGGCAGGACAGGGATCCATCATGCGGATATATCTACTCGGACGACTTCGACAGGAGGTGGTCCGCAGATGTCGTTGATTATAGGAGATAAGTTTAGAAACAAATTGACGGGTAAAATATACGAGGTGAAATTAGTTGGGGATCGCATGATCGTCTTAGAGTCGGAGGACAAATCAAATCAGGTGTTGATGGTCGAGGATAACTTGAAGTTTTTTTACGAAAACATCAGAAGCGGGATTGAGCCAGTGGGGGTGGAATAAGCCAGCAGGATCTTTGGAATGCCGCGGTTGACACATTACCGTTGAAGACGCATCGGGGATCAGTCCCAACAAACTGATTCGAAAGGGGGCAACGTGAAAAGAAAGTTCCGGTATCTATATTCAGAGGAGACAGCCGTGTCCCTCCCAGCAATCTATTCACTTCTACCTGTGCTTCTCGCAGGGCTCCTGCTTTTTGGATGCGGAAAGGAACAGAAGGTTCAGCCCCAGGCACCCATCGTCGAGGTCGTTGAAGTTATCCAGAAAGACGTACCGGTGTATGCCGAGTGGGTGGGCACAACAGATGGCCTTGTCAACGCAACCATCCGGGCACAAGTGCAGGGCTATCTCATCAAGCAGAACTATACGGAAGGCGATTTCGTAAAGAAAGACCAGGTGCTCTTCGAGATAGACCCGCGAGAGTACCAAGCAGCCCTCGATCAGACGAGGAGTGCCCTGCAGCAATCGAAAGCCGTCCTGGAACAGGCCAAAGCCGATGTCTCTCGGCAGGAAGCGCGATGGGATACCACAAAGGCTAACCTCAAACGGATCAGACCTCTCGCCGAGCAGAGTGCCGTCAGCCAAAAAGACCTGGACGACGCGGTGGGCCTTGAGCTCTCAAATCGTTCTGCTGTTGACGCAGCGAAAGCAGCCGTCATTGCCGCCGAAGCCCAGGTCCTCGGTGCCCAGGCAGCCGTGGAAAAAGCACAACTAAATCTTGGTTTTACCAGGGTCATTTCTCCGATTGATGGGATCGCTGGGATCGCCAAGGCGCAGATCGGCAATCTGGTCGGTCCGGGATCCATAGAAGAATTGACGACCGTTTCTACAATCGACCCGATCAAGTGCTACGTTTCTTTGAGCGAACAGGAGTACATGCGAGCTACGGAGAGGAGGTCGAAGCAGCAGGTTGGAAAGGTACCGCTCGAGCTTATCCTCTCGGACGGAACGACCTATCCCCAAAAGGGCGAATTTGCCTTTGCGGATCGGCAGGTGGATGTGAGGACCGGTACGATCAGGGTTAGCACGACCTTTCCGAACCCGCAGAAGCTTCTCCGGCCGGGGATGTTCAGCCGGGTCCGCGCAGAGATGGGGATCAGGAAGGAAGCACTGCTCATCCCCCAGGTGGCTGTAAGCGAAGTCCAGGGCAAGTACTTCGTGGCCGTAGTGAGCTCCGAGAACAAGGTAGCGATCAAACCGGTCAGGGTCGGGCAGTGGTTCGGGCAGCTCTGGGTGATCGACGAGGGACTACAGGCCGGGGAAAAGGTGGTCGCAGAAGGGATACAAAAAGTGCGGGAAGGTATGGTGGTGAGCCCGAAGCCTTTTAGTGCGAGAGGACAAGCAGAGTCCGGTGCGGCACAGAAGCCCGAGGCAAAGCCGGAAGCCAAATCGGAAGCAAAATCGCAAGGGAAACCAGAAGCGAAACCCCAGCCGAAAACAGAAAAGAGGTAATCCACCATGGCTAAGTTCTTCATCAACCGGCCGATCGTTGCCATTGTGATTGCAATCATTATGGTGATCGTGGGTGTCGTGGCCATCCTCCGCCTGCCCATTGCCCAGTACCCCAACATTGTGCCTCCGGAAATCTTCATCAACACCACCTACGTCGGTGCGGATGCTCAAACTGTAGAGCAGTCGGTCGCGACCCCGATCGAACAGGAGATGAGCGGCGTTGACAACATGAACTACATGTATTCGCTCAACGCCAATAACGGCGAGCTGAAGATGTACGTGAATTTCGACGTACAGACCGATCCGAATATCGACCAGGTGCTCGCCCAGATACGGAAGAGCCAGGCCGATTCCAAGCTGCCTCAGGATGTCCGCAATTACGGCGTTACGGTCAAGAAGTCGACGTCCTCCCCCTTGATTATTATCAGCCTCTATTCACCCAAGGGCACATACGATGCAACCTTTCTAGCAAATTATGCCAATATCAACCTGAACGATCAGATGACCCGCGTTCCGGGGATTGCCATGGTCACGGTTTATGGCGCCGGCCAATACGCCATGCGATTCTGGGTGAAACCGGACCAATTGGCAAAGCTCAACATCACGATCCCCGAGATCGTCAACGCCATTCAGCAGCAGAACACGGTTAACCCTGCAGGCCAGATCGGCGGCGAGCCCGCACCTCCAGGTCAGGAGTTTACCTATGCTGTCAGGGCGCAGGGTCGGCTGGAGACTGAGCAGGAATTCGGAAAGATCGTGCTACGGGCGAACCCGGACGGCTCCTTCGTGCGGCTCAAAGATGTAGCCAGAGTCGAGCTTGGATCTCAGACATATGCCTTGGCAGGACGCCTGAACGGAAAGCCCTCTGCGGTTCTCTTTCTCACCCAACTCCCCGGCACGAACGCGATCCAGGCCGTTGACGGCGTGAGAAAACTGATGGAAGAGGCTAAGCGGTCCTTTCCGCCGGACCTGGACTATGAAGTTTCCCTCGATACCACATTCGCCGTCCGTGAGGGTATCAAAGAGGTCCTGAAGACCCTTTACGAAGCGATGATCCTGGTGATCATCGTCGTCTTCATCTTCCTCCAGGGATGGCGTGCCACGCTCATCCCGGCGCTCGCCGTTCCAGTGTCGCTCATCGCTACCTTTGCTATGTTCCCGCTTCTGGGTTTCAGCATTAACACCATTGCCCTCATGGGATTGGTGCTTGCCATAGGCCTCGTCGTAGACGACGCCATCGTCGTGGTCGAGGCAGTGGAACACCATATTGAGAAAGGCCTCTCGCCCAAGGAGGCGACGCGCAAGGCGATGGAAGAGGTCTCCGGACCCGTTGTCGCAATCGCACTTGTCCTTGCAGCGGTCTTTCTGCCGAGTGTCTTCATCCCGGGGATCACTGGTCGGCTCTTTTCACAGTTCGCTGTCACCATCGCCATATCAGTCCTGATATCGGCATTTAACGCACTCACCTTGAGTCCGGCCCTCTCCGGCTTGATCCTCAAGCCCAAGAAGGCAGGACGTGGACCTCTGGCTAAGTTCTATGGTTGGTTTAACAGGGTCTTCGGAAAAGCGACAAACGGCTACGTGCGCCTTTGCGGCGTGGCCATCCGAAAATTGGTGATCAGCATTCTCGTGCTCGTCGTCATGGCGGTGGGTACGGGTCTGATCGGCGGTAAGGTGCCAGGAGGCTTCCTTCCGGAAGAAGATCAGGGGTATATGTACGCCGGAGTCCAGCTGCCGGATGCGGCGTCCTTACAGCGAACCGAGGCTGCAGTAAGCCAGATGGAAAAGATCATTATGGCGACGCCGGGCGTTGACATCTGCACAGCGGTATCCGGTTACAGCATGCTGAGCGGCGTCACGAACACTTACAGCGGATTTTTCTTCATTACGCTCAAACCATGGGAGGAACGGAAAAAACCGGAGGAGAAGTATGAGGCCATCATGACCCACCTGAACCAGGAGTTTGCGAAACTCCCGCAAGGGGTAGCGTTCGCCTTTTCTCCGCCAGCTATCCCGGGCATCGGAACTTCCGGCGGTGTTACGATGGTGATCGAGGATCGGGCAGGCAGGGACATTCGCTTCCTAACGGAGAACACCCAGAAATTCCTGACCGAGGCGCGCAAACGGCCCGAGCTGGCCCGCGTCACCACAACCTTCACTCCTACCGTGCCCCAGACCTTCGTTAATGTGGACCGTGACAAAGTCCTCAAACAGGGGGTGGAGATCACCGACGTCTACCGCACCCTGCAGACCTTCATGGGCGCCTACTTCGTCAACTACTTCAACCGGTTTGGCCGGCAATGGCAGGTCTACGTGCAGGCCGAAGGGGAGTACCGGACTCAGGCCCAGCAACTCGGACAGTTTTACGTGCGCAACAGCAAGGGTGACATGGTGCCCCTCTCGGCGGTGACGAGCTTCGAGCAGCGCTCCGGTCCCGAATTCACCATGCGTTATAACCTCTATCGTTCCGCCCAGATCAACGCATCCGCGGCGCCTGGCTATAGTTCCCTCCAGGCGATGAAGGCCCTAGAAGAGGTTTTCAAGAAAGAAATGCCCCAGGAGATGGGCTATGATTACATTGGCATGTCCTACCAGGAGAAGAAGGCCAGCGAGGGCGTGCCCATCTCCGTTATTTTTGGGATGTCGCTGTTCTTTGTCTTCTTGATCCTCGCGGCCCAATACGAAAGCTGGTCGCTCCCCTTCAGTGTGCTTCTTGGAACCCCCATCGCCGTGTTCGGGGCCTTTGCATTCATCCTGCTCCGGTCAATGGAAATGAATCTCTATGCCCAGATCGGCCTCGTGATGCTCATCGGGTTGGCAGCCAAGAACGCCATTCTGATTGTGGAGTTCGCCAAGGTCGAGTACGAGAAGGGCAAGGGGATCAGGGAGGCGGCGCTCGAAGGCGCCCGGCTGCGCCTCCGACCGATCCTGATGACTTCCTTTGCTTTTATTCTGGGTTGCGTGCCCCTTGCCGTCGCCTCAGGCTCGGGTGCGGTCGCCCGGAAGGTGATGGGGACTGCAGTCATCGGAGGCATGCTGACCGCAACCTGCATCGCCATCTTCATCATCCCAGCGACATTCTATCTTGTGGAAACGCTCGGCCACCGCAAGGATAAGGGAGGACACGCGCCCCCAAAAGGATCCAACACTCCTGAGGGGAGGGAGGGTATAACATGAAGAAGGTGATCATCCTTCTAGTAGTCGTTTTGTTAACCGGATGTGCCGTAGGCCCTGACTACAAGCGTCCGGGCATTGACGTCCCTCCGAACTGGCGCTTCGAAGAGAAGGAAGCAAAAGACCTTGCCAATACGGCCTGGTGGCAGCAGTTTGATGACCCTGTCCTAAATGAGCTGATTCAGATTGCCCTCCGGGAGAATAAGGACCTTAAGATTGCGGTTGCCAGAATCGGGCAATTCGTGGGGCAATACGTCACCACGCGGGCGGCCTTCTTCCCGCAGTTTGGGATCGGAGCTTCCGGCGGAGAGCAGAGGGTAACGGAGGCTGGATTACCTAAATTGGGCAACATAAAGGGTAACCCTAATGACCTGTGGTCGGTTTTTCTGAATGGAAATTGGGAAATTGACATTTGGGGGAAAATCCGTCGCGCTACAGAAGCGGCCCGTGCCGGAATTCTCAGCAGTGAAGAAGGCCGCAGGACAGTCATTCTGTCTCTCGTTGCTGCCGTAGCCAGCACTTACATCGACCTCCGGGATGCAGACAGAGAGATGGAGATCTCGAGGAAGACAGCAGACGCTTACAAGGAATCCTTGCGGATCTTCGAACTGCGGTTCAAAGAGGGATTCTCCTCAGCCGTTGAAGTGAACATGGTCAAGTCGGAGTACGAGCAGGCCCTGTCCAGAATCTCTTTCTTTCAAAAAACGATTCTTCAACTGGAGGACGCCCTGAGCATCCTTTTGGGCCGTAACCCGGGCCCGATCCCACGAGGGAAAAGCCTCGAAGAACTTGCCTTGCCGTATGTTCCAGCCGGGCTGCCTTCGGACCTTCTTGAACAGAGGCCGGACATCCGACGGGCAGAACAGGACCTGATTGCAGCCAACGCGCAGATCGGTGCGGCCAAGGCACTCTATTATCCTTCGATTTCCCTGACGGCTGCTTTCGGGTACTCCAGCACTGACCTCTCAAAGCTTTTCAAGCACCCTGCTCAGGCCTGGAGCGTGGCCGCGCCGATCATAGCGCCGATCTTTACGGCTGGTGCTATCAGGGGACAAGTAAAACTCGCCGAGGCACAAAAACAAGAGCTGGTCGTACGTTATCAGCAAGTCATTCAAATCGCTTTTGGAGAAGTGAACGATTCTTTGATTGACCAGAGTCAGACCAAGGAGGAACTCGAAGCGACCGGCCGCCGAACAGCGGCCCTCAGAGAGTATGCCAGGCTGGCACAATTGCGTTTTGACGAGGGCTACACCAGTTATCTGGAAGTTCTGGACGCGAGCCGCAGTCTGTTCGACGCCGAATTGAATTATGCGCAAACCAAGGCGACCCTGTTCAGGTCTTTTGTTAACCTCTACAAGGCGATGGGGGGCGGTTGGGTGACGGAAGCGGACAAGATGACAGGCGAAGACGTAGCGGAGGGGAGTTCCACGAAGGGGTACCTCATACCGCCATAATGCTCATTCGCCTTTCGCTGTGTTTCCCGAATTTCATCCTGAGCGCACCTTTGATCCTGTTCTAACGAGCAGGATTTGGCGCAGTCGAAGGATCATAAGAAAAAGCGAGCACGGGTGATGTTACGAGAGATCCTTGTGGCTTTTATTCTTGTTTCGATCAATGTTTCCATCCATGCCACCGGCATGGTCGAGCTTTTCAGATGGCTAACGCGCAAGCAGTCGAAGATCGAAAAGAAATTTGGTACGGTTGACAACATAGTTCTTTTTATCGAAATTTTCGCGATCATTCTGTCTCTGCATTTGATTCAAATGTGTATATGGGCGAGTTTCTACGCAATTTGGGCGGGCCTGAAGGATTTTGAATCTGCCTTATATTTCTCGATTGCCACTTATGTGACGATTGGCTACGGGGATGTCGTGCTACCTGTTGGGTGGCGGCTCCTCGGCGCACTCGAAGGAGTGACAGGTGTGCTAACATTCGGTTGGTCGACGGGTGTAATATTTGCTGTGGCGAGCAGGCTTCTGGTGATTCGGGCCGGACAGAATAGATTGTCATAGAACCAATCTAAGGCGAGGATATTCCAGTGAGTGCCTTAATTTTTCTGATCCTCTTCCCTTTATTCATCGCAGGATTAGCACTTGTTCTTCCTCTCGGGAACGCTCTCAGAAGAACCATTGGGGTGATCGCCAATATTGTGCTCGCTGTTGTGCCAATCTATCTACTGGTCACATATCTCAATCAGGGGCCTACATACTTCCGCGTTGAGAGCCATGTGGTCAATATGTTCATGCTCGCGGTCGAGGTTCTCATCGCCGCCTTCATTGTTTATATTTCGCTTCGTGCAAAACAATATCTCCCCGTGCTGCTGGTCGTTGTTCAGTCGCTGATCATGGTGATCTTTGAATTTACCGTCGGCAGGGCGATGGAGGTCGAGCACAGCCTGTTCGTGGATAAGTTTTCCATCATCATGGCACTGATTGTTGGCATTATCGGAAGCGCCATCTGTCTTTATGCGATTGGCTACATGTCGGAATATCACGAGCACCATCAGGAAGTAAAAGACAGGCGCCGCTATTTTGTTTTCCTCATCTACCTGTTTCTGTCGGCTATGTTCGGCATCGTGTTTTCGAATAATCTCATCTGGCTCTATTTCTTCTGGGAAATAACCACTATCTGTTCCGCTCTGCTGATCGGCTACAGAAACGACAAGCCGTCCATTGAGAGTTTGTTCCGGGCCTTGAAGATGAACCTGCTGGGAGGCGTGGTGTTTGCCATCGGTCTGGTGTATCTGTACACCTCCTCCCACACCATGGAATTGGATAAATTGATCCAGCTTGATAAAAGCTACGCCTTGCTTCCCGCCGTGTGTATGGCCTTCGCGGGACTTGTAAAATCAGCCCAATTCCCTTTCTCTTCGTGGTTGACCGGTGCCATGGTCGCCCCGACGCCTGTGTCAGCACTGCTGCATTCAAGCACGATGGTCAAAGCCGGAGTCTATATTATTCTGAGGGTTGCCCCGGTGATGGAGAACACGGTTGCGGCAAAAATGCTCATGCTCATCGGTGGAGTCAGTTTCCTGATCACAGCATTAATAGCCATTTCCCAGAGCAATGCCAAGAAGGTGCTTGCCTACTCGACCATCTCGAACCTCGGCTTGATCGTGGCCTGCGCAGGAATCAATACGTCTGCGGCCATGTGGTCAGCGCTGCTCCTGATCATCTTCCATGCCGTGGCAAAGTCACTCCTCTTTCTCTGTGTCGGGATTGTTGAATACAAGCTCGAAAGCCGTGACATCGAGGATATGGACTATCTCATCATGCGGCTGCCGAAGCTCACGGCGGTGATGATGATCGGCATGGCCGGGATGTTTCTTGCACCGTTTGGGATGATCATCAGCAAGTTCGTCACGCTCAAAGCCTTTGTCGATACCAATCCTGGAATGGCGATCATTTTAGCCTATGGAAGCGCAGCGACGGTCTTTTTCTGGGTAAAATGGATGGGCAAAATCATGTCGATTAAACATGGCGTCACCGAAGTCATGGAACATCGGGTCAGTCGCTGGGAATGGGTCACGCTCTATATTTTGGCCGTTTCTACAGTGGTGGTCTGTCTTGCTTTCCCGTTGATCTCTTCCGGCATCATCAACCCCTATCTGACGGAGCTGTTCGGTAAAACTCCAGCTCCTGATACGTTTAATGTCATGATCATTTTCGTCATCATGCTGGGTTTGCTGATCCTACTTCCCGCTGGTCTCTTCTACTTTGCGTTCGTTAATAAGAATTATAAACGGGTGGGAACCTATCTTGGGGGGGGCAATATCGACCATATTACCTTTGAAGGGGCCATGGCCTCCACGCAGACCATCGAGCTCAAGAACTACTATTTGGAAAAGTACTTTGGAGAAGATCGCTTGTTCATAATCGGGGTTCTTATTTCCCTGACTTTGGTCTTCGTTATGTTCGGAGTGTCATTCCTATGAACAGTATCTATGAGCTGTACCAATCCCTGAGCATTTTAGAAAGAATGCTGGTCTTTCTGATACTCGCACCTTTTGTGGGAGGGTCTCTGGCAGGGGTGGATCGAAAATTGAGCGCACGGTTTCAGGGCCGATATGGCCCGCCGTTGAAGCAGCCTTTTTTTGACGTTCTGAAACTCTTTCACAAAGAGAGAATCGTCGTCAACAAGTTCCAGAATTTCAATATCGTTTTGCTTTTCCTGTTTACCATATTTTCCGGCGCCCTCTTCTTCGCCGGCGCCGACCTCCTTTTGACCATATTCAGTCTAGCCCTGGCAGGAACATTCTTTATTCTGGCAGGATTTTGTGTTGGCTCTCCGTACAGCCACCTCGGTGCCGAGCGCGAGGTGATCCAGATGGTTTCCTACGAGCCCATGGTCATTTTGATGGCAGTCGGCATGTATCAGGTGACGGGAAGCTTCAAAGTGGCGGACCTCGTGCAATACCCAAAGCCACTGATCCTTTACCTTCCGGGGATTTTTGCCGGCTTCTTGTATATTCTCACCATTAAGTTCAGGAAATCTCCCTTCGACCTTTCGATGTCCCATCACGCTCATCAGGAAATCGTGCGCGGAATCACCACCGAGTTTTCGGGTCCCGCGCTTGCCCTCATCGAGGTCACACACTGGTATGAAAATGTTCTTCTCCTCGGTATGGTCTACCTGTTCTTTGCATTTAACCCTTGGATCGCCCTGGTGGTATCCCTGGCAACTTTTCTCTTTGAGATCTTTATCGACATGAATTATGCCCGGTTTAAATGGCAGCTCACGTTTGCAAGCTCATGGCTCTTTACGGCCGTGGCCGGGATTTCAAATATTATTGTTCTCAATTTCTTGAAATGACAGCGTGGAGTTCACCCCGTTAGAAGACCATCGTTTTTCTAACGGGTCTTACAAGGGCTTTAAAGCCCTGTGAGGTTTTGTCCTCCATCCCCGCTGCAAGCGGCGGGGCCTTCTAACGGGGTAAAAAGCATGGGATGGTTTAAACGCTCACCGTGGGTGCTCCATTACAATGCGACCAGTTGTAATGGTTGCGATACGGAGGTCATCGTTAGCCTGACCCCTTTGTATGATCTCGAGCGGTTCGGCATTATCAACACCGGAAACCCGAAACATGCCGATATCCTCTTGGCCACCGGGTCAGTCAATGAGAAGAGTATGCAGGTTTTGAAGAATCTCTATGAGCAGATGCCGAATCCCAAGGTTGTCGTGGCCGTGGGCATCTGTGCCACATCCGGATGTGTCTTTCAGGACTGCTATAACGTTCTGGGAGGTGTGGATAAGGTTGTACCGGTAGATGTGTATGTCCCCGGATGCGCTGCCCGGCCGGAATCGATTATCGATGGTGTGCTGAAAGCGTGTGACATCCTTGAAGAGAAATATGCACGGCAGAAAAAATCCAATGTTAGGATGCAACCATGAGTGAACCCCAAGAAATCGTGCCGATAGGAAAGAACGATCTGGTGGGAATGGTGGCTCATCTCTTCGCAGAGGGGTACCGGCTTGTGCAGATCGGCTGCAGCACTCTTCAGGGCGGCTATGAACTGAACTATTCTTTTGACAAGGACTATCGATTCAAGAATCTCCGGATGACGGTAGCGCCCGACGAAGAAGTCCCGAGCATCAGTGCGATCTATCCGAACGCCTTTTTGTATGAAAACGAAATCCACGATCTTTTCGGCCTCCTCGTTAAAGACATCGCCATCGATTATGGCGGCTCGCTTTACCGGACCGCGATCAAGACACCCTTCAGCATTGGGAATGTCAAGTTTTCAGAACCGCCGAAGCCGAAGGCAGAGTCTTCCCCACAACAGAAAGAGAAGCCGAAGGACGAAGCAGAAATCCCTGAAGGGCAAAAAGAATAGAGGAGTTTTTTCGTATGGCTCGTAAGAACGTTATCCCCTTTGGACCACAGCATCCCGTTCTTCCCGAACCGATCCATTTCGATCTGGTGACAGAAGATGAAAAGGTTGTCAATGCTCTTCCCTCGATCAGCTATGTCCACCGGGGACTGGAAAGACTGATCGAGAAAAGAGATTTCGTTGACTTCGTGCACGTTGCTGACAGAATTTGCGGCCTGTGCAGCTTTATGCACTGCCTGGGATACTGTCAGGCCATAGAAGAGATTATGAGGATTGAGGTACCGGAGCGGTCGCTTTATTTAAGAAGCATCTGGGCGGAGCTGTCACGGATCCATAGTCATATATTCTGGTTCGGCGCGGCGGCCGATGCCTTTGGCTTTGAGAGTCTTTTTATGCAGTCCTTGCGGCTAAGAGAAGTGGTCCTCGACATATTTGAGAAGACCACGGGCGCCAGAGTCATCCTGGGCGTGTGCAAGGTGGGGGGCGTAAGAAGAGATATTGAGGCTGAAGCCCTTAAAGAAATCGTGAACCGACTGAATTCCTTGAAAGTGCAACTAGATGAACTGAGCGCCGTCTTTATAAATGATTACTCCATCAAACACCGCTTAGTGGGTGTGGGATATATCTCAAGGGAGGATGCCTATACGCTCGGTTGTGTCGGTCCCATGGCCCGGGCAAGCGGATTGGCGATGGATATGCGAGCCCTCGGGTATGCGGCATACAAGTACCTGGAGGTGGAACCAATGGTGGAATCCTCCGGAGACTGCTATGCCCGGTGCCTCGTGAGAATACGTGAGACATTTCACTCCATTGATTTAATCCGTCAGGCGGTGGGAAAAATTCCCGAAGGACCGGTTGATCTCAAGGTGAAGGGCACTCCCAACGGAGAGTATTTTTCTCGCGTCGAGCAGCCCCGGGGTGAAGTGATTCATTATGTAAAAGGAAACGGTTCGAAATTTCTTCAGAGGTTCCGGGTGAGAGTGCCCACCTTCAGCAATATCCCGGCAATGATCAAGGTCCTGAAGGGATCGGAGGTTGCGGATGTCCCGAATATCATCCTCACCCTCGACCCCTGCATCAGCTGTACAGAGAGGTAGCAGGCCAAGAAAATGAGATTATTTACGATGAGCAAAATTGTGACCAAGAATCTGCTGAGCGGACCCGCAACGCTCATGTACCCGAAAAAGAAGCGGAGTTTCACCCCGATTACCAGGGGCAGAGTTGAAGTGGATATCGATAAGTGCATTTTCTGCGGGATGTGTAGCAGGCGCTGTCCGACCTATGCCATCAAGGTCACGAAGAATTGCAAAGAATGGCAGATCGATCGCCTCAAGTGCTGCACCTGTAATCTCTGTGTTGAGATCTGTCCGGTAAAGTGCCTCTCCATGGAAAATCAGTATTCTCCCGCCCTGACTCAAGCAGAAAAACCAGAAGCAATTTATACAGTCAGAAGGGAAGCTGAGGCGAGTGGCACGTCAGATCACCAAGTTAAATAAATGGCGATATGGAGCGGAGACACAATGCCGAGATGAAAACAATTTGTCGGTATATCGACAGGTGGCCGGATTCAATTCGCTCTGAATGAGTCACACCACTTGAAGAAAACCTCTTAATCCCAACGGGTTACCTGCAAAACTAAAGCGCACCTTCACTTGGCATGGATTTCGCTAAATAGATAGTCAAGAAATGCAGGTATCATGTCATTGCAAATGAGAAGATTCAATCAACTTACAAGGGATGATTCATCTATGTTGGGTTATCAGTTTTACTGTTTAGACGAGAAAGGAAAGGACCACCTCATCGGTATATTGCCCGAGCGAAGGTTCAACTCCGAAAGAATCAGGGACCGATCGATCATGAACTGGGCGAGAGAGATCATTGGAAACGGTTGCCATGGACGAAGAATCCATTTCGTCCGTGTGAACGTGCAAGAAGGGAATGATGAAATCCATTAATCGATCGTGGTTTTGAATTCTGTGGGTTCATCTTGGATCTTAGCACGAAGAATGTTGCTGAAGAGGAAGAAGTGACGGCAAGGGGGATCGAGATGATGACGACGCATGAGAGCGATAGATTTAGGAGTAAGATTACCGGAAATGTCTACGAAGTTAAGAAAATCATGAACGAGATGATCGTCTTGGAAAGTCTTAACGGAAAGAGTCAGGTGCTGACGGAGTTGAGTAATATACCACTCTTTTACGAGAGTGAGCAGAAGAAGGATGAAGATCAGTAGTGAGGCAGTCGTTCGATGAGCGTTGCACAATACCCCATTCGCAAGAGCATGATTATATGGACAGTGACGATTCTTCTGCTCGGGACTGCATTTGTCTCGTTGGCAGTCGCTGAACCGGAGGAGCACGGCCTGCCTCAAAAGGCAGTCGAGATTGCCCGCCCCTTTGGCTTCCCGATCACCAATTCCATGTTCGTCACTTGGATTGTGGCGGTCGGGTTGATCATTTTTGCCCGGGTTGCAACACGAGACATGAAACATGTTCCCACCGGGGCGCAGAATCTCTTGGAATGGCTCGTCGCGGGTCTGTACAATTTTCTGGAAAGCATCATTGGCCCGCATCTGGTCAAGCGGACGTTCTGGTTTTTTGCAACTATTTTCATTTTCATCCTCGCCGCCAACTGGGTGGGCCTCATTCCCGGGGTCGGCACGATCGGGTGGGGACATCAGACCTCTCACGGTTTCATGGTCGATCAACCGTTCTTCCGCGGGGCGAATGCCGATCTCAACCTCACGCTCGCCATGTCTCTTGTTTTCTTCGCCTGTTGGATTATTTGGGCCCTGCAGGAAGTAGGTCCAATTGGAATCGTAAAAGAGTTGTTTGCACCCAAGGGGGAAATCACCGGCCTCTTGAAAGCATTGATGATCGTCGTCTTCTTCGCAGCCGGCTGTATAGAAATTGTATCGATTTTGTTCCGGCCCGTCTCTCTCAGTTTTCGTCTCTACGGCAACATCTTTGCTGGAGAAAACATGTTGGAAGCCATGTCCCGGATGGTCCCCGGCCTCGGGTGGCTGTTGCCGATTCCGTTTTATTTTATGGAATTGCTGGTGGGTTTGGTACAGGCAATGGTTTTCATGTTGTTGTGCGCGGTCTTCACTCTGCTGATGTGCCAGCACGAGGAAGGAGAACCCGCGCGCGCACACGGATGAGGGGGTGTCGTTGCGACGAATAAGGAGCAACTCTTGGCGCGCCCGTGAGAAGGCGCGACTTATCGCCCGGATAATCCCGCGAAGCGCGGGACGGATGCCTGCCTGCCGGTAGGCAGGAGCTTTTTCAGAAGCTTGTGAGTCGGAAAGAAAGGGAGAATGATATGACTGGGAGCCTACACGTTGGTTTGGCAGCGCTTGGCGCGGCCCTTGGAGTTGGATTGATTGGCATGGGAGCTTCGATCGCAGTGGGACGCAATCCTGGCGCTGCGACGAAGGTTCTGGTCCAGTCGATTCTGGCGATTGCCTTCGCTGAGGCGATCGTGTTCTACGCCCTGTTCCTAGTGAGATAGGGAGAAATTGGCGGGCGCGGAGTCAAAGACAGCAGAGCGCCCCCAGAATGCGAGTGGATGATGATGAATGTTCTTTTATTGGCGGCACAGGTAGCGGTGAATACTGAACGGCCCGAACGGATTGTCACGACCTTCGGCGTGGACTGGCCTCATCTGCTTGCCCAAATAGCCAGCTTCTGCATCGTTTGCTTTGTCCTTTACCGGTTTGCCTATCGGCCTATCCTTAAGATGCTGGAAGTGAGGCGTGAACAAATTGCTCAGGGTCTGGCCAATGCCGAGCAAATAAAGGCCAAACTGGCCCAGACCGAAGCCCAGCGCCAGGAGGTGATGGCGCAGGCGAATGTCGAGGCGACCAGGTTCATCGAGGAAGCTCGTGCCGCGGCCTCACGTCTCCAGGAGAAGGAGACGCAAAAAGCCATCGCTGCTGCCGAACAGATCATGGCCAAGGCGCGGGAGGCGGCGGCTCAAGACTACGCCCGTATGCTCGCCGAACTCAAACGGGAGGTCGGGCGACTGGTTGTGCAGGCCACTGCTACGGTCGTGGGCAAGATTCTAACGCCGGAAGATCAAAAACGTTTGGCCGAGGAAACGGTCAAAGAATTGACGGCTCAATGATCATCTATAAATAACCAGGATGAAGACAAGCAGACAAATCAAGCGTGAAGCGAAGCGACTGTTCCGTTCGTGTCTCGTAAACGGGATGCTGGATGAGGGCCGCACGCGACAGGTAGTGCAAAGAGTCATCGATGGAAAACGCCGCGGTGGTGTGGCCCTGCTGTCGCACATTCAGCGTCTGGTGAAACTCGACTGCGCCCGGCACAGCGCCGAAGTCGAGAGCGCCATGCCGTTGCCGGCCGATTTGCGTGAAAGAATCCAAGCGGGTCTGACGCGCATCTATGGCCCGGGGATCAGCGCCTCATTCGCACACAACCCGGAGCTGATCGGTGGAATGCGTATCAAGGTGGGGAGTGATGTCTATGACGGCAGCGTGAGGGCCCGGCTAGCTGCGCTGCAGAAAGGTTTCTGAAAATAACACGGAGTTCCAATTGCTGATCGGGATGAAGACCTGGGGGCAAAGAAATTGAGGTGAAAGAGATATGGCGGACCTACTGCAGGAAATTGAAGCTCAGATCGCGGGAGCTAAGGCAACGACAGCCAAACAAAACGTGGGGATCATCCGCGAAATTGGCGACGGCGTCGCCCGAATTGAAGGCCTTGACGATGTGATGCTCAACGAGATGATCGACCTCGGCCACGGCATCACAGGTCTGGCACTGAACCTGGACGAGACCGAAGTTGGGGTGATCATTCTGGGTGACTACACTCAGCTCCATGAAGAAGATGAGGTCCGCGCCACGGGCAAGCTGCTGCAGGTGCCTGTAGGGAAGGGATTGCTCGGCCGCGTCGTGAACACCCTGGGGGAGCCGGTAGATGGCAAGGGGCCCATCAAGAGTGAAGTCGCCTATCCGGTCGAGAAAGTCGCTCCCGGCATCATCCGGCGCAGTCCGGTCCGTCAGCCGGTGCAAACAGGCATTATGGCCATCGATGCGATGATTCCGATTGGCCGCGGCCAACGCGAATTGATCATCGGTGACCGCTCCACGGGCAAGACGACGATTTGTATCGATACCATCATCAGCCAGGCGCGGCTGAACAAAGAGGCCGAGGCTGCCGGGGACAAAGACTATCGCCCATTGTATTGCATATATGTTTCGATTGGGCAGAAGCAATCCAATATCGCCCAGATCATCACCGTTCTCGAAAAGGCCGACGCGATGCGCTACACCATCGTCCTTGCTTCCCCTGCTTCCGATTCGGCTGCCAATCAGTATCTGGCGCCCTTCGCCGGGGCGGCGATGGGTGAGTGGTTCATGGATCACGGCATGGACGCGCTGATCATCTATGACGATCTGTCCAAGCACGCGGTGGCCTACCGGCAGATCTCCCTGGTGCTGAAGCGGCCGTCGGGCCGTGAAGCCTATCCGGGGGACGTCTTTTACCTCCATAGCCGGCTGCTCGAACGGGCGGCGCGCGTCGGAGAGAAGTACGGCAATGGTTCGCTCACCGCCTTGCCCATTATTGAGACGAAGGCTGGCGACGTTTCTGCTTATATCCCCACCAATGTTATTTCGATTACGGACGGACAGATTTATCTTGAAACGGATTTGTTCTACCAGGGAGTCCGTCCGGCCATTTCGGTGGGCCTCTCGGTTTCCCGTGTGGGTTCAGCCGCTCAGCTCAAAGCCATGAAACAGGTGGCCGGGCAGCTCAAGGGCGATCTCGCTCAATTTCGGGAAATGGCCGCGTTTGCGCAATTCGGCTCGGAACTGGATCCCAAGACGCAGGCGCAGATCGACCGCGGCAAACGCATCATTGAGCTCTTCAAACAGCCCCAGTACAGTCCGATTCCCGCTGAGGTCCAGATCGCTGTGATCGGGGTGGTCCAACAGGGGTATGTGGATGATGTGCCGGTCGATCGGGTGAAAGACTTTCAAGCCAGGTTGACGGAATTTCTGACAACACGCAAGACCGAGCTGCTCCGGAAAATCGCTCAGGAAAAAGCGCTCAGCGAGGCCTTGACGGCCGAGCTGAAGGCCGCGGCCGATCAGTTCAAACAGACCTGGAAATGAATGGAACGTCGCCAACGCCGTCGATCCGGACACCGCCGGATCTCGGCTTCAGGTTCTGCAGACTGATTGAGAACTTGGGGGCTTTGGATTTTTAATTATGCAAACACCACGAGACATACGCCGACGGATTCGGTCCATTAGCAGCACCGCGCAGATTACCAAAGCAATGCAGATGGTGGCGGCATCGAAGATGAAAAAAATTCAGGAGGCCGCCGTGACCATGCGTCCTTTTGTACAGCTGATGTACCGTATCCAGCGCGCAGCGACGACTCATCCGGGCGAGTTTACCCATCCGCTGCTGGAAGTGCGCGAAGTCCGAAAGCGCGCGGTCATCTTGGTCGGCGCGGATAAGGGCTTGTGCGGCCCGCTCAACAGCAACCTGTTCCGTCTTGCCGCCGAGTTCGACACCAACTCAACGGTTTTTATCACGGCCGGGCGTAAAGCCGCCCAATTCGTCGCCCGCTCCCGGCGGCAGCTAGTCGCTGAGTTTGGCTATGCCGACACGCCGCGTTTCCCCGAGGCCAGAGCGATTGCCGCCTTTGCCTGTGATCTCTTCTTGAAACGAGAGGTCGACCAGGTTTTTGTTGTCGCGACTCGTTTCGTCAACACACTGACCCAGCATCCTTTATGTCTCGAGTATCTTCCAGTGGGTGAAATCGAAGGGATGCAGATTCCGGGGATGGAATCCAAAGACGAACCTGCAAGCGACGCTACTGAGATCCTGTTTGAGCCGAGCCCGGAGGCCCTTCTCGGCTATTTGCTCTCGCATTATGTCAATATCTACATCTATCAGGTCTTGCTGAATGCAAAAGCCAGTGAGCAGAGTGCCCGCATGGTATCGATGAAGAACGCCACTGATAATGCCGAGGGCCTGATCAAGGACCTGACACTCGAATACAACAAGCTTCGTCAAGGCAACATCACTCAGGAACTGCTGGAAATCGCCGGCGGCCAGGCCGGTTGAATTAGAATCAATCTGTAACAGAAACTTGAAAGCAGGGGGAGAGATGAATAAAGGCAAAATCGTTCAAATCCTGGGTCCGGTGGTGGACGTCGAATTTCCGCAAGAGGTCCCCACGATTTACAACGCATTGACCGTTGAGTACAAAGTTTACGACCAGCCCGTCAAACTGACCCTTGAGGTTCAGCAGCACCTCGGGGACAAGTGGGTCAGGACCATTTCCATGTCGGGCACGGAAGGCCTCAAACGCGGTCTTGAGGTCACCGATACCGGCCGGCCCATATCCATGCCCGTCGGCGAGGTGGTCATGGGACGGGTGTTCGATGTAACCGGGAACCCGGTGGACGAGCGCGGGCCGGTTCAAGCGGAGAAATACTATCCGATCCACCGCCCTCCGCCTTCGCTCGTGGACCAATCGCCTTCTCCGCAGGTGCTCGCCACCGGCATCAAGGTCATTGATTTGATCTGCCCCTTCTTGAAAGGTGGGAAGGTGGGTGCGTTCGGGGGTGCCGGGGTCGGCAAGACGGTCGTGATCATGGAGCTGATCAACAATATCGCCAAGCTCCACGGGGGAGTGTCGGTGTTCGTCGGTGTGGGAGAGCGCACCCGCGAAGGGAGCGACCTCTACAACGAGATGTCCGAAGCAGGGGTCATCAAGCAGGACAACCTGGGTGCCTCTAAAATCGCTCTGGTATACGGCCAGATGAACGAGCCGCCGGGCGCCCGCCTGCGCGTGGCCCTGTCTGGTCTTGCCATCACCGAATACTTCCGCGACGAGAAAAATCAGGATGTGCTGCTCTTCATTGACAACATTTTCCGTTTTTCGCAGGCCGGCTCCGAGGTGTCAGCGTTGCTTGGCCGTACTGCCAGCGCCGTCGGTTATCAGCCGACACTCGCCGCAGAAATGGGCGCCCTCCAGGAGCGCATCACTTCCACCAAGAAGGGCTCGATCACTTCTTTCCAGGCCGTGTATGTGCCGGCGGACGACCTGACAGATCCCGCCCCGGCCACAACGTTCGCGCATTTGGATGCGACGATCGTTTTGGAGCGCGCGATTGCCGAACTGGGTATCTATCCTGCGGTGGATCCTCTGGCCTCGACCTCCCAGGCACTCACGCCGGAAATCGTAGGCCGAGAGCACTACGACGTTGCACGTGGGGTGCAGAAGGTGCTTCAGCGTCTCAAAGACCTGCAGGATATCATTGCGATCCTGGGCATGGATGAGCTTTCGCCGGAGGACAAGCTGACGGTATTCCGTGCGCGCAAGATTCAGCGCTTTCTCAGCCAGCCGTTCAGCGTGGCGCAGGTGTTCACCGGCCGCGAGGGCAAGCAGGTCCCTGTGGCGGAGACAGTCCGCGGCTTCAAGGAGATCCTGGCAGGCAAACACGACGATGTGCCGGAAGGCAATTTCTACATGAAGGGTGGCATTGAAGAGATCAAATAAAATGGAGAGTTGAGCGTTGAGGCCTGGAGGCCTTCCGTCCCTCAGGCCACGCGCCACACAAAGCCAAACATGGCCGAGACGTTGAGATTGGAAATCGTTACGCCGGAAGCAACCGTCTACTCTGAAGACGTAGAGATGGTAACCTTACCGAGCGCGGAGGGCGAGCTGGGAATTCTTCCCCAGCACGTCGGGCTAATGACTCAATTGGTGCCGGGAGAAATCATTGTGCGCAGAGGCGGTCGCGATGAATTTCTGGCCGTGGGCGAGGGGCTCGTTGAAGTTACGGGCAAGCGTGTGTCCATTCTTACGGATATGGCTGTCGCCGCCGACAAGATCGATGAAGCCCAGGCCGAAGAAGCGCGTCGACGAGCCGAGGCCCGGCTTAGAGAGAAGATCTCTGACGAAGAGGTCGCGACTGTCAACGCGTCGTTAGCTCGCTCGCTGGCGCAATTACATGTCAAGCGACGGCGCCACGTCTGATGTAGCAAGTGAACCTGCTCGCCTGATTGAGGATTGTCGATGGTAGATTGGGAAATCCTTTCAATCATCACATCAATCGACAATCGAAAATCATCAATCATGTTGGAGTTATCAAGGAGAAGAGAATATGCCAGTAGCTGACTACAAAACATATTGCAGAATGATCGACCATGCCTTCGAAAAAAAGTTTGCCTACCCCGCTATCAATGTCACCTCTCTGACAACAGCCAATGGCGTCTTGAAGGGCCTAGCGGATAGCAAGAGCGACGGCATCATCCAGGTCTCGACAGGAGGCGCGGCCTTTGCTTCGGGGATATATCTCAAAGACATGCCCCTTGGGGCCATCTCCATCGCCGAGCATGTGCACCGCGTGGCTGAGCGTTATCCCATCTATGTGGCCCTGCACACGGACCACTGCCAGGCTAAGATGTTGGATCGTTATGTGATCCCTCTTATCGAGGAGACAGAGAGGCGTCGCGCCGCAGGCAAACCAAACCTCTTCAACAGCCACATGTTCGATGGGAGCGATCTCCCTCTTAAGGAGAATCTCGACATCGCCATCAAACTGCTCGAACGCTGCCATAAGAGTGAACTCATCCTTGAGGTGGAGGCTGGGGTCGTTGGCGGAGTGGAGGATGGAATCAAGGGAGGCGGAGGTGAGAAGCTCTACACCACGCCGGAGGATATGCTTGAGGTTTCCCGTCGGCTGAGCGCGATCAAAGGGGCACGCTACCTCCTGGCGGCCACCTTTGGAAACGTACATGGAGTTTATAAACCCGGGCAGGTGAAGCTGAAGCCGTCTATTCTGAAGGAGGGACAGGAAGCGGTGGAGAAGGCATTTGGCAAAGGAGCACGCTTTGCTCTGGTCTTTCACGGAGGCTCGGGATCTGCTCTTGAGGAGATTAGGGAAGCGGTCGACTACGGCGTGGTCAAGATGAATATCGACACCGATACCCAGTATGCCTTCACTCGCCCCATTGTGGACCATATGATGAAGAACTATGAGGGCGTCCTCAAGATCGAGGGGGATGTTGGGAACAAGGAGAAATATGATCCCCGTTCTTATATGAAGCTCGGAGAGGCTGGCTTGGCCGAACGCGTGAAGCAGGCGGTAACCGACCTGAGAGGCGTCGGAACCACGCTTTTTGGAAGCAGCCATTAGGCGGGAAGATGTTTTCAATCAGTTATTAACACTGATACGCACACCAACACTTTCCTTTTCAAGGAGGTCTGTATGGCTGTAAAGATTGCAATTAACGGATTCGGAAGGATCGGAAGGCTCGCCTTTCAAGCAATGGTCGAACAGGGACTTGTTGGAAAAGAGTTCGACGTTGTGGCCGTCGTGGATGTAAGCACCGACGCAAAATATTTTGCTTACCAATTGAAATATGATTCCATCCACGGCCGATTTCCCAAAACCCTTTCTACGGAGAAAAGCAGTCCTACTGTGGAAGAGGACGACATTCTTGTCGTCGACGGACACAAGATCAAATGCGTGGCCGCGACCAAGACACCGGATCTTCTTCCATGGCGGGACCTCGGGGTTGAATATGTAATCGAGTCCACCGGCCTATATACCGACGCGGAGAAAGCGAGTCTTCATTTAAAGTCAGGAGCGAAAAAGGTGATCATCACGGCACCCGCAAAAGGCGATGCGAAGACGTTCGTCATGGGTGTCAATGAAGGGGAGTATGATCCTACGAGGCACCATATCGTTTCGAATGCATCGTGTACGACCAACTGTCTTGCTCCTCTCGTCCACGTCATCCTCAAAGAAGGGATTGGCATCGAGACCGGTTTGATGACGACCATCCATTCTTATACCGCTACACAGAAACCCGTGGATGG